>Ga0181528_10002096_pt1 | contig 12233 bp, 13 predicted proteins | sample PEATcosm2014_Bin_47_FD_119742 | JGI IMG/M metagenome (GOLD analysis project Ga0181528, IMG submission 119742) | Peatland microbial communities from MTU Mesocosm Facility, Houghton, MI, USA - PEATcosm2014_Bin10_10_metaG | ecosystem: Environmental > Terrestrial > Soil > Wetlands > Peat | place... | reverse complement strand
TCGAGCATGCGGCTGATGGCGCCGTAGAGGGCGCCGGCAGCGAGGTTCAGCTTGCCGTCGGTGCGGCGCAGAATCTCGCGCTTGAGGGCGTACCCGTGGCGCTCGCCTTCACTCAGGGCCAGGAGCATGTGAAAAGCGGGCAGGGGGAGGGGGAGAAAGTTCTGCACCGCATCTTCTCTATTTCTTGCCATACTAGATCAAGAAATGACATAGCATAGCAAAATGTCAAGAGACGGCCGCCGGCGCGGCTTTCAGACCACCAGTTGAGCTCCGGTCAGACCGAGGTGACGATCGGTCGACCAGCATGTAGTAATCCGCCGCTCCGCCATCACCACCAATCCATGTGCGTCGGCAAGCGTAAGTTTTTGATCAGCGAACTTCCTGGCGAGCCTCGCCGATTTGGCCAGGGAATCACCATCGAACGGCTGTATCGCGAGGACTGCAAATACCTCGATGAAGCTGAGGAATTGCACGGCGCGAGCTTGATCGCAACGCCGAAGGAACCAACCGTGACCTTCGGCGATCACGAGGGCGGAGGTGGCGAGGCGAGGCGGTTCGGAAAAGAGCCTCTTGAAGAGGACGTGATAGCTATCGGAGCGGTCCAGAAAGGCAATCAGCGCGGAGGTGTCGACGTAGCATTCAGTCTTTTGAGCCATACACGATGTCGTCGATGCTCAGGCTTGACAGGCTGTTACCGGATTCGACCAATCCGGCATATCGCATCCAGGGCGCGTCCGTTCGCGCGGGCAACACCTGCCGAATCGCGCGGCGAACGTATTCCGCGACGGATATACCCGCGGCCTTGGCTTCGCGTTTTACGATGGTGTACTCGTGGCGGTCCAGGCTAATTTGCGTACGAATCATGTTATCACCGACCACCTTTATGATATCACGCGGTATCACTCACCCGATTCCCAGGTCGTCGACGCGTTCGAGGGGCGTGCCGCAGACGCGGCAGATAACCGCGGTGCAATCGCCGCAGACCAGCGGGTCGGACACGGGCTTCTCGCATTTCGGACAATAGAACTCGGGAGCGGCTGACGGCATAAGCTTGCCATTTCAGTGTAGCCTTAAGAACATGGCAACCGCCGAGGGAACGGAACGCTACGCCGGACGATACCCGGCATTCCGCGAGGCGGGCTTCTATCGCGCGGTTTCCGACCTTCAGGTCTCCAGCCTGGGCATCGGCACATATCTGGGCGCCGTCGATGACGCAGCCGATCAGGCTTACACCGATGCGTTGCTGACCGCTGCCGAGAATGGCATTAATCTCTTCGATACCGCCATCAACTACCGGCATCAACGTTCGGAGCGCGCGATCGGCGCGGCGCTGCGTCAACTGGCGCGCGACGAAATCGTGGTGTGCACGAAGGCCGGGTTTCTTACGCCGGGGGCCGTGCCTGCTTCTCTCCGCGAGGAGGACGTTTTCCAGGGCATGCATTCCATGGCGCCGCATTTTCTGGCCGACCAGATCGAACGCAGCCGCGCCAACCTGGGCATCGACTGGATCGACGTGTTCTATCTTCACAATCCCGAGACGCAACTTAGCGGGCGCACTCCGGCGGAGTTCGAGGCGGCGATTCGCTCGGCGTTCGCGGAGCTTGAGCGCCTCGTGACGCTCGGCAGAATCCGATGGTACGGAGCCGCCACCTGGAACGGCTTTCGGACCAAAGGCGCGCTCAGTTTGCCGCGACTGGCGGCCATCGCGCGCGAGGAAGGCGGCACGGAGCATCACTTCCGCTTCATCCAATTGCCGTTCAACACCGGGATGGTGGAGGCTTACACTGCCCGGCCCGATAACGTCCTCAGCGCTGCGGCGAACCTCGGTATCGCCGTAGTGGCCAGCGCTTCGCTTTCGCAGGCGCGCGTGCTCCGCGAAATGCCGGCGAGCGTGGCGGCGCACATGCCCGGTCTGACAACCAATGCGCAGCGGGCGATCCAGTTCACACGGTCGACGCCCGGGATTTCGGTGGCGCTGGTGGGCATGGGACAACGTGAGCACGTGCTGGAGAATCTGGGCGTGGCCGCCGTCTCTCCCTTGGACCGCGAGACTTACGAGCGACTCTACCGGCGATGAACGCGATCGAAATCGGCGACGATCTGGCGCAGCTCGACGCGGCGATCGAGGCGCTGCCCAATAGTCCGGCGGTGTTTTTGCTTTGGCCGAAGGAGGGCGAGCCATACCTTTCGAAGACCAATCTGCTGCGCCGGCGTTTATTTCGTTTGCTGAAGGAGCGCGAACGGCCATCGCGATTACTGAATCTGCGCCATACCGCGCGGCGCATCGAGTATTGCCTCACGGGGTCGGCCTTCGAATCGGCGCTGGCGCTGTACGAGCAGGCGCGCCGGCATTTTCCCGGCACTTATCTCGATCTGATCAAACTGCGCATGCCGCCGTACGTCAAGATTGTGCTTGCGAACCAATTTCCGCGCAGCCATATCACGACTCATCTGACGCGCTCGGCGGGTCTGTATTTCGGACCGTTCCGCTCGCGCATGTCGGCCGAGCGGTTCGAAGGCCAATTCCTCGATCTGTTTCAAATGCGGCGCTGCCAGGACGACCTGGTTCCGTCGCCACAGCACCCGGGCTGTATCTATGGCGAGATGGCCATGTGCCTGCGGCCGTGCCAAGAGGTGGTGGGACCCGCGGAGTACAGCCATGAAGTGGCGCGCGTGGTGGAGTTCCTGCGCACCGATGGGCAATCGCTGCTCACCGCGATTGCGCACTCGCGCGACCGCTTGAGCGAGGAGATGCAGTTCGAAGATGCGGCGCGCCAGCACAAGCGCTACGAAAAAGTGCAGGAAGTATTGAAGCAGGCCGACGAACTGGCGCGCGATGTCGACCGGCTGAACGGGGTGGCGATCGCGCGCTCGCTGGCGGCCGATGCGGTGGAGATGTGGTTCGTGCGCGAAGGGTGGTGGCAGGAGCCGCAACGTTTCAGTTTCGAAGTGCACGATGGCACGCCGGTCTCGCTCGATCGCAAACTGCGCGATACGTTCGCCGCGGTGGGGCCGCGCAAGCTCACGGTTCGCGAGCGCCAGGAATATCTGGCGCTGTTGGCGCGCTGGTATTACTCCAGTTGGCGGGACGGCGAATGGCTGGGTTTCGAAAGCTACCAGGACATTCCGTATCGCAAGCTGGTGAACGCGGTGGCGCGGGTGGCGGCGAAGAAATAAGTATATTCACCGGAGAGACGCAGAGACGCGGAGAAATACAAAAGGCAAAATTGGAGAGCGCTGAGGTGGCAGGGGCCGCGGAGGGGTAAGATTTCGGAGGCGCGCGTTAATTCCTGCGGTAGAGCGCGACGAATTCCGCGAGCTCAGCCGGATTGAGATCGGAGACGGCCCAGAAAGTCATTCCGCCAGCGGACCGGGTTCGCATCTGGTAGCCGTTGCGCATCTGCGACGATTCGGGTGCCGGGGTGGCGGTGAAGAAGTCGGCGACGGGGACTTAGCGCGGCGAGGTGCGAAAGCGAATATTCATGACGGAGTCACGGAGACACGGAGAAAAAACAAACAAAGGCAAGGCCCGAGCTCACGGAGGCGGCGGAGGCCACGGAGTGGTCGGGTCGCGCTGGCTCGCTTAGTTCCGGCTGTAGACCGAGACGAAGTCGCCGAGTTCGGTCGGATTGAGATCGGACACGGCCCAGAAAGTCATCCCGCTAGCGGACCAGGTTCGCATCTGGTAGCCATTGCGCGTCTGCGAAGATTCGGGCGTCGATGTGGCGGAGGGCCAGACGAACAGGTTGACGATGTGGGCGCGGCGGCCGTAAATCAGAGCTGCGGCGCTGTGCCCTTCGATGTATTCGATGCGGCCTCCGAGCAGCGGGAATCCGTCGACTTCCTTCACGGGCGGGGAAAAATCGAGCTTGCCGGCGAACCACGGCTTGACGGTGTGCCGGTCTGTGGAAGGAACGTCGAGCAGGTGCGTGCCGTTGAGCGATCGCAAATGGGCGGACAGCACATTTTCCGCGAGGAGCTGCCGAGGCGCAGCGCGGGAGCGGAGCAGAGTGAGATTCCAGGCGGCGGAGACGCCGAGCAGGATGGACGCGGCAATGGCGATCCATCGCCAGGGGATATTCGGGGCGGCTTCGCGCCGCAGACTGGCGCGGATCTTCTGTTCGAGCGCGGGCGGCGCTTCGTAATAGCGAGCGTGCGCGCCCACGATGCACGAGGGGCAGGAGCGTAGGTGCTGCGCGAGCGCCGGGTCGTTGGCCTCCGTCATGCGGCGGGCGATTTCGCAGTTCATCGTAAGGCTCCCTCCAGGCATTGTTGGAGACGCCTGCGCGCTCGCGCAAGGCGCGACATGACGGTTCCGACGGGCACGCGGGCGATCTCCGAGATCTCCTTATAAGACAGTTCTTCCAGCTCACGCAGGACGATGGCTTCGCGATATTCGAGCGGCAAACCTTCGAGGCAGTGATTCAGCGAGCCGAGCGCAGCCTGATTGAGGAGCGCGGATTCAGCGTCGGGCGATTCGTCGGCCACGCCGTGCGCCTGCTCATCGAATTCGATGGCGGGCTGGTCCCCTCGCTTCTTCAGAAAAGTGAAACAGGTGTTGCGTACGATGGCCAACAGCCATGCGCGCGCGTCCTGCCCCTGAAAGGTTTCAAACGAGCGAAAGGCGCGCAGACTGGCCTCCTGAACGAGGTCTTCGGCGTCGGGGCCGGAGCGCGTGAGCCAGCGCGCGAGGTTATAGGCCGCGTTGAGGTGCGGCATCACGGATTGTTCGAAGAGAGCCAGCTTCCTGGCCGAGTCCATGGCCATCGGTGCGCGAACTAGGGAGATCGCGCCCATTGTGACATATTGCGCCACTGTTACAGAAGACTCGCGCCGGCGCGATTTTATTCCCGGGAATAAATTACGGGTCGCCGGAGTCAGGACAGTTGGAGGGTATATGAGCGACTTACTCAAAGGCGATGGCGTCGACCGCCGCGGATTCCTGCGGTGCATGGCGTGGGCGGGGACGGGAGTGGTGTGGACCGTTGCGGGCGGTGTGCCGGCGTCGAAACTGCTCGGGCAGACGAACGGAAGCGACGGATTTCAGTTCGTGCAGATCAGCGACAGCCACATCGGATTTAACAAGCCGGCGAATACGGATGTGAACGGCACGCTGCAAGTGGCGATCGACCGGATTAACGCGCTGCCGCAGGCCCCCGAGTTCCTGATTCATACCGGTGACTTGACGCACACGGCGAAGGCATCAGAATTCGACACGCTGGGACAGCTATTGCAGGGCACACGCACGAAGCAGGTGCACTACGTTCCGGGGGAGCACGACAACGCGGCCGACGACGGCAAAGAATACCTGGCGCGCTTCGGCCAGGGGACCAAGGGAACCGGCTGGTACAGCTTCGATCACAAGGGCGTACATTTCGTGGGGCTAGTGAATTCGGCGGCTTTGGAGGGAATGGGGAAGCTGGGAGCGGAGCAACTGGCGTGGCTGAAGGACGATTTAAGCGGGCGTACCGCCAGCACGCCGCTAGTTCTGTTCGCGCACATTCCGCTGTGGACGATCTATCCGGACTGGGGCTGGGGCACGGCCGATAGCGAGCAGGCGCTGAGTTACGTGAAGCGATTCGGCTCGGTGACGATCCTGAACGGTCACATTCACCAGACGATGCAAAAAGTGGAGGGCAATGTGAAGTTCCACACGGCGATGTCGACGGCGTTTCCGCAGCCGGCGCCGGGGAGCGCGCCATCGGCGGGTCCTATGAAGGTGCCGGCGGAGAAGCTGCGCGGAGTGCTGGGGATCAGCGAAGTGGAATATGTGGGCCGGCCGGGGGAACTGGCGGTGGTGGATGCGACGCTGGAGTAGCGCGCTGCTGGCGCTGAGCGCGGCCTCGGCGGTGCTGCTGGCGTTGAGTACTCCCGAAGAGCGTGGCAAGGATCTGTTCGAACGGCGATGCAGCGGCTGCCACGCTCGCGATATCGACAAGGAGGGTCCCAGGCTGCGCGGGGTGTACGGGCGGAAGTCGGCGAGCGTGGCGGATTTCGAATATTCAGAGGCGTTGAAGAAGAAGACGGTGCGGTGGGACGAGGCGAGCCTGGATCAGTGGTTGACCGACCCGGATGCCATGGCGCCGGGTACGGATATGGCGTTTCGATTGAGGGATGCGGATGAGCGGGGGGCGGTGATCGCTTATTTGAAGAGCTTGGGAAATGAAGCGCCAAAATAGCAAGCTGCAAAAGAATATTCACCGCCGAGACGCTGAGGAAAAGAAAATCAAAGTGAAACCCGGAGGGCGCGGAGGTGGCGGAGGGCGCAAGAGCGGGAAAGATCTTGGGTCTCAGCGTTCCAGAGCGGTGTTCGACGTAGCCGGCTGAAGCGCCGCGCCCCGCCTGCGCCATGCGATAATCGAGGTTCCCATGAAAGCTCGCGTATTCGTTTCCTTCAAATCGACGGTGCTCGATCCGCAGGGGCAAACGGTCTGCTCGGCGCTGCACGGGCTGGGGTACCAGTCCATCGCCGCCGTGCGGCAGGGGAAGTGCTTCGATATCTCGCTCGCCGACGGCGTGACGCGGGAGCAGGCGCGAAAGGAAATCGAAGCAATCGCGCATGAAGTACTAGCCAACCCGGTAATCGAGGAGTATCGCGTCGAGATACTCGACTAAGCCATAATAGTTGGGATGTGTGGCATTGTCGGTTATGTAGGGACTCACCGGGCCGTTCCGATTATCCTGGAAGGGCTCAAACGGCTGGAATATCGCGGCTATGACTCGGCGGGCATCGCAGTCTACTGCGACGACCAACAGTTAGATATCCGGCGCGCCAAGGGGAAACTGCGCAATCTGGAAGACGCCATCCGGCTCAGCCCGATGGACGGTTCTTTCGGGATTGGCCACACGCGCTGGGCGACTCATGGCCGTCCAACCGAAGAGAACGCCCATCCGCACCGCGATTGCCATGGCGATGTGGTGGTGGTGCACAACGGCATCATCGAGAATTACCTCGACCTGAAGCATCGCCTGCAGGCCGAGGGGCACACCTTCACCACCGAGACCGACACCGAAGTGGTGGCGCACCTGGTGGAGAGCCATCTCAACGGCAATCTGGAAGAAGCGGTGCGCAAAACCGTCAATGAACTACACGGATCGTTCGCGCTGGCGGTGATCGCGCGGTCCGACCCGCAGAAGATCGTGGCGGCGCGCTACCAGGCGCCGCTGGTGGTGGGCACCGGCGACGATGAGTATTTTGTGGCGTCCGATGTGCCGGCGATTCTCACCCACACGCAGGACATGATTTTCCTGGCCGATGGCGACATGGCGGTGCTCACGCCGACAGGCGTGCGCCTGAGCGATTTCGACGGCCGGCCAGTGAATCGCAAGCGCGAGCATATTCTCTGGGACCCGATCCTGGCGGAAAAAGGCGGCTACAAGCATTTCATGCTGAAGGAGATCTTCGAGCAGCCGCGTTCCGTCCGCGACACTACATTGGGCCGCGTGGGGCAGGAGACGGGCCGCGTTTTTCTGGACGAAATGGATATCCGGCCGGCCGAGTTCGCGCGCTTTACGCAGGTGAAAATCATCGCCTGCGGCACCAGTTGGCACGCAGGACTGGCGGGCAAGCACATGATCGAAAAACTGGCGCGTCTGCCCGTGGAAGTCGATTATGGCAGCGAGTTCCGCTATCGCGATCCCATAGTGAGCCCGAATACGTTGACCATTGTGATTTCGCAATCGGGCGAAACGGCCGACACACTGGCGGCGCAGCGCGAGGCGAAGAACAAAGGCTCGAAGACGCTGGCGATCTGCAACGCCGTGGGGTCGATGGTCACCCGCGAGGCAGCGGGCACCATTTACACGCACTGCGGGCCGGAGATCGGCGTAGCGTCGACGAAGGCATTCACCGGGCAGTTGACGGCGCTGTTTATTCTGGCGATGTACCTCGGGCAGTCGAACAAGTCGTTGGACGAGAGCGCGTCGCGCTGCCTGGTGCAGAACTTGCTGCACATTCCGGGGAAACTCGAGACGGTGCTTTCGGGCGATGCGGTGTATGAGGCGCTGGCGCGCGAACTGTATCATGCCACCGACTTCCTGTTCCTGGGCCGCGGGGTGCATTTCCCGGTGGCGCTGGAGGGCGCGCTCAAGCTCAAGGAGATTTCCTACATTCACGCCGAAGGGTATCCGGCCGGCGAGATGAAGCACGGGCCCAACGCGCTCATCGACGAGAAGCTGCCGGTGGTGGTGCTGGCCACGCACGATCCCGCCGATCCCGACAGCCGCCTGATCTATGAGAAGACCCTCTCGAACATCCAGGAAGTGAAGGCGCGCGAAGGCATCGTGGTGTCGCTGGTGACGCAAGGGGATACGCAGGCGCGCCGGTTCAGCGATCACGTGATCGAGATTCCGCCGGCGTCGGACCTGCTCTCGCCGATTCTGGAGATCGTGCCGCTGCAACTGCTGGCATATCATATCGCGGTGCGGCGCGGTTGCGACGTGGATCAGCCGCGCAACCTGGCCAAGAGCGTCACCGTTGAGTAGCGCGGAACTGAAACAATTTTCGCATCGCCTGCGAGTAGACACCACCGGAAAAGGGCTGTACGAGATCACGCGGCCGATTGCGCGCTGGCTGAGCGAGTGCCATATCGCGACCGGCCTGCTGACGGTATTTGTACAGCACACATCGGCGTCGCTGACCATTCAAGAGAATGCCGACCCCGACGTGCAATACGATCTCAACGAGTTCTTCAATCGACTGGCGCCCGAGGACAATCGCCTCTACCGGCACACGTGCGAAGGGCCGGACGACATGCCGGCGCACATTCGCGCGGCGCTCACATTGACGCAGCTTTCCATTCCTGTGGAAGGCGGACGCCTTGCGCTAGGCACGTGGCAGGGCGTCTATCTGTTCGAACATCGCGCGAGTGCGCATCGGCGAAACGTGGTGCTGCACTTACTGGGAGAGTAAGCGGTGAAGCCTTACATCTGTCCCTCCGAAGGCAAGAAGCTACGCAGCGATCGCGATGCCACCGATCTGATCGGCGATGCCCGGTCGGCCGGCGCGGATATGATCGTAATTCCCGTGGCGCGGCTCGACGCGGACTTCTTTGTGTTGCGCACGCGTGTGGCGGGGGAGTTCGTGCAGAAATTCGTGACGTACGGAGTGCGGGTGGCGATCCTCGGCGATGTTTCCAAATACGAAAGCGAGAGCAAGGCATTCCACGATTGGGTGTACGAGGCCAATCGTGGGCGCGATCTCTGGTTTGTTGCCAGCCGGGAAGAACTCGAGCGACGCCTATTGACGGCCTCCGGCATTTGATCTAGTATATAGAACAAATGCCCGCGATCTACCTCGGCGAATTCGAGCAGATTGTTCTGCTGGCGGTTTTACGCTTGGGCGAGAAGGCTTACGGCGTGCCGATTCGCGCCGAGATTGAAAATCGCGCGGGCCGAAAAGTCACGGTGGGCGCACTCTACGCCACGCTCGACCGGTTGGAGGCCAAGGGCCTGGTCCATTCGTGGTTCGCGGACGCTACGGCGCAGCGCGGAGGCCGATCGAAGCGATATTTCAAACTCCTGCCGGCGGGCGTGGAGGCGCTCTCGGGCTCGAAGAAGGTATTCGACCGCATGTGGGAGGGCCTGCATGTCTGAGCCGCCGAAATTGGCCGAATCGCTGTTGCGGCGACTGATCGGCGGGCGCGATGCCGACGCCGTGGCGGGCGATCTGCGCGAGACGCTCGAAGCTCGCGGAGGCGGCCGGCTCTGGTATTGGGGTCAGGCGCTTAGTTGTCTGGCAGTGCGATTCTCGCTCTATCGCCGCTCGCTCCCGGGAATCGGCACGGACTTCAGCCGCGCGCTGCGGCGCATTCGCCGCGATCCGGGGTATGCCCTGACGGCGATGCTCTGCCTGGCGCTGGCGCTGGGCGTCAACACCACTCTGTTCAGCTTTCTGGATAGCTTGTACTTCCGGCGGTTGCCGGTGCCCGAGGCCGACCGGATCGTGCGCATCGAACGGCAGGAAGGCCATTTCTGCACGTGGGCCAGCTTTGCCTCCGTCCGCGATGAATTCCGCACGGTCCAGGCGGCGGCCGTGATGTTCTTCTTCGACTCGATCGAGGTGGGCCGCAGCGGGTTCAATGCGGATATCGAAGGAGTCTCCTCGAATTACTCGCAGGTGCTGCGCCTGAAAGCGGCGATGGGCACGTGGTTCGCTCCCGGGGCGGAATCGGATTCCGAGCCATCGATGGTGATCAGCTACCGGCTCTGGAAAACACGATTCGGCGGCGAGCCGGACGTGCTCGGGAAGCGACTCCGCATCCTGAACCGGGCGTTCCACATCAGTGGTGTCTCTTCACCGGAATTCAACTCCTCCCTGCCTCCCTTGATGGCCGACGCCTGGGTGCCCGTCACTTTTCGTTCACGCGGAGCGCGTCCCAACCTGGTGGCTCGCATGGAACCGGGAGCGACGTTGGACTCAGTGAAAGCGGAAGCGGCTGTCATCTCCGCACGCCTGCGGGCCGCCGATCCTCAAGACCAGGAACTGGCCAAACCTGCCGTGGTGATGCCGCAGGTGGGATTCAACTCCACATCGCGCTACAGCTTCTATGCGCCCGCTCTCACCATGCTGAGTATGGTTTCGGGAATCGTGCTCTTGATCGCCTGCGTCAACGTGGCGAATCTTCTTCTTTCGCGCGCGGCCGTTCGCCAGCGCGAAATCGCCATCCGCCAATCTCTGGGGGCCGGCCGATGGCGTCTGTTTCGCGAAACGCTAGCGGAAGGATTGGTGTTGGCGGCCGGCGGACTGGTGCTTGGCATGTTGTTCGGATACGCGACCGGGCAGGCGCTGGAATGGCTGCTGCCGTCCCTGCCGATGGCGCTATTCCGCGGCTTGCAATTCGATATCAATTGGCGTGTGGCTCTCTTCCTCGCGGGAGCCGGAGCGCTCTGCGCTGTTCTTTTCAGCCTTCCGCCGGCCTTCGCGAACAGCCGTGGCGGCCTCAACCCGGCGATGAAGGGGAGCGACGTCCGCAACTCGCGCCAGCGCGAAATCTACTCGGTGGTCCAGGTAGCGCTTTCACTGGCCCTGCTGGTGGCCAGCGGATTATTGGTGCGCGCCCTCGGGCGCGTCCAGCGGATCGACCCCGGCTTCGCCACCGATCGCCGCTTTTACGTCAACTTTTCGGGGCGTTCGGAGTTCGACGAGAAAACTACTCCGCAACTCTATTCCGGCCTGCTGCAACGCGTGAAGGAAATCCCCGGAGTGGAAGATGCCACCTTGTCCTGGGAGATTTTCCCGAATACCGGGTTTGCGTGGAGTGCGCCTACATGCTCGCCGCAACCCAGCCAGGTTCGCGCCAATAGTGTGGAGGCCAATTATTTCGATCTCATGCGCATCCCGATTGTGAGCGGGCGCGGGTTCGTTCACGATGCCGGCGTCCAACAAGTCATCCTCAACCAGACGTTGGCGCGGAAATGGTGGCCGGGCGAAGATCCGGTGGGGAAGCCGATCTGGATGGGTAGCTGCGAGGAAACCAAAGGTCAGCCCGGATTGGTGGTCGGTGTGGCCCGCGATGCCAAATATCAAAGTCTCGACGAAGATCCGACGCCGCTCTTCTACCTGTGGCGTTTGCAGGACCGTGGATCGTACCTGAGTTTGATTGTTCACACGGCCGGCGATCCGCGGCAGTGGATGAAGCCCGTCCTTGACCTCGCCGCGCGAGAAGGCGGAACGCTGCGCACCTACGATAGCGACACCATTGACAGCGCCATCGCGCGATCGCTATGGGAGGTCAAGTGGCAGGCATCTCTCTTGGGCGCGGTGGGTTTGCTCGCCATCCTCCTGGCGGCCGTGGGCGTTTACGGTGTGGTCGCCTGCTCGGTGGCGCAGCGAACGCGCGAAATCGGCGTCCGCATGGCTCTCGGAGCGCTGCCGTTGGATGTGCAATGGATGGTGCTGGCGCGCGGACTTCGCATTACCGCCATGGGAATCGCGATTGGCCTTCTGCTCAGCGCTTTCGCGGTCCGGTTTCTGCGCGGATTCCTGTACGGGATGAGTCCCTTCGACCCCATTGCCTTTGCCTCGGCCGGACTGGCGTGGATCGTGATCGCCATCCTAGCCAGTTGGTATCCGGCGCGCCGCGCCACCCGCGTCGATCCCATGACGGCGCTGAATTACGAGTGACGTCAGCGATCGTTCTTATAAATTCGCCCGTGCTTCATCACGAACACCACATGGCGGACTGCCGTAATATCGTCGAGCGGATTGCCTTCCGTCGCCACGATATCGGCCT
>Ga0181528_10002094_pt1 | contig 12237 bp, 11 predicted proteins | sample PEATcosm2014_Bin_47_FD_119742 | JGI IMG/M metagenome (GOLD analysis project Ga0181528, IMG submission 119742) | Peatland microbial communities from MTU Mesocosm Facility, Houghton, MI, USA - PEATcosm2014_Bin10_10_metaG | ecosystem: Environmental > Terrestrial > Soil > Wetlands > Peat | place... | reverse complement strand
GGAACTGGCCGAGAAGATCTTCAGTTCGCTTGCCCGACAGGAGGTGCTCGTGATCGGCGCCGGCGAAACCAGCGAGAAGACGGCCCGCGCCCTTCAATCGCGCGGCGTGCGGTGCATCACGGTCACCAACCGTTCGCCCGAACGCGCGCAGGCTTTGGCCGCCGAACTGGGTGCTGGCGCGTGCATGATTCCATTTGAGCAATGGCCGGAAGTGTTTGAGCGCATTGACATCGCCGTGAGCAGCACCGCCGCGCCGCATCACATCCTCGACCGCGCGAAGTTGGAGCCGTTGATGAAGCGCCGCCGGCACCGTCCGCTGCTGCTGATTGACATCGCCGTGCCGCGCGACATTGACCCGGCGGTGAGCGAACTCGACAACGTTTACCTTTACAACGTGGATGACCTGAAAGCCATCGCCGGCGAATATCTCAAGCTGCGCCATGAGGAATTGGACCGCTGCAACCAGATCATCGCCGGCAAAGTTGCCGCGCTGCTGGCGGTGAACCGGCATTCGGCCAAAGATGCACACGGTTGAAACACAGGTTGACGAAGCTTTGTTTTCTTTTCATCCATATAAATCCGTGTGAGTCTGTGTTGAAATTATGTCTGTTGAAAGACCCATCATCATTTGCACGCGCGGCAGTGCGCTGGCGCTGGCGCAGTCCAACATGATTGCCGCGATGTGCCGCGCCGCGTTTCCCCGGCTAAGCTTCGAGCTGAAAATCATCAAGACCACCGGCGACAAGTTGCAGAAAGCCTCGATGGCCAATAAGGGCGACCAGGCGGAGTCGCTGCCGAAAGGATTGTTCACGAAAGAGCTTGAAGTGGCGCTCATCAAAGGCCACGCCGACCTCGCCGTCCACAGCCTGAAAGATTTGCCGACGGATTTGCCGCCAGGCCTGATTCTCGCCGCCACGCCCGAGCGCGAAGATGTCCGCGATGTTTTGATTTATCGTGACGCAGCATTTCTCAAAAAGCAAAATGAGACCATCAAGGAGCAAGCTGATGGGTCACCGGATCAAAGTGATTTGCGCGGATTCAAGCCGCACCTGAAGCTGAAAGATTTTCCGAAAGGCGCGACGATTGCGACAAGCAGCACGCGGCGAAAACAATCGTTGCTCGCGGCTCGTCCGGATTTGAAGATTGTCGAGATTCGCGGCAATGTGGCCACGCGGATGCAGAAGGTGGCCGAACGCGGCGAGCTGGACGCCACCGTGCTCGCGCTTGCCGGCATGAAGCGGCTCAATTTCGGCATCAACACCGACGGCACCATCAAGGGCGACGCCGTGCCGGATGGTTTGCTGGCGACGGTTTTGGACTTGGACGTGATGCTGCCGTGTGTCGGGCAGGGTGCGATTGGCATCGAGATTCGTGCGGATGATGAACTCATCGGGAAAATTGTCGAGCGGCTGAATCACTTCAACACGTTCCACGCGGTGACGGCGGAGCGCGCGTTTCTGCGCGGCATGGGCGGCGGCTGCCAGAGTCCCGTCGGCGCGCACGCGGAAATTGTTGGTGATAAAATCACGCTCAAGGCGATTTCCTTCCGCGACGAAACGGTGAAGCGCGGTGAAGCCAGTCGTCCGATTGCCGAGGCGGCGGCGCTGGGCGAGCAGATTGCGGCGGAGTTGAAATAAAAAACGGTCGTGGAATTCTCCGCCGCCGGAAGAATGTTTTTCGAGAAACCTCAGTTCATTTTGGTGCGGATTCAGCCTTCGGCGGTGCGGTGCTCTTGCGTTCGATCAGTTCGGCGGGCAGGCGCTGGGATTGAACTTTTTCACCGCGAATCAGACTCATCATGATGTCCACGGCGGCGCTGCCGAGCCGGTGTTTGGGCTGGCTGATGGTGGTGAGCGGCACGCGAAAATGTTCCGCGATCAGAATGTTGCCAAAACCGGCAACGGAAATGTCCTCGGGTATTTTCAGGCCTTGCGATAGCAGGGCGTTCGCGCAGCCGATGGCCACAAGGTCGCTGACGGCCTGGACGGCGGTGGCCTGGCACCCTTCGTTGAGAATTTGCAGCGCGGCATGCGTGCCGTCCTCGATCGTGCTGCCGGATTGGAAGACCAGCTTGTCGTCCACCTCCAGCCCGGCTTCGCGCAGCGCGCGGCGGTAGCCTTCAAAGCGTTCGTGCGCCCACGGCGCGGCCGGCGGCCCGGTTAGATACGCGATACGTTTGTGTCCGAGCCGGATCAGATGCTGCGTGGCAGTGTAACTTGCGATCTGCTCCTCAATCTCCACGCTGGGAAACGATTTGCAAAACGCGGCGGGCGGACCGAGCAGCACAGCCGGCGTCTGGCTCGCAAGAATTTCCTGATAAATCCGCGCCTCGGCCTCGTAACGGTAAACCGGCGAGATGAACAATCCGTCCACGCGCCGTGACAGGAAACGGCGGATGCACGATTCCTCGCGTTCCGGCTTGTTGAGCGAGTGCGCGAACAGGATGTCGTAGCCCAGTTCATGCGCGCGTTCCTCGACGGCGACGACCATGCGCGCGTAGATTGGATTGGTGCTGGACGGAATGATCAGGCCGAAAAGCTTCGTGGTCTTTGTCCGCAAACCTTGCGCGCTGGAATCCGGCACATAGCCCATCTGGCCGGCGAGCGCCTTGATGCGCGACTTCGTGGCGGCGGAAACGTCCGGCGCATCACGCAGCGCTTTGGAGACCGTCATGATGGAGACGCCGGCAAGCTTGGCGATGTCTTTTAATCTAACCATGTGATTTGTTAAATTGTTGAATCGTGAACCGTGAACCGTAAACCGGACCGAAGCAATTCCCGATGCAACGATTCAACGATGTAACTGTTCAACACTTTCATTTCAGAGATAGGCTCCGCGCCACTGCAACTTGTGCCGTAGCGCTTCAAAAAACGAACTGTCCGCCAGGTGCATCAATCGGATGGCGCGGCGGCTCCGGCGGATGATCAACTCGTCGCCGGCGGCGAGTTCGGCCACGAGCTGGCCGTCGGCGCTCAAAATGGTTGCGGGCAGCGGGCTGATGGCCTTCACAGAAATTTTCGACGCCAGCGGCAAGATTATGGAGCGGTTGGAAAGCGCATGCGGACAAATTGGCGTCATCACAAAAACGTCCGCCGTCGGCAGCACGACCGCACCGCCCGCCGCCAGCGAATACGCCGTCGAGCCGGTGGGCGAACTGATGATGAGTCCGTCGCAGCGGTAGCGCGTGATGAGTTCGCCATCCACACTCACGTCCAGCGCGATGAGCCGCGAGACCGCGCCGCGACCGACCACGATGTCGTTCAGCGCAGTCTCGTGGATTTTCCGTCCGTTGCAAGTTCCGACGGCCTCGATGAGGGCGCGTGATTCAAATTTGAATCCGCCATTCCAGACGCACTTGAGAGCCCGTGCGAGTTCCGCCGACGGCACGCCGGTGAGAAAACCGAGACCCCCGATGTTGACGCCGAGAATCGGTGTTGGTGAACCGGCGATTTTCCGGGCGACATGGAGCAACGTTCCGTCGCCGCCGAACACGAGCAGCAAGTCCACCTCGCGAGCGAGCGATGCCGCGTCGGCGCTGGTGATGGCTCTCCGACCGGCGCGCTGAATGAGCCGCGCGGCCTGGCGGAGGGTGGCGGCGCACGCGGCCTTCTCGGAGTTTCCGATGAGGCCGATGCGCCTGATTTTGTCAGCTTGTTTTTTCAATCAGCACCAAAAATTCTTTGTTGCCCGCCGGGCCGAGCAGCGGCGACTCTGTCACGCCGCGCCAGTTCAGGCCGGTTTGATCGGCGACAAAGGCTTTCAGCTCTTTCAGCACGCGTTCGTGGATGGCCGGATCGGTGATGACGCCGCGGCCTTTGTCCACTTCCGTTTTGCCGGCCTCGAACTGCGGCTTGACCAGCGCGACAATTTTGCCGTCTGTTTTCAATAATGCAACCGCCGTCGGCAGGATTTTTTGCAGCGAAATGAACGAGCAGTCAATCACGGCCAAATCGGCGGGCGCGAACGGCTGCGGCATCTGTCCGACGGTGAGGTGGCGCGCGTTGGTTTTTTCCATGACAACGACGCGTTGGTCCTGACGGAATTTCCACGCGAGCTGGCCCTGGCCGACGTCCACCGCAAAAACTTTTTGCGCGCCGCGTTGCAGCAGGCAATCCGTGAAGCCGCCGGTGGACGCGCCGAGATCAATCGTGGTGAGGCCGGCGACGTTGAGTTGGAAATGGAGCAGGGCGTGTTCGAGCTTGTGGCCGCCGCGGCTGACGAATTTTTCCGGCGCGTCCAGGGAAATTTCGTCTCCATCCTTGACGGAATCGCTCGCCTTGCGCGCAGTCTGGGCGTTGATGCGAACCTGGCCGGCGAGGATGGCACGTTTGGCCTTTTCGCGGCTGTCGCACAGGCCGCGATCCATCAGGGCTTGGTCGAGGCGAGTCATGGGTGGTTTGGCCGGCGGTTGTTCACAATGCGATTGCGAACACAAATAAAGCAGCCAGACTGAATAATATCAATCCGGCTGTTGAAATTTGCGGCCGGGTGCCGCTTACAGCCGGGTGCCGCTGCTGTAAACGCGGGCCTGGACTTCGCGGAAGCTGTTCAGGAAAAGATTGTTTTCGGCCACGGTTTTTTCCACGAGCTGCTTGAGCAGGAACATTTCCGAGCTGCTGACGACGGCGTGAACGCTGTATTTGAAGCCTTCCGAGGGCGAAAGGGTCTGGAACGAATCGCCGAGCAGAAAGACGGTGGCATGGCGGCGCTGGTTGACGGGCATGGTTTGCAGCGCATGGAGCGTGAGGTTTTCCTCGAGGTTGTTCGCCGCGAAAAGCTCCTCGACAATGACGACCTGATAATGCACCTGCCCGAACCGCACGAGGAAATCGCTGTGCGTGGCGGCGGTGTGAACCTTGTAGCCCAGCTCCTGGAGCGCGGTCTTGGCAACCTCAAGCCATTCCGGCGTGGAAAAAGCGATCAAGGCAGGTTTGTCCTCGGTGCTGACGAAATCAAATGAGCCAGTCATAATTATCTGATTTTAAGCATGGGTGGTGCCGCCGCCGCGCCGGTTTTCATCCGCAGGGAGCCGGCGGTGTTGGCCAGTTCGCCGCGGGATTTTTTGAGGTTGTCAATGCCGCGCGCCACCACGCTGCGCTTCGTGCAATAATGCAGGGCGGTGTCTTCGGTGATGAGTCCCTGTTCATAGGCTTCCAGACAGGCATGGTCAAAGGTGCGCCAGCCGAACGGATAGCTGGCCTCGATGATTTCGTAAAAGGTTTTGCCTTCGGTTTCACCGAGCCGGACGGTCTCCTGCGTGCGCAGATTGCTGCCCATGATTTCCAGCAGCGCGAACCGGCCGCCGCCGATTTGCGGCGCGAGCCGCTGACTGACGATCCAGCGCAATGTGTCGGAGAGACGGATGCGGATCTGCTCCTGTTCTTCCGGTTCGAACATGCCCAAAATGCGGTTGATGGTTTCCCCGGCATTCACGGTGTGCAGCGTGCTCATGACCAGATGGCCGGTTTCCGCCGCGCTCAACGCGATCTTCACCGTGTCGCGGTCGCGCATTTCGCCGACGAGAATCACCTTTGGCGCCTGCCGCAGCGCGGCGCGCAGGCCGTTGGCGTAGCTGTCAAAATCAATGCCCAGCTCGCGCTGGTTGAACGTCGCCACCTTGTGCGGATGCACATATTCCACCGGGTCTTCCAGTGTCACGATGTGAACGGGCTTGGAGACGTTGATTTCATCCAGCACGGCGGCCAGCGATGTGGATTTGCCGGAACCGGTGGCTCCGGTGACCAGCACGAGGCCGGTTTTTTCCTTCGGAATCTCTTTGAAGATTTCCGGAAATTTCAACTTCTCCAGCGTGGGAATGGACGTGTTCAACTGGCGGCAGACGATGGAATAATTCCCGCGCTGCGCAAAAATGTTGACGCGAAAACGCGCCTTGTCCTGAAGCGCATACGACGCGTCGCAGGAGCCATGGCGGAGCAGATCCTCAATCTGCCAGAGATTGTCGCCGACGATGTTTTGCGCGATGGTTTCAATCTGGAACGGTGTGAGTTTGTCAATCGGCGGGTCCAGTTGAACCGGCTTGAGCTCGCCGTAGGCTTCCACCTGCGGCGGCCGGCCCACGGTGAACAACACGTCAGACACTTCCGGCTGCGAGGCCAGGGTCGTCAACAAAATCTGATCCAGTTCAGGTCGCCGCATAAATCAAGAATTAAGCTTCATCATCTTCCGGCGGATGCGCCAGCAGCCCGCGGAATTTTTTCTTGTCCAATGCCTTGTCGTAGCCGTCTTCGGGCGTGATCCGCTTCATGCGGACATGTTCCATGATGTGGTCGTCGAGCGGCTGGTTGCCGGTCTTCTTGCCGACCTGTATCATGCCGTGGATCTGGTGGGTCTTGCCTTCGCGCACGAGGTTGGCGATGGCGGTGTTGAAGACCAGGACTTCAAATGCCGCGACGCGGCCTTTCTTGTCGCTGCGCTTGAATAAGGTCTGCGCCACGATGCCTTTCAAGGCTTCGGAAAGTGTCTGCCGGATTTTGTTCTGCTGGTCAGCCGGGAAAACGTCAATGATACGGTCCACCGTCTTGGCTGCGCTCTGTGTGTGGAGCGTGCCGAAGACCAGGTGACCGGTCGCGGCGGCGGTGATGGCCAGTTCAATCGTTTCCAAGTCGCGCATTTCGCCGACGAGGATGATGTCCGGGTCCTCGCGCAACGCACCGCGCAATGCAGCCGAAAAGGATTTGGTGTGGACGCCGACTTCGCGGTGGTTCACCAGGCAGTTTTTGCTTTCGTGGACAAATTCAATCGGGTCTTCAACCGTGATGATATGTTCTTTGCGGTTGCGGTTCGCGTAATCCATCATCGCCGCGAGCGTCGTGGATTTGCCGGAGCCGGTCGGCCCAGTAATGACGACCAGTCCGCGGTGCAGCATGGCGAATTTCTTCAACACGGGCGGCAGCGGCGACTCCAGCTTTTCAAAATCTTCAAACGAGAGGACACGGCTGGGAATCTGGCGGAACACGGCGCAGATGCCGTTTTTCTCATTGAAAAAATTCACGCGGAAACGGGAGATCTTCGGGATTTCGTAGCCGAAATCCACGTCGCCCGTTTCCTCGAAGGTTTTGATTTTGTAATCCGGCGCGATTTCGTAGAGCATTTGCTTGAGCGAATCGGGTTCGAGCGGCGGATAATCCACGCGCTGCATCTCGCCGTTGATGCGCAACATCGGCGGATTGCCCGAGGACATGTGCAGGTCGGACGCCTTTTGCTCGAACATCAAGTTGAAAAACGCATCAATTTTAGCCATAAGTTTCTTCCTGTGCAAAAATCCTAGCTATTGTCGCGCCAAACGCAAGCCATGAGCCCTTTGTCCCAAATTATCCGCGCCGAAACCGCCGCCAGAGGCGTTTTACCCTTCGCGCGCTTCATGGAACTGGCCCTCTACTGTCCTGAATTTGGATATTATGAAACCCAAAAGGACAATGTCGGGCGCGGCGGCGACTTCATCACCAGCGTCAGCACCGGCAGTTTATTTGGCGAATTGCTGGCATTCCAATTCGCCTGCTGGCTGGAAAATGAAGTCAGAAGTCAGAAGTCAGAAGTCAGAATTGTCGAGGCCGGCGCGCATGACGGAAAATTGGCCAAAGACATCTTGACCTGGCTGCAAGCGAATCGCCCAAACTTGTTCGACCAGCTTGAATACTGCCTCCTCGAACCGTCGCCCCGCCGGCAGGAATGGCAGCGCGAGACATTGAAACAATTTGCGCCACGCGTCCGCTGGTTCAGCGATTTTGAGAACTTAAAACTCAAGACTCAAAACTCAAAACTGACTGGTGTCATTTTCAGCAACGAACTTCTCGACGCCTTTCCCGTCCATCGCCACGGCTGGGACGCAAAAAATAAAAAATGGTTTGAGTGGGGCGTCGCAGTTGAAGGCGAAAAATTTGTCTGGGCGCACGTGCCGGAAAACCTTCAACCTTCAACCTTCAATTTTCAACCTTCCGGTTTGGAATCCGTCCTGCCCGACGGCTACATCATCGAGACCTCGCCCGCCGCCGAAAACTGGTGGCGCGAAGCCGCCGGTGCCTTGGCGCGCGGAAAACTGGTCGCGATTGATTATGGCTTTGCCGACGACGGGCAATTTTCGCCCAGCCGGACAAACGGCACGCTGCGCGCCTATTTCCGGCATCATGTCAGCGACGATTTGCTCGCTAACGTTGGCGAACAGGATTTGACCGCGCATGTCAATTTTTCCGCGATCCAGAAAGCCGGCGAAGAAGTCGGGTTGAAAACCGAAGTGTTTTCCACACAGACAAAATTCCTGACGCAGATTCTGGAAAAAACTCTGGCGGATAAAACTTTTGGTGATTGGACTCCGGCGCGCACGAGGCAGTTTCAAACTCTCACGCACCCGGAACATCTCGGCCGCGCTTTCCGTGTTCTGGTTCAGTCGCGCTGAAGCTCGTAATTCAAAATCGAAAGGCAATAAATCGCCGCCGTCTCGACGCGCAACACCAGCCGGCCCAGCGAAATCGGCTGAGCGCCGGAATTCTGAATCGCCTTCAATTCATCCGGCGTGAAATCGCCTTCCGGCCCGATCCACACGCCGACGCTTTGCGGCAAACGTCCGTGTTGCGTTTCAAATTCGCGCAAAACTTCGCGCGGATGGCGGCGCTCTTTTTGCAACGAACCGACGAGCGACAAATCAAATTTTTCCGGACGCGCAAGGAATTGCGCCCTCGTCACAGGCGCATCCACTTTCGGCAGCCACACCGCGCCGCATTGTTTGATGGCCTCAATTGCCACGTTCTGCCATTTGTCGCGTTTGTTTTCCGCATCCTCGTCATCGAGTTGCGTCACCACGCGCTCGGACAAGATTGGCACGATCCGCCGCGCGCCCAGCTCGACAGACTTCTGGATGATGCTCTCAATGATTTTGCCCTTGGGCACGCCAACAAGCAGCGTGACGGAGCAGGGCGGGGCGGGAACGAAATTTTTCAACGACACGGAAAGCGTGACGGCGTTGCGCCCGGCGTTCTCGACCGTGCACATGAATTCGTTGCCGTTGCCGTCCAGCACGGCCACAAGTTCGCCGTGTTTCAGGCGCAGGACATGCAACGCGTGATGCGCCTCGCGCCCGGAAAGCCGGAGCGTGGCTCCCGCGCACTGTTCCGGCGGCAGATAGAAGCGGTGCATTTGGAATTTACTAATTACGATTCACGATTTGCGCGTCAAATTTGCAACAGGTCGCTTCAATCGTAAATCGTAAATCCAAGATTTCTGCTATTTAAAAAATTTCTTCGCCTTGTCAAAAAAACCCTGCACGAGCGGCGCTTCCTTGCCGTCGCAGAGCGCGGCGAATTCATTCAGCTTGGCCTTCTGCTCGTGGTTCAGGCGCGTTGGCACTTCCACCTGCACGCGCACATGCAAATCGCCGTGGCCGTAGCCCTGCAAATTTTTCACGCCCTTGCCCTTGATGCGGAATACCGCGCCCGGCTGCGTGCCAGCAGGAATTTTCACCGTCGCCTGGCCCTCGAGCGTCGGCACCTCGATATCCGTGCCGAGCGCGGCCTGGACGAAGCTCACCGGCATTTCGCAGATCAAGTCGTCGCCGTCGCGCTTGAAAATCTCGTGCTCCTTGACGTGCAGCACGACGTAAAGGTCGCCGCTCGGCCCGCCGCGAAAACCCGCCTCGCCGTTGCCGGACGAACGAAGCCGCGAACCGGCGTCCACGCCCGGCGGAATTTTTAATTTTATCTTTGAGCTGCGCTCGTGTTTGCCGTTGCCGTGGCAGGTCTTGCACGGCTTCTCAAGAATCCTGCCCGCGCCTTTGCAGTTCGGACAAGTCTGCGCGATGCTGAAAATTCCGCGCGACATCAACACCTGCCCGCGCCCGCCGCACGTCGCGCAATTTTTCAGTTTTGAACCCGTCTCCGCGCCGGAGCCGTGGCAGGTTACGCACTGGTCGAGCTTGGTGACGGAAATCTCCTTTTCGCAGCCGAGCGCCGCCTCTTCGAGCGAGATTTCCAAATCATAGCGCAGATCGTCGCCGCGCTGCGGCCGCGACGGATCCTGTTGGCCGCCGCCAAAGAGGTTTTCAAAAATGCTGCCGCCCGCAGCGCCGCCGAAGACTTCGCGGAAAATGTCGAACGGATCGTGGAAGCCGCCGGCGCTGCGGGCGCGGTGGCGCGGGTCGAACGCTGCGTGGCCGTATTGGTCGTAGGCGGCTCGTTTTTCCGGGTCGCTCAAGGCCTCGTAGGCCTCGCCGAGCTCCTTGAATTTCTCCTCCGCCGCGTGGTCGCCCGGATTTTTGTCCGGGTGATATTTCACGGCGAGCTTGCGGTAGGATTTTTTGATCTCCTCGGCGGAGGCTTCCCGGCTGACTTCCAGGACTTCGTAATAATCGCGTTTGGCCATTTCAATCCACTTTCAAAAGCGGGCGCAAAACTTAAGAAATTGCGCGCAAATGGCAAGATTTAACGGCTGCTGGTGAAGTAACGCTGCCAAGCTTGCAAAACGACGATTAAAAAGATGGTGCTGATTTTCAAACTGGGTTTGGCGCACAGTTCACAAATGCTTTGTCATGCCTTCTCGTAGCGGTCGCTGATGCTCTCAAGCTGATTTGTCAGACGCTTCCAAAGGCCGGCCGTCTCATCCGCCACGCCGCTATCCACCGATTGATTGTGAACCCGATTTTCGAGGCGACGCGCCAGGGATTCCCCGGCTTTGCCTCCGCACCAAATGCCGAGCTTTACGCCCAGCACCAACGGCAGCAACCAAATAATCAACAATCCCCATCTGCCAGCGAAGGCAAACATCGCCCAAATAAGCGGCAGCGGAACCACCACGGCCCCGATGATTTTACCCCACAAGATGGATTGTTCGCCCCAAGCATCCACCCGTTCCAAGGCGGTGTTGACCAACTCTGCCCGGATGGAATAGGAGATAAACGAAGTTTTGCGTCCGCCGCTGAAAAGGGTGTTCTGTCCATATCTGCCGGTCACAGTAATTGTCTGCCCGTCCCGGACGATGGTTGCGCTCAAATTTCCTGGAGCAGCGCCGCTGAACTGGCAGTCAAGTTTTGCCCCGCCGGGCAAAACCGACAAAAGCCCCTGTTTGATTTGATCATCAAGTTGAGATTTGTGACTGAAACCCGCAGCTAAATTGTCAACCGGAATTCGTAAGACACAGTGATGGGAATAAGGTGTTTCCGACATGGTAATGACTTAGGAATGCACGTCTTCTATTGGCTCCGGCTCAACCCGCTTCTTGTGTTACTTGATTTGGTCCACGAGATGTTCCACGGCTTGCTAGATTTTTGTTATCAGGCTTCCGCGGCGGAAATTTTATTTTCCGGATGCTCGTCCAGCACGAGCACGCCGTGCGGCGGCAGATCGTAGTTGCCGGAAAACGTGTTGCCGGTGAGGAAGTCGTGCATCGGTTTGTAGAATTGGATGCGCACGGGCGTGCTCTGGTGGTTGAGCAGGAAGAAAACGCGCATGCCTTCCTTTTCGCGCATGCTGACCTCGACGCTTTCGGGAACCTTGAGCAGCGGATGGAGGCTGCACATCTGACGCAGCCACACGACGAGGTCGTTGTAAAAATGCTGGTGGCTCATCGTGCCAACATAAACGGCCTTGCCGAGGCCGAACGTGTTCATCGTGATGGCCGGCCGGCCGGCGTAGAAATCCTTCACATACGTCGCCAGAATCTGGCAGCCCTTCGGCTCGATGAGGTCGCACCAGATTTTTGCCGGATGCACATGGCTCGTCGGAAAAGCGCCCTTGAAGGTCAGATGATTTTCCTCGCCGGGCGGCAACATGTCGAACTCCAAAACCTCCAAGCCGAACAACTCGGTGAGGTCGTTCGGAAAGCCCGTGTCAGGTGCGATGCCGTATTGGTTGACGAGTCCGGTGTTGAAGGTGCTCACGAGCGTGCCGCCTTCCTGAACATAGAGCTTCAGGCGGTCGGCCTCGGCGGCGGACAACAAATGCAGCGACGGCGCGATGACAATTTTGTAGCGCGACAAATCCTCGGCCGGCCGCGCGAAATCCACCTGGATGTTGCGGTCGTGAAGCGCGTTGTAGATGAGCTGAATGTGCTCGCGCAGGCTGAAATGTTTGTTGGGCTGGTTGGGTTGCGACAGCATCCAGTCATTGTCGTGGCTGTAAAGGATGCAGACTTCCGGGACGACTTTCGTGCCTTGCAGCGCGGGCGCGAGCATTTTTAGCTCTTCGCCGATCTGGCAGATTTCCTGATAAACCCGGTTGGAGCCTTCGAGGT
>Ga0181528_10002092_pt1 | contig 12248 bp, 8 predicted proteins | sample PEATcosm2014_Bin_47_FD_119742 | JGI IMG/M metagenome (GOLD analysis project Ga0181528, IMG submission 119742) | Peatland microbial communities from MTU Mesocosm Facility, Houghton, MI, USA - PEATcosm2014_Bin10_10_metaG | ecosystem: Environmental > Terrestrial > Soil > Wetlands > Peat | place... | reverse complement strand
TGTGCAAACACGTCACCAGTGCGCAGCACCATGGTGGAACACCATGGTGCTGCGTACTATGGTGTTCCACTGTCGTGCGGCGCCCGTGCTATGGTACTATATAGGCCTGATTGGCCGAATGTTGCACTGTCGACGGTTTTACTAGTTTGGTATATGCGACAGTGCTCTCGCTTGGTTCCAGTCATATCTATCCCCCAGATTATTTTATGTCTCTTGTCTAGACAACCTCTCCTCTTCACTGCCTCTTTCTTGTGGTGTTCCCAGGGCTCTGTCCTGGGACCCATTCTCTTCATCATGTATACTACTCCACATAGCTCACTCATTAGCCAAACGGCTGTCTGTCATGAGCTCCAGGTCGACCATCATCTTTACGCTGATGACACCCAATTATTTATCGCTTTCTCGCCGCACGCATCCAATGCTGCTCTTGGCAGTCTCCATGTCACATTAGCCGCAATATCGCAGTGGATGGCTTCCAACTTCCTCACTCTCAATCCATCAAAAACTGAGTTTCTCCTCATCGGTCTACCAACCCAACTCTCTAAACTTCATATGCCAAATCTTAGTTGTTTGCGAAAACCGAGCTGGGGTAAGTTAGCCCCCCCCCCCATTGTCAGTGAAAAGGTCAATCGACAGCCGACTTGCCAGTCGTTCTCCATGTCATCCGAAAATCAGCAACAGCTAATTACAAATGACCATCAACAAGAATATTTTCATGTAGGCTGAAAACAATTCACAACACAAAAATTTTCATTTTAAAAATGTTTTCTTTTCATGACGACCTGGATCAATAATAATAATAGTCACATTTCTATCCGCGCCACACGCTAAGCTACAGAGGCGCTTGAATATCGATCATGCAGTGCCAACAAATTGTTCGGTTTTAAAACAATGTCGGAAAAGATAGGTCTCGAGTCTACATTTATTATAAAAGTTGACAAACTGTCACATGTAATAACGTCTGCAGGTAAACTGTTCCAAACATGTGGTGCAAAGTAGGCCTATGAAAAAGCGTGACTAGCAAACTGAGTTTTCACTGCTGGTATAACAAGTATGGGAAGCATTGAAGAGCGAGTGAAACGCGGCACAGAACGATGTAGGCAGTTCAGGTATGCAGGAACTGAAGTGATGTGCACTTTGAAGATGATCATCGCCGACTTGTAGACTATTCGCTGTCGAACAGGAAATCAGTGCAGCTTTTCCAACAGAGGTTCAGATGATGCCCGTCGGTCTGCTTGCAGAACAGCACGTTGTAATCTGCTTATGCTTAACGCTGGTGCACCGTTTAACAGAGAATTACCATAGTCAATTCGACTGATTATGAGACTGCATGCTAACTGTGCCGTTGACTGGGTCAACAGTGGTCGAATATGTCTGATTGTCCACGTGTGGTTGTCGCATGCCTTCAAAACCACGTTGGCAGTGTGTTCGAAGAATAGGCGCTGATCCAAAATGGCACTCAGGGACTTCATTTCTGACGAGATGTCGAGTTTTGCTCCGGCCACAGACATGGTGTCGAATTGCGCGGCCGACTCGAATTGATAGGCTGTACCAAACGTGACGACCTCGGTTTTATCGGCGTTTAGCAACGGATGGCTGCATAAATACCATTGCTTCACAGCGTCAGTGCATTCTGAGAGCATCGACAAACATGTGTCAGATTCACTAGTAAGTGTATAGGTCACAACGCCACACCATTGGAATTTATGTTCAATTATGTCGAGTTTGAACAAACATTAAAACAAATTATAGTCAAACGAATTTCATTTATCATTCATGGTGTGGCGTTGTGACCTATGCACTTTGTTTCAAAAGGAAATGTAAAATTAAATCTGTTTGCAGACACAGACAAAGCAGTTCAGGCTGGTTCACAATATAGGCCAACGAAGCAAGAGCTCAGCAACCGTCAATATAGCACGACAGGCATTTAACACAGGACAGGTCAAAGTTTATGACGCATATTTCCGTTTTACGCGTAGCCTCGCTTTAACAATACGTTCGAGTACCAATATTATGCGGCATCCGAGACAGAAATACACATATTGATAAGGATATATCGTTCTACAAGTGAGCCAGGCCTAGACTACTGATGAATAATGCATGGCTATTTTTATATTATCGATTGCTTGAAATGTTTAACACTTCGTCACCTAAGCTCGGGAGTTTTGTTGTATTAGGGCTATAACAAATGGCGTATTTAGGGGGGGGCATCGGGCCATGCTCCTGGGAGTTTCAGGCCGAGTATATACCGAGTAAATGCGTGGAAAAGTGGAAATTATGTAGGCGGGTGAGAGGTATGCCCCCACGCTTGCATTCGGCCCAATATTCGCACTCCCTCAGAGGCAAAGGAAGAAATGTTTGGGGTACCGATTTTGACCTGTGCCTACTCTCTTCCCCCTCTCTGGGACGGAAACAAATTGCCCCCATCCGTATCTAAAATCCTAAATACGCCATGACCTACTATAACAATGTCATGCTGCAGCTGTAGTACAAGAAAGCAAAAAGCAAATTTAGCAAAAGCAAGTTTTGCTAGTTTGTCCTGTAGCTGACTTATGCCACTGGGTTTAGCAATGGTATATACAATAAAAGTGAGCCTAGTTCGGTTGTTCAATTCGCGTAATCAGCACTTTGAAAATCTTGTAGCAGTTGTTTTTAATCAGCAGTCTTTTTCTGCAGCCTTTGATTTCAATAACCTGTTAACACAAATACACATATATACATCAGTAATTAGTACTCTATTTATATTTTTAAGCCCACAAACTTAAATAGTAGCCTAATATTACACAATACAAATAGTAGTATAGTTGACTCGTAATATGTTTGACCATTTTGGCAGTAGAATGCAATAAACCCACACTTAAACTAATATTACCCTGCAGAAGTTGGTACTCATTTTACAGATCGCTTAACGATGGAAGCCTAAATATTAGCTTGGCTTTGTCAGCAATAAAATTGGAGCTCTACTGACACAGCAACCTACCACGTGGACAGGATCTAAGAAATCATTAGACATGATCCACTGATGTAAGACTGAACCCAGTTGATAACGGTATCAAACAAGCCAAAAGTTTGTTCAAGTTGACACACTTAGTGTTCTGGTCGGTCCTGTCGAACGCTGCTGATAAGTAGAGCTCAATCTACAAGGTGCATGAGATATACTATTAGCGGCTTACAGATAAGACGGTTACTCCATTATCCCCTACCTCCATTTCAATATGTAGACACTCCTTCATACATTGCCTGGATAAACCCCCGGCCACTCATCAACTCTACAATTCCGTAGTACCCACCAAACCACTTCACCTACATACAACACACAGAGACGGACTGGCCATTTTGGCAACTGGGCAAATGCCCGATGGGCCGTCGGCCAAATGATATTTTTGGGGCGTTAAGCCGCCAAATGTTACACCCCAAGGCCGTTGGTCTTGGCACCATAAAGCAATCTACTCACAAGATTCGGTCTAACAACTTAAAACTTTGACGAGGTTGACCCGACAATGGCGCATAAAATAAACGTCCGTAACTTTAATTTTAATTATGCAGGCGCCGATCACCTTGTCAATATAACAACACCATAGCTTGGCTATCTATTTGACTTCATGTTTCATAAACCAACCAGACCACTACAATCCAGCACTGAAGTCAAGCGTCTATTTGTTAAAATGTCAAAAAACAGTGTTTGTCAGCAGAACTTGCCATTATGTCCAGCTGTCTGAAACTGCCTCACACCTTAAAAAATGCAAGGTCATGCATATTGGTCATGGTCTGAAAACGGAGTACTACTTGGAGGAGAATGGTGCACAAATCGAATTGCAGAGAACAGTTGAAGAGAAGACCATGGATTACTGGTTACCTCGGATCTCAAGGTTGGTAATCAGTGCAGGAAAGCAGCCTACAAAGCAATGTTAATCTTGGGTATGATTCGGAGGAGCTTTAACAGAATAGACATAGATGATTTCCAGATCTTGTACAAGACATACATCAGACCAAGTGTCGAATACTGTGTACAGGCCTGGTCACCATATCTTGTCAAGGATATGCAGTGTATGGAGATTGTTCAGTTGAGAGCTACAAAACTATTGTATGAGCTAAAAGGAACTGCCTATGAAGAGAGACTGAAACAACTGGGTCTGACAACATTGGAGCAGAGAAGACTACCAGGAGTGAGGAGACCTCATATTGACATACAAACAGCTGACCAACAGAATGGAAATCGACGCATCTCAATTCTTCCAGCTCCAGCTCAGAACACAAACTCACAATACCAGAGGGCATGGTTTGAAATTGTACGTGCCAGGTGTCAGAACAAATATCAGGAAGAACAGTTTCAGTCAGCATGTTTTGGAACATTGGAACGAACTGTCAGCAGAAGTTGGGGAGCGATGATGACGCTGAAACTAGGCTTTAGTGCTATATGCAGAGCTGAACAATTTCGACTTTAGTCTATTCTTAAATATGTTGATACTGTATGCAGATCTAGCGTTAAATGACAATGAGTTAACAACAGCCGGCGCGGCAACGTTAAATGAAACGGATGAAAAACGGAATGGCACGATGGTAACAATGTTGTTGATGAGCGCAACGTCCAACTTGGTCGATAATCAGAGATTAGCTCGTCGAGGTATGCAGGCATTCCCTGGTGTCGGACATCGATCGCTATAACTGCCATCCTGTAGCGAATTCGTTCTCTCACAGGCAGCCAATGAAGAGAACTTCTAAAATCAGTTGCACTTGTCGACCATAGGGCTTGACAAACTGCCTTTGCCAGAGAATTCTGTATTTTCTGCAGGCGCTGAATGTTCAGTTGGCTGGTACCATACAGCAGGCTGTTACAATAGTCAAACCTGGCTCCACAACTAATATATTCATAGCGACGGACTTAGCAGCATCGGTTGTCAACATAGGTCAAATGTTTCGTAATGCACAAATGTGATAATTGCAGCTACGAACAATCTCCACGACGTGACGATCAAATGTCAATGATGAGCCGAGTGTGAGGCCGAGTAATTTGATCGCGTCGCTGAAAGGTTCAGTGACACCGCAAACACCGAGACCGCATGCTGGGTCCACAGTTGCTAAACGCTGTTGCATCATGAAAACAACAGCCTCGGTCTTTTGTGGATTGAGCAGCAGTGCACTGTGCATTTTCGACGAACCAGCGAATAATGTCACTGACACACTGCAAAATTGTAGAGCGATCACTAAGTCATTTGGTCGCAACAACACATACATTTGGTGGTAATGCATGTCATGACCGCCGATGACGTCAGCAACTGGCGTCACGTAGATGGAGAAGAGGAGCGGTCCAAGGATAGAACCCTGCGGCACGCCAGACAGACATGCTGTGATGGTAGACCGAGCAGTGCCGACGGCCACATTCTGTGTCCGTCCAACTACGAAAGACCGCAACCAGTCTAATGCCGTCCCGTCGATACCGAAATCAGATCTCGATCTATCCAATAGAACTGCGTGGTCAACAGAATCATACGCTGCTGAAATTTCAAGTGCCAACAGTACTGTGACCTGACCTTGACCAGCGGCACATTGTATATCATTAGCCACTCTGAGAAGTGCCATCTCGGTATCGGTAGAGTGACAGTGATGAAAAGCAAACTGGAATTTACTCAAAATACTGGACTGCATAAGATGTGGCTGCAAACGAGCTAATGCAAGTCTTCAAGCTGCTGCAGTGCTGCTGGCGATCACAGAACACAATGACGAGTGGTGCGTGAACTTCTACATTCTGACGATCATGAACTAGCTACATTGTTGACTGATGCAAGGAAATTGTGCAAAAATTTCAGTACATTTTACGCCAACAAACTTAAAGGATTGCCGATGAGGTATAAACAAAATTGTCCAGTACTACAGGTCTCAGTCGTGCTGTTCGACGCAATCCCATCGTGTCGACGCTAAATGTACTGTCGCCGGTTACCGCTGACGAGGTTAGTCGTATTTTTTATTCACTGCCTTCTAAATCATCCAGACTCGATTGCTTGCCGATTTAACTACTGAAAGACTGCGAACACGTGATCGCGCCACTGCTGGCAAAGCTCGCCAATGCGTCATTTGTGTCAGTACATTTCCGTCACGATACAAGTTTGGTCTTGTCATCCCGCTACTGAAGAAGCCAGGACTCAACAAGGACGATCCAGATAATTGACCAGCGGCACATTGTATATCATTAGCCACTCTGAGAAGTGCCATCTCGGTAATGTCCAGTACTACAGTTGCGACAGTACATTTAGCGTCGACACGATAGGATTGCGTTGAACAGCACGACTGAGACCTGTAGTACTGGCAATTTTGTCTGTCAGATCAACATCAGGTAACAAGTAGCTAAGTAACACCTGAACTGATTAGTGATCTGACATCAATACCACATTCAAATCAGGAATTGTCTTTGTGCAATGGAAATGGTTTTGCTAAAACTGGTTGTCTTTAAATTTGGACAAGTTAGAGTGTATTATAATGTTTATCACAGCTCAACTTGCTAAAACTTTCCCAAACTTATAGCATATATATACGCATATATACATATGCTGTTCACTACTGTAGCACAATCATCAACATTTAAGACTGTAAATCTGGGCTCTTTTGATGTTCATATCATTTAGCAAAGTTTGCATTACATCTGATAACTCCATCGTGTGTGCCACTGCAAGCTTTTGGCTTGATTACGAAAATTCTGTATTTTACAGCATCTCTCGACAGCTAACATCATCAAGAATCCGCAAATCCGAAATACACTGTGGGTAAAAAACAACCCCCTAGGTCGACAGCCGTAACTTGGTCACACATTGTCCGATGTTAATAATTTTTGGCATAAATTGTCCAAAGTTAATTTGGATTCAAAATCTGGTTTCACTTCTCACCTCACCTGAATTGTGTTTCTGCACTACCTGGGGAAAAATGCAAATTTAAGACATTTTCGCGCTACACAACCAATCGTTTTGTCATTAAGATGTAAATAAATGCATTAAAGTTACTGAAAAGTGTATGCCCAATCACTTTCTTTCAAGTAAAGTACGCATTCTACTGCAGATGTTCGAAATGTCGACCCTTTTCACAAACACACGCTCGAACAGTAGCTCCCTCCACTGGTAGACAACATTCTGGATGGCAGCAAGCATGTGTCAACAATATTCTGCTGCAGATCCCGCCAGACATCAATCAGTCTCCGTTTGAGCTCGTATCTTAGTGGACACGAGTTTAATAAACTGCAGGCAACCCCCAATTTCGTAGTCGACGTGTTTCAGATCAGGGATCTTTGGCGACCACAGTTCCGGAGCAATGCAGTTGGTGGTGTCGCGTTGCAGCAGCTGAATGGTCGCATGGGCACGGTGAGTGAGCCGGTGTGCTGTCAGGATGTTGCTAAAAGTTAGTTATGTTCGTACCTGTGACGTTCTGGATGACAGAAAGCATTTGTTAAGAAATGAGGACGTCTCGACTCCATATAATACTGACACTGCTTGCTTTCACCTTCGGCTCAGCCAAGATGGACCATTTGCACGTAGCACTTCAGGCGAAGATCGTGGTCGATTAATCTTGATGCAGATGCCTCTTTCCTGGGTGATCTAACGTGTAAAAGATTGTCATCTTAACTCAGCGTCAGGTCTTCTACTATTTTTGGCAGTTTCTGTTGTGCGCACAGATCGCTTTTCATCAGTTTTTAACGAAAATCTGCTAAATTTGCATTTTTATGTTTCCACAGGTAGTGCAGAAACACGATTCAGGTGAGGTGGAAAATAAACCTAGATGTTGAATCCAAATTAAGTTGTGAATATGCCTATCAAAATAAGTATTGAAATCGGACAATATTTGACAAAGTTACGGCTGTCAACCTAGGGGTTGTTTTTTTACTCACAGTGTAGTTTAGTCTTGTGATTTATCTGCTCTTCTAATTCCTTCTGTTCATTTATTAACACTCCGACTAAGACACAAGTTTCATTGCTTTGATGATCGCTGAGCAATGTATATCGTATGTGCTAAATGTGGTTCACATGCTTTTTGGTCATCATTGTTATATATGGGATAGGAGAATTCACTTCCATTAAAGCTTCGAACACCTATGTCAGTTGCATCTTTTCGTTCTAAAATACATACTCATTTGTGACCGTGCATGACATACCCGGGCATAAGTCGGAAAACAATTGATGAAAAAGTGTGGAATAGTAAAAAATTCGTTTTTTCAAGATTTCCATGGGGTATTAGTTGGTAAATTTTTTGAGTTAAAAGTCAATCCAAATAGTTCTTTTTGCTAATTATATTATTCTTAATAAATTATAAATGCTATATACATAAATTAACAATTTTTCCATTAACAGTAATTAGTTCTTTTGACTTAGTTAGTTTGCATTCATTTTGTTGTGTAATTCCCTTTAATATAAATGCTTAATCATTTATTGGTATTTGCATTTTTATTTAAATACTTCTTTATAGGTTAATGAATTCTTTTAACCCAAATTAACCCTAGTTTAGGTTTGTTTAGCGTTCTTTGTAGACACTTCACAACTTTTTTAATTATTGACATAAAATGATGCGGTTTGCAGAGTTAAATTCATATCTTTCTACTCTAATTGATTCTGCTATAAACTCACAAACAAATGTATGTCATGCACGGTCACATTTGTTCTCTCGTACTTAAGTCACCAAGCAACAATTGTGCAGCTGAATAATTTAGTCACATGTGTACGTTACAAATACTTTTAATAATAATAATAACGAGAGGATTACAATACGCAAAGCATATTGTATGATTCACCACCTGCCTGACACAGTAGTCCTGACGAATATGGACGAATAAGATGTTGTTAAATTTTCATAAAATATGATATTCCTCTTCTGGCGACAACACACAGGAGCATGACGTCATAGGGTGGACCTTGTTCCCTGAACACGCTGGTATAAAGATGTTGGCGTTTGGACGAAAATTGACTGAGTTATGAAGATTTTTTAATACTGTGATATTCGTGAATTTATCGATTTTATTATTAATTATCATTTATTCCTGCATTAATACTAACCGTCCGCCATGCGCCAACGCGCAGGTAACGTCACATATTGTTTCCATGACGACAACGTTACCATATGCTCTTTAATGTATACGCCCTATAATAAATTCAACAGTGCATGCATACCTGAATGGTGACGTCATTATGTATAATAGCATGCCATACACATAGTGAGCCTATGGACCTATTACACAGGAATCATCATCATTATCATCGTTTAACGTCGTTTTCCCCATGCACATTTTACTCTCATGCCAGAGGCATCTTCAGTGCCGCCGCCTGAACCGATCATGTCTCCAAGGTAGCAAAACTTGTCCACACATTCCAGCAAGTCACCATTCAACTTGATGGGGCAAAGCTTTTGAGATGTTGTCTCCGCAACCAATCCTTAAGAGCAGTTAGTGCATTGAAAACCAACTACAGTTTCCAATCTACTCCGAATCCCACTACACTTTTTGTGAATCCACTTCTTGCATTTTGAGCAATATATCGAGTTTCTTCTAACTCCTTTCTTGCAGAATCCACATGGAAATTTGCCCGAGATCTCTGACTGCCCCTGCCTTACCTGACAGTTCATTACTTTGGTCTTTTTCATGTTAACTTTGAGCCCCTTTTGTCCCATACCGCCTTTCCACTGCCTGATCATTTCAAGTAGCTCCTCTTCGGATTCTGCTAACAGTGCCAGATCGTCAGCATAAAACGGTTCCCATGGTAGTCCAATCCTGAATTTCTTTGAAAGTGCTTACAATACGATTATGAACAGTAAGGGTTACAATGCCGACCCTTGATGAACACCAACCTTAACAGGAATGAACATAATAATCTGTAATTGGGAAATTTTATATATTATTGTTAGTTATGATATCCAATCACAGATTTCTAAAAATGGTCTAAAATCCCATGCGCTCCCTTTATTACGCGATATTTAAATCTGCCCATGCGTTGTTTCACAAATATGGTTTAACAATTTTCCATGAAATCCTCCCTCAAAAAACGTGAGCACAAAATTAATAATAATAAAAATTAATAATAAGAAAAACTAATAATAATAACAGCCAATTACATAGATTCACCGCCCAGCTATGCTGGTGCGGTGAACCAATAATAATAATATAAACTCAAAGTAAACATAAAAATAAACTGACCAATACACATGTCTTGTATCAGTCAACACAGTAATGGGTAATGCTACATCATTGTGCTGGTATTCAATTGTACATGTCAGCAATAGACGAGTCAATGCTACACACGGTACACAGTACACACACATTATATCACTGAACGGGAATGAACACCTTCAAAGTTACACAAGTATCAATGAAATTTCGAGAATAACAATGCAAATTTATAGTCTATCATTGTAATAACATTTATGCCTGGAGTCGAAGCAACCTGAAGCCAATTATAATTTGATAACTTTTAACTTAAATTTGGCTACATGCTTTATGTTGAAAACAGTACAACAAAGGTAAACAAGAATGTAGGCAACTGACCTGATGGACTTTGCAAATTTAGAAGCACCTCAATTTTATGGCAAGAGCTAGTGGTCAATCAATAGATTCATGATTTCATGAGCTACCTGTGCTCAAATTACCCATTAGCTCCCCATAGTGACCAATGTGCTATCTCTATGAGTTTTTGCGTAACTCAGATTTGTTACAGACAGACCCTGACAATCAAGAGTAGGTGGAGTTGGCGTCAGGAAGGGCATCTGGCCACAAAACATCCGCTTCAACAAACACCTGTATATGCTGCATCGCCTGTCACGCGGAGACTTGAGATATGGAGGAGTGGCATATTTGGGAAACCGTCTAACCCGTGTTAAAGCATAGAAAAATGAGGTAAACCCCTGATGATGATGATGATGACATGAACAGACATAGTAATATGGCAAAGGTTACTTCTGTGCGATCTCGAGTTGCCTCAGATCACGTAGTGGTGTTAATATCTGTTTCTTGGCTATGAGCCCACACGTGGATTGACTCCACTATGCCAGGAACGCGAGGCCAGCGTGTCACCAGATCTGCAGTTTGCCTTGCAATTATTCAATTGTTCAACCCTTTTGGGTAGAAGCCTGAGTAGAGCTTGCCTGCTCCAGGACTCGAACCCGGGCCCTCTGGCATGAGAAATCTGCAATCTAAACCACACAAACAAAGTACAGTGCCGGTAACAATAATATACTAATGTACTGCATTTAACACTTGTTTTAAAATTTAATTGCTATTTTGAAACATTACAATATATTTCACATTAAAGTGATATAAATTATTATTTAAATACAATTTATGCTGACCCATCCTGGGAATATCACTCATGGCCATATTACCTATTGTAAAAACTCGAGTATAAGGCAATATGTGCATAAGTCGGCCCCTATTCTTGTCATAAAAAAGGTCTAACAAATTCTAGACTCGTATATAATTTGACCTAAGAAAATTGCTCTTTGTAAACGCCAAATTTTACAGATTCATTCAGTCAGAATCGATTCAGTTAAGTCAGATTTTTGGAACTTATTTTTGATGAAGATTGAGTTTGTGTTGATGACTAAAAAATTAGTATTGTCAAAGATTTCAAACTGATACAAGCAAAATTGTCTTTAGTAGCCTATTGAATAAACTGAGAGCAGCACATTTTTTAATTCATTTACTCAAATGCCACTGGTCAAACAGTAAAATCAGATTTTTAGATGAAGTTTCAATGAATCGTGAGCTGGAAAAAATTCCACAATGCAACAATGTGATTTTAAAATGGTACCCTAATTTGCATGGCTATTATTTGCCATAATACATCCTTATATGGCATTATTAATGCACATACAGCATCTAAATAGGCAACAAGATAGCTTGACCATGACCTCTGTCTAAAGTACACCGCGATTAGCTACATTTGTCGTTGACAGCCCAGCGCCGATGCCAAAATGTGTTTTTTGATCATACTTTCATTTTCGCAATATATTGTCTTCCACAAACATTTTGTGCCCGCACCTGGCTCCGCTCGCTGCTCGCACACATATTTCTTATATGATTAAACATAATGATATTATGGTTGTCGTTGTCCGGTGACCGATCTCTAACTAGACACAAGATCGTTGTCTCCAACCGGCATCTTGCAGTCTAAGGTCACCGGACCAAGACAGACTCTGTACACGCTAAGTGTTAGCAAAATTATAAATGAGCGATACAAATTAAACAAAAAGACAAATTCAAGACAACAAATGAACACACATAAAAT
>Ga0181528_10002091_pt1 | contig 12249 bp, 8 predicted proteins | sample PEATcosm2014_Bin_47_FD_119742 | JGI IMG/M metagenome (GOLD analysis project Ga0181528, IMG submission 119742) | Peatland microbial communities from MTU Mesocosm Facility, Houghton, MI, USA - PEATcosm2014_Bin10_10_metaG | ecosystem: Environmental > Terrestrial > Soil > Wetlands > Peat | place... | reverse complement strand
GGTCGGCAGCGCGCCCGTCTCGGTCAGCTGGGCCGACGGTTCGCCCACGGTGGTCACCGAGAAGGTGCCGGACGATCCCTCCAGGAAGGTGGTGCCGGCGGCGGACGTGATCGACGGGGCGAAGGCCGTGCTGGACACGTTCAACGTGAGGGACTGGGAAGCATCGGAGCCGATCCCGTTGGAGGCGGTGATCGTCAGCGGGTAGGTACCGACGGTTCCGATGTCGGGTGTGCCGACCAGGCTGGCCGTGCCGTCACCATTGTCGGTGAAGGTGACGCCGCTCGGGAGCGCCCCCGACTCGGAGATCGCGGCGGTCGGGTTCCCCGACGTGGTGACGGTGAAGTTGCTGTGGATCGTCTCCGCGAAGTTGGCGGTGGCCCCCGACGTGATCGTCGGCGACTCGTCAACCGTCAGGACGAACGACTGCGAGGCGGGGCTGCCCACACCGTTGGAGGCCCCGAAGGAGATCGGGTAGCTCCCACCGGTGCCGGAGGCCGGGGTGCCCGACAGCGTGCCCGTGCCGTCACCGTTGTCGACGAAGGACACTCCGGTCGGCAGCGCGCCCGTCTCCGACAGGGTGTCGGTCGGGTTGCCGGTCGATGTGACGGTGAAGCTCCCGGCCGAGCCCGCGGTGAAGGTGGTACTCGTACCCGACGTGATCGCCGGGGCGGCGGTCACGTGCAGGGTGAAGGACTGGCTGGCGTTGGGGCTGGTCCCGTTGTTGGCGACGATGGTGATCGGGTAGGTGCCGTTGGTACCGGCCGCCGGGGTGCCCGCCAGCGAGGCCGTGCCGTTCCCGTTGTCGGTGAAGGTGACCCCACTGGGCAGCGCGCCCGTCTCGGACAGCGCGGGGGCGGGCACCCCCGTGGTCGTCACGGTGAAGGAGCCCGCGCCGCCCTCGGTGAAGGTGGTGCTGGCCCCGGACGTGATCGTCGGGGCGATGGCCGGCGACGCGATGGTGGTCGTCGACAGCGGCGTGGGTGCCGTGTAGGGAGGCGTCCCACTGCCGTCGCTGCTGTTGGTCGGGTAGCCGTCGAAGGTGACGTTCCCGGCCGTGCTGACATTGGTGTTGACCCGGAACTCGGTCAGATCCACCGGCTCGACCGTGCCGACCGCGCCGGTCGCGGTGAACTGCGCCGTGGCGGTGGGCAGGGTGACGGTCTGTCCGCCGGCGACGTGGATCGAGGACGGGAGCTCGACCTCGATGTAGGGGTAGCCCGTCTTGTAGTTGCCGGTCTGCAGTGCGTCGCAGCCGGTACCCGTCGTCGTGCAGTAGGTGCCCGTGGCCTGGCCGGAGGTCACCGCGTCGCCACCCTCGAGGTGCATGGACCCGGGGACGTAGGTGAGGCCGGCGGGGACCGGGATGATCGAGGCGAACTCGTCGCCGTAGTTGACGGTGAAGCCGTCGTCACTCGATGGAAGGGACGAGGAAACACCCGCCGTGGTCAGCGTGAAGGTCGAACCCTGGTGCACGGTCGCCGGCTCCACGGAGGCGATGCCGACACCCTCGTAGATGTCCTCGGTGACGAACCCGAGCACCTTCAGCTCGTCACCCATGTTCTGGTTGGACGAGGGGACGTAGCTCAGAGTTCCCGTGGAGCACGAGGGACTGGAGGCCGAGTAGGTCGCCGTGCCCGAGGCGCAGATGCCGAACGTGAGGCCGAAGGTGCCAGTGGCCAGCGTGTTGCCGCTGCCGTCGACGGCGAAGGTGGTGGTGATCAGCCCGTTTGACGCCGTGGAGGTGACGCTGGAGGAGGCGTCGCCCACCGGAGCCGGCGTGACGATGGTTAGCGAGGAGGGATCGATGCTGGCCGCTCCACCCTGGACCAGCGTGTCCACGTCGAAGGTGTTGGCAGCGGGCGCGTTGGAGCCGACGGTGTAGCCGGCGATGCCGTTGGTGATCACGGGCGCTGAACCGGCGGCCCCGGCCGACGTCGTGGCCAACACGGCGCCGGTCGCACACATGGCAATGGCCGCCACGGCGGCCAACATCAGTCTCAGCGCCGCGCGCACGCGCGCCCGAAGGTCCCCAGCAACGTTCACGTGATCTCCCCCACTTTCGAGTCCCCCCGGTCCACGTGGATCCCCCCACCTCGACCGTCTCGCACACCAGCCCGGTTTGCGATCGTGGGTAAACTTGAACGACCAGCGATGCGATGTCAAGCACCAACAAGCATTTGTTCGACCGCCCCGTCACCCTCCGCGGTGGAGACAGCTGTTGCCGGCGGTCGTCGTCACCCTTCGTGTCCGCGACCGGACCAGCACGGCGGATGCAGGCCGGGCGGAATTCCCTTGCTCCCGTTCCACCGCTGACCGACAATCGGATGCATGTCCGCTAGCGAGATCGACGCGTATCTCACCGGCATCGAGGAGCCGAAGCGCTCCACACTGGAGCAACTACGCCGGACGATTCACGAGGTGGTGCCCGATGCTGAGGAAGGGATGTCCTACGGACTGCCGGCCTTCAGACTGCGCGGCAAGGTCGTCGCCGGCTTCGCGGCGTTCAAGAATCACCTCAGCTACCTGCCCCACAGCGGTTCCGTGTTTCCCGCGATGAAGGAGGCACTGGACGGGTACGAGCACTCGACAGGAGCGCTCCGGTTCCCGGTCGACGCTCCGCTGCCCAAGGAGCTCGTCGAGCAACTCGTCCGCGTGCGGGTCGCGCAGGCGTTTCCCGACGACTGAGGTCGCCTCCACCTACCGGAGCAGTCCGAGGTCACGCAGGAGGGCTCTCGTGAGTCCGCCCATCTGCTGTAGTGGCAACTGGCCGGGTGGGAACCAGCGCACCTCGGAGGTCTCGTCCCCGTCCGGCCGAGGGTCTCCGTCGATCACGGTGGCGTCGAAGGCCGTCACCACGTACGCCGTCTCGTCGCCGTTCGGGTAGGTGACCCGGTACTCCGGACCTCCGAGCACGCCGAGGATGTCGCCCAGCGCGACCGTCACCCCCGCCTCCTCCTCGGCCTCCCGTGCGGCTCCTTCACGAGGGCTCTCCCCCGGTTCGATCGCTCCGCCGATGGTGGCCCAGTTGCCGGTGTCGATCAGGCGGACGAGGAGGATGCGCCCCGCGTCGTCCCTCGGCAGGACCGTCGTCGAGGGGAGCAGGAGCAGGTCGTGGCCCACCTTGTGCCGGAGATGTCGGACATGGGGTGAGATCACGGGGCAAACGTAGCGTCGGGAGCGATCGGAGGGCCCCGTCGCCCGTCGTGGGACGACACCGGTCCCGGCCGGGCGGCGGAAGGACCGGGCGGGGTGATCCGCCCTGACAAGACGGGTGGCGGAGCCGGGGCCCGCCACGCGGAAAGCAGGATCCGCGGCTGGCGGTCGGCATCGACGCCGAAATGGACCCCACGCAGATAGCCAAATACACCCCTGTCCGAGCACGTAGCGTGGCAAAAGAGGGACGTCCGGACCCTCCGTGACGAAGATATGACGGCCCGGCGTCAGCCGAGTACCCTCCGGGAGGAGAACGGGACAGGGGAGGTCGCGATGTCGATCCGGGGGAACGTCTGGAGGGGCCGCCGCGCGGTCGCCGCCGCGCTTGCCGTGACAGCCGCTCTGGCGGCCACGGCCCTGACGGGTGGCTCTGTCGCCGGGGCGGTCACGACGAAGGCCGCGGGCAGCACGTCGGCCACGACGCCGTCGGCCAAGAGCTCGGGGACCCCGTTCAAGCCCACCGGCTACTTCTACGTCTCCAAACTGCACGGACAGTGGTACCTCGTGACGCCCCAGGGCGAGCCGTTCTACGCCGCGATGTCGGACACCGTCACCCCGAACGGCGACACCGACCAGACGACCGGCCAGTGCCCCTACTGCGAGGCGGTCGCCGCCGACTACCCCAACGTCCAGGCCTGGGCCACCACGGCCGTCGCCCGGCTCCGCTCGTGGGGATTCAACTCACTCGGGCCGTTCTCCGACTACAGCCTCCTCGGTTCGATGATGCCCTACACCGTGCAGTTGACCATGGGTGCCTTCAACTCGGACCTGTTCTCCTCGTCGTTCGTCACCGAGGCCCAGAACGAGGCCGAGTCGGTGGCGGCTCCCCTGGCCGACGACCCGAACGTCATCGGCTACTTCACCGACACCGAGCCGCCGTGGGAGGCCCCCGACGCCGGGCCCGGCTTCACCGACACGCTGCTCGACACCTACCTGAAGCTGCCGGCGGGATCGCCCGGACTGGCCGTCGCCCAGCAGTACGAGGGCAATCCCAACGGATTCCTGTCCGCTGTCGCCACGCAGTACTTCAAGGTCACCTCCGAGGCACTGCACGCCGCCGACCCGAACCACATGGACCTCGGGGTGAAGCTGGAGGGCCAGGAGATCCAGTCGCAGGTGTTCAAGGCGGCCCAGCCCTACGTCAGTGTTTTCAGCGTCGAGGACTACGCCTACCAGGCCGGCTTCAACTCGTACATCGATGATCTCTGGCCCGACTACGTCCCGATCACGCCGAACCTGAAGTCGTTCGAGAAGTACGCGGACAAGCCGATCATGATCGGCGAGTACTCGGCCGTCGGGGCCACGCCCCAGACCCCCGACACGGTTCCGGGGATCTACCCCGTCTATCCCACCCAGGAGGCGCGCGCCGCCGCCTATGCCGGATTCATCGCCCCCCTCTACGAGGACGCGCCCTGGATGGTGGGTGACGGGTGGTTCGAGTGGTTCGACGAGCCCCAGGGCGGACGGCCCGGCGACAGCGAGAACAGCGACTTCGGACTGGTCGACGTCGAGGACCAGCCGTACACGGACCTGACCGGGATGATGTCGATCATGCACTCGGTGACGTCGGCCAGCGCCATCCAGACGGGTCCGGTGTGTGACTCCTGGGCCAACGGTCCGGGCGGCGTGACCTGCACGGCCACCATGCCCAAGGTCAGCTACCCCCTGCAGATCGTGGACGTCTCGCTGCCCGACGGCACGACGGGGTCGTCCTACACGGGCGGGGTCTCCGCCGGCGGTGGTCAGACCCCCTACAAGGTGTCCCTCGTCGGAGGATCGCTGCCCAAGGGCCTGTCGCTCGACCCGGCGTCCGGATTCCTGTCGGGGGTGCCGTCGTCGAAGTCCGCGGGCACCTACAACTTCACCGTCCAGTTCACCGACGCGCTGGGCTCGACGGTCACGCAGGCCGCGACGCTGACCATCGACCAGGCCGAGACGCAGCTGAAGGTCGGGAAGTTGAAGCCCGCACCGGCGACGGTGGGCGATCCCTACTCGTTCGACCTGACGGCGACCGGCGGGGTCACCCCGTACACCTGGTCCGTCACCTCGGGGACCCTGCCCGCCGGGCTGTCACTCGATCCCGACGGCACGATCTCGGGCACGCCAACGGCGGCGGGTTCCTCCTCGGTCACCGTGCAGGTGACGGACTCCTCCTTCTTCACCGAGACGGCGAGCGCCGCGCTCAAGCTGACCGTCAAGAAGTGAGCCGCGGGCGGGGTCGGGTCGGCGACCGGACGTGGGACGTCAGGCGGTGACCTCGGGCGAACTCCGTGTCGAGAAATGCAGCGGATGCCCTCCCTCGGAGTGCATGCGCTCGAGGTGGATCTTCCGGCCGTAGACGGTGAACGCGGCCAGCACCGCCGATGCCAGGAGCAGCGCACCGGCGATATTGAGGGAGAGGTGGAGCCCGCGTCCGAACGCGCCGTAAGCGGCCCCGGTCACCTCGTTGACGATGTGGCTGATGGCCGGGCTCTTGGCCGTCGCCGAGCTGGCCTCGCTCTGGTAGGCGCCGGTGGTGACGGCCGACACGACCTCGGACTGGTAGGACTTCGGGATCCCGATGGCCGTCAGCCGTCGCACGAGGTTGACCGTCAGCTGCCCGTTGACGATCGAACCGAGGACGGCCACGCCGACCACGGCGCCGAGCTCCCGGAAGGTATTGGTCGTCGACGCCGCCATGCCCGAGTGTTCGGCCGGGACCGAGCCGAGCGACGCCGACGTCACCGGCACCATGGCCATGCCCACACCGACCCCGGCCAGGAACATGGTCCAGCCGATCTGGCCGATGCCGACGTGCGGGCTGATCATGGAGTTCGTGAGGAGGATCCCGACCCCGGCGATCAGGCACCCGGTCGCCATCGGGATACGCGGGCCCCACGCGGCCACCCAACGACCGGTGAACAGCGAGGACGCCACCATGCCGACGGCCAGCGGGACGAAGTCCAGCGCCAGCCCCAGGGGCGACACGGACACCACGACCTGGAGGTACAGCGCCACCATGAAGAAGATGGCGAACGTACCGAAGTAGGCGGTGAAGGCGATGACGGTCGACGTGGCGAACGCGGGCTTCTTGAAGTACCGGACGTTGAGGACCGGGTTCGTGGCCCGGAGCTCGGCCCACACGAAGGCGATCGCCATCACCAGGGCGGACAGGAACAGCAGATCGATCCACCACGTCCTGTAGCCCGCCGTCTCCCCCAGGATGATGCCGAAGGTGAGTGACCCGAGGGCCAGGGCTCCGAGGAACAGGCCGGGCAGGTCGAACCGGGCGCGCACCGGATCGGAGCTCTCGGGGAGGACGAAGGCCGCACTGATGAAGGCCAGGACGCCGAAGATCACATTGGCCCAGAAGATGGCCCGCCACGACCACCCGAAGACCAGAAGGCCGCCGATCAGCGGGCCGAGCGCCAGCCCGAGGCTGGACACCGCGGCCCAGATCCCGAGGGAACGGGCCCGCTCGGCCCGGTCCGTGTACAGCTGCCGGATCATCGAGAGGGTGCCGGGCTCCGAAGCGGCTGCTCCGATGCCCATGACCACCCGGCCGGCGATCAGTACGTCGGTGGTCGGCGCGACGGCGGCGATGACCGAGCCGGCGCAGAACACGGCTACCCCGAACAGGATCACCTTCTTGCGCCCGAACAGGTCGCCGATGGTCCCGAAGCTCAGCATCAGGCTGGCGAAGGTCAGGGCGTAGCCGTTCACGACCCACTGCAGCTGGCTCACCGAGGCATGCAGGTCGCTCTGCACGTTCGCCAGGACCACGGTCACGATGGTGTTGTCGAGGAAGGTCAGGAAGAGGACGAACAGGAGGGTGGCCAGCGCCAAGGACCGGGCCCGGGACGTCTTGGCGCCGCCGTCGGTGCGCATGACCGGAACCGAACTCGACGAGAGGTCGGTCATGCGGGACGCACGGATCCGGCGAGGGCGCGCCGGTCCTGGGTCGGCCGAGCATGACTCACACTGGCTGGGCGGGCGTCAATCATGGGTCTTCCGATGTCACGTACCCCCTCAGGTGAGAAACTACCGGCTCAGGGGGCTCCGACTGCGGGATCCCGCCCGCGCCCCGGCCTCCATGAGGTCGCCCACCGAGGGCTCGGTTACGTCGAGCGCTCGGGACCGGACTCCTCCTCGGGAGGGCCGGGCATGTCGCCGGTCGGGTGGGTGATCGCCTCCAGCGCCCGCTCCAGACTGGGGAAGAAGTGCTCCTGATCGAGCGTGGTGTGCAGGCCGTACCGTCGGATCAGCTCCTGGAGACGACCCCGTAGCTCCGCGAAGGCCAGGTGCACGCCATCGGCGTTCAGCTCCTCGTCCAGGGTCCGGAGCATCTCGGCCGCCGTGACATCGATGTCCGTGATCGCTTCGCACTGGAGCACGATCCAGGCCGGGGACCGCTCACGGGTCAGCCGTCGGATCTGATCGCGGAACTGTCCGCAATTGGCGAAGAAGAGTGGAGCCTCCCAGCGGTAGACCACGACGTCCGGCAGTTCGGTCGCCTCCGGATACCTGGCCCGGCTGTGCCAGCCCCCGAGCTCCGACACTTCACCGAGCACGGCGCCGTGGGGCCACCAGCTACGCCGGAAGAACAGGAGGATGATCAGCACGATCGCCACGATGATGCCCTGGAGGACACCGAAGAGGATGACGCCGGCGGTGGCCACGAGACAGACGACGAACGATGACGTCCGGACCCGGGCGAACCGTCGGAGCGCGCGTAGATCGGTCAGCGAGAGGGCCGCGGTGATCACCACCGCCGCCAGTGCCGTCTGCGGCAGATCCGCCAGCAGTCCGTTGAGGAAGAGGAGCAACAGGACGACGATTCCCGCCCCGACCACACCGGTCAGCTGGGTCTTCGCACCAGACTGGTCCGCCACCGCCGTCCGGGACCCGCTGACCGAAACGGCGAAGCCCTGGAAGACGGAGGCCGCGAGGTTCGACATGCCGATCCCGACCATCTCCTGGTCGGCGTCGACCTCATCGCCCCGTCGGGCGGCGAAGCTCGTGGCCGTGGCGATCGTGTCCGTCAGCGACACCATGGTGATTCCCACCGCACCGACCAGGAGGGGACCGACGTCGGACCACCTGGTCCATGGGAGGACCGGAACCGGGACACCCTGGGGCAGGGTGCCGACCGTCTTCACGCCGTGAGACGCGAGATCGAGTGCGGCCGACACCACGGTGACGCCCACGACGGCGACCAGCACGGCCGGTACGCGACGGGTGATCCGCGGCAGGACGAGGAGCACGGCGAGCACACCACACCCGGTGAGCAGCGTCACACCACTGGTCTGACCCAGTCCGTCGACGAAGGCACGCACCTCGTCGATGAAGTTGTCGGCATTCGTGGAGAACCCGAAGAGCTTGGGGAGCTGACCGACGATGATGGTGACCGCGAGGCCGTTGAGGTACCCGACGCGAACCTCGCACGACAGGAGATCGGCGACGAACCCGAGCTTGGCCACGCCGAGACCGACCTCGATGAGGCCGACCATCGCCGCCATCATGCCGGCCAGCGCGATCGCACTGTCCGGGTCGTTCGTGATGATCAACGGGGTGATGGCGGCGAGGATGAGCGGCGACACCGACGAGTCCGGCCCGAGGACCAGCACCTTCGAGGGTCCGAACACCGCATAGGCGACGAGACACGCGATGGTCGTGTAGAGGCCGGTGACGGCGGGAAGACCGGCGAGTTCCGCGTAGGCCATGCCCTGGGGGACGAGGATCGCCGCCAGGACCACTCCTGAGACCAGATCGGGCCGAAGCCACCCGCGTCGGTAGTTCCTCAAGGTCGCCACGCCGGGGACCCAGCGCTGCACGACGGGACTCACGTCATCTGCCGGTGCCGCGTCGCGGGGCGGGGAAGCGGGTCCACGGGGCTCGCATCAGGACCGATCCTCACTGCGCCATTCCATCACCTCGCATCGGGTGGCGCCGACGACCGGGCGTACGATCGACCCGACGCGACCGACATCGGAGTGCACCCCACCGACGACGGGATTGACCGTCCGGTTCGACGGTGCTGAGCTGCGAGGGCGACGGTGCAGCGGGGAGGGTTCCAGATGAGGACGACCGAGGTGACGGGCGACACCGCGCGGGGGTGTCCCGTCCTGTGGCGATGAACCGGTGGGACGGTCCCCGGTGACCGAGCATCCGAAGATGAAGCGCAAGGCGTATGAGCACGAGTTGCGACGGCTCCACGGCGAACTGGTCGCCCTCCAGGAGTGGGTCAAGGAGGCCGGGGCGAAGGTCTGCGTCGTCTTCGAAGGTCGCGACACGGCCGGAAAGGGCGGGACGATCAAGGCGATCACCGAGCGGGTCAGCCCCCGGGTGTTCCGTGTGGTCGCCCTGGCGGCGCCGACGGATCGCGAGAAGTCGCAGATGTACGTCCAACGGTACCTGTCGCACCTTCCGGCAGCCGGTGAGGTGACGATCTTCGACCGCAGCTGGTACAACCGGGCGGGCGTCGAGCGGGTGATGGGCTTCTGCACACCCGAGGAGACCCGTCGCTTCCTGGAGTTGGTTCCCGGGGTCGAGAAGGCGATGGTCGAATCGGGCATCCTGCTCCTCAAGTACTGGCTCGAGGTCAGCCCGGACGAGCAGACCCGCCGGCTCCAGGGCCGGATCGACGACCCTCGGAAGATCTGGAAGCTGTCCGAGCTGGATCTGCGGTCCTATGACCGTTGGGACGAGTACTCACAGGCTCGCGATCACATGTTCGCCGCCACGGACACGGCGTGGGCGCCATGGTGGATCGCGAATGCCGACGACAAGAAGCGGGCACGGCTGAACGTCATCTCCCATCTGCTCGGCCAGATTCCCTATGTCCCTCTACGCCATCAGTCGGTCGAACTCCCGGTACGCCGGGCGACGGATGGCGACCGGGAGGTGAAGCTGCCTCGGCGGTACATCCCGACCCCCTACTGACGTTCCGCCCTCCGGTTGCCCTACGAACATACGTTCGCTACGGTCGGTCGAATGCGTTACGAGGTCGACGTCATCGTGCAGCAGCCGCTGGACGCCCGGGCGGACAGGTTCCTGTCCAGCGTGCAGAGGTCGGCGAATCGTGTCATCCGGTTCCGTGGTGACCACCAACGCATCGTCGTGACCGTCGAGGCGCACGCATTCGACCGCGAGGGAGCGGTCAGGGCTGCCGTCCAGGAGGTAGCTCACATCTACCCGCTGGTGAAGTTCGAGCCGACCGGTGAGCCGAGGACGACGGACCGATAGCCCCTGCTCAGCCCCCGAACACTCTCCCGCGCCGTCCGGACGGGAAAATTTCTGGATCCGGGGCTAAAGGAATCGGCGAGGCGTGCCGATACCGCCTGAGCAGCACATACAAGTAGCAATAACGACTTGTAGAGGAATCGCCCCCCTTATCCCTGCCCCGGGAGGGGGCGATTCCGCGTCAGGGGCCTGTTTCGGCCCCCTGGGGCTCCTACCGTGTCGTCACGACGACCAGCGTCAGCACCAGGATCGTCGCCGCACTGGCACCCAGGCCGAGCCCCACGGTCTGCTTCGAGGGCAGCACGCGATGCCTGAGCGGGTTCTCGTAGTACTGGTAGGTCACCACGGTGAGCACCACCGAGAGGACGAAGGCCGGAGCCTTCACCTTCCAGAAGCTCGCACTGCCGGCCGCCTGCGAACACACGACCAGGAGCGGCCAGTGCCACAGGTACAGCGAGTAGGAGCGCTTGCCGAGCCATCGGAAGGGTGCGGTGCCGATGACCGATTCGAGTCCCCACCTCGGGACGACCGTTCCGCCGGCGATGATCATTCCGGCACCGATCACCGGTACCGCCACGCGCCACCCCGGGAACCCGTTGGTCAGCGGTCCGAAGGCGGTCGAGGTCAACCCCGTGAAGACGAGGGCGGAGAACAGGACGAGTCCCATCCCGACCCAGGTGAGCGCAGCGGCGAGGTGCTCCGGGAACTTCAGGAGCCACGGTGTCCCGACCGCGATCAGCGCCCCGAGGGCGAGTTCCCAGGCCCTCGTCAACGGAGAGACGAAGGCCCATCCCTGGTCGCTCTGCGTCTGGAGGATCGACAAGGTGAACGAGGCGACGATGACCGCTACGAGCCCGATGGCCAGGCGCACGCGGAGCGACGGGCCCCGTCTCATCCTGGCCACGAGGAGGAAGAGTGCGGGGAACACGATGTAGAACTGTTCCTCGACCGCGAGCGACCAGAAGTTCCCGAATACGGGAAACGGATTCCAGCTCGGGAAGAAGTAGCGGATGTTGAAGGCGAAGGCAGCTGCCCACCGTCCTTCGCTGGCCGCCTCGGTGCCGAATCTCTGGGGGGAGGTCACGAACGTCATCGCCACCATCACGAGGATGACGAGGAGGGCGGCCGGGATGATGCGCCGACAACGACGGGCGTAGAAGTCCACGAGGGACGTGCGCCCGGTCCCGGTTCGTTCCCGCAGCAGTAGACCGGTGATCACGAAGCCGGAGACCACGAAGAACACGTCGACCCCGACGTACCCTCCGTCGAATCGGGGCACTCCGAAGTGGACGAAGAGCACGAGCGTGATCGCGATGGCCCGGAGACCTTCGACATCGGGCCGCCATGCACGGTCGCCGGGGCTCGTACCAGCCTCGTCGCCCGTGCTCAGGAACCGCTGGTCAGTGCCCCCCACCACAATGACGGAGAGCTTAGACCGTGCATGTCTTGGACAATCTTTGGCCGGCCCTTGCGACAGCCACCGTTCCCTAATACTTCCGCCTCGCATTCCTCACATCTGGCGCCGATAGTGGTGCAACTCGGGGCGCAGGCTCCGGACGAGGAAGCCAACCATGACCGATCGCCGACGGAACCGTGCCGTGCTCGCCGCCCTAGTGGCGCTCGCGCTCGTCGCCAGCGCCTGCACGGCGTCGGCAACGAGCACGCCCACGACCACCGGGCACACCTCCCCGCCCTCGGCGGCCCCACCCCCGACGACGGCACCAGCGGCGGTGCCCGTCCCCGCCGCCTATCAGACCGCCTACCAACGCCTGAGCGGTCAGCTCGACGCATACCAGGCGGCGGTGAGCGCGATGC
>Ga0181528_10002090_pt1 | contig 12253 bp, 12 predicted proteins | sample PEATcosm2014_Bin_47_FD_119742 | JGI IMG/M metagenome (GOLD analysis project Ga0181528, IMG submission 119742) | Peatland microbial communities from MTU Mesocosm Facility, Houghton, MI, USA - PEATcosm2014_Bin10_10_metaG | ecosystem: Environmental > Terrestrial > Soil > Wetlands > Peat | place... | reverse complement strand
TCAACCATCAAGGAACTGGGTGACGCCTACCAATTCCAGAAGACCACGTGGTTCGTCGAGTGCGAGCTGACGAACACGCAGATCTCGGAAAAGCTGGTGACCGTCATGCGTCCGACCGACCGCATGCTCGTGACCCGCATCCACAAAGACTGGGTGATGGCCAACGCGCCGCAGGCCGAGATCGATTGGCTGAGCGGGCGGAATTTCGCCGGCGTCGGCGACCCGCCGCTGTTCCGTCGTTAGGCTGACCGGCGCTCTCAGCGCAGGCGTTTGACCGCTGCGATGAAGGCCTTGTGGTCGAAGTCGTTGGCGTAGGCGATGAACTGATTCGTCGCGATCGCCGACGCCGGCACGACCGATTTCGCAAAACCGTTGTCGTAGAGGAACTTGCAGTAGAGCGCGATGCCGACCGGGGGCAGCGCGCCGATGCGCTTGCTCAGCGGGTCGTTGCCCGGCAATTGATCCTGGCCGAGCTGGAGCAGCCGAACCTCGTTCTGCATCTCGGCCGGCGTGGCTTTGACGTTGCCGCCCTCGAAGAAGAGGCGTGCCGCAACGGTCGGGTTCTCGCGGATCAGGATCGCCGCCATCGCTTGCGCGCGCGAGAAGCGCTTGAGCTGATCGGCCTTGTTCGCGATCGTGTCGGGTGAGGCGACGTAGGCGGTGTTGCCGACGTCCCGGATCAGCGGATTGAAGTACCAGCGGAACTTGATGTTCGCAGCGACTTCGTAGGCCAGCAGTTCGGGAAACGGAGACGCGGCGCCGGCGACCTTGTGCGTGGTGAGCGCCTGGACCGCTTGCGCGCCGTTGCCGATCACGATGTACGAGACGTCGTCTTTCTTGAGGCCGGCGCCGGCGAGCATCGCGTTCAGGCCCAACTCCGCCGGGCTGCTGGGCGAATATTCGCCGATCGTCGCGCCCTTGAAGTCGGCCAGCGTTTTGATCGGGCTGTCCTCGAGCACGCCCGTCACGTAATCGTACTGCGGATCGCGCACGAAAAACGCCGTCAGCCGCAGCCCCTTGTCGTAGCCGAGGATCAGCGGCTCGATCGACTGGCCGCAGATGTCGCCCTTGCCGGTCGCGCACAACTGGGCGCCGACGTTCGGCCCGCCGGCGTACTGCGTGCTGACGATCAGGTGTTCTTGTTTGTAGTAGCCCGCCGCTTGCGCGACGTTGTTGAGGATCTCGAAAAACGCGGTCGAGTACGCGCCGGCGATCACGTTGAGCGTATCGTCGGCGGCGGCCGGACGCGGGGCCAGGGCGAGGGCGCTCACGACGATCGCCGTCGCGCCGAGACAGCGCGCGATCCGTCCGAGAATCGACATCAGGCATTCTCCTTGGCCCGTGCGGTGCGGGCTCGACACATTGTGGAGACGAGGAGACTCGAACTCCTGACATCCTGCTTGCAAAGCAGGCGCTCTACCAACTGAGCTACGCCCCCGGACGGGTGTCGCTATACCTCGTGGATGAGGACGAGCCCTTCGCGCACGAGCGCAGCGACGAACGCGCGCCGGTCGGCGTCCGGCACCGGCAGGTCGAGCGCGTCGAAGCGCACGTTGCCGGAACGCAGTTGTTCGAGCGCGGGTCCGCAGACCGGCGGAAAGCCGAGCGTCTTGCCGGGAACGAGCAGGTCGATCGTCTCCGTTCCCGTGCGCAACACGTACGGTACGTGGCCGTTGAGGCTCAGCACGGCGTCGTCGCGCAGGCCGGTCAGCCCCGCGAGTTGCGCGAAGGCGCCGCCGGCGTCGCTGCGCGAGGCGGCGAACAGATCGTCGAGCGCGGCCGCCGTGGCGACCGTCGTCGTGGCGGGGCCGAACAGGGCAGCGAGGCGCGGTTCCAGCCGCGCGGCGAACGCGCCGGCGAAGCCGGGATCCGCATGCCAGCCCAGCGGCAGCGAGCGGCGCAGTTCGACGTCGCTGTGGGCGGCGACGTCGAGCGTCGCGTGCAGCAGGTCGATCGCGCGCACCGGTGCGAGCGCGAAGGTGACGTGTAAGGCGCGGCGGTCGTCGGCGCGCGCGTCGTGCGCGTATCCGCGCGGCAGATAGAGCGTGTCGCCGGCACCGAGCGCGATTTCGTCGAGCAAGCGCAGCGGCGGACGGTTCGTCTCGCGATGCAGCGGTTGCGACTCGAGCGGGAGTTCGATCGCGGGTTCGTAGATGCGCCAGGTCTTCGTGCCCTCGATCTGCACGGTCAGCGTGTCGTGCGAATCGTGGTGCAGTTCGAAGCCCTGCGCGTTCGGCGGCGTGAAATAGACGTTGGCGCCGGCGTACGCGCACAGATCGTGCTGGATCCGATTGCTCCAGCGCTGCAGCCGCGCGCACAGCAGCCCCGCGTCCTTGATGACCAGCGTGTACCCGGCTTCGAAGAGCGCGAGCACCTTGCGTGGATCGATCTGCGCCGTCGGCGGTTTGCCGGTGGCGCGCGGCCGGATGCCCGGGTTCGTCACGACGTATGCCGCCAGCGGTGCCTGCGGCGCGCCCGCCCGAACCAACGCGAAACGCTCGAGATCGCGCGCCCCGGCGACGAGCGCCTCTTCGATGTCCGCGACGTCGAACAGATCGGCGAAGTAGCCGGGAACGTCGCGCGCCACTTGCAGGGGCGCGCGTTCCCAGTAGTCGGCCGCGAACGTGGCGACCCCGACCGGGTCGAGCAGCGCGGCGAGGGCGGCGTCGCCGGGAGTGACGCAGTTCATTTGCTGCTCGTTTTCGCTGGGCGAGGCAAAAGCATTTCGGCCCGAAGCGCGAACGGTGCGGCCTTCATGAACCTCACCGGACCCACGTCAGACCGCCGGCTCGGGTATCCGGCGGCCCCGCGCGGCGACGTCGTCGACGTCTACCACGGGCAACCGGTACCCGATCCTTACCGCCGGCTCGAAGATGCCGACGCGCCGTCGACGCGCGCTTGGATCGAGGCGGAAGTCGAGCTCACGGAGCGATTTCTCGCCGCGATTCCCGAGCGCGAAGCGATCCGCCGCCGGCTGACCGAACTCTGGGATTACGAGCGCTTCGGCGTGCCGCGCCGCGCCGGTGCGGTCTACGTGTACAGCAAGAACACGGGGCTGCAGCCGCAGAGCGTCGTGTACGCGGCAACGGCGCTCGACGCACCGGCGCGCGTGCTGATCGACCCGAACGCGCTCTCGGCCGACGGCACCGTCGCGCTGACGGGGATGGCGTTCACCGACGACGGCCGCTACGTGGCCTACGCGACCTCGGCTTCGGGCTCGGATTGGATGACCTGGCGCGTGCGCGACGTCGCGACCGGCGCCGATCTCGCCGACGAGGTGCGCTGGAGCAAGTTCTCCGGTGCGGCCTGGCTGCTCGACGGCAGCGGCTTCTATTACAGCCGCTATGCCGAACCCGCCGCCGACGCGCAGTATAAGGACGAGCACTACGGGCACACCGTCTACTTCCATCTGCTCGGCACGCCGCAGGCCGCGGACCGCCTCGTCTACGAACGGCCCGACCATCCCGACTGGAACCTCAACGCGGTCGTCAGCGAAGACGGCCGCTGGCTGTTGATCGACGCTTCGCAAGGAACCGATCCGAACAACCGCGTGTTCGTCGCGGACCTGCACGCAGCGCAGCCGCTCATCGCGCCGCTGGCGGGCGAGGGCGACGGCGACGGGGCGTACGACTTCATCGGCAACGACGGCGACGTGCTGTATTTTCGCACGACCAAAGACGCTCCGCGCGGCCGGGTCGTCGCACTCCGGGTCGGCGAATCCGGCCTGCACGAGATCGTGGCCGAAAGCGCCGATTCGCTCGAAGCGGCGGCGCTGTTCGACGCCGGGTTCGTGCTCGAATACCTGCACGACGCGCGTTCGGTCGTGCGGCGCTACGACCGGCGCGGCGTCGCGCTGGGCGAACTGACGCTGCCCGGACTCGGCACCGCGTCGGGGTTCGGCGGCAAGCAGCGCGATCGCGAGACGTTCTATGCCTTCACCAGTTACACCACGCCGGCGACGATCTACCGGCTCGATCTCGCAACCGGCCGCTCGACACGCGTCTTCGCGCCGGCGGTGCCGTTCGATCCGGACGCCTTCGAGAGCGAGCAGTTGTTTTACGCCGGCAAGGACGGCACGCGGATCCCGTTGGTCGTCACTCGGCGCAAGGACGCGCCGCGCACCAGCGACGTACCGACGATCCTCTACGGCTACGGCGGCTTCAACATCTCGCTGACGCCGGCGTTCTCGCCCGCGACCTTGGCGTGGCTGGAACTGGGCGGTGCCTTCGCCGTTGCGAACATTCGCGGCGGCGGCGAATACGGCGAAGCCTGGCACCTCGCCGGCACCAAAGAACGCAAGCAAAACGTCTTCGACGATTTCATCGCGGCGGCCGAGCACCTGATCGCGCTGGGCTACACGCGGCGCGGGAAGCTGGCGATCTACGGCGGCAGCAACGGCGGCCTGCTGGTCGGCGCCTGCATGACGCAGCGGCCGGAACTCTTCGGCGCGGCGATTGCGGCCGTGGGCGTGCTCGACATGCTGCGCTTTCAGAAGTTCACGATCGGTTGGGCTTGGGCGGCCGACTACGGCTCGTCGGACGATCCCGATGCCTTCGCCTACCTGCGCGCGTACTCGCCGCTGCACAACCTGCGGCCCGGCACGCACTACCCGCCGACCTTGATCGTGACCGCCGACCACGACGACCGCGTCTTCCCCGGGCACTCGTTCAAGTTCGCAGCGGCCCTGCAAGCGGCGCAAGGCGGCGACGCGCCGGTGTTGATCCGCATCGAGACCAAAGCCGGGCACGGCGCGGGCAAGCCGACCGGAAAGGTGATCGACGAAGCCGCCGATCGCTTTGCCTTTTTGGTGAAGGTGCTCGGCGTTCCGGTCAAGCAGACGGCGACATGAACGGTAACGGCAACGGCAACGGCGACGTCCACGATGTCGAGGTCTTCGATGATGAATCCGAACTGCGCTCTCAGGCGATCGCGCTGACGGACCGGGCGCTCAGCGCGATCGGCGGACTCGAAACGGAGGACCCGCTCGCGGCGGCCGAGACCGTCGCGCACATGTACCTCCGCTTGTTGCGCGCGGTGCGCGAAGAAGAGTAGCGCGGACCGCGGTCGAAACGCGGCTCTCGTGAGCGCGCTCAAAACAGTCGTCGGACCATATCGGTACCTCGACTCGCTCAAGAGCGGCCGCATCGGCGTCACCGGAACGGATCTCGCATTCATCGAGATCAATCCGCTCATCGCGGCCTATCGCCGCATGGTACGCGAGCTCGCCTACGACGTGTGCGAGATCGCCGTTACGACCTATATCGTCGCGAAGTCGTTCGACAAGGGCTTCACCGCGCTGCCGTTGCCGCTCAACCGGATGTTTCACTTCGGCGATATCCAAGTCGGGCTCGACACCGGGATCGACGCACCGGGCGACCTGGCCGGCAAACGCGTCGGCGTGCGCGCCTACACCGTCACGACCGGCGTCTGGGTGCGCGGCATTTTGCAGAGCGAGTACGGCGTCGATCCGGGATCGATCACGTGGACCACCGACGACGAGGAACACGTCAGCGAATTCGTCGCGCCGCCGAACGTCGTCGCAGCGGGCGGGACGAGCCTCGTCGATCTCTTTGAAGCCGGCCAGATCGACGCCGCGTTCTCGGGCCGCGCGGGCCTGGGCCGCACGGGCGCGCCGCGTGAGGGCTGGGAGCAAGGCAGCGCCGCCCCCGCCGCGGTGCAGACGACGCGCCCGTTTCGCGCGCTTTTCCCGAACGCCGCGGAACTCGACCTCGCCTGGTACCGGCGCACGGGGATCTATCCGATCCACGGCGTGCTGTGCGTGCGCGACGACGTGCTCTCCGAGCAGCCGCAACTGCCGCGCCGGCTCTACGATGCGTTCCGCCGCGCGAAGGAAGCCTACCTGACGGAACTGGCCGCGGCGGGTCCGCAAACCGCCGACGACGCCAAGTGGGTTGCGCTGCAGGCGATCGTCGGGCCCGATCCGCTGCCGTTCGGCTTGGACGCGAACGCCAAGACGATCGAAGCGCTGATCGAGTACGCCTACCGGCAGCAACTGATTCCCAAGCGCTACGCGCCGGACGAACTCTTCCTCCCCATCTCGTAAGAGGATCACCGCGTGGACATCATCGACATCCATCCGCACGTCATCGCGTCGGACGTGCAACGCTACCCCTTCGATCCGGTCGGCGGCAAGATGTCGGTGTGGGCGAGGGAGCGGCCGGTCGATACCGAGGGCATGATCGCGTGGATGGACAAGGCCGGTGTCGGGCAGTCGGTGATCGTTCACGCCTCGACGGCCTACGGCTACGACAATAGCTACGCCGCCGACGCCGCACGGGCGCATCCGGATCGCTTCCGGTTCGTCGGCGCGGTTGACGTGCGGGCAGCCGACGCGCCGGCGAAGCTCGCCTATTGGGTGAAGGAGCGCGGTATGGTCGGCTTTCGCATCTTTGCCGCCGGGAGCACGATGGGCGAAGACTCCGGTGATTGGCTCGACGATCCGGCGACGTTCCCGGCCTGGCGAGCCGCGCGCGAACTGGGCATCTCGGTCGTCGTGCAGACGCGCTTCAAGACGTTGCCCGCGCTGCGCAAGCTGGTCGATCGCTTCGGCGAGGTCAAGGTCGTCATCGACCACTTCTCGCACCCGCCGCTCGACGACGGCCCGCCCTACGCCGCCGCGCAGGCGTTCTTCGATCTCGCCTCCGCACCGAACGTCTATCTGAAACTCACCGAGCGCGTGTTCCACGATTGCACGAACGGCAAGGCCGATGCCCGGTCGTTCTTGGAGAAGACGCTCGCGGCGTACGGCCCGGGCCGGATCGCGTGGGGCTCGAACTTCCCGTCCTCGGACGGAACGCTGGTCGAGCTCGTCGAGTTGGCGCAACGCGAGCTCGCATTTCTCTCGAGCGCCGATCGAGCGCAGATCTTCAGCGGCACGGCGCGGACGCTCTACCCGAGCTTGGTGGGCGCGTAGTGGCCGGCTCGGGCGAACCCGTCGTTCTCAAGACGCTGCTCGATACCTACGGTCACACCGCGGCGATCAAAGACGGCTCGCTCGCATCGGAGCGGCTGCGCTTCGATATCGTCGACGTCAAGCCGGTCAGCAATGCGTTCGGCCGGATGGCCGAGCACGGCGAGTTCGATTTCTCCGAACTCGCGATCGTCACGTTTCTGCAGGCCCTCACGTTCGGCAAACCCGTCGCGTTGCTGCCGGCCGTGATGCTCAACCGCTTCCATCACGGCTCGATGATCTGCCGCACCGGCGGACCGATCGACGGCCCCGCCGATCTCGCCGGGAAACGCATCGGCGTGCGCGCATACACGCAGACGACCGGCGTCTGGGTGCGCGGCATCTACCATGCGGAATACGGGCTCGACCTCGACGGCATCATCAACGTGACGACGCAGGGCGGGCATCTGCTCGAGTACGTCGAGCCGCCCAGCGTCGTGCGCGCGCCGGCCGGCAAGAAGCTCGGGGACATGCTGCTGGAAGGCGAGATCGTCGCCTGGATCGCCGGTCGCGACGCCCCCGCGCGGCCCGAGTTCCGGCCCGTGCTGCACGACGCCGAAGCCGCGGCGATCGCCTGGTTCGCGCGCGTCCAGGCGTTCCCGATCAACCATATGGTCGTGCTCTCGACCGCGGTGATCGACGCGCATCCGTGGCTGCCGGCAGAACTGTTCGACCTGCTCAAACGCGGCAAGGCGGCGTACTTGGCCGAATTGCGCGAGCGCGACGCCGTCGGCGCCGACGAAGCCTACCGCAAGCGGATGCTGCTGGAAGGCCGCGATCCGCTGCCGTTCGGCGTCGAGCCGCTGCGCCGTTCGCTCGAAGTCGTGATCGACTACGCGCTCGCGCAGAAGCTGATCCCGCGGCGCTACGCCGTCGACGAGCTGTTCGATCCGCGGACGCGCGACCTGACGTGAGCGCGGAGCGCGCGCCGAAGATCGTGGTCCGCGATGTCTCGAAGACGTTCCAGATCGCGGGGCCGCAGAACAGCGTGCGCTCGCTCGCCGTGCTGCGCCACGTCGACTTCGAGGTCTTCCCCAGGGAGATCGTCTCGATCATCGGCGAGAGCGGGAGCGGCAAGACGACGCTGCTGCGCGTCATTCAAGGGCTGCTCGCGCCCGATTCGGGCGAGGTGCACGTCGGCGGGAAGGCGATTCGCGGACCGGGCTACGACCGTGGGATCGTCTTTCAGCAAGCCAATCTGCTGCCGTGGCGCGATGCGCTCGGTAACATCGCGTTCGGCCTCGAGCTCAAAGGCGTTGCGGCGGCCGAACGAACGGCGCAAGCGCGAACGTTCCTCGAACTCGTCGGCCTGAGCGACTCGGCCCATCAGTATCCGCACCAGCTCTCGGGCGGCATGCAACAGCGCATCGGCGTCGCGCGGGCGCTCGCGATCGACCCCGAGATCCTGTTGATGGACGAACCGTTCAGCGCGCTCGACGCGCAGACGCGCGAGCTGTTGCAGGTCGAATTGCTGCGCATCCACGAGCAGACGCAAAAGACGATCCTGTTCGTGACGCACGATCTCGACGAGGCCGTGTATTTGAGCGACCGGGTCGTCGTGATGGGCGCGCGGCCCGGCCGCGTCAAGGAAACGGTGACGATCGACTTTCCGCGACCGCGTCCGGTGCTCACCGAGATGCGCGGCGATCCGGCGTTCCTGGCCTTGCGCGACCACATCTGGCAATCGATCCGGCCGCGCGAGCCGGAGCTGCGACGATGACGACGGTCGCCGACGAAGCGGACGTCTTCGACGCCGGGAACGCGCGCGCGCGCCGCAACCGGCGCCTGGCGATCATCCGCGCGTGCTCGATCGTCGCGGCGCTCGCGCTCTGGGAAGTGTTCGGCCGTCAGATCAACCCGCTGTTCATGTCTTATCCGAGCAAGATCGCCGTCGCCGCCGTCGGCCTCGTGCAGAGCGGCATGCTGCAGGACGCGATGCTCGAGAGCTTCCGCACGTTGATCGCGGGCTTCGTGCTCGGCTCGGTCGCCGGGGTCGCAGGCGGGCTGCTGATCGGCCGCTACCGCGAGGTCGAAGCGGCGCTGGACTGGCTCGTGAACGCGCTCTACGCGACCCCGCTCGTGGCGCTGATTCCGCTCGTGATCCTGTGGTTCGGTTTGGGCTTCAACGCGAAGCTCTTCATCGTGTTCCTCTTCGCGCTCTTCCCGGTGCTGATCAATACGTCGATCGGCGTGAAGAACGTCAGCCGCTCGTTGATCGACGTCGGCGTCGCGTTCGTGGCGAACGAACGTCAGATCTTCACCAAGATCATTCTGCCCGCGTCGTTGCCCTACATCATGGCCGGCTTGCGCTTGGGCATCGGGCGCGCGATCATCGGCATGGTGACGGCGGAGTTCTTCACGGCGATCAGCGGCCTCGGCGGGCTGGTCGTGAAATTCGGCAATTCGTTTCGCACCGACGAGATGCTCGTGCCGGTACTGATCCTGATGGCGCTCGGCGTCATCCTCACCGCGGGCCTGCAGCGGCTGGAACGCCGCATCGCACCCTGGAAATCCAACGAACTCAGCGACTAGCATGCCGAAGGAGACCCGACCGTGACGTCAGCCAGATTCGACCGCCGGACCTTTCTCGCGGGCGCCGCCGCGGGCGTCGCGTTCTTCCCGGGCCGTGCCCGGGCGGCGAGCTTCCCGCCGGCCGAGGTGAACGTCATCAACACCGGCGCGAACGACTCGTTCGCGCTACAAGCGTTGATCAAGGATCAAAAATACCTCGACGAGTTCAACCTGACGGTCAATCAGCAGAACGTCTCCGACGGCATCAAGCTGACCGCGGCGATCGTCACCGGTGCGGCCGATATCGGCATCCTGACCGGGTTCTCGCAGGTATTCCCGGCGATCGAGAACGGCGCCCCGCTGAAGCTCGTCGGCGGCGCCATGCAACAGCCCGACTTTATCGTCGCGACCGGCAACCCCGACGTGAAGAACCTCAAGGACCTCGAGGGCAAGACGGTCGGAACCGGCGCGGTCGGCGCGCTGGTGTACGCGGCGATGGCCGCGATGCTGAGGAAGCACGACGTCGATCTGAGCAAGGTGACGTTCGTCAACATCGGCAGCAGCAGCGACGTGTTCAAAGCCATCGTCGCCAAGAAAGTCGACGCCGGGCCGGTGCAGCACGATTTCGCGAAGCTGGCCGTGCAGGCGAACTTGCGCATCATCGCCGACGCTCTCAAAGAGATCCCGCAGTTCGCCAATCAAGGCGCGTTCACGACGGATCGCGCGATCGCGCAGAAGCGCGACGTCCTGGTGCGCACGCTCGCGGCGTACGGCCGGGCGTACCGTTTCGTCAACAGCCCGGGGTCCGAAGCCGCCTACGTCAAGGCCTACGTCGAAGGCGTCGGGCCGGGATCGGACGAGGCCGGGCGCGATCGCTGGACGTGGATCCAAGCGGTCCAAGGCTACGATAACGAGATCGCGATGACGACGGCGCGCATCAACTACATGCAGCAGCTCAACGTCGCGCTGGGCATCCAGAAGGCCGTCTTGCCGCTGGCGCAAGTGGCCGACATGTCGCTCGCGCGCGACGCCGTGAAGCTGCTGCGGTAGGGACCGGGCGGCGCCGGCGCTAGTTGTGCGTGTCGCAGTCGGAGACGCGCACCTCGCAATAGCCCGCTCGGGCGCCGGCCGTCGCTTTGCAGTTGACCATCGCTTGGCTCTCGGCGATGGACTTCGTCGCGCCGACGGACCAACCGAAGCCCGGCGTTCCGGCTGCCGGATCGAACGCTACCGCTAAGCATTCGTTGTCGAAGTAGGCGATGACCATGCACAACGCCTTGGTGCTTTCGGGCGCCGAGCCGGGCGCTTTGCACTCCTGGACGGCGCGGTTTTCCGCATCCACCCGCGACGCGTAGTTGTAGCCGGTGCCGACGGCGACGCCTTGATCGGCGACGCTGCTCGGAATGCCGGCCGCAAAGGCCGACATGGCCAGCGCTGCGCTCGGAACTTGGATCGCGGCAGCGAGCGCGGCCAGAACGAGGAACTTCTTCATCATGCACCATCCCTAACAGGCGAGCGTGTTCTCGCCAGCGTGACAGTTTTACAGGCGCCTGGCAAGCCCGCGTGATCCAGCTCACGCGCGCCGCGAGGCCGGCGATCGCTCGCCGGGAGGAGGGTGGCCGGCAGCGAAAATCGATCTCGACCGGCCGGCGCCGGGACTGGGAGGCTCATATGTCCGGCGTAGCATCCGTCACCACGGCGACAACCCAAAATCAAACCGCGACCGCGTCCGGTACCGGCGGGTCGCAACGTAACCCGTTCTTGGATCCGAACGGTCCGTTCGCCAATCTCGATCTGACCTCGCAGCAGCAGCAGCAGATCGCGCAGATCTTCAGCCAGCAGTCGAGCGGCAACCAGCAGTCGTGGAGTTCGATCCTCAGCCAGGTCAACGCGATCCTGACGCCGGCCCAACAACAGACGCTGCAGAGCGACGTGCAAACGCTGCGCGCCGATCGGCACCACCACCATGGCGAGCGATCCGGAGGTAGCGGGAATCCGCTCTCGCAGCTCGATCTCACCAGTTCGCAGCAGAGCCAGATCGGCCAGATCATCCAGTCGGCGCAATCGAGCGGTGAATCGCCGAGCGCCGAACTGAACCAGATCGACGGCGTCCTGACGACGTCCCAGCAGCAAGAACTCATCTCGCTGTTTTCCGCCGCCTCGACCGGGACGAGCGGAGCTTCCGCATCGGCCGACGCGGGAACGGCAGCGGCGACCGCGTCCACGACCACGGGTAGCACGTCGACCGAGCCGGTCGTCATCAACGCCAGCGCCTAGGCCGGGGGGCGCTGCGCTGACGGGGACCGCGGCAAAAAAAAGACCCCCACGCCGTGAGGGTCGTCTGGTGGGCCATCCAAGGTTCGAACTTGGGACCTCATGCTTATCAAGCATGCGCTCTAACCAGCTGAGCTAATGGCCCACGCGTTCTGCGGGCGAGTCCCACAGAAGACCGCAGGTTATCGTAGGCCGCGCGCGTCCCCTTGTCAATTGCGCGGGCGGGGCCTCAGATCATCCGGATGAACTCTTCGAGGAAGGCGTTCTCGTGTTTCTGCTGTTCCAGGCCGAAATCGCGGATGGCGTTGGCCTCGCGTTCGCGCTCGGTGCGCAGTTGCATCAGCCGGTCGAAGGCCTGCTGCTGCTTCGCCAACTCGCCGTCGGCGGGGGTGGAGACCTTGGCCAGTGCCTGGGCGAGGGCGGCGTCAACCGACGCGTCGATCCGCTCTTCGAGGCTCGGGCCAGTGCTCAGGTCGCCGGCGGGCGCCTCGGGCCGGG
>Ga0181528_10002089_pt1 | contig 12254 bp, 10 predicted proteins | sample PEATcosm2014_Bin_47_FD_119742 | JGI IMG/M metagenome (GOLD analysis project Ga0181528, IMG submission 119742) | Peatland microbial communities from MTU Mesocosm Facility, Houghton, MI, USA - PEATcosm2014_Bin10_10_metaG | ecosystem: Environmental > Terrestrial > Soil > Wetlands > Peat | place... | reverse complement strand
CGCCACGTAGAATCAATAGCTTAGAACGGACAACAGAGAATATGAGGAATTTCGTTACACTGTTGTGCTTCGCATCGGCTCAGGTGGGTTTTTCCACAGGCAGTGAACCAGCTTGCAAAAATACTGGCAATTATGGGTGCTCACTAGAGAAGGCCCGCCTGAGCGGACCTTCCTTGTTGTTCACAATCCGAAAATCCTATTGCCGGGCTTCAGACCCTCCAGGCTGTGGATTGATCGCGGGGAGCGGGCTGGCTTCGGGAACGTCAGGCAGAGGACGCTCGAGCGCAATCTGCAGAACCTGGTCCATCGATTCAACGAAGTGCAGTTTCATTTCCTTTCGAAGATTCTCCGGTACCTCGGCCACGTCTTTCTCGTTTTCGGCCGGGAGAATCGCTTCGAGGATACCTGCGCGGTGGGCGGCCAGCAGTTTCTCCTTCAATCCACCGATTGGTAGCACCTTTCCACGCAGCGTAATCTCACCGGTCATGCAGATGTCGCGGCGAACGGGAATGTTGCTGAGTGCGCTGGCAATTGCCGTTGCGATAGTGATTCCCGCCGAGGGACCATCCTTTGGGATGGCTCCTTCGGGTACATGAACGTGGATGTCCACGTTGCGATAGAAATCGCGCGGAATGCCGAGCCGCTGCCAACGAGAGCGCAGATAACTCATTGCCGCCTGTGCCGACTCCTGCATTACGTCACCAAGTTTGCCGGTCAGGGTCAGTTTGCCCTTGCCGTCGATGATCGCAACTTCCGTGGTCAGGATGCAGCCGCCGACTTCGGTCCAGGCCAGCCCGGTGACTAGGCCAATTTCACTCTTTTCATTGGCCGGAGTATCGCGGAAGCGCATGACTCCGAGATAGGTGTTCAGACTCTCTGCCGTGATGGTGGCGGAGAACGTCTCTCCCTCGCGAACCACCGAGCGCGCGACCTTGCGGCAGACGTTTCCAATTTCGCGCTCCAGGTTGCGAACCCCGGCCTCGCGGGTGTAGTAACGGATGATTCCGCGCAGGGCATCGTCATCAAAGCGAATGTTGGCCGAAGTCAGGCCAGCTTGCTCAAGCTGTTTCTTCACCAAGTACTGGCGAGCAATCTCCAGCTTTTCCGGCTCGGTATAACCATGCAACCGCAGCACTTCCATACGATCTTGCAAGGGGCTGGGAATAGTGTGCAACACATTGGCCGTCGCTATGAAAAATACCTGCGAGAGGTCGTACTCAACATCAAGGTAGTGATCCACGAACATGTAGTTTTGCTCGGGGTCCAGCACTTCCAATAACGCCGATGAAGGATCGCCGCGGAAATCGTTCGAGGTCTTGTCCACCTCGTCAAGCATGAAGACCGGATTGCGCGTCCCCGCCTTCTTCATCATCTGGATGATCTGGCCCGGCAGCGCGCCAATGTAGGTGCGGCGATGGCCTCGGATCTCCGCCTCGTCGCGCACGCCGCCCAGCGACATGCGGACGAATTTCCGTCCCGTGGCCTTGGCGATGCTCATGCCCAGCGAAGTTTTGCCAACGCCCGGAGGTCCCACCAGACAGAGAATTGAACCCTTCGGATTCTTCACCAGTTGGCGCACGGCAAGAAATTCAAGGATGCGCTCCTTGATCTTCTCCAGCCCGTAGTGGTCTTCATTCAGAGTGCGTTCCGCAAAATCGATGTCGCGAATTTCCTTGGACTTCTTCTTCCATGGCACTGCCAGTAACCAGTCCAGATAATTGCGGGAAACCGTGGATTCGGCCGACATGGGCGGCATTGCTTCCAGCTTCTTCAGTTCCTGTGTGGCCTTCTCCAACACGTCGGGCGGCATACCGGAGCTGTCAATTTTCTTCTTCAATTCGTCGAATTCGCTCTTCTCGCCGCGGCCCAATTCCTTTTGGATGGCCTTGATCTTTTCGTTGAGGTAGTACTCTTTCTGCGCCCGCTCCATCTGCCGTTTGACCCGCGACTGGATAGTGCGGTCCATATTCAGTTTCTCGATTTCGATGTCGAGCACGTCGGAGATGCGATTCAGGCGTTCGGCAGGATCGAATATCTCCAGCAGTTCCTGCTTCTCCTCGATGGAGAGCTGGAGATTGGCTGCAATGGTGTCGCTCAGGCGCGAGATATCGTCCATGCGAACGGTCGCTGCGATTGTTTCCTGGTTCAGCGACTGGCAGAGCTTGACGTACTGCTCAAACAACGAAGAGACACGCTGCATGGTTGCCTCGACCTGCGGCGTGATTTCGGCTGCGTAGCGGTTCACCCGCACCGACGACATGTAGAAGCCGTCAGTCTCGGTCACCTGCAGGATGCGCGCGCGTTCGATCCCCTCAACCAGAACCTTGATGTTTCCGTCCGGCATCTTCAGGCTTTGAACGATATTCACGATGCTTCCGACCTGATAGATTTCATCCGGCTTCGGCTCATCGACGCCCGGGTCGTGCTGAGTGGCAAGGAATATCCTCTTATCGCCCGCCAGAGCCTCTTCGAGAGCGCGCACGCTGGATTCGCGGCCCACTACGAAGGGAGTCATCATAAAAGGAAAGATGACGACATCCCTGATCGGCATCATCGGCAGCTTGCGTGTTTCGAATTTTTCTTTGATCAGGCTCACTCAGCCCTCACTTCCCCTGTGTCCAGCTCAGTTGGGTCACGACAATCACAAATTCGCTGGGTCCGACGTTGATTTCGAGCCTACTACATCGCCATATCGGCGGCAACACGAGTTAACGTAATGCGGTAATGCCCTAATTCGAGGTAATCATAGCTGAAATGGAAAGGGAAACCCACGCTGGGAACTCTGGAATCTCGAATATGCGGATTACTCGATCAGCTTCTTGTCTTTTCTCTTGTAACAGCCCCTCTAAGACGCGACGCCCAGCCGGAGATCGGTTGGGCGTCGTTTGAAAACCTCGTACCACCTACGAAGCCTGCTTTTCGGCTCGCGGCATGGAAACGTCGCGCTGTTCCACCATATCGCGAGTGACTTCAAAATCCTTAATCTTCTTCTGCCCTGGCAGTTGATACATCAGGTCGAGCATCAGCTCCTCCAGAATCATGCGGAGCCCGCGTGCGCCAACCTTGCGATTGAGCGCTTCGCGCGCGATCGCCGTAAGAGCTTCATCGGTAAAGTGCAGCTTTACGTTTTCAAACTCAAACAGTCTCTGGTACTGCTTGACGATAGCGTTGCGAGGCTTGGTCAGAATCTGAACCAGGGCGGACTCATCGAGGTCGCTAAGCACGCCCATTACGGGCAAGCGACCGATAAACTCGGGAATTAATCCGAACTTGATGAGATCCTGAGGCTGGGCAAGTTGAAGCAGTTCGTCGTCGCGCTTGTGGAATGTGGCAGCAGCATCATGCGTGGCTTCTTCGCCCGTCTTGAATCCCACCGCACGCTTGCCTATGCGGCGCTCGATCACCTTTTCAAGCCCTACAAAAGCTCCGCCGACGATGAATAGAATGTTCGTGGTATCGACCGGAGTGAACTCCTGGTGCGGGTGCTTGCGACCGCCCTGCGGCGGAACATTGGCAACCGTGCCCTCCAGAATCTTCAGCAGCGCCTGTTGCACGCCCTCGCCCGAAACGTCGCGGGTAATCGAGGGATTCTCGTCCTTGCGTCCAATTTTGTCGATTTCGTCGATGTAGATGATGCCTGTCTGGGCGCGCGCCACGTCTCCGTCGGCGGCTTGCAACAGTTTGAGGATGATGTTTTCCACATCCTCGCCCACGTATCCAGCTTCGGTCAACGTAGTTGCATCCACAATTGCAAAGGGCACGTCGAGCATCTTGGCCAAGGTCTGCGCCAGCAAGGTCTTGCCGGTTCCAGTGGGACCAATCAGCAAAATGTTAGATTTCGACAGCTCGATCTCGTTGGTGCGCTGCCGATTCATGTAGATACGCTTGTAGTGGTTGTAAACGGCCACCGCAAGCTTCTTCTTCGTCCGCTCCTGCCCAATCACGTATTCGTCCAGGAAAGACTTTACTTCCTGCGGCTTGGGCAAATGGTTAGGGCTGGCTGTGGTCTGCGCCTCGCTGCGGTCGTCTTCCAAAATGGAGTTGCAGACGGCTACGCACTCATCGCAAATGTATGCCCGCGGGTAGTCGGAAGGCGAAGAGATGAGCTTCGCCACCGCATCCTGAGACTTATGGCAAAACGAACACCGCAAAACTTCGTCGGAACCAGTCCTGGATCTCACTAAGAACTCCTGTCGCTCTCCCGGTTCACCCGGTCTCTAAAAATTCCCTTGGCCTAGGTGCCGTGCAACACCCCGATCAAGCTTGCGGCCAAATTGCAAGTCCGAAATCCGGGCCCTATGCTTGAATCAGACCTTTGTACCTCCGCCCCCTCATGGGACGATAAGAACTAGCTGCCAAGATGCCCTTCGGTTACAACAGTGTGAAAGAACAACCAGCAGAAGACAATAACGTAAGTACCCTAGTACCACATTTATTCGAACCAACTTCAAGCTTAAAGCGCCAAGCGGGGAGATCCCCGACCGCTCCGCTTGGCCAGATCACTTACTTATGCTTGTAGATGATGTCATCTACAATGCCGTATTCCTTCGACTGCTGGGCATTCATGATGAAGTCGCGTTCGGTATCGCGTTCCACTTTGTCCAACACCTGGCCTGTGTGCTTGGCCATCAACTGGTTCATCAACTCACGCATACGAAGGATCTCTCGTGCGTGGATGTCGATATCCGTTGCCTGTCCCGAGATTCCGCCTCCCATGATCAGTGGCTGGTGAATCAAGATTCGCGAAGTAGGCAGCGCGTAGCGTTTGCCGGCGGCTCCGGCGGCCAGCAGCATTGCGCCCATCGACGCCGCCTGGCCGATACAAATTGTCACAACATCATTACGGATAAACTGCATCGTGTCATAAATGGCCATGCCAGCGGTGATCGAGCCGCCGGGTGAGTTGATATAGAGCGAAATGTCCTTCTCCGGGTCTTCCGCGGAGAGGAAGAGCAACTGCGCGATGATCAGGTTTGCGACATTGTCATCAATCGGCGTGCCCAGAAAAATAATGTTATCTCTAAGCAACCGGGAGTAGATGTCATAGGCGCGCTCACCCCTGCTGGTTTGTTCTACCACCATCGGCACAAGCATAGTTATCCAGCTCCTTTACGGACCGAGGGTGGAAATGCCCTTGGCCCCGTTAAAACCGTCCCCCGCTATTCGATGCTAGCGGGGAACGGTGGATTGCGAAACTTTTCGACGTCCCTTCCGCCCGCTGGGTGGAGGGCGGCGTTGCAGTTCTACTCGGACTGCTTGTAGATCAAATCCAGCGCCCGATCACAGCGCATCTGCTGGCGTAAACCATCTAGTCCGTTGTTCTCGCCAAGCTGCTTGCGCAGAACGAGCGGGTTTTGCTTGGACTGGTCCGCCGCCTCCGCAATCTCTCTGTCGAGGTCCTCGTCGGTGACTATAATTCCTTCCAGATCCGCAATCTTTTCCAGCAGGAGGTTGGAGCGAACGTCCCTCAGTGCGGCATCGCGCTGAGCATCGCGCAAGCCTTTCATATCCATGCGCTTGATGTCTTCCGCCCTAAGTCCCTGTGAGATCAGCGCACGCAAGCCACGCTCCAGGCGCTGGTCAAGGGCGTTTTCTACCATCAGGGTTGGCACGTCTATGGGGAACTTTGCCGTCAACTGCTGCAGTACGTCTTCCTTTACCTTGTGCTCGGCCTGGTGCTTCTTTTCGTGCTCCATACCCTCGCGAATGCGGGCGCGAAGCTCGTCGAGCGTGTTCATGCCTTCCTGCGCCAACTCTTTCACCCACTCGTCGTTCAGTTCGGGCACGGACTTCAACTTGATGCCCTTCACTTCGACGTCATAGTGGAGGGTCTTGCCAGCCAGACGCTTGTCGCCAAAGTCTTCGGCATAGGTCACGTCGAAGCTCCTGGTTTCGTTCGCCTTGGCTCCGCGCAGGTTCTCGCTGAACTCGGGCAGCGTGTTCGGGTCGCCGATATGGACCAGCACATCGTTCATCTCGACCGGCTCGGCACCCTCCTCGGGATTGGTGCTCTTGAACGCCACCGATCCATAATCGCCATCGGCGAGGCCGCGATCTTCATCAACGTTCAAAAACGTCGAGCTCTGCTCGCGCAGCTTCTCAATCGTCGCCTGAACCTCTTCGTCGCTGATGACGATTGGCTCCTGGGTGACCTTGATATCCTTGTAGCCATCCACGTTGAAAGGCGGCAGCACCTCGAAGATCGCCTTGAAGCGCAACGGCTTATCTTCTTCCAATTCCAGATCGACCACGCGGGGCTGTCCAACGGGAATCAGCTCCTGTTTCTTCGTTTCTTCGCGAAATGCAGCCGGGATCAGGTGTTCCACCACCTCGGACTTGATCTCCGAGTCAAACTTGCTGCGGATGATCGAGGCTGGCACTTTGCCGCTGCGAAAGCCTGGAATACGGGCGTGTTTCTGGAAGCGCGCAACGGCGCTCTTCCACTCGCGAGCAACTTCTTCGGCGGGAACTTCGACGGAGACTTCGCGCTCGCAGGGGTTCTTGGTCACTTCGGCGGTTGAATCGGTAGTTGTCAAATCTGTGGATGTCAAAGGGATAGCCTTAATTCTTCTGAAAGATTTGTGGAGGCCTGGGGGCCGCTCTTGCTCAATTCTGTGAGCGCATGCAGAGACGCGAACGCCAACTGCGAACCATTCAAGTGTATGAGACTCGGCAAGCGCGGGTCAAACTGTCGGCAAACAAAACGTGATGGAAAAATAAAGTGGCCGCGATCGATTTGAGCCACCGGAACGGGCGAGCCTGCAAAATCACTGCGTGCAGCTTGGGATTTGCTCAAGTTATAGAGGCTCGGCCGAGTATTGTGACGCCAACTGCGGACGGAATCCGGCCTCGATCTAGCGGATGTACTCAAACCTGAACGCTGCCATGTTCACTCCATGGAATCCGACTAAAACAACGACTTGAAGAAAGCGAACAAACTTCAAGAAAGTAAAATAGTTGAAGGAATAGAAACAACTCGAGAGCACACCATTCCAAGCTCGCGCTTCCCGGCAACTTTACGGCGGCGTTGTTGACCTTGGCATTGCCGTTACAGTTGCTGTAGTCTTTGCCGTTGCAGTTGCTGTTCCTGCTTCTGCCATCATCTGGAATCGGCTACATGAATAAATACTCAAAAAACGCCACGCTCGCGGTTCTGGAGTCCGAGGTCGTGAACTGCCGCCGCTGTTCGCGTCTTGTCGAATACCGTGAGCGCATCGGCATCGAAAAACGCCGTGCCTACCTAGACTGCGATTACTGGGCTCGTCCCGTGCCCGGTTTTGGCGACCCGCAGGCTCGAGTGCTTGTCTTCGGCTTGGCCCCCGGAGCTCATGGCAGCAACCGAACCGGGCGTCCCTTCACCGGAGACGCGTCCGGCAAATTCATGTTCCCGATACTGCACCGGTTTGGCTTTGCCTCGCAGCCCAACGCCACCGGTCGCGATGATGGCATGACCTTGCGTGACATGTGGATCTCGGCCGCCGTCCGTTGCGCACCGCCGGACAACAAGCCGCTTCCCATGGAAATCGCCAACTGCGCCGAGTACACGGACCGCGAGCTGGCCGCGCTCAAGAATCTGAAGGTAGTAGTGGCGCTTGGCAAAATCGCTTTCGACGCCTATCTCGACGCGCTACGCCGGCAGTCCGTGATTGCCCGCAAAACCGGTTATCTTTTCGGCCATGCCGCCGAGTACCCTATGCCGAATGGAATCACTCTGCTCGCGTCCTATCATCCCTCAAACCAGAACACCGCTACCGGGAGACTTACGACCGCGATGTTCGAGGCGGTCTTTTTCCGGGCAAATCAACTGTGCGGATCTGAGGGAGAGAAAAGACTCGGGTAAGCAAGAGAATCGGCCGCGAAGAACAACATTATTGCAGACATGGAGGGCATTGCTACCCACCTTGTCCGCGCAAGAGCAGCGCGGCGAAGGTGGGGCACCCGAGACAACGGTGCGATACCCGGCTGGGGCGGAATTGCTTAGCTTTTTACCTCAGTGATCAGCTGCTCGACCTCTTGCCGCTGCGCTGCCGTGAGGGGCAGAAGTGGCAGGCGCGGATTGCCGCCATAAAAGCCATTGATATCCGCGGCATACTTCACCCCGGCGATGCCCATCTCGCTCACAATTCGAATACATGCGACTTCGATGCGTGACTGCTTCTCTTCCGCAAGTTTCTGATCGTTGTCTTTGAATGCGGCGTATATCTCGTAACAGGCGGTTGGGGCACAGGCGGCAAATGCGAGAATCCCGCCCACAGCTCCCAGCTTGAGCAGAGCGTGTAGTTTGTGGCCCGAGCCGACCAGCGTTTGAAAGCCAACTTCCTTGTGCCGAGTGCGCATACCGCCGATGACTTCGACCGCAGCGGAAGATGGCTTGGAAGCAGTGGCCGCCAGTGCTCCGGCGCTGACGAATTCGCCCACGGGAGCCGCCGTCGCTTTCTGGATCATGCGCGATGTGACCGGTTGAAAATCGTGAGTGACGCGAGCTTGGCGCTTGATATGGTGCGTCCGATGAACGATAGCCTCGACCTTTGCCAGATCGCCGGAGGAATCCTTGATGCCGATGATGTTGCGGTGTCCGGCAAGGTCGGCAATCTGTTCCACCGGAAGATCGTAGCCGGTACACTGCGGGTAGCTATAAAGCACCACGGGCAGCGGCGAATGGTCGGCGACCGTACGGAAATAAGTGAGCATCGCGGTCGAGGTCATCTGCGTGCCGTAATAGTAAGGCGTGCGCACCTGCACGGCATCATATCCGAGTGAGGCTGCATATTCGCAGGACTCGACAGTCTCCCGGACGGATTCATGACCGCAACCGGCGATCATCACCTTCTCAGGCGCGGCAGCAGCAATGGCGGTTCCGAGAACCTGTCGCTGCTCCTCGCAATCGAGCATCACGGCTTCGCCGGTTGAGCCGAGGACAACGAGTCCCGTGATGGGGCCTTTGGTGTAGCGATCGACGTTGTGTTCGAGCTTCTTGAGGTAGATACGGCCGTCGGCATAATAAGGAGTGGTGATGTCGGGAAAGATTCCGTTGAGCAACATGGCAAATTCATTGTAGTGCAAGCAGGTCCCGGCGACGAGTGGAATAAAAAGCAAGAGCAATCGCAATCGCGGAAAACTGAACATCGCCGGGGTGAAGAGCATTGGCGCCCACCCTAGTCGCTCAAAATCAGCGCAGCAAGGGTGGGCCACCGATTTGGAGAAGAACTACTGGACTTGCTAGGGTTGTATATTCTGCGCGTTGAGGCGGCGCTGCATCTCCTCCATGGTGATGTCTTCCGTGTGGGTTGCGATGTACCACCAGTTTCCGGCAGTATCCTCGAAACCACCGGTGCGGTCCCCATAAAACTGGTCCGTGACCTCCTGCAGACTTGTTGCCCCGGCACTCATGGCTCGCTTGTAGGTGGCATCCACGTCAGGAAGATAGACGTAGAGGGTCTGAGGCCGGGGCTTGTACTGTTCGCTGGCCTGGCCCACCATGATTTTCGAGTCTCCCAGTAGCAGCTCGGCGTGCTTGAGCGTGCCGCTCGAATCGTTCAACCGCTCCATGAGCTTGGCCCCGAAAACGCTCTGCAGAAAATGCAACATCGCTTCGCCGTCAGGCACCGTAAGGTACGGGGTTAATGTGTGATAACCGTCGGGAACTGCTTTTACCATTCCTGCCTCCAAATTTCCCGAACGCAATTATGCCACGAAAAGACGGCGCAAGAATGACGGACCGGCCGCATCGTTTGACCGGCGCAGGCATCGAAAGCATCATGGCAAATACGGAGACGGCGGTACTTGGCGGAGGGTGCTTCTGGTGCGTTGAGGCTGCACTGCTGCAACTGGAAGGCGTGTTGAACGTGGAGAGCGGCTACATGGGAGGCAAGGTGGATCAGCCAACCTATGAGCAGGTATGCGGCGGAAATACGGGACACGCGGAAGTAGTGAAAGTGGAGTTCGATCCGGGGGCCGTTTCCTATGGGGAACTGCTGGAGGCGTTCTTCACCGCGCACGACCCAACCACCTTGAACCGGCAGGGGAACGACAAGGGAACGCAGTATCGCTCGGTCATCTTTTTCCTCAACGAGAGGCAGCGGGCCGAGGCGGAGCGCGTGATCGCCGAATTTACCGCAGAGAACGTTTTCGACGCACCGATTGTTACCGCCGTGGAGCCGGCTCGCGCCTTTTGGAAGGCAGAGGAATACCACCAGAATTATTTTGCCAACAACTCCAACCGTCCCTATTGCCTGTTTGCCGTGGCTCCCAAGGTCGCGAAGATCCGGGCAAAGTTCGCTGACAGAATCAAACGAGCCGGCTAGAGCGGAACCAGTGTCACTTTGTCCGCTAGCAAGGTAGTTTTACTTAGAGGACCCTCACGGGCTCTGCGATAAGAGAATGCTCTTTCGCATACTGCTGAATTGCTTCGATCAGCGCGGGAATTGTATGCTCGGCGGGCTGCACGTCCACGCTCAACTGGTATTGGCGCAACGTCTCTGACGTCACATTGCCTATAGAAGCGTTACGCACACCCTCTACCAGTCTCGATTTCCCGGAACGAATACCCAGCAACGCGACGTAGTTCTTAACGGTGGACGAACTGGTGAAGGTAATCGCGTGCGGACGGAGCAGCGGATCCCGTAGAAGCGCACGAAGCTCAGCCCGCGACGACTGCGGAATTACGTTTTCGTAGGCCTCGGCAACATCCAGAAATGCCCCCATCCGGCGCAACTCGCGAGGAATCACGTCGCGTGCAACCTTGGCCCGGCAGAGCAGAACGCGCTTGCCGCCAACCTTGTCGGAGAGCGACTCGACGATGGACTCGGCAACGTATTCCTTGGGCGTAACCGTAACCGTCAATCCCTCACGCTCAATCGCGGCACGGGTGGCCGGACCGATGGAAACGATATTGAGATGGGCAAGTACGCGCTTCGGAATGTTGAGCAGCGCCATGCGGTCAAACATCGCTCGCACGGAATTTGCACTGGTCAGGATCAGCCACTCATACTCGCCGATGAGTTTCAGCGATTCATCGAGCGACTTATAGGAGCGGGGTGGACGAATCTCGATGAACGGAATCTCGTAAACCTCCGCGCCAAGCTCACGAAGCCCCGCGGAAAGCGCGCTGGCCTGCTCGCGGGCGCGCGAAACCAGAATTCGCCAGCCTTTCAATGGCGGTGTGATGCCGCTATTTTCATTTTCGCCCATAAGTTCACGCCAGCCTATCGCGAAGTAGCGCCCGTCGCATTGTCGCGATAAACGTCCTGCAGGATTTTATCTCCACCGCGCCGCAGAATCATGGTGCCAAGGCGCTGTCCGAGTTCCACTGGATCGGTGCCGGTTCCAGTTTCGCGCAACAATTCCGTTCCATCGGGACGGGCACAGATCGCCGTCAGCTTAATCTCACCGTTGGCGACCACGGCATAAGCGCCGATTGGAACCTGACATCCGCCGCCGAGCTGATTGAGCAGGGCGCGTTCGCAAACCGTGGCTAAACGCGAAGGCTCATCGTTCAGGAAGGCAAGGAGTTCACGCATCTTGGTATCGCCGAGGCGAATTTCGATGCCAAGCGCCCCTTGTCCGGCAGCCGAGCACATGATCTCCGGCTCGATGATTTCCTTGATGTGCTGCGTCTTACCGAGGCGTTTCAATCCTGCCGCCGCTAGAATCACGGCATCGTACTCGCCCTCTTCCAGCTTGCGCACGCGAGTGTCCACGTTGCCGCGCAAGGGATGAATCTCAAGGTCAGGGCGGAACTGCATGAGCTGGGCCTGCCGGCGCAAGCTGCTGGTGCCAACGCGCGCCTTGTCCGGCAATTCCCTCACGCTGTTGTAGCGAATCGACAGGAAGGCATCGCGGGGATCGACTCGCTGCGTAATGGCCGCAATTTCGAACGGGCCAGCCAGCGACGTAGGCAGATCCTTGAGACTATGCACCGCAAGGTCTACCCGCCCTTCGGCAAGAGCTTCCTCGATTTCCTTGGTAAACATTCCCTTGGTACCAACCTTGGCCAGAGCCACGTCGGTAATCTTGTCGCCCGTGGTCTTGATGATTTCGAGCTCGACCTCGTGCCCCTGGTCGCGAAGCAGGGCTGAGATGTGATGGGCCTGCCAGAGCGCAAGCTGTGAGCCACGGGATCCGATTCGAAGCAATGCCATTCAAACTTCCTTTGTGTTAACCCAATTTTTGTTTAACCGGCGGTGTCGATGCAACTATGCTCACAGCCGATTGCTCCCGCTGGGGAGGAGGAGCTACGGGCACCGGCTCGATTG
>Ga0181528_10002087_pt1 | contig 12261 bp, 8 predicted proteins | sample PEATcosm2014_Bin_47_FD_119742 | JGI IMG/M metagenome (GOLD analysis project Ga0181528, IMG submission 119742) | Peatland microbial communities from MTU Mesocosm Facility, Houghton, MI, USA - PEATcosm2014_Bin10_10_metaG | ecosystem: Environmental > Terrestrial > Soil > Wetlands > Peat | place... | reverse complement strand
TGATCGGGGCCGGGCCGAGGCCGTTTTTGCCTTCCTTGATCGTGTGATAAAAGCGCGGATCAACGATGCTTTCTTTGGTGACGACGGCTTTCGTGATGTCGTCCACCAAACCCCAGCCGATGCCATCGCCGGAACCGGTCGCCGCGAAGTCGCTCATCGGGCGCGTGTAAAAGGCGTATTTGCCGTTCACAAATTCCGGGTGCAAGACGCAGTTGCGTTGGTGCAGCGCCGGCGTTTTCAAATCAGCGAGCCGTTCCCATTTCATCAAATCTTTTGTGCGGGCAATGCCGCAGCGGGCGATGGCCGCCGACAAATCATTCGGCTTCGAGTCGTCATGTCGCTCGGCGCAGAAAAGACCGTAAATCCAGCCGTCTTCGTGTTTCACCAGGCGCATGTCATAAAGATTCGTTTCCTTGTCTTCGAGTTCGGGCATCCGCACCGGGTAATCCCAGAACTGAAAATTATCCACGCCGTTTTTGCTCTCGGCGACGGCGAAAAATGATTTCCGATCCCAGCCTTCAACGCGCGCCATCAAAATGTTCTTCCCGTTGAACTCCATCGCGCCGACATTAAAAACACAGTTGACGCCCAGCCGCGTCATCAAATGTGGATTGGTGGCGTGATTGAAATCGTAGCGCCACGTCAGCGGCGTGTGCTCGCTGGTCAGCACCGGATGTTCGTAGCGGCCAAAGATGTCGTTGCCGTTTTTTTGCGGCCGGTTTTTGCGCCGGAGGAGCTGCGCGTGCTCGCGTTGAAGTGATTTTAATTTGCTTTGGAATACGGTTTTCGTCATGGGGCGTGGACAGTTTTGGTTAAATGAATGGTGACTGCTGCTTGGCTCAATTCTGCGGGACGGAAAGCGGAATTCAAAATCAAAATTGTCATCAAAATAGGCGACACGAAAAAGATTTTCATTCCCGCCCCAAACGTCCATGTTTCTGCCATTCCCGTTTTCAAACTTAGGCCGGAAAAATCCGGCGACCTGCGACCTTTAACATAAAAATTATGAGTCTCCGAAACACCTCCCGCCGGGATTTCATCAAGACCACCGCGCTGGCGCTGCCGTTGATTGCCACCGGCTGCCGTTGTCTGGCGGACAAACCCGCCGGCGGTGGCAAGGGCGGGTTCGTCACCGTCCGCAATGGTCGATTTGAACTGGATGGTCGTCCATATTATTACGTCGGAACGAATCTGTGGTATGGCTGTTACTTGAGCGATCCGAATTTGAGCGGTGGTCGCGAGCGCATGGTGCGCGAACTGGACCGCCTGCAAAAAATCGGCGTGAACAACATCCGCCTGCTCGCCGGCTCGGAAACATCGCCGCTCGCGGGCGCAATTCCCAATGGCATCACCCGCTCGCCGCACGATTATGACGAGGATTTGCTGCGCGGCTTGGATTTTTGCCTGGCCGAAATGGCCAAGCGCAACCAGCGCGGAATTTTATTCGTTTCCAATTACTGGCAGTGGTCCGGCAGCTTCGCGCAATACGTCCGCTGGATCACCGGCGAAAATATTCCCGATCCGGACAAGCCAGTCATGGCCCAGGGCGACTGGCATGCGTTCATGGAATTTTCCGCGCGCTTCTACAAAACGCCTGCGGCCATTGCGCTTTACAACGACTACGTCACGCGCCTCATCGCGCGACGCAACACGGTGAACGGACGGATTTACCGTGACGACCCGGTCATCATGACTTGGGAACTTGCCAACGAACCGCGCCCGGCGGCGGATAATGCCGCCGACATCCCGGTCTTTTACGACTGGGTGGCGGCGACGGCAAAGATGATTCACGAACACGCGCCGAACCATCTTGTCTGCACCGGCAGCGAAGGTATCCATGGTTCACTGGACAAAGAAAGCGTGTTCATCGCCGCGCACAAGACGCCGGCAATTGATTATGTCACCGTCCACATGTGGCTGAAAAATTGGGGCTGGCTCAAAGACCCGGCGCTCGGCCCGGATTTTGAGATCGCCGCCGGCAAGGCGCGCGACCATGTCGAGCTGCACAACCGGATTGCCACGGATATTTTGAAGAAGCCGCTCGTGCTGGAAGAATTCGGCCTGCCGCGCGACTACGAAAGTTATTCGCCCGATTCGCCGACCACGGCGCGCGACGAATATTACCGAAGGATGTTCGACCAGGTGGCGGAATCGTGTAAGGCCGGGCGCGCGTTGCAGGCGGCGAATTTCTGGGCGTGGGGCGGCGAAGGCCGCGCCAGCGCGCCGAAAGGTTCCGCCGGCTCATTCCTCGGCGACCCGCCGTGCGAGCCGCAGGGACTGAATTCCGTTTTCGACACCGACGCCGGAACCCTCGCTGTCATCAAACACGCAAACGCGACACTGGCGGCGTTCGCCGGATGATTTGCTCTAAGTGGCCGACGGGTGGGGCTCAAACTGGACTTGGTTTGGTTTGGTTCTCCACCAGACTTCAAGGAATGATGGAATGGATTCTTTTTCGAAATTGGCTCCGATGCATCATGATATCTCAGGATGCTTCTTTCTATGATCGTTCCGCAAAACTGGGGCTATATTTAAGCATCAGGTATACCATGATTCAGAGAAGGCTGCCTGATCATGTGCGCCGGCGGGTATGGGTTATGCTTTCTAGATCAAAACGTGAAATCATTCATAAAATCGGTTTTTTATGACAACAAATGACAAGCTGACACAGATCTGGTCGCTGCTCGTGCAATCGGCACATGCCCGCAAGTTATTGACTTGTGCTATTCTTGAGCAGTTGATGGATGTTCCAAAACAAGCCATAGGGTGCTGGCTAACGCCCATCCAGGATTATTGCAATTTTTACAATCTGCCGCCGCTGACTTTGCTGGTCATGGATGAAGCGGATATTCCGCTGACGGACGGGTTCATGGAAGCGGATGTTTTCGGGGAACGGGCACGCGTTTATAGGTTCGATTGGATGAGCCAGAAACCGCCTTCACCGGAGGACTTCCAAAGGACGACCAACCGGGATGCCGAGGAGATGCCATGGTATAACAGCTGGCAACCCTGGTCCAATTTACGCCAATGCGCATGAGGTTATGCGAGCTTGCGAAAATTGAAGCCTGCGTAAAAAAATGAAAACTTCTGGAATCATCTCTCTCGTCTTCGCCGGCGGCTGCCCAAAAATGAACCTGTAAAAATTCGGGGATTAAAAAAAGGATTGTCCGGCTATGGGTTGTCCGCCGTTTCGTTTGGCCATGAAACCGGGCCATGTCCCGTGGCGCACGCCGCGATCAAACCCGCAATCACAGTTCCATAAATGACCGGATGATTTATTGGCGTGAAAGGTTTTTCCGCAGTTTCCCGGTCCTCTCGCTGTTGCTGTTCCCAGACCGATCTATCGCCGGCTGGAGGTGTTAAGGATGAACAACCACCGCACACCAGGGCCAAAGCAATGACTGGAACCAGCATTTGTGGCAGCAGCTTCATGGTTGATCAGGGTTAAAAGCATTGAATCCAGCCCAACTGTCTTAAATCTAAATTTGACGAATGATCCGGAGTTTTAATTCATAAATCGGCAAAGAAAGTTCGCGAAGTAATCCGCGAATGGTTTGTCAATTTTGTCAAATTGGTTTAAACCGTGTGCGTGTGTCGAAAAATGGTTTGTGGGTTGTTTCTGCCAATCCTGCTCATCCTGAGCACGGCGGGTTGTGGCACATTCATGGCTCATCGTTTGGTGCAGGCCCCGAACACGTATCCGGATTGGTTCGCCCCGGAAGCCCCGGTGCTGCTGGGATTCAGCCCCAAATTTCTCACAAATTTTCCAAAACAATTTGTGGAGGTCGGTCCGCCGGAGGCAAAACTCTGCTTCCGAATCATCGAGCCGGCCGACTATCACCTCAAGGTTTCCTCGACTAACTGGAGTGAACATGGCAAGACGGAGACTGAATTTGATTTTCAGGCGGACATTCCCGGCCCGACCAACCACTGGACATCAGCCCCGCGCGGAACAGTCGTCTTGCTGCATGGCTATGGGCTGGCCCAGTTTTCCATGGTGCCCTGGGCATTGCGACTGGCGGAAGAAGGCTGGCGATGTGTGCTGGTGGATCTGCGCGGACATGGCAAATCTACCGGGAAACGGATTTATTATGGCATCAATGAAGCGCATGATCTGGGCCAGTTGCTCGATCGGCTTGAACGGGACGGCAGCTTGCAGGCACCGGTCGCCGCCGTGGGCGAATCCTATGGCGCCGTCATGGCCCTGCGGTGGAAGATGGTGGATGCGCGTGTCGGGCCGGTGGTGGCCATTGCCCCGTATGCGAGTTTGTCGAATGCCGTCATGAACCTGCGTCAGGAATATGCCGGTTGGATGCCGAAATGGATGTTGCGAGCCGGCTTGAAACAGTTGCCGGTGGTCTTGGGGCTGACCGCCGGTGAACTCGATGCCACCACGGCATTAACCAAGAATCCAATCGACGCATTATTTGTGGCCGGCGGGAAGGATAAAATCATGCCCGTAGCGGATGTTGAACAATTGCGGAACCTGGCCGCCCCGGGCAGTGACCTGATCGTCGTGCCGGATGCCACGCATGAAACCGTGACCTACTATCTGGCCGAACTGGCACCACCTGTCATGGCCTGGCTGAACCATAAAACCGATCAGGGAAATTCTGCCGGCACGAATCGCGTGTTCACCGCAAAGTGAACGGCGACGCCAGTTTCCTTCTGCTCATTTATCCGGCAGCTGTTTCCGGAACGGGCTCGACGGCCCGGTGGAACTTGGTGGCGTGCGGGACAAAGAAGGTGAAACCGCTGGATTACTGCGGATGACTTTCAATTGTTTTGACTTGTCAGCAGGTTTGATTCATATCATGGAAAATAACGACTTCAAATTTTGTGAACATCAAAATATTCGGCGGATTCATCGCTCTTGTCCTGTTCGTTGCAATGCCGGCAACCGCACAAACAACCCCGGATGAAGCCGGTGCCATCGTCGCCAAAGGAAATGGTTTTGTCATCAAGCGAAACCAGTTGGAAGAAATCATCAGCGCCATCACGCAGGCCACGGCGCTGAATCAAAAGGAGATTCCGCCGGACAAACTGAAGGCCATTGAAAGCCAGACGTTGAAACGAATGATTCAAGTCCAGATTCTATTAAACATGGCCACGGAGGCCGACAAGGCCGCTGGCAGAACCAATGCCGAAGAACAACTGGGCGCCCTGCTTGCCCGCGCCGGTTCGCGGGAGGCGCTGGATGGCAAGTTGAAGTCAGTGGGCATGACCTTCGAAGGCTTGCGAACCAAACTCATTCAAGAAGCGACGGCGACGGCGACCCTGACGCGCAAACTGGGCGTGACCATTTCAGATTACGAGGCCAAGCAGTATTATGACGGGCATCTTGAAAGTTTCACAACAAATCGCGGCATGCCGGTCGGATTCAAAAATTCTGAAGCCAAGATCAAGGACTATCTGGCGCAAAAAAAAACTCGTGAACTGGCACCGGCATATCTGGACAAGCTATGCGCCGCCGCGAATGTCCAAATACTCGATGCGGATTTGAAGTGATCCTGTGTCCCATTGGAAAAAGTCCTCTTGGACGCAAAACGGCTCCGTTCGAAGCGGATGATGGGCAGCCATGCCTCTCCCAATCAGGTTCTACTTGAATGATCATTTATCGGAAGCCATGCGCAGGATCGTCGCGGAGGCGGGTGGCAACTGGACCGTGATGCCGTCGGCATGGTGATTCTTGACCTTGTGCCACCGGCCCGACCAGATTCCCTGAGGACTGATGGCCGCGCCACCCAACGTCAGGTCCTGCTTGGCGGCAACATCCTGTTTCTTCTGCTTCAAATCCATCTGTTGCCACGCGCCTGTGGCAATTCCCTGGGGCAGCTTGAGGAAAACATCGGCGGGTTGCGCCATGTCGCCGTAGCTCTTGTTGATCAGCGTCACATAAGTTGAACCGTCAACATCCCGATAGGCATAGGCGTTTAAATTCAATGCCGGGTCAGCCTGAATTTCAACTCCGAGCGGTCGCCCATGCGCACCCTGACTGAAGGCCAGCAGCGCATAGGCCTGGGGCCGGATTGTGAATCCCTTGCCGTCCGCCTGGTGCACAAACGCGGCATAGTTCGCGGCGGCAAACCCGCCATCACGCCCCACGGAATCCCCGGTGTGATAATTCACGCCTAGGATGTGATGTGCCGCCCACCAATGGGTGCAGTCCAGCGCCCACAAGGTGGCGGCGTAGGTGTCGCTGGAATCTTTCGCGCCGCCGTTATAGCAACTGTTCATCTCATCAATCCGGTAAGGCACTCCTTCGGCCGCCAGCACGGCACCGACGCGGGCATAGTCGCCTTCGTAAGCGGCATGGAGGCTGTTGGTGAGGAATCGCGCGCGCGTGGCCGGTGGATTCTTTTCGCCGGCGCGGCCCGAGCCCAAAAAATAATAATGATCGCTGGCCATCGCCAGATGCCCGTCGGCAAACAACGCCTTGGCCAGGTTGCGGGCATAGTTTCCATCGGCGCTCGGCCCGTCAAACATCGCGCTGGGCACGGCTTTCAAAATGGCGTCATAATGCGGCTTCCATTGGGCGAAAAATCCCTCGAACGATTTGAAATAAAAATTGGGCTCGTTGCCGATGGAATAACAATCCAGCGCGTCCACGTCGTGCGCCGCGATGTAGCTCGCTAGGCGGGCCGATTCTGCGGGATCGCCATTTTTCAGGCGGAACGAATAAATTACCTTCACGTCCGCGGCCCGGGCAAAGTTGAACAATTCATCAATGTCCTTTTCCTGCGGCACTGGGACGCGCGGATCGTCCACGGCATTGGCGCCCACCCGCAGACTTTTTATGCCCAGCGCCTTGAATGCGTTGACGAGCGCCTGGTCATTGGGATCGAAATAATATTTTCCTTCTTTGGGCAGCAGCATGGACGACTCATAGCTCAAGCCCAGAAAGCGGGGCGGCAGATTGGTTCCGTTGCCGTCGTCTGTGATGGTGACCTTGACCGGCTGGGGTTTGGCGGTGGCCGAATTGGGCAACCACAGCATCAGGGCAACCAGCGGGAGCGGAACAATGATCTTGCCCAGACAATTTGAATACGCAAGCAGGCTCATAAGGTGAACCAATCTTGGTTTATTGAATTGGAGAATGCAAACTTCTTTCCAATGCAGTGACCGGCGGGAGGCTTGAACGGAGTCGGGTGGAGGCAAAACCACCAGATGTTTTGATCTGCACCCGAACGATAACCGCAGGCGGCTTCACTAACGAACGCAACTCCGATCATATCTGCGACGGCGACAATTCAGCGGGCGGGCGGGCGGCGGGGCGGGCATCCGGAAAGGATTTGGGAAAGAATCCTTGGCCGTCGCCGTGCGACAGGCATTAAAGAGGCGGACTAGGAATGATGGTTTCCAATGTCCCGCCTGCGATGTCCATTTTTGCGGTGACGATGGGCGTCAATTACTACAAGCGAAAACAGGGCGGGGATGCCGACAAGGAGAACGATAATCACGGGATTATGAGCCCATATCCAAGCCAAAAAAGCCAATGTGTCTTGATTCATAACTAATACATACGCCGCATTAATCATGCCAGAATGAGCTTCTCTGGCTCAAAAATTGAGTATCGTCTCCTTCAAGATTATGGCAGGGGGCGTGACGTTACGGCTGGTTGGTTGGCCAAGGCATTGTTGCGCCACGCTGCCAACCTAAATCAGCGGGATCATCGAGCGACGCTGTCCTCCCGTCTGGAAACCTGCTCATCATCATGCCAGATTAAGGGCGACATATTTGGGCAAGCGACAATTTATGCCCAACAATTTGCAATATTTGGCAAGCACATCGCCGGGTAACAGCCAAATTGACCGTGTTCACTATGATTATTAAACAAAACAGGTTTAAGCTGTGGCCATTTATTATCACGGCATAGTGAATGAAAACCTCAACCGACATATCAAATTATATCATGATCTGGCATATTGGAAAAAGTTTGTTTCCGCATTCGGAACCAACCGAAAGGCGGCAGAAAATGAACGCGCTCGTTGACGTTTGTGTGGGTGTCCTTTTTTGGGTTGGATTCATCGGTTTATTGTTATGTGTTTTACACATTCATTAATACAAACGACTCACCACAAACCCAACGCCGAAACGCTTCTGTGGAAAACTGGTGGCCGGTGGTAAAAACTGGTCGGACACATTGATTGCCCGTCGCACGCGGGACGGACATCCTTAAAAGACCCCATGGCGCGTAGGTTGATTGAAATATATTTTTGAAACCAATGGAATATCACCTGTCAAATTAGAAGTCCGACAGAATCTCAAGTCATGAAAACACAGATCACAGCCTTATTTTGCAGTTTAGCAATGTGGGCGGTTGCGCAAACCACTGGCGGGGCGGGCGGCAGTTCGACTGTTCCCGGCCCGAATAACAACCACGGCTACGTAACTCCCGGTGCCGGCGGGTTTGTCACCCCGGGTCACGGCTTCATCGAGCCCGGCACGGGCAGTCACGGTTTCGCTTGCCCCGGTCAGACCAACGGCTTCATCATTCCGGGTCACGGCGTTGTTGCTCCGGGTCACGGACTTATCACGCCCGGCTCGGGCAATGGCTTTGTTACACCTAATCAACCACCGACGAATTCATCGCCCCAAACCTGAAAGTCATGCCGGCTGGCCACTGTCCACCAGTCCTTCAAGGATTGATGAAATGGGTGGCAGCCCGTAATGAAACCCCGTTTCATCCTGATAGCCCAATGGAATCCGAGCACCGATGCCCGCCAGAAACGCGGCAAGCAATGCCCATAAATCACGGTGCCGAATCCGGCTAGTGGTTTTTTTTCTGTGATTGGGCATGTCGCACGATAACTCAGATAGCGTCGGTATGATATGGGGTGTTCTACTAACATTCATTCGACAAGGTTTCAATCAACATCTGCATCCAGACGAAAGATCAAGGCGCACGAATAATCAATCCGCTAAATGGGCCGGCCCAGCGGCAAAGGGTGGCCCTCAGCAAGGAGCATGACTTCCATTCCGAATTCGAACTCCGAACTTGAAATGGCCCGGCCGCAAGCGGTATATAAATCCTAAATCCAGCCGCTTCCGGACTCAAATCGCCAAAAAATATCAAAATATCGTTAATACCGTCGTTTTCATGCCAAAACCGGTCATATCAATTACCATAGGTGGTGTATCAATAATTCTTGGCGGTGCATAAATACCTATTGATGGACCATCTATAACGATTGGCGGTGCATTCATTGTTTTGGATATCCCGGCATTTATCAAAACCGTTCTGAGTCGAGCCGGGCTGGAAAGAGGAATGGAAACCGGATTTGAAATAAGTCTCGTCACCTCGTCTCCTTCCCTGATTTGGTAGCAACGGTCTTAAACCGCAAGCGGTTTAAGGAGGCTGTTTATCTGGATGATGAGATGACTCATCAAAGCGACGAGGGCGACTTTGGGGCCTTGCCGCGAGCGATGAGCGATTGGTAGCGGTCTTTCAAGGTGGGGGTGGTAACGACTGTCGATGAGTGCAGCCATGGAAAGTGCTTTACGCGCCAAGAGTCTGCCGCCGCCCTTAAAACGTTTGCCCTGCCAGCGGCCTCTTTCCCGAGCGTGCGGGGCCACGATGCTGGCCGAAATGCCCGAACTCGGAAAGCTGACCGCTCAAACCGCTGCCGCGCTGGCGGACGTTGCACCTTACAACCGCGACAGCGGAGCGCAGAACGGAATTCGCCGGATTAATGGCGGTCGTGGGGCGGTGCGCACCACGCTTTACATGGCGGTGTTGAGCGCTGTCCGGCATGACCGCATCCTCAAAGAGTTTTATTTGCGCTTGCGCGCTGCCGGAAAAAAAGCCGCTCGTCGCCATGACCGCCTGCATACGCAAGCTCGTCATCCTCATGAACCGTCTCCTCAAAAGTAATGATTTCCAACTTGCCAATTAACACCGTTGCTGCGGAGTGCCACCAATGCCCGCGCTTTCCTGTCCCCGGCGGGCAGGTTATTCAAGATTCCGCTGGCCGAAAATCAGGGCAGCGCCAGCGGGGACATCGCCGTGCAATGTCCCTGCCACATACGAGTCAGAAAAACAAAAAAGATCCCCGATGCCGAGAAAAATCCGGGGGCGAGCCAAAAAATCCTTGCCAATCTGTTGAGCAGGCAGAGAATCACAAAAAAAGCCCACGCTGTTTTTCGTGGGTTGGCAACTAGAAATCAACCAGTATGAATAAAGACCGCAACGCCAACGGAATGAGCCGCCGCCAATTCTTGCGGACCAGCGCGGGCTATGCTGCCTCTGCCATGTTCCTCAGCCTCGGCAGCGCGCCGTCGTTTGCCGCGTCAAATACCGGCACCCAAAAAAATGGGATCCCGCTCGTGGCCCTCAATAACGGCGTGCAAATGCCAATGCTTGGATTGGGCACGATGACGCTCGGCGGCGACGTCGGCATCAGGTGCGTGGCCGATGCCATCGCGCTGGGCTATCGGCTGATTGACACCGCCATGATCTACAACACGGAGACGGCGGTCGGTGCCGGGATCAAACAGAGTGGCATCAAACGTGAAGAACTCTTCATCACCTCAAAGCTGTGGAAGGCCGACATGGGGTATGAACAGGCCAAGAAAGGATTTCAAACTTCCATCGACAAGCTGGGGACGGATTATCTGGACCTCTACCTGATCCACCGGCCGGCGGGCGATATCAAAGGTTCCTGGAAGGCCATGGAGGAACTCTATCATGCGGGGAAAATCAAAGCCATCGGCGTGAGCAATTTCGACCCCGCGCAACTGGACGACTTGATTGCCAACAGCGAAGTCAAACCGGCAATCCATCAAATCGAGACCCATGCGTTCTTCCAGGAAGGCAAGTCGCTGGAATACTTGAAGCAACATGGCGTGCAAATGGAAGCCTGGGCGCCGTTTGCGGAAGGCCGTCGTGGGCTTTTCACCAATCCCGCGCTGGCAGCCATCGGAAAGAAATACAACAAGACGGTGGCGCAGGTGAGCCTGAGATGGCATTACCAAAGAGGAATCGTTGCCATCCCCAGATCCACCAAGAAGGCGCATATCGCGGAAAACTTGAATATCTTTGATTTCAGCCTGGAAGATTCCGACCTGGCCTCTATTTCCACGTTGGATTTAAATACCACTCAATTTCCTGAATGGAGTTAAAAGCGGAGTCTCCGGAAAAAGTCTTCGCCATCCATGGCAGTCGTCCGGTCAATATCCACAGGTATCGTTCCGCCCAACTCTGGTCTGAATAATTTGATCTCCCCGGGATCAGCACCGGCGATTTACGGCCATCCCCCAGATTGAATTTGAATTGCAAGCTGCAACACTTTTTTTAGTGCGGCCAATGCAAACTGCATTCAAAATAGTTTTTATCCCTTGTTTGTTCATTAAAAAATAGAGGATTTCCAGCTAAATTCAATTGGCAGGCTTAAAGCTAAACAAATGACGGAAGGTGAGACACGGGTCGTATGGAATAGTTTGCGGATTACGAACCTAAAAAGTCGCAACAAAGCAGGCCAGACCAAATCAAACCGATCTCATCTTCTATTTTTAATTTATGCCGGAACAAAGAGCAATTGAACGGGCGCGCGAAGATCAACGGGCGGGGAAATCGCCTTCGACCCAGGCGGGTGAATTCGTCCGCGAAGAGTTTCACCATGTTCGCGAGGGAAAGCACGGGGCCCGGTCGCCGCAGCAGGCAATCGCAATCGGCTTGTCAAAGGCCCGTCGCGCTGGCGTCAAACTGTCTCCGCCGGCCAGCGGCCAATCAACAAAAGTGCGACGTCAGGCAGAACGCGATTATGAAAAGGGCCGGCATAACGGAAACAGGAGGGTGTCGAGACGGCGCGCGCGAGCCTCACTTGAGGCGCTGAGGCGTGAGGGCCGGGAAGCGGCTTCGCCACGAGCAATTTCACGGCGGGTTCTGGCGGCCGCCGGCCACAAAACTTCGCGGCAGCGCGCTGCCGCCGCGCACAAGGCGGTTCGCACCAAAGAGCGTGCGCGCGACCATGCCACGGCAATAACGGCAGCTTCTCTTTTTTGAAGATCATTAAAATGGGCGCGAAACGAATCAACCGGTGGTCAAACGCGGTGACGCACGGCAGCAATGCGTTGGATTTGGAATGCGGCATTTTCAAATCAGACGATCTGCAGCAGATTGCGCTTTCCTTGAAACATTCCGCCGAGCGGAGCCATCGTCGTAGAGGAACGCCATTTCAATCAGCGATGTCCATGCTGACTTTTTATATCAACCGGGCAGGGGCAAAATTGTCCACCGGACAAAAAAATATTTTGTCACAG
>Ga0181528_10002086_pt1 | contig 12262 bp, 3 predicted proteins | sample PEATcosm2014_Bin_47_FD_119742 | JGI IMG/M metagenome (GOLD analysis project Ga0181528, IMG submission 119742) | Peatland microbial communities from MTU Mesocosm Facility, Houghton, MI, USA - PEATcosm2014_Bin10_10_metaG | ecosystem: Environmental > Terrestrial > Soil > Wetlands > Peat | place... | reverse complement strand
TTGGCGTTTAAAACCCCTTGATTGACAATAACAGCATTAAAAGCGCCATTGCTCAGGCTTAACTGGCCGGTGTTGTTCACAGTGCCGCCACCTGAAAAATTCACGCCATTATTGACCACTGTTGTACTCTGTAAATCCAAAGTTCCTCTCGATTTAACCTCGACAGATTGATTAAGGCTACTGGTTTGAGCCAGAACCAATGCGCCATTGGCTACATCCACGGCGCCATTATCGGTAAACGCCTGGTCAATATTAAATTCAGCATTGGTGAATTTAATTAATCCGCCAGTCAGAATTGAACTGCCCGCGCCATTAATCAGCCCATTTAACAGATAAGTACTGCCGGCTAAATTTAATATGCCGTCGTTAGTCAGCGTACTGCCGTATAGTCCCAAATCACCGTTAATTGTGCTGGCGCCCGTAGCCAGCAATAAGTTACCGCCGGTAATAATCAAGTTATCATCCATCAGCAAAGTATGGGCAGCCTGATTACCGTTGTAAATGTGAATAATATCGGCAGAATTATTATTGGCGATGGCGTCTTTAAGTGCATCCGGCGTCCCGCGCGACCAGTTTGATGCTACACTCCAATCCCCATTACCGGCAACCCAGCGGGTTATTGATTCAACAGTATCGGTCAGAGAGAAATTTCCACTTACGGAATGGGCAAAGTTAACATCGACCGGATATGAATAGCTAGTAAAAGACCCGCTTACCACGCCATCGGCACTAATCAAATTCAAAAACCGATCGCCAAGATCGGCAAAAAAACCATTATTTTCGGTGACGATCAGGGTGCCGCCCAAGCTGGCGTTGGCAAGCTGTCCTGATGGAAAACCGGTATTCTCCGTCATATTGATTACGCCGTAACTGCCTGGAGTTGTACCGGCAAGCGGAATGGCTATGCTGCCATGATTGACCAGGTTGCCGATTATGGTCAGCGTGCCTATCGTACCGCTGTCTGTAACCGGAGTGAGCAAACCGTCATTGATTAAACTACCCGCTAGCAATCCGCCATTAGCGGACCGGCTACCTAAATCCAATTTACCAATACCTTCTACAGTTCCATTGTTAATCAAATCCTGCCCATTCAAGCCAAAAGTGGCTGCTGATGAAATTTCAATCAGGCCGGCATTTGTCCAGGCGCTAGCCGAATTGCCCGGATTAACCAAAATTTCTCCGGAATATACCGAAAGCGTGCCATTGTTATTGAATGAGTTGGGATTAATCGACAAAGTCTGATTGGTGTTTGCCAGAATATCGCCATTATTGGTTATGGTGTTTGCAGACAAACCATCGCCAATTTGACCGCTTCCTGCTATGGTCACCCCTGATGCGATAGTCAACACTTCGTTGTTTCCGGAATCATAGGTTCCGATAAAACCATTTGACATTCCTACCGTCGCTGTTGGATTAGCCGAACCAACCGCAGTAAGCGTCTCTGAGTTACTGCTGGCAAAAGCCGCGCCCTGGAAATTAAAACTGCTATCCTGCATATTTAGGGTTAAACCGTTATAAAGATTCAATCCGTTTTGAATAAAGAAAATGCCGCTGGTCTGTAGTTGCAGGCTGCTGGCGTCTCCAAGAGTAACCCCATTCAAACAACCATTGCTGCCGGTTAATATGCTGCCATCGCTGCTGACAATTGAGGCATTTGTGATTGTACCTGCCACATTCAGTCCATTTTCGAATGAAATTTCCCCACCATTATTATTTACGTTCACCCCGCTGATAAGGTTTGAGGTTCCACCGGCTCCGCCCTGACCCGCATCCAGAATCAGATTCAGCTTGCCGCTTGTAGAAGTTATATTGGCATTAATATTAATGTTATTTGTTGCAAATAGGCTCAAACTCGCATCAGAGCCCTGACTTTTAAAAATTGCATCGTTGATATTGATATTTCCGGGTGGATCGTTAGGCATGCCTCCACCTACAGTCGATATGGAAATATTAATACCGGCATTCAGAGCCGAATCAATTGTGGCGGTAGAAATAACATTGTCGTCATTGTCAGAGGGAAATGAATAAGTTCCGGCGTCGTCATTATCGTTATCAGCGTTTGCCATTATGGTAACGTTGGCCGGATCAATCAGCCAAGTACCGCCATTGCCATTTGGCGCTGTCAGATTCGGAAAGGTATTGATGGAAAGAATTTTTTTGCCGGAAGTTTCAACAAATCCGCCATTGCCGCTATTTAAACCTCCGGTTGCCGAAATCGTCCCGTAAATATCCGCAGTATTATTGGCAAACACAATGATTTTACCGCCATCGCCCTGCTGCCCGGCATCCGCGCGTAATGTCGCCAGTGCGCTGATACTAATATTGGTTGCCGTATATAAGGATAATAAATCGGCCATTGCCGAACTAGTCTTCCCTGCAGTATTAGGCATTGCGGTATTATAAGTAGGCAGTGAACTGACAATATTCTGAAGTAATGGGGTAGATTGACCGTGTTCATCGTTCCCCACTAGCAGAGTGCCCCCGCCTTGCACACCGGAAACATCCAGAGAGGCTTTATCCTGCACCTGAATTTGCGGGCCTAATACCGCGATGAGGCCACCTCTTTCAGCCGGAACAGTGGAAACCGGCGAAGCCGACAATACCGGTTGAACGGCTTTGGCTTCAACTGTACCGGCAATTTGAGTTAGGTCTTGGGAAGCTAAAACAATTTCGCCGCCGGTTTGACCGTTAGCCTTGATAACACTGCTTTGCTCAGTAATCAATTGTTCCTGGGCATCCAAAATGATTTGGCCGTTTTGACCCACTCTGGCGGTGCTGGCGGCAATCTGCCCGCCATTATCCACTATTCCGCCAAATATGGAGATATTGCTTGCAATTAATTGACCAAGATTAACCGCTTGATTAGCGGGAGCTGCCAGCTCAACACTGATAGAGGGATGATCCAGACTGGTCAGATTAACTTTAGCGCCTGCAACCAGCATGATATCGCCATTGGCAGCCGTGATAATGCCGGAGTTTTCCACAATAGGCGCAACCATGATGATGTCGCCACCGGTTGCAGCGTTCAGACTACCGGCGTTTTGGACTTTGCCGGCATTAGCATTGCTGTCAAATACCAAGTTCGACGCCAAAAAATTGCCATTGCTGATATTGAGTGAGGAAACCACCAGTCCAGCCACATCAACCTGGGCGCCGGCGCCAAAACTCACTCCATTAGGATTGATAATGAAAACCTGACCATTCGATTGCAGAGTTCCGAGAATTTGGCTGGGATCACCGCCTGTAACCCGATTCAGAACCTGACTGGCGGCGCTTTGTTGAATAAATTGTGTCAACTCGCCTTTGTTAATGGAAAAACTTTCCCAATTAATAATGGTTCCGGGAGTATTAGTGATAGTCAGTATATGACCTGAGCCGGAAAAACTCGCTGAACCGCTCACCACGGCGCCACCGGCAGGATTGCCGAAAGCCGCCGTTGACATCAACCCGGCAATCATGGCGACGGCCAGCGCGCTATAGCGAAACAGCTGTGACTCAATTAAACTGTAAATCGGATGTTGTTGTTTTATCGGCATAATTTGTTTTTTATTTTTAATATATATAAATTATACTGGCCTGATAATGTTTTTGACCAACTGTGGTCACGCCGCCGGTATCCAAAATATCCGCCATATCCAGCCGTAACAGGAGATGGTTGGTCACATTACCGCGAAATCCTATCCCAACACTGGACAGGTGGTCATGTTTAATCTCTCCGGGTAAAGCGTAATTCCGCCAGGCGTTGGCAAAATTGTAAAAAACCAAAGCCTTAAGATTTAAAGGCATAAACTCAAACACATTCCCGAAATCCGGCGTATAAACCTCTACGGCGCCACGCAGCCCCTTATCATTTGATTGGGTGCGTTCTTGAAATCCCCGCACGGAATTTATCCCCCCTATTCCAAACTGTTCACCGGACACCAACGCATCATTGGTAAGCTGGCCATTAAATTCGGAGTGAAACCGCCAATTCATCGGCAGGTTTTGGTTAAAACTCAACGCATAACGGACCAACGTATAATCGGCAACCGCACCGCTTCGCACCGCCTGAAAGCGGCTATTGTCGCCTATTGCGCCGCCCGGAACATTTTGGTACAGGCCGGCACTCACAGAAAAATCCCTTTCCTGTTGTTTGAGCAAGCCTGTGTAATTCATACTTAACGGATGGATTTCCACATCCGGTATTAAACTGCCGGAATTACTTCCAACCAAACTGACATTATTACTGTAAACCCGGTAATCAAAACCAAAATTAACCCTATGGTCGTATTCATGAATACGCGGCAGTAAATGTATATACCGCGTGCCAAAACTGTCGCCGCTACCGCTGATTCCGTAACTGCCCGCTGTCGTATTCACCACACCTGAGTTGACATTGGAATGGCTACCGTTAAATTCCAGCTCATCGCCTAGCGCATAAAGCGGAATGCGGTAATTCATGCCGAAAATCTGCACATCTCCCACTCTGTCCGGCGAAGTTACAAATTGCCCGGACAGCACATGATCCAGATTCAAAATATTGGCATGCATAAACGCTACGCCGGTTCTGAAATTTCCGGTTTGATCAGTACCGGTGTTGTCCAGACTCACGGCGGCGTGCCACTGTTTATCATCAACCACATTGGCTACGGCATTGACTTTTTTTGGATCATCCCCAACCCGGAAAGTCACCTGAGTTTGCTTGGCGTTGCTTTCATTGGAAAGCCGCAAATCCGTTGCCAAATCATTAATATTCGGAATTTCACCTTCCTTAAGAGAATGCAGGGCATGGCGAATATTCTCTCCATCGTAAAACTTGTTGCCTTGTACTTCTATTTTCCCAAGTTGCGCCTCAATCACCTGCAAATGCACAATTCCGTTTTCCAATTCCTGTTTGGGAACCACAATTCGAATTGTTTCATAGCCGTCTTCCAAATAAGTCTTCTTGATGGCGGAAACAGCCGATTGTATGCTGGAAAAATCCCTATCATCACCAATAAATTCAGCAACAACCGCATTTATGGTTTCAGTCGATACTTTACTGTTACCCGTTACAACAAACTTCGAAATATGAAACTTTGGGTTTTGGGCATTCTGATCAGCCCAACACACCGTCAGCATCAATAATACCGAAATCATAACCAAAAAAAACTGCCCGAAAGTATTAACCGGACAATAGTCTTTTGTTGCAGCCGATTTATATAGCCCCACCCTCCCCAAACACTTCTCCAGTAGAGAAATTGACTGCATTAAAATTCCACTGTTTTAACGAATTAAATACTTGATACTCTGCCGACAATCTAACGTAAAAAATATCCTTGATTATGAAAGTTATGAAAATGTAAATCCGATCACATTTTTTATCTAAAATTAATGTCACAATAATTACAAGTTTCAGTATAGGATATGCTGATCGCAAGCGAAGCGCATCAATCACAGACTACGCTTCACGACAGATGCGCTTCACTCTGTTTATCTACAGGAATGAAGGTATCATTAGCAAATTCCTGTCAGCACATTCTACAGCCCTGATTAATCCAGCCGTTCCTACATCTCTGAATAGTTAGTAATAATTAAGGTAATTTAGTATACGAGCATGGGATACTTTACGCCAATTCACGAAACACATCATCATTATATCTATCCGCCTAATATCAACGGCGCCGGCTTGCACTTCATCCAGTTAAGTTAATCTGTAAGATTGTATCAGCCTAATAATTGAAGTGATCTAGGGGAAACCCCTATTTTTATAATGAATAAGCATCAGTTTGAACGCTGGAGCATGGCTATGTTAATCTCGATTTAACAATAAAATCTACAAGTTGGCTCCGCACTTAAAAAACACTGAATGAACTTACAAGGAAACTAAAATGTTCGGATTAAACATAGCGGGATCGTTTTGGGCTCATCATAGCAAGCGTTTGTCGTTACGCAGTATAGCTTCGAACTCCGGCGCTGGAAGGGGTTTGCTAAAATAATAGCCCTGGATCTCGTCGCAATGGTTTTGGCGCAGAAACTGACAGTGCTGCTCTGTTTCTACGCCCTCGGCAATCACCTTGAACTCAAGGTTATGAGCGAGTGATATGACCGCCAGCACGATAGTGGTATCTTCCGGATCGTTGAGCATATCGTGCACAAATGACTGATCGATCTTCAGCGCGTCTACACGAAAACGCTTCAGGTAACTTAAACTAGAGTACCCGGTGCCGAAATCGTCGATGGATAGTCTTACGCCTACCGCTCTGAGCTGGCTGAAAGTAGTAATAACTTTATCGACATCCTGGGCGATCAGACTCTCTGTGAGTTCCAGTTCCAGCTGAGTGGGCGGCAAACCGGTTTCCTGGAGCGTACGCATGACCCAACCGACCACGTCCTGCTGCAGAAACTGGCGTGCGGAGATATTCACCGCAACACAGACAGGCGGCAGCCCGGCGTCCGCCCAAGCCTTGGCCTGCATACACGCCGTTCGCAGCACCCAATCGCCAATCGGCACGATCAGTCCTGAATCTTCCGCAATCGGAATAAAGTGAGTTGGAGACACAATGCCCAACTCGGGATGATGCCACCGCAGCAAGGCCTCGCAACCGGTAATACGACCACTTCCCAGACTTACCTTGGGCTGGTAGGCTAGCTGCAACTGCCCCAGGTTCACGGCTCCCCGTAGCCGGGTTTCCAGATCGACGCGGCGCTGTGTTTCTTCGCTCATCTCATGGGAGAAGAACTGGCAAGTGTTACGGCCAAGATACTTGGCGCGGTACATCGCCATGTCGGCGTTGTCTATCAGCTCGTCGGCGGTTTCGCCGTCCTGCGGGAACACGCTGACGCCTATGCTCCCAGCCAAGTGAACCTTGCGGTCCTGTACGACGACCGGACAATCCAGATTCTCGACTATCTTCTGCGCGAAAATGTAGGCGTCTTCGGCGTTGTGCAAATCGGTCAGCAGGATCAGAAACTCGTCGCCGCCCTGGCGAGACACCGTATCGCCTTCCCGCACCAGAGCTCCGAGCAGCTCGGCGGCAGCCTTCAGCACCGCGTCACCGAACGAATGTCCATAGCCGTCGTTGATGACTTTGAAGCGATCCAGGTCTAGATAGAGCAGTGCAAGCAGCTGGTCGGTACGAAGCGCGTGAATAATGGCCTGGCCGATGCGGCTCTGTATCAGCTCGCGGTTCGGCAGGCCTGTGAGGGCATCATGCGTAGCAAGGTAGCGGATGCGCTGCTCAGCCTGCTTGCGATCGGTAATGTCCTGAATGGCGCCGATCATCCGTACCCCGCGTCCAAAGTCGTCGCGCAGAACACGGCCACGAGCGAACAAGTCGGCGTAGCTGCCGTCCCTGCGGCGAAAACGGTATTCGTCTGACCAAGTTTCTTCAGTGCCGGCTCCGATGGCTTGGATATCTGTGACCACCCGGTCATGGTCATCCGGGTGGATGCGGCGGGTCCAGGACTCGATCGTAGGTTCGATCTCTTCTGCAGCATAGCCGAACAGAATTTGGAAGTTCTCGCTCCACCAGATAGTGTTCTTAACGAGATCCCAATCCCATACGACATCACCGGTGGCGCGGGTCGCAGCGTGGAAACGGGCCAAGCTTTCTCGTAGTGCGGCATCCGCGCGCTTGCGCTCAGAAATATCGTTGATAAAGAGGGTGCGGACTTCGAGACCGTTCCGCTTGAAAGCCGCCACCCGCACCTCCGCGTCGAATGCGCCTTGGGCTCCAACGAACTGAAACGTACCGGTACCCGTCGTGCTCAGAATTGCGGCCCAATCAGCGGAGTCCCCGGACATAAGCACTGCATCCGTGACAGCCCGGCCGAGAATCTGTTCCCGCTCATGACCAAACAAGCGCTCTGCGGCGGCGTTCCACTCGATGACGGCAAGCTGGTGATCCAGGCTAAAAATCGCTGTGTTGGTGGAATCAAAAATAGCCCCTTTCAACGCGAGCGAAGCTGCCTGCTGTTCTTTGGCTTCGAGCAGTTGGTTAACGGCTATAGTCATGCGATCAAGAGCTTCTCCCAGCAGTTGGGTTTCCCGGAACCCGTCTGCGGCAAAAGCGGTGGTTGCCGCCGGGGCCACCAACTCATGCTGCCCGATACCGGCGACGCGTTTTTCCAGCTCCGCGAGCGGCTTGCCAAAACGGCGGGCCATGCGAGTCGAGACCAGCACGAGTCCGGCCGTGACTGCCAGCCACATCCCGCCCACTTGATACAACTGACTACTGAGCGAAGCTTCAATGAAAGGAGCATTCCGTGTCGTGATAACCAACCACGAAACGCCGCCTTTGAGAACCATGCGGCGGGCGGCGACCCAGCGCCGCTCACCTTCCAGCATCATCCTATCCACGAAGAAATCACCGGAGAATTCGAGCAACTGGGCAAGCTCAGCGGGCACCGGAAGCGGCACCTGCTTTGCCATCGGGTTACCTATCAGGCGTGGCGTGTTTCCCAGTTCCACAATCTGGAGCCGGGAGTGATAGTCCTTATCGAGGGAGATCAGAAAGCTGTTCAGCGCCGGAATGTCGAAGTCGGTATCCAACACGCAAATCAAACGGCCCGTGTCGTCGCGGAGCGCCTTCACATAGCTGAAACCCCATAATGGTTCGCTGTTCGGGGAATGCACGATCCAGCGGTAGGACGGTATCCATGTATCGCCTGCCGGACTGTTCAATGCGGCAAGATAAAAGGGCCGAACCCGCGGATCATAGTCATAGGCGAGTAGCTCCTGGTGGAGAACAAAGCCTTTGTCGGTCAGAATAAAGTTTCGGGTAACCGGGTCATCTTTCCGGGCGCCGGGGAATAGCCAAAGCAGGATTTCGCCGGTCGCGGTCCGTTCCAGATTTCCATATTCGCCGGCCTCCGGCAGGACGATGCCTAGGTAGCTTAGTTCCGGCCGTTGCTCAAATGCGGCAAGTGAATGTTCCAGCGCCGACCTTAGCGTGGTTCCCGTTACTTCAGGAGTGAGGGCTGCACGTTCGGCCGACTCTGCGGTCATCTCCGCCGCCCGGATAAGAATTTTCAAGCGTTCCGTTGCACGGTCCAGCGTATCCTTGACCTCCCGCCGCGTCGCTTCCTCAGTGCTGACGACACCTTGCCAGACCATCGCAATCATCAAGGCCAGTCCGAGAACTATAACCAATCCCACGACATTGGAAATCAACGCCCGGATAAATGAGGTGGCTCGCCCGGATGAGTCCGTCCCCAAGCGTACGTTGGAAGACGTAATTTTGGCTTTCATGTTTGCCCGGTCAATAATGACAGCTTAACGATTCTTTCCATTTCCATGCTTTGTCAATGAAGTTTATTGGCGAACGGCGTTGTCAGGAATGCTCGAATGTCATTATTGCTCAAAGCGTGACGCCATTAGCCGGCAATTGATAATAGAGTTCCTGAGTTCGTTCATATGGCATGTCACCAGACTGTATCTCCTTGAGTTTGATGGCGATTATTTCTTTCAGGGCCGTAGTATATCCCACACAACAAGCAGTGCAACGGTCGAATTACACAATATCTTTAATATCAGATAAAACTACATTATCCCAATTATCGGAATAAATGCCTAGTTCGTCATGTCAGTGAAAAGGTGAATGGCCGCCAATCCTACATATTTTTGAAAACGCTTTTAAATTTTCAACCTAACAAATTCAATTATTGATTTTGGGCTTTTAATATAAACTGTAAAGATAAACAGGTTTGCCCTTATTTAAACACGGCTAATGATCAAACTCGCAGCAAATTTCAAATTTTACAGGTCGATACTAAATGTACTGTTAATCGCGTTGTCTTTGGCGTTTGCCGGGCAGTGGATCAGCCTGCCGTTACTGGATAAACTGGAGCACATAGCCTATGACAGCCGTTTAAAAGCTAGTATGCCTAATACCATAGACCCCAGAGTTGTCATTATCGACATTGACGAGCAAAGTCTGGAAAAAGAAGGCAGATGGCCATGGGATCGGCGGAAAATGGCTAATTTAACTAACCGGTTGTTCAATGATTATCACATCAAATTATTAGCTTTCGATGTGGTGTTTCCGGAGCCGGATCATTCTTCCGGCATAACCTGGTTCAACAGACTGGCGGAAAATGAATTATCACAGGATCAAGCTTTTTTGCAGGCGTTTAACTCTATCCGCCCGCAATTAAACTTTGACGACATTTTTGCCGATAGCCTGAAAAACCGCCCTGTTGTGCTGAGTTTTTTTAGCCAAACCCGATCGGATCATATCAATCCCGACAATCAATTGCCTCCCCCTGTTTCTCCTGCCCCGCCATTTTCGGTAATGTTTCCTCTGGCTCAAAGCTTTGGGGCCAATCTTAAAACCTTGCAAAACGCAGCCGGCGCCGGAGGTTTTTTTAACAATCCTATGGTTGATCAGGATGGCAAATATCGCCGCCTGCCTTTATTGATTGAATATCGAGCCTCATTATACGAAGCCCTTTCCCTGGCTATTTACCGCCGTTATCTGGCTGCCGATTCAATCGGCTTTATCACCGATGAGCAGGAAAACCCCGATTCCCCCTCTTTGGAAGGTATACAAGTTAAGGACTACACCATACCTACTGACGAACATAGCGCAATTTTAATTCCCTACCGGGGCAAACAGGGTAGTTTTAAATATTATTCCGCTACCGATATTCTGAACAATAAAACCGATCCAGCCGAATTAATCGATAAAATCGCCATTATAGGCACGACAGCAGCCGGTTTAATGGATCTTCGCAGCACCCCTGTGCAAAACGTTTATCCCGGAGTGGAAATTCACGCCAATATCATCAGCGCATTGCTCGATCACAACATTAAATCCAAACCGCGTTTTATGTTAGGCTTTGAAATGCTGGAGATTTTATTGCTAGGCGTAATTGCCTGCCTGGCCTGGGACAGAGTTTCATTAAAGTACGCAGTTTTAATTTTTATATTTTTAACTATGGCGCTGATTGCCGTTAACCTGCGGCTTTGGGATAAATACAATATCGACTCCATTCTGTTTAGTCCATTATTGCTGTTAACCTCGCTATTTCTAAACCATTTCTGTTTCGCCTACTTCCTGGAAACCCGCAAGAAATTTAAGTTGCGCAAATATTTTAGCCAATACATCCCTCCCGAATTAGTGGAACAAATGGCAAAATCCGACGAGGATTTCAACTTAAAAGCCGAAAATCGGGAAATGTCGGTATTTTTTACCGATGTTAGAGGTTTTACCAGTATTTCCGAGCAACTGGAACCCCATCAATTATCCGAACTAATGAACCGGATTCTGACGCCTATTACGTTAATCATACACAAACACAAAGGCACCATAGATAAATATATGGGTGATGCGGTAATGGCATTTTGGGGTTCGCCTCAACTCAACCCGAATCATGCCGCTCATGCAATTGCTGCGGCGATGGATACTTTGATGGCTTTAGCGGAAGTTAACCGTGACTTTTCAACAAAAGGCTGGCCTGAAATCAATTTGGGCATAGGCATTAATACCGGCAGAATGAGCGTTGGGAATATGGGCTCAACCTTCAGAATGGCTTATACCGTTTTAGGGGATGCCGTTAATCTGGGCTCGCGCCTGGAAGGATTGACCAAACAATATGGGGTTTGCATCATTGTCAGCGACGCCACCCGAAAACATGCCCCTGGATTTCTTTATCGAGAGCTGGATTGTGTCAGGGTTAAAGGTAAACAGGAACCGATCGGCATTTATGAGCCGGTTTGCCTGCTGGAATCAGCCAATTTCGCACAAATACAGGAACTGGAAAAATTGCAAGAAGCATTAAGACAATATCGAAATCGCCAGTGGAATTCGGCATTAGGTTTGTTTTTAGAACTAACCGACCAAAATCCTGAGGTCAGACTATATACAATTTATCGTGACCGGATAAATTATTTTTTAACTAATCCGCCGCCTGCTGACTGGGATGGCGTATTTAATCACGACAGCAAGTAGGGCTTATTTCCGGTAGGCCAACGCATAGCCAGCAGCGTACAATCGTCGGTTAAATCCAGATTGTCTGTAAATTCCCTTAAAGTCTGCCGCAACAGCAAAAGCAGTTCATCAATCGACAGGTAAGTATTGGCTGCAACCAGCTCCAGCAAACGTTGTTCGGAAAACTCTTCGCCCTCTCCGGTTTGGGCTTCGGTAACGCCATCCGTATAACAGAGCAACAAATCTCCCGGCTTTAAATGGATTTCCAGGTTGGTATAATTGATATCCGGAATAACACCTATCATTGCGCCTTTGGGAAGAAGCAGTTTGCTGACGCCATTACTACTGGCTAAAACCGGTGGATTATGCCC
>Ga0181528_10002084_pt1 | contig 12269 bp, 7 predicted proteins | sample PEATcosm2014_Bin_47_FD_119742 | JGI IMG/M metagenome (GOLD analysis project Ga0181528, IMG submission 119742) | Peatland microbial communities from MTU Mesocosm Facility, Houghton, MI, USA - PEATcosm2014_Bin10_10_metaG | ecosystem: Environmental > Terrestrial > Soil > Wetlands > Peat | place... | reverse complement strand
GTTTTGGCTTCAGTCTGGGGAGCACCGGTCTCGGGCTCAGTGGAGGCCGCTACTTGCACACCGGGTCGGACTGGCTGCTTAACGGGCTCGACGGTGGGGTTAGGAGCCGGATTTTCAGAGATAGAGTCGCTCCGGCCACGAGTGGTCTTGGTACCTGGGATGGATTTTTTGGTCGCCATATTCAAATTCTCCTGCGGAAATGTAATTGAAAATTAAGTGATCCGCGACCCGTATACACTTCGGGGTGCATATTTAAGGGATTAAACTTAGGTCGGCGGAGTTGTTTCTAATTATACGGCTTTCTTAGAGGGAGAAGTCCATAGCGCTGGCGAAAACTACAACAAGGAGTAGCTTTGTTATAATCATTTTCCGGATGGCGCTATCGTCTAGGGGTTAGGACGGAAGATTCTCAATCTTCAAACACGGGTTCGATTCCCGTTAGCGCTACCAAATCCATCCTACATTTTTGCCGTTCCTTGCCCCTAATTTCGGGGGCAGATCTCTGCATGGGCACATCATCCGGCACGGTCACGGCCTTCACTCCCCCTGCAGATCAATCCGACGTATCAAGCGACGATCCCGGGTATATGATCGCCGGGAAATCGATCGGAAAGCGCTGCCGAGACCTGCGTTATCACGTCATCCTTGACTACATTCACGCCCGGGCAATTCTTGTGCGTGGTCTTGGTGTCCTCCTTGTGCAAGCGCAAGGATTCGGGATCGATTCCGGCGAGCGCGTGCAAGGACGCCAGAGCGGAGATGGCATTGGATCGCACCGCATCGCCCAGCGGCTCGGTGGAATAATCTCCGACCAGTTCCACTCCCCAGGAAATTGCGTTCCAGGAGGGAGAATGGACACCGGGGGTATTCAGCGGAGTGAAGACCCAGATCAGGTCATCGGACACAAACAGGTGCGGTCCCGCGGACCAGCCTTGAGTGTCGCGGTAGAAGGCTTGCAAGTTCTGCATGCGCTGCCCACCCGGGACTTTGTGCCAATCCGCCAGCCGCGGAATATAGGTGTTGTGGAGCACCACAAATCGCGGCCGCCAGGAGGTCAGCTGGACGTTTTGGACGTAGTTCTCCAGTTCGGCGGCGGTGAAACCCTTGGCGATTATGCCTTTCCAGACGGGCATAGTCCCTCCTCATAATCTGAGCGATCGTCTTTCATACGAGCCGGCAAGACTGACACTTTTAGCAGCGGCAGGGCGCCAGCCACACTCGCGGACCTTACGGGATTTCTTCTCATGGAAGCATCCCTCAACTCGGACTTGAGTCTTGAGGCCAGAATGATACTGAGGAATCGGATCACTTACAAGCTCTTGCCAGCCAGTTCCGAAACCCGAACGTCGTGGATTGCATACCGATGCGGTCGGCCCTCCAGTCGCCGACCGCGCATTAGTCGTCATCCGGGTCGGTCGGTATCTCGGTGCTGTTGATGAAGTGCTCGGCGGTATAGAGGGAAGGGATGGTGCTGAAAGTCCGCGGCGTATTCAAGGTAAAGAACTCGCTCATATCGTCGGCGTAGCTGTCGGCCCAGGTTCCGGGGCCAATGAGGCCAAGGCCAAAATTATTTTCCGTAAAGCGAAGCAGGCTGCCGAAATCGTGAATGGTGTTGTCCACGTAGCCGGCTGGAGTGTAGGCGGAAACCACCAGCAGCGGAACGCGAAAGCCGTAGACGTAACTCTGGCCCCAACCGTTGCTTTGGCCGATTCGAAAAGGGGGAACGTGATCATACCAGCCGCCCCAATCGTCCCAGGTAATAAGAATGGCGGTGTTTTGCCAGTAGCCGCAGGTGGAATTGCCGATGGCGTTGACGATGGAAGCCACCCAGGAGGGGCCGCCACCATTGTTATTCTGCGGATGATCGGAGTTTTGCCCGGTGGGCGTGACCCAGGTGACGTCCGCCAGATTGCACTTGCCAATATCGGTGAGAACGGTGGAAGGCTTTAGAGTTACGTTCGCCCACTCCGCTCCGCCACATTGCAATTTGCCGTTGACGGTGGAAGCGTCGCACAGCGCGCTGATGGCGTAAGGAGCGTTCCACACCGCCTTGCCGGTGATCGCGTAGTAGCGCCACGTCAATCCGGCGCCGTTAAGCAGGTCAACCAAGGTGTCGTGGCTAAAACATGGGTACATGCGGGTAATGGAACTATCGGGAGCGATCATTTCTTCATAGACAGAGGATTCCGAAGCGCAGCCGGCGAAAGTTCCTCCCGCCGGTTCGTTGGCGGCGAACAGATCGCTGGTGGTGGAGGGCGCGGAAGTTCCGGACATCAAGAATTGATGGGCGGGAAAACTCGATCCCTGGTTACTCTGAAACATCCGGTTGGCCCATCCGTAGCTGGTGGCAATATCAAAGTACGGCTGAACGATGCCCGTGGAGTTATCGGCGTAGACGTATTGCGGATTGGCGGGCAGCACGCAGCCTTTTTCTCCCTGCACCCCTCCCTTGTTGAATCCGTTCATCAAACCATTGTTATATTCAAACTCAAATTGGTCATGAGTGTGTCCGACTCCATAGCAACTGGCGAGCGCCACGGGAGTCAGCGGAATGGTTTGATTGCTGGTGTTGAGGCCGGAGGTCGCCAGGTCCACGCCCGGCTCAAAAGTGGGGTTGCTCCCGAAGAGATTGTCGGGAGTGCGGTTCTCCTGAATGATGAAGATGACGTGACTGAAGTGGGTTTGAGCGGCAACGGGCTGAAAAGCAATCCCGACAAAGCAAAGAGAAGCCAAGAAAGCAATGGGCAGGGACTTCCTCATAATTTCCTTTCATCAAGTGTCCGGCTCAGGGGTGTTTAAGCGACCTGTTCAGGGGAGTGTGGCAAGGATTCAAACAGACCGGGCATCGCCAGTAATGTAACACGAGAACGCTTCAACCTGCTGTTAAGAGTTTGCGCACCAGAAAGGCCGCCCTAAGACAAAAGACTCCAAGGCAAAAACCGGCAATAGGTGGGGAAGTTGCGGTGGTGGCTTGTAGAAGCGGCTCAAAACTTAACGCTCTATTGTCTGCGACCGCCGCCGCCCGGCAGATTTTCAGCCGGCAACGGCCGTCATCTCCTGGGAAATATTCGCGAACAGAGGCCGCTGCACGCCGGATTGTTCCAGGCGGTAAAGCACACCAAGGGGACAGAGCTTGCAGGTTTCGAATCTCTCCCCTTCCACGTAGATTTCGCGCTGCACCATGCGGTGCGGGGTGGAGTGCAGCACCACATAAGAACCGGAGGTGGGGACGATGTCTCCGCTGCCATAGGTTCGAAAGATATTCATAGACTTCACCTGACGCTTCCCTAACACGATAATTATCGGCCAATCGTGGGCCGGGAGCAATACAGATTTTGCTGGAAGCGCCAGCGCCGTTCCGCTTTAGTACCGGAGATTCGGACAGGTACTGACCAGGGAAAAATTTTTGGATTTCGTCAGTGAAATTGATAACCAGGTTTCAGCTCGCAGCGGTAGTTTTTGGATTGATCGCGATCAATCATCAGGTGGCAATCGGCCCAACGCAAGTAGAGATCCGGCCCGAGAGGGAAGATGATCGGGTCTCCGCCAACTTCGGCTTCAACGCTGGGTCCCTCGGCGGAGGCGGGAAGACTGAAGTTGAGGGTGCGGCCAAAAATTACCGGATAAGTTTCGCGCACCATGTCGCTGGTCATGGGGTGAACGACTTCGGCCTCGACCAGGAACGTCACGGTATCGGACCAATTGAGCACGGAGACGTTGAAGTGACGATGCTCCGGGGAAAAGTTCTCGGACTCGATGCGGGTGAAGGGGCAGGGGCCGGCGATGCAGGAGACGCGGGCGTTGCGGAACTCGTTGCCCTCGCCGGCGTCGAGAGAGAGCGACCCCAGCGCGGCTTTCCAGCGGCCTCCGGGATTACAGGGTGGCCGTTTGTTGCAGGGTGTGTTGCCGGCGTTTGCGATTTCAAAAGTGCGCACGGCGCTGCCGATGTTGGCCTCCGTGGTGGCCTTCATGGAATAGCGGATGCGAGTATTCGAGACAGGAGTGCCGGTGGTGGCGTCGGCCTTGGTTTCGGGATGTTCCGGCAGCATGCGCTCGATATAAATCTTGTCTCCGATAAAGTCGTTTACCTTCAGCGGTTGGTAGCCTTGGTGGAGAAAAGTCAGGACCATGGCTTGACGGCGACGCAGACCCTTGGGCAGGGTCAGCGTGAATGCGCCGGATGGGTCGGATTTGGCGGTGGCGCTGCCCAGTGCGTTGGTCGCCGTGATTTCCACGCCTGCAATAGGCAACTGGCGATTGGGGTCGGCGTCTGCCTGCAACACCGCGCCCCGCAGCGTAACCGGCTTGCGGCGGTAGCGGTAAGCGAGGATGGGAATGGCCACCAAGACGGCCAGAGTTATGGCAGTCCACAAAGCGATGGTTTTGCCTCTAGTCATTGCGCGGCTCGCTCATTGCTAAACTCATGGTAATCATTCTAGGCCGCCGTTGGGCAGGGCAGGTTTGCCTCTGCCGCGAGGCCATGAGTTTAAGGCATTCTTCAGATTGCGAAAAGCATCGAAGGTTGACGGATGGGTAAAAAAGAAAAAAATTGGCCAGCATACGTAATGACACGTAGAGATTGGCTGCGGCAGGCAGGGGGGTTGGGGCTACTGAGCGCGGTCGGCGGCGTACCGATCATGTCTTCGCTGGCTAGAGGGCACCAGTCCGTTTCCGCGAGCGGCACGGCGGCGAGCGTTCTGTCTCCGGCGGACGATGCCTTTCTGGAGGAGTTGGAGCGGCGCAATTTCCAGTACTTCTGGGATCAAGCCAGTCCGAGCACGGGGCTGGTGCGCGACCGCGCCAACGTGCTGAAAAACGAGAATTCAGTCGTGGCCAGCATCGCCGCCACTGGCTTCGGCTTGACGGCAATGTGCATCGCCCAGCAGCGGCAGTTCCTGGAGTTCGATGATGCCCACGACCGGGTTCTGACCACGCTCCGTTTTCTGTGGAAAAAGATGCCGACGCATCGCGGATTCTTCTACCACTTTGCCGACATCAACACCGGCGAGCGCGTTTGGGATTCCGAAGTTTCTTCCGTCGATACGGCCATTCTGCTCTGCGGCCTGCTAACCTGCCGTCGGCACTTCGAAGAACATTCCGAGATCAGTCGATTGGCGTATCAAATTTTCAATCGCGTCGACTGGAGCTGGCTCTCGGAGGATACTTCGCTGTTGCCGCATGGCTGGACCCCGGAGTTCGGCTTTCTTCCTTACCGTTGGGATTACTACAGCGAAATGATGATGATTTATTTGCTGGGCCTGGGTTCGCTGCCCCATCCCCTGCCCGCGCAGGCTTGGGATGCGTGGAAGCGAACCAAGTTTGAATATGACGGCATTCCTTACATCGGCTCATTCGCGCCGCTGTTTGTAAATCAGTATTCCCACGCCTGGTTCGATTTTCGCGGCAAGCGCGATAAGTACGCCGACTATTTTCGCAATTCCATTCTAGCCACCGACGTGCATCGCCGCTTCTGCATCGAGCTGGGTAAACAGTTTTCCGATTACAGCGACGACCTGTGGGGCATCACCGCCTCCGATTCGCAAAAGGGATATGTGATTTGGGGAGGGCCGCCGATGATGGGGCCGATCGATGGCACGGTGGCGCCCAGCGCCGCGGCGGGCTCGTTGCCGTTTATGCCTCAGCCCGTGATGCGAGTGCTGCGCAATATAAAAGATCATTACTCCAAGGCTTGGTGCCAGTACGGCTTCGTCGACGCCTTTAATCCGCTCAAAAACTGGTACGACACCGACGTGGTGGGCATCGACACGGGCATCACCATGCTGATGGCGGAAAACGTGCGCACCGGTTTTGTGTGGAACACGTTCATGAAAAATCAGGAAGCCACGCGGGGGATGGAGCGGGCGGGGTTTACCAAGTATCAACCTTAAAGCAATTGTTGATTGATGATTTGTGATTGATGATTGAAAACCCCCGGCTTCGGTTTTCAATCATCAGTCATCAATCGACAACCATCAATTATTTTATTTCGACCACCGCCAAGCCATACGTGGGCAGCGTCACGCTGAACTCTCCCTTTTCGATGCGTACTGATTCCGCAGTGTGCAGTTCCGCCGCGTTTTGTAATTCCTTGATCTGTCTTTCCGTGGGATAGCGCGGGCTGCCCATCTTCTCGTAAGCCGGATGAATGTCCCCGTGGTCGGCGTCGACGCGCGAAATCAGGGCATGCTTGGCCTTAACATCTTTCAAGCGTACGCTGACGGTTTTGGATAAGCCGGGCTGGGAAGGTGGAGCGTAGTTCCAGACGGCAAGTACCAACGTGCCATCTTTTCTCCTGGTAAGCAGCGCGAAGTTCGAATCGAGTTGCAGCCGCTCCTCGCCCAGCAGATGCAGAATCTTGAAGGCGTTGAAGGCAGGCTTAGGCAGGTCGTCTTCGGCGATTAAACCGTAGCCCCCGTAGAACGGCGTTTTCACCACGCCCTGCTCTTCAAAAACATCCGAGAAACTCCAGTAGGACATGATGTCAACCAGGCCGTCGCATTGCCGAATGGTGTCGGCCATCCACGGGCCCATATAGATCGCGTCGGTGACTGCGGGTTCGTTTTTATAACTAGCGTTGAACTCGCTCCAGATCAGCGGCAGCGCGGGCATGGAGGAAGATTTAATCTGCGTGTGAACTTTGGCGACGGCGCGGCAAACCATCTGGTCACGGGGGATATTTTCCTGGGTGCCAAAAATGTCCTGCGCGGTATCGTTGGCGTAAACATGCGTGGAAGCGAAATCAACAGGGATTTGTTTCTCGGCGCAATGGCGAATGAATGCGTCCACCCACGCCGCTTGCGCGGTAGCCGGACCGCCGACACGAAGCCGCGGATTCACTTTCTTGAGCGCCAGAGCTGTGTGATCGTAAAGCTGAAAATAAGTTTCCTGCGCCGGCTTTCCCGCCCAGAAGTCGAGATTGGGCTCGTTCCAAACTTCGAAATACCACTGTGCGACTTCGTCCGCTCCATAGCGCTGGACTAGATGCTGAGCGAATGCCGCGATCAAATTATCCCAACGATTCCAACTCTTCGGCGGAGCCACATCGGGGTGATACCAAAACGCCTGATGCGTACTGCTGGCCGCCAACTGCTCAGGCATGAAGCTGATCTCGACAAAGGGACGAACTCCATTGGCCAGCAATCCGTCATAAATCTGATCGATATAAGAGAAGTTGTAAACCGGCTGGCCCTTCTCGTCTTCGGCGTAAACGCCAACTTCGTCATTAAAAATTCCGTGAAAGCGAATGTAGCCGAAGCCGGTGATTTGTTTTACTTCGCGCAGGTCGGTGCGATAACTCCCGCGCAGGCTGAGTATGGCTCGGCCGGAGCCAAACATCTGCTCCCAGAAATGGGGGAAGGGATGGGCCGGAGATTTCGCGTCGACTACGATGGTCTGCGCGTGAATTAGAGAAACGAGAGTGAAGCATGGGAGGAGGAGGGTTAAAGCTAGACGGCATCGGATTCTCATAGGAAGACTCGAGAGAAAGACGAAGTATAAATGAGAAACTGGGATCTGGGCGCGGCGAGGTTTTGACGGCTCCTAAAACACTCGGCTCAGCGGTTTTTCCTGCAAGAGCAATTCCGTGGCTTGCACGCGCGGATGGCTATGGAACCAGTTTTGCACCACATCGTCGTGCAAGAAATTTAATATGGCCAGCAAGCTCATGCCTTGATGGTGGGCCATCCAGCAGCGAACGACTTCTGCACCCCGAGATTTTGACGAGCGGCCCCTCGGGCTGAAATCGAGCGACTCGTAAAACCCATAAGCCCCCAGCCAGTTTTTGCGCTGCATCAGGCGCAGGTTTCGCAGCGCACTCGCGGAGTCCGTATCCAGCGCGAGAAAAGTCGAATAGGGAGAAATCACCGGGCCGGCCTGCTCCGGCTTGAAGATGGCCAGTTCCGGCACGCCGAAGGCGAAATAGTGATAGTTGCCGGAGTCGTCGCGCTGGCTGGATGCGGACTCCGAAATGCCCCATGGGACACCCTTTTCGGCGACGTAGGCGCGCTGCGCCATTACTGCCGCCTGGGCGGCGCGTTCGAGCAAAGTGTTGGGATACATGCGCATCCACAGCGGCGGCATCAGGTATTCGAACATGGTACCGGTCCAGGAAAGCAGTCCAACAATTCCCTTGTGTTCGAACGGCGGGCGACCCAGTTGGAACCAGCTTTCCTGCGCGATGTCGTCTTTCGCGATAGCGACGAAGTAGGCGATGCGCGCTTCACTGGCCAGCAGATCATAGCAGGCGGGATGATTCTGTCCTGTCTCCAATTCATGGGCGACCGTGAGCAGCTTGCGCGCGGGATTGATCAGAAATCCGAAATCCATCTCGTCCACCAGAGCGGAGGCTTGCGCCGCAATTTTCCGAAGATCCTCGATCAGAATCAAAGCGTGAGTCCGAGCTCCCGGCAAAAGATTCAGCAAATCCCGGTGGAGTCCCAGAGCTTCGTCACGCCCCGCGGAGATTCTCGCCGTCAGCCTGCCACTGAGGCTCTCGATGAACGATGGCAATTGCTGCAACGAAGGGCCTGTTTTGTCGGCGAAGGGATTGATGGCGAATTCGCTCCGCAGCGCGGCAAACCGGGGCAACAACCAGGGAGCGTAGGTCTGCACGGCTTCCATCGTTTGCCGAATCCGCTCCTCGGCTTGCGTCCTGAACCAGGCTAAGTCCGCCTCCGCATCCGATGGATCTGAAGAATCTCCGGTCGACGTCAACACATGCAGCAGGGGTTCGGGAGTCTCGAGCAGGTATGGCAGCCAATCGCTCCTGCCGAGTGCTCGGTCCACCTGCGACGAGTTGCTCCCCTTTGCGCCGCCGATGTCGAGCGGGGAAAGAGTATCCATTAAACCATCCGCCAAACGCCGCGAAAGCAATGGACGGCGTAGAAGGTCAAGCGCGCCTTGCTGCAAGGTCCAGAGCGAAGCGACTAAGTTGCCGTTATCTACGCTGGAGATTACCGCCGGAGTCAGCGGGCGCAGCGACTGCGTGTCATACCAGTTGAGCAGATGCCCGTGGTGGCGGGGCAGGTGGCGAACCGTCTCCAGCGTCAACAGAGTCTGCTGCGCAAATTCAGGAACCGTGAGATAGCCGAATTCAACGGCCGCCTGGCGCGCGTTCAACAGCAAGCCGAGATTGGTGGTCGAGACGCGAGGTGCGACTTTCCTCTCCTGCTCCTGCACATTGTCCGGGATCAGCCAATGATGCTCGGCAGTGCTGAACTCGGCGAAATACCGCCATGTTCGGAGGGCGGTGGCGCGCAGCAGCCGGCGATCACGATCGGAAATCTGCTGGCGCGGCGCGCGCGGCGGTCCATCCAGCCACGAGGAAACTGGTTTGCTCACAGCCCACAGAATAAGGATGGGGAGCGCCGCAAGAATCGACTTCGGATTCACCACCCACAATAATGCGAAGACGACCAGCACCAGAGCCGGCGTCCAACTCAGGTAAACATTCAGAGCAGTGGGCTTGTCGCCGGCGAGTTCGGCCTCGGCGGCGGTTTCCCACTGCAACAGCCTTTGCCGCGTGATCAGGCGCCGGACCATCGTTCGAACCACCGCATCCAGCGACAGCAATGCCTGATGCGCAAGAAATGTGACGGTGAGAACATTGGCGATGCTGGCATTCAAGAACGAATTGAAAGCATCGGTAACGATGGCGAACTTGCCCGCCACCATGGCATTCGATACTTCAAAGGCAAGCTGGCATAAGGCCGGAAGAAATAAAAGAGTAATCGTGGCGGCCGTCCAGGCGGCCGCTCCGCCGGGAAGACACAACCAGCCCAGTAAAAACAGCAGAAAAATAGCAGGTTCCAGCAGGCTGCGGCGGAGGTTGTCGAGAATCTTCCATCGCGAAACCACCGAGAGCGGATTGGGCACGCGATGGCCGGATTCCTCCGGAACCATGGGCAGCAGCCATCCGGCAATCTGCCAGTCGCCGCGCAGCCAGCGGTGTTTGCGCTTGTTGTGCGCGTTATAGTGCGAAGGATAGTCCTCGATGATTTCAATATCGCTCACCAGCCCGGCGCGAGCATAAGCTCCCTCGACCAGATCGTGGCTGAGCAGGGCGTTTCGCGGAAAGCGGCGATCCAGAACGCGGTGCAGCGGATCAACTTCATAGATTCCCTTGCCGACAAAAATTCCTTCGCCGTATAAATCCTGATAAACATCGGAAGTGGCGCGCGTGTAAATATCGAAACCAGTCTGCCCGGAATAAATACTGGCTAACCGAGAGCACGCCGAACTCTGCACGCTAACTCCCACTCGCGGCTGCAAGATTCCATAGCCCGCGACCACAATGCCTTTCTCGGGATCGATGATCGCCTGATTTAGAGGATGCGCCAGAGTCCCGATCATGCGCGCCGCCGAGCCCCGCGGAAGCTCAGTATCGGAATCCAGGGTGATGATGAAACGAATGCTGGAAAGCAGCGGCAGATCGCCAATCTTCACCGGGAAGCTGTCAAACTCGCCACGCAGAAGCTTGTTCAAGTCCATCAACTTGCCGCGCTTACGTTCCCATCCCATCCAAATTCTTTCCCGCGGATTGTAGACGCGGTGGCGATGAAATAGAAAAAACGATCCTGCACCATGCCCGGCGTATTTCTCATTTAGATGATCAATCAGGTCGGCAGCCAGATCGATCAGCGGATCGTCTTCGCGCGGCTCGGCGGCGGAATCCGGTAGGTCGGAGAGCAATGCGAAATGTAGATTCGGGTCCTGATTGCCGAGGTAGCGAACTTCAAGGTCCTCGGCCAGCTTTCGCACCTGCTTGTCGTTCAAAAGCATCGTAGGAATCGCCACCATGGTTACGCAATCGACCGGAATGCCTTGGGAGAAATCCAGCTTGGGCATGGCCTTCGCGGGAAGCAGCAGCGTTACCAGATAATTCATGATCTGCACGGCGCTCTGCGAAGCCGGCACCAGCACAGCAAGGATCGAGAGCAATACCATGCCTAACGACGTGCTCGGCGGCGTGAGAAGCAGCACCACCTCGGAAACAAACGCGAAGGTCAGGATGGCGATTCCCGGAAGATAACATTCGTCGGGATGCCGCAGCAGAAAGGCGCGCAGTCGATAACCGAACGGCGCGTGGAATCCGACCTTTTCTTCGAGCAGGGAAGTACCATCGCCAACCAGATAGAAGCCCACGTGAGAATGGCGAAGCGTTAAACGCGGCTCGGTATGAGGATGTTGCAGCGCCTCCTGCGCCAGCGCAAGCACTTCGCTGGCAACTCTCATTTCAGAGCAATCACAGCGGTCCGCGATTCGAGCCAGACTTCGCCGGTAGGATTCCCGCGTCTCGTAATCCATGCGTGAATATGCTCCGGCCGGATCTTCGCGCAGAATCTGATCGAAGAGAATCAATGGCTCGATCACCAGCTTCCACGAAGTCTGTTTAATATCCTGCAAGCTGCGCAGCGGACTTTGCACGCCGTAGGAGCCGGCGGGATTCTCCAATAATTTGCGCGCGCGCTCCGCGATCTGCTCCAGCGCCACCAACTTCATGACCGGAATGAGCATCCACAACTCCGCCATGCGCAGGACGGTTACCTGCTGATAGGCCTGAATATAGGCGGTGAAGAGTTGCTCGCTGAACTGACAGGAACTGACCGAGAGGAAGTCTCCTGCCAAGGCCGCAATCCGCGGAACGATGGCGCCTCCGGAAGTGCGCACTTGTGGCAGTTTGTGAGTCGCGTGAAAAGTCGCGCAGGTCTCCTCAAGTTCGCCTCGAAGAAGAAAAATCTGTTCGTGCAGCCGGAGGAAATCGTCGGATACACCATCCTTATTACTCCGCGCTTGCAAGGCCGCCAGCAGCGGCAGGAAGTTCCGCGTAAGAGTTTCGCAGCGATCCCGGAACTGCCGCGAATCCAGTTGCCCGGGGACCCATGCCAGGCTGCGGGCGAGTTGAATTGCACTGGCCGTCAGCGGGTTGGAGGCGGTCTCGCTCGGTCCGGGATTCCGCGGCGTCCGGTCCCCTTCCTCTGCCGGCTGCGCTGCAAGCGATTCGAGATGGCTTGGTGTAGTCATTTCAGTTGGCTAGCGGTAGCTCGAAGCCTGCATCTCAAACATCTCGGCATAACGGCCGCCCTGCCGCGAGAGCTGGTCGTGCGTGCCCTCCTCCGCGATCCTGCCATTTTCCAGGACCAGGATGCGGTCCGCCGAACGCACTGTGGAAAATCGGTGGGAGATAAACAGCGCCATTTTTCCGGCGGTGAGTTCGCTGAAGCGATGGAACACTTCGAACTCGCTGCGCGCATCCAGCGCCGCCGTCGGCT
>Ga0181528_10002082_pt1 | contig 12283 bp, 7 predicted proteins | sample PEATcosm2014_Bin_47_FD_119742 | JGI IMG/M metagenome (GOLD analysis project Ga0181528, IMG submission 119742) | Peatland microbial communities from MTU Mesocosm Facility, Houghton, MI, USA - PEATcosm2014_Bin10_10_metaG | ecosystem: Environmental > Terrestrial > Soil > Wetlands > Peat | place... | reverse complement strand
TTCCTGGTCGAGCGATATACTTGAGCGAAAGGCTGCTCAACTCTGAGGCCAGCGTACACGCTGCGGACGTGCTGAGAGTGTGGTGGATTTTGTGCCGCAGCTAGTTCAAAATCAGTAGCAATTGGTCGCAATCCGGCACAAATGGAGGGGAGGGAAGATGGCTGTAAGCTACTAACCAGTAGTGACTTATCTCAATAGGTAGCAGCTCGCAAGGACTCTGCCTTCATGGCTGTTAACCGAAGGGTTGTAGGTTCGAGTCCTACCTGAGGAGCCAATAAATCAATAACTTAGCTTCCATTGCGCTCTGCTTGCGCTCCGATTCCCTCAAAAGCCAATTTTGCTACCCGCACCCCTGCAATGGTCATTTCATCCGTCACAACGTCCCCGTAAATGTTGCACGTCGTTCGGATGTCGGAGTGGCGCATCATTTTCTGTTGCACTGCTACCGACGTTCCAACGGCGTCCAACCAAGAGCGGTATGTGTGCCGGAAGGCGTGAGTGCCGAGGTGACCGATTTTCGCGGCCTCAGCCGCCCGGACTAGCTCCCGCCAGACGCCCGTGTAGGAATACGGAAATCTGCCGGTTTTGATGGGGCTGGCGAATATCCAGTCTTCAGTGCCGGAAAAATCCGAACGCTGTTTGCAGGACTTCAGGCGCTCCAGCATTTCGCCGGTGAGATTGAAGGTTTGGGCGGAGCCTTCCGTTTTCACATCAGCCACGACCTGCTCCACGATGCCGCGCCGGACGCTCAGCCGTGAGCCAAGCCAACCCAAGCCGATTATCTATCTCGAACCACTCTCCGAAAGACAGACGTTCCTGAAAAGCAACTGAACAATTGGACGAAACCGCGACTCCGTATTGCTGTGTCATGCTTCCGCCGGCAGCACATCTGTCTGATGAACGTCCTTATCTCCAGGAACGGTCGTGAGAGCATCCAGCGATATGCGGCGTTTCAACGCATTCCGAACAACAAGCAGCATCGTGGGGCTGATCTTTGACGGCTGCTTGAAGTCGAAAGCAACGTCAGCCTAAGAGAGAGCCGGCTGATGGGCCACCTCGGAATCCGGTGTGAGCGTTACGTGTACCGCAGGTTAGATCGAGGTTGCGGAGCATGATGATACTCTGCGATGATCCGCCCGGTTCTCTGAACCGGTGCGGACATCTGCACCCACTACACATCCAGCCTGCCGGTAGCCGCGACGCGGCTGTACCAGTAGCCCGAGTCTTTGATGGTGCGCTTCTCGGTGGCGAAGTCCACATAGGTCAGCCCGTAGCGCTGCGTATAGCCGCTGCCCCACTCGAAGTTATCGAGCAAACTCCAGGCGTGATAGGCGCGCACTCTGGCGCCATCCTTCATCGCGCGCGCCAGCTCGGACAGATGCTGGCGATAGAACTCGATGCGGCGCTGGTCGTGAACGCGGCCGTCCGTGCCGGGAGCGTCCATGAAGACTCCGCCCGTCTCAGTGATCTCGATGATCGGATGGTTGTAGTCGCGCGAAACCCGCATCAGCAGGTCGTAGAGGCCATGCGGCCACATCTCCAGTCCGCCATCGGTCTTCGGGCCCTCGTTGGCTAACTCGATGCGGATCTGCGCCAGGGGATCGTGATTCAATACGTCTGGCGGCGCGCCATTGCTCGCGTCTGAAGCGATAAGACGGCAGTAATAATGCACTCCGATCCAATCCAGCGGAACCTTCATGATCTTTTCGTCGCCCGCTTTGAATCCCATGGCTTCATAAGGAATCTCGCCGATGAATGCCTTGGGATATGTGCCATGAAAGATGGGTTCCAGGCAGTAGATGTTGTTGTAGTTGTGAAAGCGCTCTGCCGCGGCGCGATCGGCTTCGCTGCCGGTCTTGGGATAAACCGGCTCCCAACCGTAGGCGCTGCCCACGGCAGCCTTCGAGGAGGCCGCCTTGATGGCGCGGAAGGCCATGCCCTGCGCCAGATTGACGGTATGCGCGGCTTTGAGAAACTGATCGATGCTGATTTTGAATGGAGGCGCTCCGCCGGTTCCATAGCCACTGCGAGTAAACTCCGTAGGCATATTGAAGGGCGCCCAAACGGTGATGCGATCGCCAAGATGCTTGGCCAGGATCGCGGCAAAGTCGGCATAGTAGCTGGCCAGATCGCGATTCGGCCAGCCGCCGTGGTCTTCCAGTGGCTGCGGCAGTTCCCAGTGATAGATCGTGCAAAAGGGGCGAATTCCGGCTTCCAGTAGGGCATCAGTGAGGCGGCTGTAGTAGTCGAGACCCTTCTGATTCACCTGCCCTGTTCCATTCGGCAGAACCCGCGGCCACGAAGTAGAAAAACGAAAGCTCTTCATGTTGAGCTGCTTCATGATCGCGATGTCTTCTTTGAAGCGGTGATACTGATCACAGGCTACGTCGCCATTCGATCCATCCTTAATCTTGCCCGGCGTATGCGCGGCACGGTCCCAGATCGATTCGCCTTTTCCGTCCGCGTTCCATGCGCCTTCCACCTGGTAGGAGGAGGTGGCCGTACCCCAGAGAAAATCTTTAGGGAAGTGCGCGGCGGTGATCTCAGCGGGAGAGACTGCACCTGCTGCCTGCGGCGAAGCGGCAGCCTCCAAGGCAGCGAGTTTCTTGCCGGCAAGCAAAGCGCCGCCAGCGATCATTGAGTTCTTGAGAAAGCTTCGGCGGTCCATGGAAAGGGAGCAATTGCCATATGTTCGCACGGAATTCAGAGAGGAATTTCGTTCATGATCTTTTATGCACGCATTGTATTCGATTTGTGACAAACTTCGATGCTCCCGCTTCGCGAACACGCTTTTTCCGGTCGTAAAACTGTCAATCACAAAGACCGCGATCATGACAGAACGCTGCAACACTCTGTCCGCTCGCAATCTGTTCGGAATCCAACCTTCGCCATTTCGCCACTCTTCCGTTCGCCCGCGCTTCATCCCTCTACATTGCGACAGGACGTGGCGATCTACAGGATGGGGCCTACATAACGTTCACGAATTTTGCCTCCGTCCACGATGCAATAGCCCCCGAAAAACTCTCTCCTATTTTGCTGTGCTTGACTCTTCATCCCCTTGAGGCATTTATGCAACCATCTCGAATATCTGTCGCTTGACCTCAGAACTCGAGAGTAAATCCCGCGGACGGCAGGATTGGCAGCATATTGTCACGCCTCATCCATGCCTCTCCGGTGCTGAAGTTATACTGCCGTAAGCCATAATACCGCCAATTCTTATGGTCCAGCATATTGTCGAGTTCCAAATCCACAGTCAACTTGGAACGCTTGTAAAAGAAGGCCTTATTCAAACGGGTATCCAGACGGCTATAGGCAGGCACGCGCAATTGATTGCGCTGCGCGGAGAGTGTGAAATAGGCCGTCTGATCGTCTGCCGCCGGATTGCCCTGAAAGAATCCTACGATGGGAAAATTGCTCTCGTAGTTGAATTTGCCGCTCAGGTTGATGGTCGGATTAAAACGATAGCTGGCAAAAGCGGTCCCGATATGACGCTGATCAAAATCTCCGTCGAAACAAAGGCTGGCGAGCGCATCGCAATAGCGCGTGTGCCCCAGACTGTAGGACAACCACCCGGAGAGCTGATTGGCGCTCACCCTTTGCAAGGTGATCTCCATGCCGCGGGAATAACCCCGCGTGGAATTGGTCAACACGGTCCCATAGACCGGCTCAGTTACTACGCCATCGACAAGACGCCACTCCGTCTCCGATGAGTATGGAATCTGATTCTCTTTCCGGTCATACAAATCCACCTTGAGCCGTATCCTCTCGGAGAACTGCTGTTCAAAACCGAGAATGTAATGAGTAGAGCGTTCGGCGCGCAGAGCAGGGTTGTTGAAGTCTCCCAGAAGTTGTTCGAGTTCGGGAAACTGCGCATACTGTCCATAACCTGCCAATATCTTTGTTTTCGAAGTTATTCCGAACGAAGCGCTTGCGCGGGGAAGCAATACCTCCTGATTTGTGTAGCCGAGACGGCCATACCGTCCGCCCGCAGTGAGAAGAACCCGCCCGACCAGAGCACTCCAGGATGACTGGGCATATGCGCCGTAGAGCCAGGTTTGCCGATCGAACTTACCCAATGGAAAAGGTGTAACGAACGGCCGTTCCGTCAAGACATCCCACACATAGTTGCTTGTGTAGTTTTCTCTGGCATCGCGGGCTTCTGCGCCAGCCTCAAGACTGAATTGTTTGGTGAATTGAATGGTGTCATCATGCCGGAATGCGTAATTCTTCGTTGGAGAATGCAAAAGATCGCCACCGTCCATCTGGTTGTGGACGCTTTCGCTGCTGTAGGTAAGCGCGGTGCGCAAGCTGGCGGAGGAACGCGGAGTCCATTGCCAACTCGTGTTGACGAGGTTCAAGGGACTTCGCTCCTTGACCTCGTCTGCCGGTCCGGTAAATGTCTGATTCAGATCCGCGTCTCCATTGATCAGCATCAGGTCGATATGGTTGTGCGACGATGGATCCCAACTCAGTTTGTCCTCCGTGTCATAGTATCCGATCGACATACCGGCTGTGCCTAGACGATTCATCAGGTATTGAAGATAGCTCTTCCGCGCAGTCACCAGCCACGCCGCTTTCTTCGACTGGCCCAGCGGACCTTCCGCGGTAGCGCCGCCTTGAAAGCAATCCATGTTAATCCGAAACGCGACCTTCTCATTATCGGGTTCGCGCGTCTGAATATTCAGCACGGCCCCGGTGCTGTCGCCGTAGCGAGCAGGAAAGCCGCCTCCGAGCAGCGAGAGGGACTCGATGATATCTCCATTGAGCAGCGAAACCGATCCCAAGCCGGTAATCTGTTTGTTGTCGTGGAAGGGGTTTTTCAATAACACGCCATCCAGATAAAACGCAATATTCGGAATGCCTGCGCCACGATAGGCGAAATCGGCATAATAGTCGTCCGGCGCCGCGACTCCGGGCAGGCTATGAATGGAACGAAATGCATCTCCGAACATACTCGACAGATTCTTCAGCTCCGCGCCTTGCAACACTTGCTCGGTGGGAGCATCAGCTTCGATGCGATCGTAGGGGCCAGCGGAAACCGTGACCTGATCATTCCGTTTCAAAGCCTCCTGTCCTATTTGCAGATCGACATCGGTATCGACATCCGCCGGAATTTGCAGCGATGTCTTGAGCAGCCCGTAGCCCACGGTGGTGATATAAACCTCCACCTCGCCGGGTTGAACTCCAGCGAGTTCGAAATGGCCCGCATTGTCGGTGATCGTTTTGAGATTCTGATCGCGAATGGAAACCAGCGCTTTGGCGATTGGCTCCAGCGTCTTGAAATCCTTGACACTTCCACGCAGAGTTACAGCGGCCGGAAATTGTACTGCAACTCTGGAGTTGATGCCGGCCTGCAATTGGAGGCCGGCAATGCGCATCCTGGGGAAATCAGCTTTTTCGGCCATCAACGTATAGATCCCTGGGGGGAGTGCCGGAAGGACAAAATTGCCCTCTTTGTCGGAGGTCGTCTGGCGCTCCAGGCCGGTGCTTTCGTTGGTAATCGTCACGCGCGCAAAGGGCACAATTGCACCCTTGGTATCGGTGGTCGTACCGACAAGGTTAGCCGCCACTTCCTGCCCGATGGCTCGAAGAGCGGTTCCTTGCACCATGAATGAAACAAGCATGAACGCAGCGCAATGAAGAACAAAGCGCCGAACGCACCAATGATGCCTGGATAACATAGCGTACTTTCCCCACTTCAAATCTGAAGGCCACGGCGGAATTCGCCGGAACTTTCGCATCACCAAACTACTTATTTCCGAGACGATTCCTGCGTGCAGTCGCGGACGTTCGCGGTGCGACTGAGCCATTTCGACAGCCGCTCTGCCTGAAACAGTGAGTCTTGGATCTCCCGCACTTTGGCTGAGCCTTCCGCGGCCTCTCCGGACGTAACACTGAAGCTGGACTGGATTGCAGCGTCGTTGCGCGCGGCTGCATCGAATATCTGCTGAAGCGCCAAGGCAAGATCCGTGGGGACGGAAGTGCGTTCATCTCCTGGCGGATCCTGATAACTTCCGATCGGAAAGAAGATGGGAGCAAGCTCCAGGCGCAGCTTCTTAGTGCGTTCGCCCACCTCCTGCGCATGAGATGCGACCATGCAGAGATACTCATGATGGGGCGTCTCGCTCAGGCTGCCGATCTCCGTCGGAGAAAGAGTGGTTGCAAGCCGCTTCAGCACCCATGCGTGGCGCATGGCCTCACCTGAATCCTCCAAAACAGATTCCGATAGCTGCTGAATCTTGGCGCGCGGGTCAAGGGAAGAATCGGGCGCGGCCTGTGTCTCGAAATACCGGCTCAGTTCCTCCGACAAAGGAATCGAAGCGCCTTCGGGCGGTGCACCTGCCCTCGTCGTAACAACTGCTTCCGTGCGCCTTCGCTGCATAGCTTCGGCGACTGTAATCAGATTGATCACAACCTCCGAATGGTGTCGGACTGGGGTAAGGGCACTGGCGATTTTCTCCCTGCGCGATTCTGTCGCCAGAACTCCCTCGACGTGAATCTTGCGATCCGAGCCAATATGGACCGTAACCTCCTGGCCGAGTGTCGCCCCGACCTGATCGAGCAGATAGGTCGTCTCGATCTGCAAATCGCCGATCGAATCGATTGGCTGGATGGGCGAAGAAGCAAGAAACGCGGCGTCGGCCTGAAAGACTTGCGGATTTACTTCAAGCTCAGCTCGTTGCTCGAATCCGGCTTCGACAATCGAATAGACGACTGGGCTTTCCTCTCCGGTCCTTTTACCTGCGTTATCCGGTTCCCGCACCGTTACAGCTAATGCAACAGCCCTGAAATCATCCTTGCGGAGAGTAAGTGCCGCGCTTATCAACCGATGGTCTCCCGATCCGTCTTTCGGTTCATAGTGAACAACGAAGGTGTTTCCCTGTTTGTCAACCTGTTCCCGATCAGCATCCGCGAGGCCAGCGAAGCTTTTCGCGGAAAGATCGCACTCCCAGAGATCGTCAGGAGAATCCAAGACTTCGCTAACGATTCCGCCTTGTGTGTCGATTTCTCTCCTGGCGCCCCGTTCGTAGACCGCGGATGAGCCATTGCGTTCGCTCCATTCTCCGGCAACGAGCATGCCGGAGTCGTCGTACACTCGCCGTGCGGTAATTCCACGCGCGCCACTGTGCCAGACATCGATGCGACGGCGAAAGAGAACCTGTTTATCGCTGTATCTGCGTTTCTCCAACCGCAAGGAGCGATGCTGCACAACATTGGGATCGTTGTCGTGAGCCTCTTCCATCTCCCTTGCGCGAGCAAGCAACTGCTGTGCGTTGACCCTAGGAGACCAGACATACGATGCTCCGACAGCCAAACCGAGCACCAGCACAGCAGTCACGCTCACTGCCGTCAGCGGGTTGCGCAATGCTCTTCCGCTGAAGGCGCGGATTTTGGCTAGCATCGTTGACCATGAAAGCCGATTGGCCTGAGTCCGCATAGCCAGCGTATGAAGTTTGCTCTCGAAGCTGCCACGTTGCCCCGCCGTGGATGGCAAGTTGGGAAGCAGAATGCGATTGCGATAGTCCATGAACGAAGAAATTGTCTGGCTGGTCTTTTCCGCCTTCACGCGACAGGACCAGCACGCCTCCAAGTGCGTCCGAATGCGCGCGGCATTTCGCGAAGTCTGTTCGCCATCCAAATAGAGCAACAGATCGCCTTCGCCTGGGTGCCAGTCATGATCTTTGCGAAAGCAATTGAATCGGCTTTTCATTTCGTCACCTCGCCATCTTCCTCATGGCCCGCCGCAGAAACTCGGCAACGCTCGAACTCGTGATGTTTAGAATCTCAGCGATCTCTCGGTAACAAAACCCCTCGGCCCGTAAATGAAGGCAGCGACTCTCCTGCGCCGATAGCAATGCAAGCCCTTTGCGGATGGCGTTGAACCGCTCTCGGTCGAGCAATGTTTCTTCAGGATCTCTTCCGCTATCCGGCACCTGAAGCGCTACTGTTCGATAGTCCTCGGAGGCGAGCTCGTAGATGAACTTGGTGCTTCTCGTCCGGTCAACTGCCAGGTTATGAGCGACGCGAAAGACCCAGGACCGCAGGCGATTGTCCGCGATAGTCTTGCCACTGGACCAGTAGAGATAAAGCCGCAGAAACGTCTCCTGCGTCAGGTCCTCGGCCTCGGTGGGGTCGCCGAATGTTGCAGCCAGATACTGGCAGACCGGGGTTCGAAGCGCTCCATAGACACGGATTACGTTTTGCTCCAGGTCCATTGGTTCCTTGGTCAAGAGCAAGACGGAGGACTGTGCCGCGATGGTCGCTTGTGTGGAGACTTCAGTCTTCATTCGCATATTCGGCGCAAGTTGAACAATACTTCCCAATCGGCATTGTCGCTGTTCAGGGGTTCCGTTTAGTAGACGACTGAACCCGCCATTTATATGACAGCGGCATTGATTCCAAGGCCGGGCTATGCCTCGAATCTGAACAGCATTTTTAGCCGCATAGGCAAAGAATAGCAGCCGAATGGCTTGCCGATACAGCCTTGGTCTGCTTCCATCAGGGCAATCGCATTTGAAAACCCATTGAACCATTCTAGGGACTTCCGCGCAGCGATCCAGTAGTAGAAGTTGATCTACAGAGGGTATGGATCAACATGGGTCGAGCCGAAGTTGAAACGTTGGAACAATTTGCATCGTGCTGGGAGGGGCTTGAAGATCCTCGTCAGGGCAATGCGCGGTTGCATGATCTTCACGAGTTGCTTGTGATTGCGTTGTGTTGTGTTCTTTGCGGCGGCCAAGGAGCGGTGGACATGGCTTTGTTTGCGGCGGCCAAGGAGCCGTTTTTACGCAGCATTTTGCAGTTGGCAAACGGACTTCCCAGTCATGACACCTTCAGCCGCTTGTTTCGCAATCTCGATCCGGAGCAATTTCGCGCCTCGTTCCAGCGCTTCATGGCGGAGTTTTCCATCCAGAGTGCTGGCGTAGTGGCGATTGACGGCAAGGTTGCGCGACGTTCTTTTGACCGCGCCAGTGGCAAGTCTGCTTTGCACATGGTCTCTGCCTGGGGCTCGGAGCAGCGGTTGGTGCTCGGCCAGATCGCTACCGATGCCAAGTCGAATGAGATCACAGCGGTGCCCAAGTTGCTGCGGATGCTGGCGCTGAAAGGCACCATCGTTACCACGGACGCGCTGAACTGCCAACGTGCGATTGCTGCACAGATCGTGGAGCAGGAGGGGGACTATGCGCTGGCACTGAAGGAAAATCAGCCCTCGCTGTACGAGGATGTCGTGCTGCTACTCAACGATCCGGAAGCAAGCCAGAGCACGATGTTGCCGGTGGTTGAAGCCGATCATGGACGGATCGAAACGCGCACGGCTACCGTCTCCACCGAGGTGCAGTGGCTCAATGAGCAGCATCAATGGCCCGGCCTGAAGGCTGTTGACAAGGTACATCGGGTGCGGGAAACGACCGAGAAAGTGAGCAGCGAAACAGCCTATTACTTGCTCAGTACGGCTCTCACACCGGAGCGCCTCAATGAGGTGGCGCGACAGCACTGGGGCGTGGAAAACAGCCTGCACTGGCGATTGGATGTGGTGATGAACGAAGACCAGGACCGGACTCGCATGGGCTACGGACCTGAAAACTTGGCGGTGCTACGTCATATGGCCATCAACGCCATGCAAAAGGAAGGATCAAAAGGCTCTCTGCGCGGAAAGTTCAAGCGTGCAGGCTGGGATGACGACTTCCTCTACAGACTGCTGGAGATGTTTTGAAATGCGATTGCCCTGCTGCTTCCATCCGGTAAAAATGAATTTCGCTGGGTAGTCTCTAACCAGGCGCTAAATTAGCGCCAATAGCTTCTTCTGTCACGCAAATGTCAGTCTCATTCGTCTTCTAATTGCGAATCTCTTCCGCCTCGGAAAGGAATAGCCATGAACAGGAGAAGAATGCCTCTGTTCTTTCTCTGCGCTGTCTTTTTCCGGTGCGGCAGCGTTCATTTTGCCCACCAGCCCAGATCTGGCGAAGCAATTGAACAGGAGTTTGCACACTTCTACGCAAAGCCGGAGGTTTGACGGCAATGCACTTGGAACCCCCGCTTGCGTGATCGGCTCCAGCGGCCGGTGAGTCGGTGATGTTGATGACTCAATTCTCAACTTGGAGACACATATGCTCGATGTTTCGGAAATCACTCTCGCCGCTCCCGTCCGGAGACGGCGCAGTCGCGTAAACGAGTCTCTGGCTTTCTTGCTCACTCTTCCGCTTGCCTGGGCGCTGACTGGGTGTGGAGGCAGTTCCTCGTCGTCCAGTTCCACGCCTCCCCCGAACCAGACGCCTGACGAGCGGGCCGATGCGATGCTGGCGAAGATGACGCAGGCGGAGAAACTGCAAATGGTGCAAGGCGGCGTAACTACCAACCTTGAATGGGGGTATACGATTCCACTGGGCGCGGCTGGTTGGGTGCCTGCCAATACTCGGCTGGGGATTCCGGCCCTGTATCTGGCCGATGGCAGCGTGGGAGTGGGCAATGCCGCGGGACCGGCCACCGCGCTTCCCTCGTCGCTCGCCAGCGCGGCCAGTTGGGACACCTCCGAAGCTGCCAAGTACGGCACGGTCATCGGCACCGAATTGGCCGACTACGGAATCAATGTCAACCTGGGCGGCAACATCAATCTGATTGGCCGCGAGCCGCGCGACGGCCGCACCTTCGAGACCAAGGGCGAAGACCCCATACTGGCCGGCAAGATCACCGCCGCTCATATCAACGCTATACAGGCGCAGCATATCATCGGCGGCATTAAGCACTTTGCCTTCAACGACCAAGAGAGTGGACGCACTACGGCCAACGCCGTTATCGACGAGCGGAGCGGCAGGGAGAGCGATCTGCTGGCCTTCGAGATCGGCCTCAAGGACTCGAATGTGCAGTCGGTGATGTGTTCCTATAACCTGACCAACAGCCAGTACGACTGCGAGAACGAGCATCTGCTTAACCAGGTGCTCAAAGGCGATTGGAACTTTCCGGGCTTTGTGATGTCCGACTGGTGGGCCACAGAAAGCACGGTCAACGCGGCCAACAACGGCCTGGACCAGGAGCAGCCCAACCAGCAGTATTTCTCCACGCTTGGGCAAGCCATCACCGCGGGTCAGGTGCAGCAGTCGCGCCTGGACGACATGGTGCATCGCATTCTGCGCGCCATGTACGAAGTGGGAATCTTCGACAATCCGCAGAAGATTCAGGCGATTCCGGCAGCCGCCGATGCAGCCGTGGCACAGGAGATCGAAGAGCAGGGAGCGGTGCTGCTGAAAAATGCCGGCAACCAACTGCCGCTAAACGCTTCGACAGTGCAATCGATCGCCGTCATCGGCTCGCACGCGGATGCCTACGTGCTCTCCGGCGGAGGCTCCGCGCAGGTTCAACCCACCAGCGGCGTGTTGAAGGGGCCTGAGCCAAACCCACCCGGCTGGTCGACGGTCACTTGGGATGTGTCGTCACCGCTCAAAGCCATTCAGGCCAAGGCTCCCGGCGCAACGGTGCAATATGTTGATGGCTCAAATCCCGCGGCGGCCGCCTCGCTGGCGGCTTCGTCGCAAGTGGCCATTGTTTTCGTGAGCCAATGGGCCAGCGAAGGCATGGATGAAACGAGCCTCAGCCTGACCGACCTGACCAGTACAACGCCCATCGACCAGAATGCGCTGGTGGAAGCGGTGGCTGCGGCCAATCCGCACACGATCGTAGTAGCCGAGAACGGCGGTCCAATTCTGATGCCCTGGCTGAGCCAGGTGAGCGCGGTGCTTGAGGCCTGGTACCCCGGCCAGAGCGGTGGGCCGGCGATTGCCAACCTGCTCTTCGGCTCGGCCAATCCCTCCGGCAAGCTGCCCATTACCTTCCCGGCCAGCGAAGCGCAACTACCGCGCCCGATCATCCCCCAGCCGCCGGATGGCGTGACTCCGTTCAACGTGGACTACAACATCGAGGGGTACAACGTGGGCTACAAGTGGTACGACGTGAATGGATTCACGCCTCTCTTTCCCTTCGGATACGGCCTCTCCTACACCACATTTTCCATCACCAGCCCTGCCATCGTGAACAACCTGAGTTCAACCACCACTCCAAACTTCCAGGTAACTTTCAATCTGGCCAACACCGGCACGGTCGCGGGAGCCGAGGTGGCTCAGGTCTATCTGGGGCTGCCAGCCAGCACCAACGAACCGCCCAAGCGGCTGGTAGGTTGGCAGAAGGTTCTCTTGCAGCCGGGCGCTTCGCAGGCCGTTACCATCGAAATCGATCAGAACGACTCTTCACATCCCATGAGCTACTGGAATACCGGGACCAGCAGTTGGAG
>Ga0181528_10002081_pt1 | contig 12286 bp, 13 predicted proteins | sample PEATcosm2014_Bin_47_FD_119742 | JGI IMG/M metagenome (GOLD analysis project Ga0181528, IMG submission 119742) | Peatland microbial communities from MTU Mesocosm Facility, Houghton, MI, USA - PEATcosm2014_Bin10_10_metaG | ecosystem: Environmental > Terrestrial > Soil > Wetlands > Peat | place... | reverse complement strand
GCGCTCGGGCGCGCGCGAAGCTTTCTTCAATCGCGGGTCGGTTTGCGGTTCGCGGGACACCAGCGTGAATGCCAGCGCCAGCAGGAGAGCGGCGGAGAAGAAAGGAATGCGTCGCATCCCCGCTATTATATTAGAAGCGAAATCAAACTATGGACGGCACGTCACTGAAGAAACTTACGGCCCATGTGAAAGCCGCGGGTTGAGCGTCCAAACTTAGTCCAAAGGTGTTGGACCAGGTACTGGCGAGCGTGCCCCGTTGGGCCGACGAGAATGTGTTGATCGGGTTTGATACCGCCGACGATGCCGGCGTGTACAAGCTGACGGCGGAGCTCGCTCTCGTCCAGACCGTGGACTTCTTCACGCCCATCGTGGACGATCCCGCAACCTTCGGCGCCATCGCGGCGGCCAATGCGCTAAGCGATGTCTACGCCATGGGCGGGAGGCCGATCTCGTCCCTTTCCATTCTGGCTTACCCTGCCAAGGGAGATCTCGACGACCTGCGGGAAATCCTGAGAGGCGGCGCCGAGAAGATGCGCGAAGCGGGATGCTCCGTGCTCGGCGGACACAGCGTAGCGGACGACGAGATCAAATTCGGCTACGCCGTCACCGGCACGGTTCATCCCGCGCGCGTGAAGGCCAATGCCGGCGCCCGGCCGGGCGACACACTGGTGTTCACCAAACGAATCGGCACGGGTGTGATCTCGACGGCGCTCAAACGCGGGATCGCGGACGACGCACATGTGGCTGCGTCGATCGAACAAATGCTCACCTTGAATTGCCGCGCCTGCGAAGCCATGCTGGCGCTCGACGCGCATGGCTGCACCGATGTGACCGGGTTCGGCCTGCTGGGTCACGCGCGCGAGATGGCGCTCGCCAGCCAGGTCACACTGGAGATCGATGTGGACCAGGTTCGCTACTTGCCCGGCGCCATGGAATATGCGCGTCAAGGGGCGGTTCCCGGCGGATTGAACAACAACCGCGAGTTCGCATCGTGCGCCGTGGAGTCCCTGCGCGCACTTCCTCCCGAAATCGAGGCTTTACTCTACGACCCGCAAACCTCCGGCGGACTTCTCATTTCGCTCGCGGACGGAGACGCGGCCGAACTCGAGCGAACGCTGGCGGGAGCGTACCGCATCGGCCGCGTGCTGCCGCGGCAGGAGAAAGCCATCCGGCTCCTATGACAAGAAACCCGATCATCGTCGCCCTCGATGTGGACTCTGCCCAGGAAGCTCGCTCATTGGTCGCGAAGCTGGGCAAACATGTCAACTTCTATAAGGTGGGGCTGGAACTTTACGCCGCCGCCGGAGTGGAATTCGTCCATGAACTAATCCATGACGGCAAAGATGTCTTCCTGGATCTCAAGGTTTACGACATCCCTGAGACGGTGAAACGCGCCGTGGCGCAAGTGGCGCGTACGGGTGTGAAGCTTCTCACCGCCCACGCCGTGGGTTCCGTGATGCGCGCCGCGGTCGAGGGACGCGGGGATTCCAACCTGCGGCTGCTGGCGGTCACGGTGCTTACCAGCTTCGGTCCCGAGGACATGGCCGACCAGGGATACGCCTGCGCGATCCCGGAACTCGTCGCCCTGCGCGCGCGCAAAGCAATGGAGGTAGGGATGGACGGCATCGTGGCATCGCCGCTCGAGGCGGCCGCGGTACGGCGGATCATCGGCCCAGACAAGGTGCTGGTGACGCCCGGAGTGCGTTCGGCCGGGGCCGCAAAGGGCGATCAGAAGCGCACGGCCACTCCTCTGGAGGCGGTCCGCGACGGCGCCGACTACCTGGTGATCGGGCGGCAGATCACACGCGCCGTGGACCCGGCAGACGAGGCGTCGCGCATCTTGGACGAGATCGGCGCGGCTTGGATGGCGTAAAGGTTATCGGGCTCGTTTGCGGGATTTTCTTCGGTGGGCGATCGCGACGAGCGCCCGCAGGGCATCGTTCACGGATTTGGAATCGGGAAATGCCTCGACAAGTTCCGGGTCGAGGAGTACGACATTCGTTCCGGCACGGTACCGCTCGACATACTTCCCTCTGACGCCGCCGGAGAAGTCGTACTGTTCTCTCATTTCCTTAGTGCTGGCTTTACTGGACGTCGTCGCCTTCTTCATAGTTCCGTCTTTCATGCTTCGTAGCAGGGCGGGCGCTGATGAGGCGGATTCCACCACCACTAGCAGCTCCAGTTTAGCGGATGCTCCGATAATCACGAAGCGCTCTTCCTCGCCGGAATAGTCAGGATCCGGGATCGTGATTGAAAACGGGTCATCAAACACCGTGCTTGCTTCGGTGAATGAAACGCCGTGCTTTCTGACGTTGCTGGTGCTCTTGCGCCGATCCCATTCGAAGGCGATGCCGCGAATCGCCACCCCTATAGCCCCTTCACCAGCCCCCCGTCCACCGCGATCGATTCACCTGTAATGTAGCTCGCCCTTTCCGACGCCAGAAAGACCACCAGGTTGGCAAGCTCTTCAGGCTGCCCAATGCGGCCGAGCGGCGCCTGGCTGGCCCACCGTTTTTCGATGTCGCCTGGCGTCACCCCGCCCTTCGCGGCCAGCGTCTCGGCCAGTTCGTTCAAACGCGCGGTCGCCGTAAAGCCGGGGCAGACGGTATTCACCAGCACATTGTAAGGACCGTATTCGTTGGCCAGCGACTTGGTAAGTCCTCGAACGCCTGCGCGAATGGCATTGGAGAGAATCAACCCGTCCAGAGGCTGTTTCACCGTCACCGACGTGATGGCGATGAAGCGGCCCCACCGGCGCTGCTGCATCAGCGGCAGAGTCTCCTTGGCGAGATACACGGTGCTCATCAAATTGAGTTCGGCGGCGGTGTGCCAATCCTCCAACGTCGTATCGGCAAAGCTCTTCGATGGCGGCCCGCCGGCGTTGGCGACACATATATCCAGGCGGCTGAAATGCGCGGCGATCTCGGCGACGAACGCGCGGACCTGATCGTGGGCCGTGACGTCGATGGGCCGCGCCAGCACTTCCACGCCGGTATCGCGGCGTATCTCCTCCGCGGCGGCGGCCAGCGTCGACTGCGTGCGCGCGCACAGCGCCAGCTTCGCGCCCTCGCGCCCCAGGCCGAGCGCGACAGCTTTCCCGAGGCCGGTGCTCGAGGCCGCCACCAGCGCTACGCGATCTTTTATCCCGAGATCCATTTGCCTATTTCCTCAAGTAGGCGTCGTCTTTCGTCAGCCAGTCGTGCCGAATAGGGCTGAAGATATCGAGATCGAGCGTGTCTTCGAGCGCGATCGCCATATGCGGCACGTTCGACGGGATGCGCAGCACCTGGCCGGCGGAAACCACGACGGTCTTGCCTTCAAGATGAAATTCAAGCGCGCCTTCCAAAATGTAGGTGATCTGTTCGCTCTCATGATGGTGTTCCGGCACCACCGCGCCTTTGGCCAGGAAGACCTGGGCGACCATGGCTTTTTCGCCGGTAACGATCTTGCGCCCTATGGTGGGGCTCAGAACTTCTTTTTCCATCTCATCCCAGGTGTACTGTTCCATGTTCAGCCATTGTAGCAACGCATATAATGTAAAAACGCTTCGCGAAAATCCCTATGGATCGCCGTTTAATCCTCTCTTTCCTTCTCGCTGCGGGCAGTCTGAGCGCCGCCGATGCGCGCGTCTGGAAGATCGCCGGTCCGCCACCGGAATCGTGGCAGCGCGACCGTGTGGCCGACCTCACGAGCCACCGGAAAGCTGTGATGGAGCATCTCGGCAACAAAGCCATCCTGATTCTCTACGCCGCCGAGCCGCGCAATTACGCGGGCGATGTCGATTGGCCTTACCGCCAGGAGAACGACTTCTTTTATCTCACCGGAATTACGCAATCGGGCAGCACGCTGGTGTTGCTTCCCGGCGAGGATAAAATACGCGAAATCCTCTTCATGCCGCCGTCGAACCCCGCGCAGGAGAATTGGACCGGGCACATTCTGACGGCAGATGAGGGCCGGCAGATCTCAGGTATTCAGGAGATCTGGGACGCGCGCAAGTTCGATGCGTTTCTTACCACCCTGATTCCGCCGGCGAAGGACTTGGCGCCCGCGGCCGCAAAAACGGCGCCTGCGACCCCGGTGGATGTGACCAGCGAGTTTGCGAAAACCATCGACTCGGTGAGCAATAAGTCTGCTGAGCTTTATATGCTCGGCGGACCGTCGCCGGAATACCGGCGGGAAGTCGAATTCACAAGAAAGCTTGCCAGCGCGGACCCGGGGCTCACAATCAAGAATCCCGCGCAGCTGTTCAATAACCTGCGCGCGGTGAAATCGTCGCGCGAAATCGACCTGCTGAAGCACGCGGCCGGCATTACCGCCGAAGCTTTCCAGCGCGCGTATGCAGTCGGCGTTCCCGGCACACCGGAATACGAAATCCAGGCCCAGTTCGAATTCACCTTTCTGCGGCGCAACGCGCACTGGGGATATCCGTGCATCGTGGCGTCCGGGCTCAACGCCACGACGCTGCATTACGAGACCGATAAGGACACCATGAAGGCCGGCGACCTGCTGCTGATGGATGACGCCGCGGAGTTCGACGGCTACAGCGTCGACGTTACGCGCACTATTCCGGTGAGCGGAAAATACAGCAGGGAACAGGCCGAAATTTACCGGCTGGTATGGGCGGGCCAGCAGGCTGGCATCGAAGCGGCGCTCCCCGGCAAGACCAATGCCGATCTCACCGCCGCAGCCGACAAGGTGATGGCCGAGGGTCTGGTGAAGCTGGGCTTGATGACCGATGTGAATAGCAAGCAGCAACTGAGGGTGTGGTTCAACCACGGAATCAGCCACGGCATCGGACTGAACGTGCACGATCCGGGGCGTAAAGAGTTTCAACCGGGAATGGCGATCACCGTGGAGCCGGGCATTTACATCCGGCCGGATGCGCTCGACAACCTGCCAAGGACGGCGGAAAACGACAAGTTCATCGCGGCTGTGAAAGCAGGTTTCGAGAAATACAAGGGAATCGGCGTGCGCATTGAAGACGATGTGCTCATTACGAATGGCCAGCCGCAGGTGCTCTCGGCGGGGATTCCATCGAAGCTGGAGGATGTGGAAGCCAGCATCGGCCAATTGCGGAAAGCGCTGAAGACGACTCCACTGCCATGAAACTGGGGTGGGAAGCTGTGCCGCAGCACGAGATAGCTGCGCCCACGGCCCGGTGGATCAGGAGGCCGTCGGCATGACTCTGTTGCCGGAAAAATACGCCGCTGACCCGGTGCAACACCCGGTCGGAGGTGATGACGAAGCCTTTTGAGGGCTGCGGCAAGCCCATCGAGCAGGCTGGCGGCGCCCACGGACCGATGATGGGGCGGTTACGGCCCGGCGTGGCGCCGTCGATTTGGCCGAGGCGCGTGCGTAGAAGACGCGGCGGATGGCCGGGAATGGCCTGAGCCCGTTCTGTGGCCGGACAGCGTCGGCACATTGCTTTTCCGAGCCGCGACTTGAGGAAGCGGTCTGCGGGGTCATTGCAGCCGTCCCACGTACATCTTCGTTTCGTAAATTAGCTTCACCTGTCCGTCCTGCTGAAACTTGGTGAAAATGCCCTCCAGTTCCTCCATCATCGGGGCGTACTGCGGTGAACCGGGCAGGGGAGCGTAGGACGACGAAAGCAAACGCCCGCGAATGCCGTCCCAATTGAAATCCTGATGATTGGGGAAGCTGACCGTGCGCCACGAGTCGTGCTCGAAGAAGCGCGCGATTTCGGCGCTGTCGATGCGGCGATGATCCACGCGTCCGTAATCGGTGGAAAGGCGCTGCAGCAGGTCTTCGTATTCCCTGAGAAAACCGGGAGTGACGAGGCGTTCATTCCAGATCAATACCACCCAGCCTTCGGGATCGAGAATGCGCCGGAATTCCGCGCGCGCGGTGGGCGCATCGAACCAGTGGAAGGACTGGCCGGCGGTGACGAAATCGACGCTGGTATCGCGGAGGGTCGTGGCTTCCGCGCGTCCGTCCACGCTGTGGAAACGCGGTTCGGCCGAAAGCTGCCGTTCGGCGCCGGCCCGCATATCGGGGTTGGGCTCGACGGCGAAGACATCGCAGCCGAAATCCAGAAACAGCCGCGAGAGAATGCCGGTGCCGGAGCCCACATCGGCAATGCGGGAGTGCGCCGTGAGGCCGCATTCGGCAGCCAGCCAGGATGTGACCGCGGCCGGATAGGAAGGCCGATAGCGGATATAGTCCTCCACGCGGGAGGAGAAACGCTTGGTGGGATCGGGTTCCATATATCGCTACAATATGGTACGCCATGCCGAACAATCCTCACATCGTGGTAGTCGGGAGCGCTAACATCGATCTCACCACTTTCATCGATGAGATGCCGCGCGCCGGCGAGACCATTTTCGGGCGGGAGTTCCATTTAGGATTCGGAGGCAAGGGGGCCAACCAGGCAGTCGCGGCGCGCTTGTGCGGCGCGCGCGTTTCCATGGTGGCGCGGGTGGGCGACGATCTGTTCGGACCGGCCACTATTCGTAATTTTCAGGAACGCGGAATCGAAGCGGGACACGTGATGGTGACGAAAGGCGTCTCCAGCGGTGTGGCTCCCATCTTCGTCGATAGCGCGGGGCAGAATCGCATTCTGGTGGTGAAAGGCGCGAACGGCCGCTTGTCGCCGGCCGACGTGGATGCCGCCGGCGATCTGTTGCGCAACGCCGATTGCATCGTGCTGCAACTCGAAGTGCCGCCCGAAACGGTGTATCACACGCTGCGCTTCGGCCGCCGGCACGGCATCCGCACCATCCTGAATCCCGCGCCGGGACAGCCGCTCGACCTCGCCGAAGTGGCTAACGCCGATTATGTCATTCCCAATGAGACGGAAGCCGAAGCGCTCAGTGGCATGCCGGTCCATAACGTGCCGGAGGCATGGACTTGCGCGCAGAGTCTGGTAGCGCGCGGATTGCGGCGCGTGATTGTGACGCTGGGCGAGAACGGCGCCATCTGCGCGGATGTGGGCGGCGTGCGACATGCGGCTGCACATCCGGTCAGGCCCGTCGATACCACTGGCGCGGGCGACGCTTTCATCGGGAGTTTGGCGACGTTTCTCGCCGACGGCTGCCCGGAGAACGACGCCATTGAGCGGGCCAACCTCTACGCTGCGCTCTCCACGCTGGAGGTCGGGACACAGAGATCGTTCGTCACACGCGAGCGGTTCGACGAGGAGTGGGCCAGGCGTGGATAGTGAATCGATCCAACCGGCACGCTACACGTGCTATCGCGCGGCGGGGCCAATTGTCGTGGATGGCAAGCTCGACGAGCCCTCGTGGCAAATGGCTCCGAAATCGACTCCGTTCGTGGATATCGTGACGGGCGAGCCGGCATGGTTCGACACCCGCGTGGCCCTCCTGTGGGACGACGACCATCTCTACTTCGGATTCTGGATCGAGGAGACCGACGTGTGGGGCACGCTTACCGAACGCGATTCCAAGATTTGGGAAGAAAACGATGTCGAGGTGTTCATCGGCGGCGCGAACGCTTACTATGAATTTGAAATCAACGCGCTCAATACGGTGTACGAGGTGTTTTGGATCTGGAAGGACATTTTGAAGCCGGGGTCGCCCTACTACGGACGGCCGGAGTTCGATCCGTGGACGCAGCGGACCATGGTGCTCGACGGCGTAGGCGGGCATGTACATCCGCGCGGCGAGCGGTGGGGATTTCTGGATTGGGACTTTCCGGGGCTGCGAACGGCGGTTCACGTGGAAGGCACCGTCAACCGCCGCGCCGAGCGGGATCGAGGTTGGACGGTGGAGGCGGCGTTTCCCTGGCGTGGACTTACCGATCTTGCCGACGGGCGGTCGCTGCCGCCGGAAGATGGCGATGTCTGGCGCATCGATTGTTCACGCTTCGAGAAGATCGGGAAGAATCGCGAGGTGCTGGATCCTTGCGTGGGCTGGACGTGGAATCGCCACGGACACTACGATTCGCACATCCCCGAGGTTTTCCCGTACGTCACTTTTTCGCGGAAGAGCGTGGCGAAAATTGCAGGCTAATGGGCTCGGGCTAGCTGGCGCGGGCCACTGCGGCGCCGTTGCTATGGCGGTTCATCCAGTGCAGCCATGCCATGCTGAGCACGCGAACCACCTCGGCCGGTTGATATGGCTTGGAAAGCACATCGTAGGCGCCGAGATTGAGCGCTTCAGCCCATAGGTATTCGTCGGCGGTCCGGGAGATTACAATCAACATCGGCGGCGCCGAAGACTTGCCCAGCGATTCCAACATGTCCTTCCAATTACCCGAGACGGACTCTCGTTCACAAAGCACGATCGGCACTGTTTCTTCGGTGAGCCGTGCCGTGGCGGACGGCACATCTTCGGTAGCGGCGAGACTCCAGCGGGTGCCGGGGCACAGTTTCCATTCCGTACTGTCGAGGATGTCAGCTAGGGTACAAAGGTCCTGGTCCTGCGGACCTACGTGAAAAACGGTTACACCGAGCGGTTTGGCCACGTTTACCCTGTGCAGATGGGACATATAAAATCTCTTTCTTTTTTGGCTAAGGCCCGGTTGTCTATCCCTCTCGACGGGGGGAGCCAGATTTTCATCAGGTGGATACATACCAATTCAGCTGATGAAGGGTAGGGCCATACGGTGCGTTCTACGTGGCGCAAAACGTTTCGTGACGGGAGAATCTCAAGTGAGCAGCTTAAGACTCTGACCCAGATTAGAGCGACACTTAGAGCGTAACGTCAAGTGGAAGATAATGTCAATCCAAAAGCGTTTTACAGCGGATTAACTGTCTTTATAAACTCGTATTCATTTGCGCACCCTAATGTTTTCAACGAGTCTGTCGTCTCACGCTACACTCAAAGAACTGTGGATCTTGCACGTCAGGCGCACATGCGCCATCTGGTCGAACAACTGGCGAAGCTGGAAGGCCGCCTGCGCGCCGGCGGTGGTCCGGGAAAAATCGAGAAACAGCATCGCGCCGGGAAAATGACCGCGCGCGAGCGAATCGCTGCTTTACTCGATAAAGATTCCTTGTTTTTAGAGATTGGAGTGTTGATTGCCTACGACCAATACGACGGGCAAGCGCCGGCGGCAGGCGTGGTCACCGGTGTCGGCAAAATCGAAGGCCGCCCCGCGGTCGTTGTGGCCAACGATGCCACGGTGAAGGCCGGTGCCTGGTGGCCAGAGACCATCACCAAGATCCTGCGAGCGCAGGAAGTGGCCATGCGGAATCGCCTGCCGATCGTCTATCTGGTGGACTCGGCAGGTGTAAACTTGCCCTATCAGGATGGTATCTTTCCGGGACAATATGGCGCCGGACGTATTTTTCATTACAATTCGCTGATGCGGCGCAAACTGCGCATTCCGCAAATCGCCGCGGTGATGGGCCCCTGCATCGCCGGCGGAGCCTATCTGCCGGCGCTCAGCGACGTGATCATCATGGTGGAGGGCGTCAGTTTCATGGGTCTCGGCGGCCCGAACCTGGTGAAAGGCGCTACCGGACAGTCGATTGATTCCGAGCCCTTGGGCGGCGCGCATCTTCACACTGCGGTGAGCGGAGTGGCGCACTACATGGCCAAGAACGATGCCGATTGTCTGGAGCGCATTCGCGAGCGCTTTCGCCAACTGCCCCCAGCGCGTAGCGCCGCGCCTAATCCGCCGCGCGAACCCGCGCGTGATGCCGGCGAACTCTATGGCGTGCTTCCGGCCGACCATCGCTTGCCGTACGACATTGAAGAAGTGACGGCGCGCATTTTCGACGCCGGCGATTTCAGCGAATTTCAGCCCGAGTACGCGCCGGAGATGCTCTGCGCCAACACCCGGCTGGCGGGACATCCCGTGGCCATCGTGGCGAACCGCCGCGGATTCCTGAAAGCGGAAGGGCGGCCGCGAATTGGCGGAATCATCTACGCGGAGACGGCGCGTAAAGTGGCGTATTTCGTGGAAACGGCCGAACGGCTCGGCCAGCCGCTGATTTACCTGCAGGATGTTTCGGGATTCATGGTGGGGCCGGAAGCCGAACGCGAGGGAATCATTCGGGCGGGAGCGGAAATGGTGGAGACCATGTCGTGCGCTACCGTCCCCAAGATTGTCCTCACGCTGAATCACGCCAGCGGCGCCGGCTACTACTCCATGGCGGGGCAGGGATTCGATCCCAATTTCACCTTCAATTGGCCTACCGCGCGGATTGGCGTCATGGAGGGAGAATCGGCGATTCAGGCGCTGTACGCAGTGGAACTGGAGAAGTTCAAAGGGGGCTCTCTGCCCGACGATTTGCAGGCGGCCATCCAGAAGACGCGCGCCGATTACGAACGCTGGCTGGACGCGAAATACGCCGCGGCGCGTGGGCATTGCGACGCCGTGATCGACCCGCTGGCATCACGGCAGGTGCTAACCTGCGCCTTGGAGGCGTGCCTGGGATGATTCGCATCGCCAACGGACAAGGATTTTGGGGCGACTGGCTGGAAGCGCCAGTCCGGCTGGTGGAGCAGGGGCCCATCGATTATCTGGCGCTCGACTACCTGGCCGAAATCACCATGTCGATTCTGCAAAAACAGCGGCAGGCCGATCCGAACCTCGGCTACGCGCGCGATTTTCCGCCGCTCGTTGCTCGGCTCGCGTACCGCGTCCGGGAGCGCGGAATCACGGTCATCGCCAATGCCGGCGGGGTGAACCCGGTGGCCTGCGCGCGCGAAGTGGTGCGGCTCGCTCCGGGGCTGAAAGTCGCGGTCGTGCTCGGCGATGACGTCTACGGCCGCATCGACGAGTTCCTGGCGAAGGGATACGAGCTGCGCGACATGGACACCGGCGCGCCCATCGCCGCAATTCGCGATCGCATCGTCAGTGCCAATGCATATATCGGCGCGTTTCCCCTGGTGGAAGCGCTGGCGACCGGCGCGCATGTGGTCGTCGCCGGCCGTTCCACCGATACCGCGCTGACGCTGGCGCCGATGGCGCATCGCTTCGGCTGGAGGCCGGACGATTACGACAAACTCGCCGCGGGGACGATTGGCGGCCACATTATCGAATGCGGCGCGCAATCGAGCGGCGGGAATTGCCAGGTCGACTGGCAGTCGATTCCCAATATGGCCAATGTCGGATATCCGATTGTGGAGGCCGAGCCCGACGGGTCATTCACCGTGACCAAGCATGCCGCCGCCGGAGGACGCGTCAACATCCATACGGTGAAGGAGCAGCTACTTTACGAACTGGGCGACCCGAAGAATTACATCACACCCGATTGTGTCGCCGATTTCACCAGCATTCAATTGGAGGAGACGGGAGCGGATCGCGTGCGCGTCTGGGGAATCCGCGGCGGTCCGCGGCCGCCATCGTTGAAGCTTTCGATCGGTTATACCAACGGATGGAAGGCAATCGGCACGCTGGTATATTCATGGCCGCAGGCGCTCGAAAAAGCGCGCGCGGCGGACCGCATCGTGCGGCGGCGCCTGGCGGATCTCGGGCTGCAATTCGACGAGATTTACACGGAATTCTTCGGAGTGAATGCCTGCCTCGGTCCGGTCGCGCCACCCAATCCCGATCCACCGGAAGTGCAAGTGCGGATCGGGGTGCGAGGCGCCGATAAGCGGCCGGTGGACCGCTTCACGCGCGAGCTCATTCCGTTGGTATTGAACGGTCCGCCGGGCGCGACGGGATTCGGCGAGGGCCGGCCGCCGGTGCGCGAGATCGTAGCGTACTGGCCGGCGCTGGCGCCGCGCGAAGAGATCGTCACGCGCGTGGAAGTGGTGGAGTGATGGAAGAAGAGTCGGAAGACTTGACGGATTACAGCGAAGACGGCTTAGATTTAACGCTGATTCGTTGGTTTCTTTCGCTCACGCCGGCGGAGAGGCTGGACTACCTGCAGGAACATCTGAATGCGATTCTTGAGATTCGGAGATTGAATGGCATGGGCTGATTTTCGGACCAGCTTGCGCATTCTTTCCGAGGGCGGAGTGAGGTTCATCGTGGTGGGCGGCGTCGCGTCTGTCCTCAACGGCGCGTCGGTAAATACATTCGATCTCGACATTGTTCCGTCGAGGGACGAAGAAAATGTTGCAAGGCTTCTGCGCGTGCTCGACGTTGTGGATGCCATCTATCGCTTCCAGCCCACGCGGCGCATCAAGCCCGATGCGAGTCATCTCAGCTCCCCGGGCCACAAGAATCTGACCACAAAGTACGGCCTTCTCGACGTATTGGGGACGATCGGGCGCGGTCTGTCCTATGAAGACCTTTTGCCGCACACCGTCGAGATGGATGTCGGAGACGGAATACGCGTCCGGGTTCTCGATCTGGAAACCATCATCGCTATAAAACAAGAGCTCGGCACCGAGAAGGACCTCGCCGT
>Ga0181528_10002078_pt1 | contig 12296 bp, 6 predicted proteins | sample PEATcosm2014_Bin_47_FD_119742 | JGI IMG/M metagenome (GOLD analysis project Ga0181528, IMG submission 119742) | Peatland microbial communities from MTU Mesocosm Facility, Houghton, MI, USA - PEATcosm2014_Bin10_10_metaG | ecosystem: Environmental > Terrestrial > Soil > Wetlands > Peat | place... | reverse complement strand
CTGACGCGATAGGTCCAGGTGCCCGGCTCGGTGGGAGCAAAGCGGACCTTGAAGCAGGGCTCGCCGTCGTCCCGCAGGCACGGGGTGTAAAGCGCGTCCTGACCGGGCTTGGGGCGGTACGGCTGGTAGAAGAAGCCATCGACCTTGACCGTCTGCCCGCCGGGCGAGGTAAAGGCGGTGACGACGCTGATCTGCTCGGGGTCGAAGGCGTTATCATACGTCGCGGCCAGGTTCAGGGTCAGCTCGAAACGCTCGAACACCGGCACCCTCTCGGCCGAGGCAGTCGCCGCGAGGAGGGCCAGCGGGCGGTGGTCGCTGGTCTTCGGCAACTCCGGCTGCTGGGCCGCCACGGGGAGCGCGAGGAGCAGAATGCAGGTCCAGGACTTCATGTCGGTTCTCCCTCTCCCGCACCGCCAGCAGGAGCGCATTCACCGTGGTGGCCTGCCCTCCCCCACGGTTTCCGCGGAGACGAGCCCCAAGTCGGAGGTGAGCCGCGCTCAGCCGTGGCGCTGCACGGCTCAGTTGCCCGGCAGGTGGCGGATGGCCAGCAACCAGTCCTGGTAGATGGGCACACGCTGGGACAGACGCCAGTCGCCATCGACGTCGGCCGTGTGCCGGCCGAGATCCCATTCCTGGCCGTCAACCGGACTGATCAGCTTCGCCACGAACGGCGCGTCAGGCGGCAGGGAGCGGAACGTCGGCGGACTCCACACCAGGTTGGCCGGGAGATAGAACAGGCGCACCTCACCCTCAACGCCGCCGGCCACGGCCTGCGCCGGATTCTCAACGGTCGCGTGGGGTGAGATCCACTCGGGGTGCGGCGCGAAACGCCACCAGGGAAACTGCTCCAGGATGCGCCGCGCCAGGCTGAGTTGTTCCGAACCGGGCAGCACCATGGCTTCTTCCCATGTCGGTCCGCCCCAAGACATGCCGTGCGGCGACGGACCATAGGGCGCGTCTTTGCGGTTGAGCTGCCAGAGGCCGTTGGCGCCGTAGGTGAAGCCACAGGCGCCACTGAGGAACGACGACCAGTACATCAGGCGCACGACCTCCTGCCGGCAACTTTCACCGATGCCCTCGTAACAGACTTCGCTGTTGATCACCGGCATCGTTGGCGCGGCGGCATAGGAGGTGGTCACGCAGCGCAGCGTGTTCGGCAGGCTGGCGCGGTCGCTATGGCCGGTCTGGAGCATGTCGAAGTCGAGCACCGCCGGGTCATCGACCTGTTGGCGCCCGATGTCCGTCGGATGGATCGACACTGGCCGGGCGAACGGATCGATGGTGTGCACGTAGCGGGCCAGTTCGGTCCAGCCCTGGCGTTGCTGAGCAATGTCACCGTCTCGGTCCTCGCTCAGGTAGTAGGGCATGCTACCCTCGCCGGCCAGGCACCACACCACGGGCAGGGCGCCCCAGCGCGCCACGAGATAGCGCCAATGCTGCTTCATCTTGGCTATGCCCATCCAGGGCAGGTAATAGGCCCAACAGCCGACGATGCACGGCACCAGGTTGTGCTTGGCCAGCCAGTTGATGCGCGTGTCGGCGGCGTCGAAGTAAGCAGGGTTGAGCTGGGCGAAGCCGGGCGTCCAGGGCCAACCGGCGTCGTTGTCGCCGCGCGGATCGAAAGCCGCCATGTCGGGGTATAGCCCGGCCACAATCTGGATCACGCTGAAGCGCTTGTACACGCGGTCTTCGCCCAGACAGACCCAATCATGGGGCCACTTCAGTCGCCCGCAGAGACCCATCCACCACGTATCGCCGAGCCAAAAGAACGGAGTGCCGTCGAAGTGTTCGAGATACCGGCCGTTGGCCGACGGGCGAAGCGGACCGTGCTTCAGCAGCGCGTTGTCGCCTTCGTAGGGTGTCACGTCGAGGCCGCCCTCGACGCCGTGCAGCCCCTGGTCGCCGGCGTTGGTGCAGACGCTACGCCAGGTGAACGCACCGGGCGTCGGCGAGCTGAAACGCACCGCCCACCGCGTTCCGCCGGCCCAGAAGGCGGGCACACGCTGTTCCCGGCCGTCCGGGCCGCGGAAGATGACATCCAGCTCCACCTCGCTCGGCGGATCGGCGTAGGCGGCGCTGCTCTCAAATTCGATCTGCTGGGCATGGTTGGTGGCGACGCGCGAGGACATGCCGGTCATCCCGGTGACCTCCTTCGGCGAGGACCTGGGTTCTCCTCGTGTGAAGCAGCGCCGAGTCTACGGACGCGCCAGCTCCAGCGACCCGTCCGCCGCGTAGCCCGCCGGCTAGGCCACCAAGAGGCAGCCATCGACGGTGGTGAGCAGCACATCGATCCCCGCCTGGTGCGGCAATGACCTTGTGGATGTAGCCCCTGTGGCCATCCGGCAGGTCGATCGGTAGCGTCCCAGGAGTGGTGTAAACGTGTCGCACCGCTGGGCCTGGGCTTGGTGAGCGATGGCGGGTGGCACCCATCCTGCCGGTCTGTATATTTGAACAGCCGAAATCACCGGCTATAATACCCACTATGGGAGGGTACGGATGCCCCCGTGGAATTCGTCGTACTGCCCGCTGCCGAACGCCGCTCGCTCGCCAACAGCCTCACCACCCTCACCAGCCACCGGTAGGCATCCATGAGCAGCCTCCTTACTTGATTCGTCATTCGAGGTGGTCACGGCGGGTGCGAGAGGAGATGGAGAACGAGCCGCGAAAGGCCGGACATGGCTTCGGACACTGCGCCCTGGGTGCTGTTGGTGGAAGACAACCCGGACCACGCGGCGCTGGTCATGGCCGCTCTGGCGGATGCTGATGCAGCGACGCGCGTAACGCACGTGGCGGACGGCGAGCGCGCCCTGGCGCTGCTCTTGGGTGGGCCTCAAGAAGCAGGGGGCGAGACAACTCCGGCGCTGGTGTTGCTTGACCTGCGACTGCCCAAAATCGACGGTCTCGAGGTATTGCGTCAGGTCAAGGACGATCGCCGCGCGCGCTTCATCCCGGTGGTCATCCTGTCGACGTCCGATGCCGCTTCCGACATCGTCCAAGCGTACACCTGCCACGCTAACAGCTACATCGTCAAGCCGCTGGGATTTGGCGACATGCGACGCGTGATCTCACAGGCCGTGCTGTATTGGTCGAGGTGCAATCGCGTGCCTTGAGTCGCTGGAGGGCGGCATGGAGTCCGTTATCTCGCTGGGCCGCATCCTCGTGGTCGAAGACGAGGCGGCGCACGCTGTGCTCATTCAAGAGGTTTTCCGGCGCTCCATGTTCGAGGCCGAGATCGTCGTGGCGCCCACGCTGGCGGCGGCCTTCCAGATGCTGCAGGCTGAAACGTGGGACTTGGTCTTCATCGACTGGCGATTGCCCGACGGCGAAGGCACCACACTCCTATCGTCGCCCGCTCTGGAAGTCTCAGCCCCCATGGTCATGATGACCAGCCACGGTGACGAACGGCTGGCGGTGGACGCCATGCGCGCCGGAGCCGCGGACTATGTCGTGAAGTCCGTCGAGGCCTTCCGCGGGCTGCCGTTGGTGGCGGAGCGTGCCCTACGCGAGGCGCGCGCGGTCGACGAGCTGCACCGCACCAAACAGCAGTTGCGCCGCAGCGAGTTGGGCTTCGAAGCCATCGTCAACGCCGTTCCGGACATCATCTATCGTCTGGATCCACAAGGCCTCGTCACCTTCATCAGCCGCGCCGTGACGCGCTACGGCTACCAACCGGAGGAGTTGATCGGCCACAGCATCGTCGAGCTCGTGCATCCTGATGATCGTCAAGAGGCCGCGCGCCGTTTGGCGGAGCGGCGCACCGGCGACCGCGCCACGCGGATGTACGAAATTCGCCTGTTGACCCGCAGCCAGCAGGCCCGCGACTTCCAAGTGCACGCCCTACCGGTCGAGAGCGACCCCGTGGTGTTGATCGACGCCGTCGGCATGTACGCCACAACGGACCCTCAGCCCGAAACGTTCATCGGTACGCAGGGGGTAGCCCGCGACATCACCGAGCGCCGCGCCGCGGAACGCGAGATCGCGCGTCTGGCGGCTGCCATGCAGTCCACCGCCGACGGGGTGGCTATCCTCACCGCGGACGGCGCTGTGTCCTACGCCAACCCGGCCTTCGAGAGGCTGGCGGCGCTGGCGGCGCTGGGGCCCGCTCCGGTGGCCGAGTTGGCGATCAGCCTCCAAGTGGCCGCTGGCGCCGATGAGACGACTCGGTTTCGGACGCGTGTCACGCGGCCCGATGGCGAGGACTTGTGGGTGGGCATCAGCCTGGCGGAGATCGACGGGCCGCTAGCAGCCGCTGGCCAGCAAGTGCTCGTGGCGCGCGACGTCACGGACGCCCATCAAGTCGAGGAGCGCCTGCGGCAGACCGGCAAACTGGAGGCCATCGGTACCTTGGCTGGCGGCATCGCGCACGACTTCAACAACGCCCTCCAAGGCATCATGGGCTATACCGAGCTGGCCTTCGACACCCAGGCGCCCGACTCCGAGGCCGCCGACTCGTTGGAGCAGGTGCTGGTATCCTGCCAGCGGGCCGCGGCTTTGACGCGCCAAATCCTGACCTTCGCCCGCCGCGGCGAGGAAACTCACGGCAGAGTTCAGCCGGGACTGCTGATCAAGGAGGCCCTCCAGTTACTCCGGCCATCCTTGCCGCCCTCGATCCAGCTCGAGGTCGAGATCGCGCGCGAGGCCGGCGAAGTCTGGGGCGACCCGACCCAGATCCATCAGGTCGTCATGAACCTCGCCACCAACGCCTACCAGGCCATCGGTGACGAAAATGGCGCGGTGCGCATCAGCCTGCAACCGCTGACCCTGGCGGCCGACTCGATCGCGGCGCTCGGATTGCAGTGCCCGCCCGGCGAGTACTTGGCGCTGACGGTGGCCGATACCGGGCCAGGGATGGCGCCGGCGGTACGGGATCGTATCTTCGAGCCGTTCTTCACGACCAAAAGCGTGGGGCAGGGCACCGGCATGGGTCTGGCCGTGGTGCACGGCATCGTGACCAAGCACCAGGGCGCAATCCGAGTTGAGAGCCAGCCGGGCTGCGGGACACGCTTCGAGGTGTATCTGCCGCGAGCCGCCGCCGTCGCGGCGGACGCCGCCGCGCCGGCAGTGGCGCCGCGGAGCCCGCGCAGCGCCTCGCTGCTGCTGGTCGACGACGAACGCGATAGTTTGCAGGCCACGGCCCGACTGCTCCGGCGGCGCGGTTATCGCGTTGACACGGCCAACACCACGGAAGAGGCGCTGAACCTGGCGGCCACCGACCCGCAGCGCTACGACGCCCTGATGTTAGACTACTGGATGCCCGGCAGCACCGGGGCGCAACTGCTGGCGACGCTGCGCGCCGCCGGCGTGGAGGCGCCGGCGTTGCTGGTGACCGGCTACGTGGGCGCGTTGGCAGACCCGGACACGCCGCCGCCGGGCTTCGCCGGCATGTTGCAGAAGCCGGTCACCTCCAAGGCCCTGGCGGCCTGCCTGGACGAGATTCTGGAGTGATATGAACGAGAAGCCCGAGCCGGCCCGTATCCTCGTCGTGGACGACGACCCCGTGGTGCTCGACATCGAGCTCAAGCGTTTGACGCACTGGGGCTATGACGTAGCCGTGGCGCCCGAAGCCGCCACGGCGCTTTCGCTGTTGGCCGAAAGGTCGTTCGATGTCGTGGTGTCGGACATCGACATGCCGGGCAATCCCGAGCTGCTGTTTGTGTCACGGCTTGCCGAGATGGCGCCGGGGCTGCCGGTCATTTTGATCACCGGCAATCCCACCCTCGAATCCGCCATTGGCGCGGTGACTCTTGGCGTGCGGGCCTACTTGCTCAAGCCCTACCCTGCCCAAGAGCTGCGTCGGGAGATCGAGGCCGCTGTCAGCTTTCGCCGGCTGCACACGTCGCTCCTGGCGTTGTATGGCTCTCTCGCCGCGGACGTCCCGAGCCACGCCGAATTGGGCATTTTCCTGAAGGCCGCGACGTATTACGGCGCGGCCCTGGCCTCGTCCGTCGACGATCCGGCCATCGCGCGCGCCGCGTCCCGCATGGTCGATCTGGAGCCGTTGCTGGCGGTGCTGCGCGACGCCGTGGCGGTCATCGCCCGCAGCAAAGGCGCCTTCAGGTCGAAGGACCTGGGGACGTTGCGTCGCCGCCTGGAGACGGTTCTGGCGCGTTTCGAGCCGCCGTCGGTAGCGTGAAACGGAACGTGGCGCCAGTGCCCACGCCGTGGGACTCGGCCCACACGCGCCCGCCGTGCTGCGCCACGATGCGTTTCACCAGCGCCAGCCCGATGCCGGTGCCACCGCGGCTCGGATCGAGCTGGTCGAACAGCCCGAAGATGCGCTCGCCATAGGACGGGTCGAAGCCGAGGCCGTTGTCGCGCACGAAGAAGATGGGCTGGCCACTCTCGGCATCCGGGCCCTCGCAGCCGATCTCGATGCACGGGTCCGTCTGCCGGTCGGTGAACTTGCAGGCGTTCTCGACGAGGTTCTGCAGCACTTCCCGCAGCCGCGGCAGGTCACCGTGCACCGTCGGCAGATCGGGCTGCACGAGGACCCGCGCCCCTCGCTCCGTCAGGGTGCCCGTGAGCAGCTCCATCACCTCGCTTGCCAACTGGCCGAAAGGCACGCTCTGCGAAGGGTTGATCATGCGACCGATGCGCGACAGCTCCAGCAGGTCGTTGAGCAGGCCCATCATGTGCCGCGCGGCGTTGTCGATGCGCTCCACGCTGGAATCGCAGCGCTCGAACCGACCGTCGGCGATGTCGACCCGCAGCAGATCGATGAAGCCGGTGATGGTGATCAAAGGGCTCTTCAGGTCATGGGAGACGGTGTAGGTGAAGCGCTCCAGCTCCGTGTTGGCCTGCTCCAGGCGCGCCACAGCGCCTTCCAAGGCACGCTGTGCCCCGACCTGCTCCGTGATGTCCAGCGTCTGCGCGAGCGTGTGGCGCTCCCCGCCTAGGTCGAGCAGGCGCGCCGAGTGCAAGCCCTCGAACGGCGGCTGGTCGGGGCGCCGCATGGTTGTCTGGAGTTGGTCGACGCGGCCCTTCTCGGCCAACAGGCGCCGCACCGCGTCTCGTGTGACGGGGTCGAATCCCACGCCGAGCGTCATTGGGGTCTGGCCGATGGCGTCGCCGGCTCGGATGCCGACGATCTCCTCGAACGCCTGGTTGACGGCCACGAAGCGCTGGTCGCTGTCCATCAGCACGATGATGGAGGGGCTTTGCTCGAACACGGCGCGCAGCGTGGCTTCGCTCTGCCGCACCGCCTCCTCCGCTTGCTCGCGCTCGATGGCGCTGATGAGCACGGAACCCAGGAAGCGCAGCAACTCCACCTGGTCCGCCGTCCAGTCGCGTCGGGCCTCCCGGCTGTTGAATCCCAGGAAGGCCACCAGCCGCGATTGCGAGAAGATCGGTACATCCACCAGCGAGCGCACGCCATGGGAGCCGATGATCTGCCTCTCGCTGCCGGCCTCTACCGGCAGGTCATCCAAAGCCGGCACCACCACCGCCTGCCCGGCGCGCAACCGCTGGTGCCACCATGGGATGCGCGACGTCGGGACGTCCTGCATCTGAGCGGGATCCGTGGCGAGCCGCTCGTTTTGCCACACGTGGGCCAAGGAGAAGCTCTCGCCGTCGTCGCTAAACCGGAAAAGATGGCCGGCGTCGGCCTGGACGAACAAGGCCACCTGTCGCAATGCGTCGGTGACGGCGCTCTCCAACCCGTCGCTCTGGGACCCGACGAAGCCCGCCGCGATGTCGGCCACGAGCTTCTCGAAGGCGCTCAGGTATTGCAGCGCCTCCCGGGCGCGCGTCCGTTCGGTGACGTCCTCGGTGACGAACAGGACGTGCGCCACGCCGCCAAGGGTGAGCGGGCGGGCCGAGACGGAGGCCGTGAACAAGCTGCCGTCCTTGCGCTGCAGCCGCATCTCCTTGCCATGCACCTCGCCCTCGTCTCGCAACTGCGTGAGCATCCAGGCTCGGTCCTCGGGATGCACCCAGATATCGAGATCGAAGGCGCTGGCGCCGACCACCTCTTCGACACCGTAGCCGTAGATAGCCACGGCGGCGGCGTTGGTGTCGACGAACACGCCGTCCTCCAGGCGGGCGATGGCAATGCCCAGGGGGCTGGCGGCGAACGCCGCGCGGAATCGGTCCTCGCTCTCGCGCAGGGCCTCCTCGGCGCGCTTGATGCCGCTGATGTCCTGCCACACCTGGAGCGTCATCGGCTCTCCATGGAGGTGCATCAAGCGGCCCGACATCAGGCCGTCCAGGATGTTGCCGCGAACATCGATGACCGTGAACTCCTCGGACGCCAGCTCGCCGTCGCGAATCAGCCGGTCCCGCATCTGCTTGGCGCGGGCCGGGTCGCCGACCATTCCCATCTCGCGCGGAATCCGGCCCAGGACCTGCTCCCGAGCGAAGCCGGTGATCTCCTCCGCCCGCCGGTTGATCGCTAAGACGTGTCCCTCCAGGTCCTGCAGCACCAGCACCAAGGGGCTTTCCTCGAAAACGACCCGGAACGCTTCCTCGCTGTCGCGCAGCGCCTGCTCGGCGCGACGCCGCTCGGTGATGTCCACGCCCAGCACCGCCAGGCGGTCGACCTGGCCGTCGGCTCCGGCGATGGGAAAGATGCGCGTCTCGAAGTGACGGCCGGCCCGCTCGTCCTCGAAGGTCACGGGCGCGCCAGTGGCCGCGGCCTCCGCCATCCACGTCCGGCGCGTGGCAGCGACCTCGGGATCGAGGTAGTCGAAGATGATGCTGCCCACGATCTGCTCGTTGGACAGACCGAAGCGCTCCCGGCTACTGGCGTTGGCGGCAATGACGGTACCATCGGTCGCCATGAGGAAGGCCACGTCCGGGATGGCATCGAGCAGGGCGCGCAACGTCGTCTCGCTGGCGCGCAGGGCCTGCTCGGCCTTGAGGCGCTCGCTGACGTCGCGCGCCACGGCCATCATGCACCTTTCGCCGCCGAACAGGATCGGCAGGCCCAGCCACTCGGTAGGCAGCTCGGTGCCGTCGCTCCGCAAGTTGGCGGACTCGATGGGCGTAAGTTGGGCCTCCATGGTCTGCAGCCGGCGTGCGGCCCGCGCCCAGAAGCGTTGCGGCACGATTTCGAACACCGTCATGCCGAGCAACTCGGCTTCGGTGTAGCCTAGCTGGCGGCAGGTGGCGGCGTTGACGTGTTGCAAGTGACCGTCGGAGTCCGCGATGGTGATGCCGTCCGGGACCGCGTCGACAATGCTGCGGAAGCGTTCCTCCGAAGCCTGCAGGGCGCGCGCCGCCGCCACGCGCTCGCGGATGTCGCGCAGCGAGCCGCAGATCTTGCGCGGCCGGCCGTGCTCGTCGAACGTCAGGATGGCGGACAGCGAGCAGTCGATGATGCTGCCGTCGCTGCCCCGCAGTTGAAGCTCCAGATCCGTGACACGGCCGCGGGTCGTGATGAGATCGACGACCACTTGGCGTTGCGACGGATCCGCGTAGAAGTCACTGACCGGACGACCGAGAACCTCGCTGCGCACGAACCCCCACTCTCGTTCAACGGACGGACTCACTTCCAGCACTCGGCCTCCCAGATCCGTCTCGTAGTAGACGTCCTGGGTGTTCTCGAAAATCGAGCGATAGCGTTCTTCGCTCTCTCGAAGCGCCTGCTCCACCCGTTTGCGCTGATCGATGTCGCGCACCACCGCCAGAACGCGGCGTTGCCCGCCGATTTGAGAGCGGCTCAGCAGCACCTCGCTCCAGAACGTCGAGCCGTCTCTGCGACGCGAGCGCCACTCGAAGCGGCTTTGGCCGCCGGCCACGGCCTCTCCGAGGCGCGCTAAGGCTTGCGGCTGGTCATAGCCCTCGTCGGCGGCGCTGAGATCGGCCACCGACATGCCCAGCAGTTCCTCGCGGGTGTAGCCGAACATGGTCTCGGTGGCTTGGTTGACGTCCAGCAACTCGCCGCTGTCGGCGTGGTGCAGGAAAATGCCGTCCTGGACGGAGTTGTAGATCTCGAGGTAATCGCGGCCGCTCTCGGCCGCCATGGCCTCGGCCCGTTGCCGTTCGCTCAGCTCCACCACGAGGCGCGTCGTGTAGGCCGCGAGGTTGTCGGCGTAGAACCGGATCAGCGCCGCGGCCAGGATCACCGCCAGGCTGATGTCGAGAGCCACATGCGATTGCGAGTCGAGCGGCCCGCCGATCCAACCGCGCTGCTGGCACCACGCCTGCAGCCACAAGGTGGCGACGCTCGCCATGCACAGCAGCACCACTTGGCGCCGCAGCCGCAGCAAGCCGGCGCAGATGATGGGCAGCACCAGAGCTGTGTTGGCGGCGTCATAGACGCCCTGTCCCAGCAGCGCCAGGGCCACCATCCCGATCCAGCCCACGAGCGGCGCCGCGATGCTGGCGAAATCGACCCGACCCCGGCGCAAGAGCGCCAGGAGCCCCAGGTTGATGAGCAGCAGCAGCCCGACGATGCCACGCGAAAGGGTTGAGCCCTGGGTGGGCAGGACCACCGCCAGAATGAGCGCCTCCAACAGCACGATGACGGCCACGAAGCGCCTTGTCTCGCGCCGCTCGAAGTCCTCGGCGGGCATTTCCGGCACGAAGTAGTCGATGGTGCGGCGGCACAGTCGCAGCACGGCGCTGGTCGATGACGGCAGCATGGCGATTACTCCCGGCCGGCTCGCCGCCGCGCTTCGGCGGGCCGGCGAGCGCTCCTCCTCTGGCCCGGCCCAAGCTGGACCGCGCGGCGTGTGGGCGCCGCGCGGTCCGGTGGGAGGGAGGGTATGGTCGCGTTCAATCAGAATCCGGCGAATTCCTCGACGCCCGGCGCGCTGACCTTGACGACGGACGGACTAGCGCCGTTGCGAGACTCGGCACGGACGGGCCGGAGCAGGGGCGGACGCGCTTCGTTCGCGTGGGACGGGGCGGGCGCACGGTCCGTGCCGACCAGCGCCACCATGTGGTCGACCATGACCTGCAGCGCCTGCGCTTGGGCGCTGAGCTCCTCACTGGCCGAGGCGGACTCTTCGGCGCTGGCCGCCGTGGTCTGTGTGACGTGGTCCATCTGCGTCACAGCCACGTTCACCTGCCCGATGCCCTGGGCCTGTTCGCGGCTGGCCGTCGCCACTTCGTTCGCCAAGCTCGTGACGCGCTCCACGTTGGCTGCGATCTGCCCCAGCGCCGTTGCCACTTCCTGCGAGGCCTCGGCTCCCAGGCCGGCGTTGCGCGTGGAGTCGGCGATCAAGGCGGCCGTCGTCTTCGCGGCTTCCGCACTACGACGCGCCAGGGCCCGAACTTCATCCGCGACGACGGCGAAGCCCTTGCCCGCTTCGCCGGCACGCGCCGCTTCGACGGCCGCGTTCAGCGCCAGGAGGTTGGTTTGGAAGGCGATCTCGTCGATCGTCTTGAGGATCTCCGCGGTTTGCTCGGCTGACATCTTGATCTTCTCCATGGCCTCGCCCATGCGTCCCATGGCCTCGTCACTTTCACGTGCCGCGGTACGCGCCTGCTCCGCGACGGCACTGGTCTGGCGGGCGTTGTCGGCGTTGTGGCTGGTCATGGCAGCCATCTCCTCCAGTGCCGCGGCCGTTTCTTCCAGGCTGGAGGCCTGTTGGCCGGCACCGGCGGCGACCTCTTGACTGGCGGATGCAAGCTGGCCGGAGGCGGCGCCGACCTGCTCGGCGCTGCGAGACAAGCCCTCGATCACCTGCCGCATCTGCGCCGTAATGCGGCGCGTCAGGCCGAAGGCGGAAGCGACTCCCACACCAACAGCGATGAGCACGCCCACCAGCAGCAGCCACGAGGCGCCGGTCAGCAGCCTCGCCACACCGGAAGCGGAGGCCGTCATCTGCTTGAGTCCGGTCGTCGCCGTGCTGGCCGCCAGGTTGGCCACCTGGTCACCCGCTTCCGTGCGCTGCGCACTCAGGTCGGCCATGGTCTGCATGTTGGCGACTTGGGCGTTCAGGAGCTGCTCGAGCTCGACGGCCGCGGCCTGGGCCTCCCCCAACCGCTTCTTGTTGGCATCGTCGGTGGTGCGCGCCAGGAGGGCGTCGAGACGCTTGCGGGCCTCAGCCCATTGCGTCAGCACCGGCGCGATGACCTTCGGATCGGACTGCGCGTCGGCTTTCCAGAAGCCCAGGCGGCCGGCATTGCCGACGTCCATCAGGTCCGTGGTGGTCACGATGCGGCTCGTCAGGTCGTCCACGGTGGTCGTGTCGGCGTTGGCGCGCAGCAGCTCTGTACGCGTCTTGCGCGTGTCGGCGAGGTAGGCCGCCAGGCTGTCTAGGTAACGCCTGGCGGCCGCCTCCACCTTGTCGCGCCCTTCGTACTTGAGCCCGATGGCCCCCTTGGTGGCCACCAGCAGCTTGCCGTAG
>Ga0181528_10002070_pt1 | contig 12316 bp, 8 predicted proteins | sample PEATcosm2014_Bin_47_FD_119742 | JGI IMG/M metagenome (GOLD analysis project Ga0181528, IMG submission 119742) | Peatland microbial communities from MTU Mesocosm Facility, Houghton, MI, USA - PEATcosm2014_Bin10_10_metaG | ecosystem: Environmental > Terrestrial > Soil > Wetlands > Peat | place... | reverse complement strand
GCCGGCTGCCCAGCCGCGCGACGCGGTTGCACGGGGCGATTTACCAGCGTCACCCGAAGATTCGGGCAATCGTCAACGCGCTCCCCGTGAATGCGACCGCCTTCAGCGTCACCGGCACGACCTTTGACAGCCGCACGATTCCAGAGAGCTATCTCTTCCTCAAAGACGTAGTGCGCGTGCCGTTCGGCGAACAATACCAGGACGGCAGGGCCGTCGCGGAACGACTGTCACCGGAAAACCCGGTCGCGCTCATCGAAAACGACGGGGCGCTGGTTTGTGGCACAAGCGTGCTTGACGCCTTTGACCGGCTGGAGGTGCTGGAGACCACCGCCGAGGCGCTCATCAACAGCCGTCCCCTCGGGAAGGTCGTCCCGATGTCAGCCACGATCATCGCGGAGCTAACGGCTGCGTTTGCCATCAAGTGAACCACCAACGATGAAAGAAAAATGCTATCTGGCAATTGACTTGGGTGCGGAAAGCGGGCGGGTGATGGCGGGCATCTGGAACGGCAAAAAAATCCGGCTGGAGGAAATACACCGCTTTGCCAACGGCCCGGTCGCGCTGGTCAATTCAATTCGCTGGGATGTTCTGCGGCTCTGGTCGGAAATCCAGCACGGCTTGGTGCTGGCTGGAAAGAAATACGGCAAACAGATTGTCTCCGTCGGTGCGGACACTTGGGGCGTGGATTTTGTGCTGCTGAACAAACAGGACGAAATCCTGGGCCAGCCATATCACTACCGCGACCGCCGCACACATGGCCTGCTGGAGCGGACATTCAAGAAAGTGCCGCGAGCTGAAATTTTCGCGCAATCCGGCCTCCAGTTCATGGAGCTGAACACGCTTTACCAGCTACAGGCGTGGCAGAAACATTCGCCGGAAATATTGGCGGCGGCGGACACGCTGTTGTTCATGCCGGACTTTTTGCACTGGTGCCTTTGCGGTGCTAAAAAAGCCGAGTTTACCATCGCCTCGACCTCGCAATTTCTGCATCCAGCGAAGCGCAATTGGTCGCTGCCGCTACTCAAGAAACTCGGCCTGCCCACGCATTTTCTGCCAGAGATTGTGCCGCCAGGGACGGAGTTGGGCGTTATTCGCAAATCGCTAACCGAGCGAACCGGTCTGGCGGGTGTAAAAGTGGTGACCCCACCGTCGCACGACACTGCGTCCGCCGTGGCGGGTGTGCCGACCGCCAATACGGGCAGGGCGGATTGGGCCTACCTCAGTTCGGGCACCTGGTCATTAATGGGCGTGGAGATGGAACAGGCGGTGCTCTCAACCCGCGCATTAAAATTGAACATGACCAATGAGGGAGGTCTGGACGGCACCTATCGGCTACTGAAGAATATCATGGGCCTCTGGCTGGTGCAGCAGTGTAAGCGCTCTTTTGACGCTGCCGGTCGCAAATATGATTATACACAGCTTACGGCGCTGGCCGCAAAAGCCAAACCCTTCCGATCCATAGTCAATCTCAACGACACGCGCTTTCTCAATCCACCGGACATGCCCCGGGCGATCCAGGAATATTGCCGCGAGACGAAGCAACGTTTGCCGAAGACCGACGGCGAACTGGTGCGTTGCTGCTATGAGAGCCTGGCTCTGAAATATCGTGAGACGATCGGCGCACTCGAAGAGCTTACTGGCAAGAAGATCAAGGTGATTCATATTGTCGGCGGCGGCTCTCAGAACTGGCTCCTGAATCAATTCACGGCCGACGCCTGCGGGAGGGCGGTGATCGCCGGCCCAGTGGAGGCGACCGCGCTGGGCAATCTGCTGACCCAGGTTCGGGCCAGCGGCGAACTGGATTCGCTGGCTGAAATGCGCAAAGTGGTTCGTCATTCCTGCGTTATGACATGCTATAAACCGGCGATTACGCCCGCCTGGAGCGAAGCGGCGGAGCGTTTTGCCGGGTTGCGGCGATAGAACTCCACTCATTATAAATTATAAATATGAAACTGCTCTTGGTTGACCATGCGTTGGGCCGGATTTATTTGCATTTGGGGTGTCTTTTGCGGGGCGGCAAGATGCAGTTTCACTTCGCGGGCGTCCGGCGCGGACTGGGCAAGCTCACTTTGGTATGCTGGCCTTGCAAACGCGCGAAGGAAACGCGATGACCATCACGCTGTTCATCCCGTGTTTTGTGGACGCGTTGTTCCCGCACGCGGGCATCAGCATGGTAGAGATCCTTGAACGACTTGGCCACACGGTCGTCTGCCCGGAGGAGATTGTCTGTTGCGGCCAGCCGCCGTTCAACTCCGGCTATTGGGACGAGGCGCGTCCGGTGGCGGCGAAAGTTTTGGAGCAATTGAAAGACGCCGAGATCGTCGTCATCGGATCCGGCTCCTGCGGGGCGATGGTCAAAAGGTTTTATCCCGAATTGTTTGCGAACACGCCGCAGGCAGAAACGGCAAAAAAAATTGCTGCGCGCACCTGGGAGTTTTCGGACTTTTTGGTGACCAAATTGGGCGTCACCGATCTTGGTGCATGGTTTCCGCACAAAGTGACATTCCATGACGGCTGCCACGGTTTGCGCGAACTGGGCATCAAGAAATCGCCCCGCACATTGCTTGGCCATGTCCAAGGTTTGCAACTCATCGAAATGTCGGAGGCCGAAACGTGCTGCGGCTTCGGCGGCACATTCGCGGCGAAGTTTCCGATGATTTCGACCGCGATGGGCGACGTGAAATGCGCCTCGGCCGCCGAGACCGGTGCAGAATACGTCGTGTCGAATGATTCGAGCTGCCTGATGCATTTGCAGGGTCTTTTGTCGCGTCAAGGCAAACCGATGAAAACCATCCACCTCGCCGAGGTTCTCAACCATAAATGAGCGCGTTCGCCACCCAATTTCTGAAGCAGGCGCGCGTGATGGCGGCGGATTTGCGTCATCGCCGGATCATCCGCTCGGCGCTGGGCAATTACGAGATTGCCCGCGACAAAGGCAACGCATCGTTTCAGGACTGGCAGGGCGCACGACAGCTTGCCGCCCAAACCAAATGGGAAGCCATCAACCACCTCGACAAGTATCTCGAACAGTTCGTTGCGAAAATTGAAGCGCGAGGAACTAAAGTTCATTGGGCCAGCACCGGCGACCGGGCGCGGGAAATCATTTTGCAGATCGTCCGTGATAAGAAAGCGCACTCAATCATCAAATCCAAGGCGATGACCGCCGAGGAAATTCATTTGAACGACACGCTCGAAGAGGCAGGACTCACTGTGGTCGAGAACGATCTCGGCGAATTCATCGTGCAACTGCGCCACGAAGCGCCGTATCACATCGTGTTTCCCTCGATGCACCTGACGCGCGGTGAGATCAGCCGGTTGTTTGAATCTGAACTCGGCAGCGCGCCCACCAACGATCCTGAAGAACTCACGATGATTGCGCGCAGGGTGCTGCGCGAAAAGTATCTTACGGCCGACATCGGCATCACCGGGGCAAACTTCGCCATCGCCGAAACCGGCATGGTTTCCATCACGGAAAACGAGGGCAACGCGCGGCTCACCGCTGCGCTGCCCAAGACGATGATCACCCTCATGGGCATTGAGAAGGTTTTGCCGAGGCTGGACGACCTAGCGCTTTTTTTGCCGATGCTGGCGACGATGGGCACGGGTCAGCAGCTCACCTGTTACAACACGCTGTATGGTGGACCGCGCCAACCAGGCGAAAGTGACGGGCCGGAGGAATGGCATATCGTGCTGCTGGACAATCATCGCACCGAACTGCTCGCTGACGCCGAGCAGCGCGACGCGCTTCATTGCATCCGTTGTGGTGCGTGCCTGAACGTCTGCCCGATATTCCGCAACGTTGGCGGGCATACTTATGGCACGACTTACAGCGGCCCGATCGGCTCAGTCATCACACCGCATCTGCGCGGCCTGCTGGATTGGAAACATCTTTCCAACGCATCGTCACTCTGCGGTGCCTGCACCGAGACCTGTCCGGTGAAAATTGATCTGCACCATCATCTGCTCCAAAACCGGCGGAATGCCGCGAAGTTAAAGCCGTCGTTTTTTGAACGGCTTGCCTACAAAATGTTCGGCTTCATTGTGAATCGTCCGGCGCTGTGGATCATCGCCAAGAAGTTTGGACGCTGGGGACAGCCATTGCAAAATCTAGTGAAAGGCTCCGCGCTCGATCCGGCAAAGGCGTGGACGCAGACGCGTGATTTACCGAAGCTGGCCCAGGAATCTTTCAAAGACTGGTGGAGGAACCGGAAATGAGTGAACGCGAAATCATTTTGGGCCGCATTCGTGATGCGTTAAAAGCCCAAGCTCCATTGCCCGGTTCGCACGACCGCGCTCCGGTTTCAGCGACCACATCCACGCCGCGCCAATGGCTGCCCAAGGTGGGGGAAAGTTTTGACGAGCAACTCGCGCTATTTGCACGGAATGCGGCCACGCTGAAGGTGGATTTACAAATGGTTTCCTCGATCGACCAAGCGCACATGACACTGGCCAAAATGGCGGATACCCAAAAATGGAAAAGTGTTGCAACTCACGACGGAATGTTGGCAGGTGTTGCGGCCAATTGGCTCAGTTTGCCAACAATCAATACGACTGCCGGTTTTGACGTGAACGAATTGGAGACGTGCGATGTGGGCATCAGTGAATGCGACGCGCTCATCGCGCAGACCGGCAGTGTCATGGTGACGAACCGGAGCGCCGGCGGCCGGGCGTTGTCCGTGTTGCCGCCGCACCATGTGGTGCTCGCGCGGCGGGAGCAATTGGTGGCCGATTTGCCGGCGGCGATTGAACTGGTGAAGAAAAAATATGCGAACAATTATCCGAGCATAATTTCGTTCATAACCGGCCCCAGCCGCACGGGTGATATTGAACGCATCCTTGTCCTTGGCGCGCATGGGCCGAAAAAGCTGACCATTTTCTGTTTATAGACCACCAAAACAATTAAGACACCCCAATGAAAACCTACCAGCATGTTGCAAATCTATGGAACGACGCCGAGGCCGCGAAACTTACGGGCGTGGACCGGCTCGTCTATCGCTCGAACAAACTCGGCGCAGACCAGCGCATCACCAACACCGGCGGCGGCAATACGTCGTCCAAGCTCGTCGAAACCGACCCGCTCACCGGCGAGAAGGTCGAGGTGCTCTGGGTCAAGGGTTCGGGCGGCGATTTGCGGACGAGCCTGCGCGAAAACTTTTCGTCGCTTTACCAGTCGAAGCTGCTCGGCCTGCAAAAATCCTACGCGGCGCGCAGCGACAAGGGCCTCAAGTCACAGGTCGAGGACGACATGGTGGGGATGTATTCGCACACGACGTTCAATCTGAACCCTCGCGCCTCATCCATTGACACACCGCTGCACAGCTTCATTCCGGCGAAGTTCGTGGACCACATGCACCCGAACGCAGTCATTGCCATTGCAGCCTCGGCGAATTGCCGAGAACTCACCCAGGAAATTTTCGGCGGCGAGATGGCGTATGTGAAATGGATGCGTCCTGGCTTTGAACTGGGTCTGGCGATGCAGGAAATCGTGAAGCGCAATCCAAAGGCGACGGCGATCATGATGGGCCAGCACGGATTAATTTCGTGGGCGAACGACGACCGGGAATGTTATCTTCGCACATTGGACTTCGTTGAGAGGGCGTCGCAGTTCATCGAGGCCAAATATCAAGCCAAAGGCGGCGACGCGAAGGCGTTTGGCGGTCAGAAACATCAAACCCTCGCGCTGGAAAAACGTCAGGAAATATTCGCGGGGGTTCTGCCGTGGCTGCGCGGACAGGTTTCGCAGCAGAGCCGGTTTATCGCCACGGTTCAGGATGACGAAAAGATTTTGCGCTTCGTGAACTCGAATGACGCATCGCGTCTGGCGGAACTTGGCACGAGCTGCCCCGATCACTTTTTGCGCACGAAGATCAAGCCGCTTTACGTCGCCTGGAATCCGCAGACCGAAGACGTAGCGGCGTTGAAAAAGAAGCTGGCCGACGGGCTGGTGCAATATCGCAAGGATTATGCGATGTATTATGAGGAGTGCAAACACGCCAATTCGCCCGCGAGGCGCAACCCGAATCCGACCGTCGTCTTGATTCCCGGCCTTGGCATGGTCGCGTGGGGCAAGGACAAGAGCGAGTCGCGCGTCACGGCGGAATTTTACAACTGCGCGGTGGAAGTGATGCGTGGGGCGGAGGCGATTGACAGGTATATCGCGCTGCCGCAACAGGAGGCGTTCGACATCGAATACTGGCTGCTCGAAGAGGCGAAGCTCAAGCGGATGCCAGCCGAAAAAGAACTCGCCCGGCAGGTCATCGTGGTCATCGGTGCGGGTTCTGGAATTGGAAAAGAAACCGCGCATCGGCTTGTGAAGGAAGGCGCGCACGTTGTATGTGTGGACTTGAACGCCGACGCCGCCAATGCGACCGCGAAGGAAATCACCGACAAATACGGCTTGGGCATCGGCGTCGCGGGAACGGGTATTTCAAATTGCGGTCCGGCCATTGGTCTGGCCTGTGACATCACCAATCGCGCGAGCATTCGCAAGATGCTGGATCAGGTTGCGCTCGCTTACGGCGGGTTCGATTCGATTTGTGTGACCGCCGGGATTTTTGTGCCGAGCGACACGACCGGCCACATTCCTGACGACAAGTGGGCGCTGACGTTCAACATCAACGTCACCGGCAGCTACCTTGTGGCCGACGAAGCGTTCAAGACGTGGAAGGAACAGGGATTGAAAGGCCAATTAGTTCTGACAACTTCCGCCAATGCCGCCGTCGCGAAAAAAGGCTCGGTGGCTTACGATGTTTCCAAGGCGGCGGGCAACCATCTCGTGCGCGAACTGGCCATCGAACTTGCGCCGCTGGTGCGCGTGAACGGCGTCGCCCCGGCGACCGTGGTGCAAGGTTCGGCAATGTTCCCGCGCGACCGCGTCATTGGTTCACTCGCGAAATATAACATTGCTTACACGGACGACGAAGTGACCGAATCGCTGGTGAAAAAGTTGGCGCAGTTCTATGCCGACCGCACGTTGACCAAGGCACCCATCACATCCGCCGACCAGGCCGAAGCCTATTTCCTGCTGGTTTCACAACGCTTGAGCAAAACCACCGGCCAGATCATCACCGTGGACGGTGGTTTGCACGAGGCGTTCCTGCGCTGAGCGAACCAACTGAATTTACTGATTATGAAAACCCGCAAAGAAAAACTCGAATCGTTGCTCAAACTTTCGCACGAACTGGCGAATCCGCTGAACCCGCTCGCCATTCTGGGCGAAGGCAACACTTCTGCCCGGTTGACCGACAAGACTTTCCTGGTCAAGGCCAGTGGCAGTTGCCTTGGTTCGCTGCACAAAGGAGAAGTGGTCGAATGCAAAGCTGATTTGCTACTCCAGATGCTCGACGAAACCGGCCTTTCCGATGCCGAGGTGGACAGCCGGTTGATGAAATCACGAGTGGATTCCGCAGCGAAAAAGCCATCGGTGGAAGCCCTGTTTCATGCCTGGTTATTAACCTTGCCCGGCATCAACTTTGTCGGGCATACCCATGCGCCGGCGTTAAATGCGATTCTCTGTTCGCCGCGTGCCCGCGAGTTTGCCACCAGACGAATTTTCCCGGACGAGATTGTCTGCTGCGATGTGGAATCCGTTTTCGTTCCCTACACCGATCCGGGACTTCGGTTGGCACAGAAAATCCGCACACGCACAGGATCGTTCATGAAAAAGCACCAACGTCCGCCGCGCGTGGTGCTGCTGCAAAACCATGGCCTCATCACCCTCGGCGGAACGCCGGAAACTGTGCTGGCGGCGATGCTTATGGCTGAAAAGACGGCGCAAATCTGGTTGGGCGCGGTGGTTCTAGGTGGGCCGACTTTTTTGTCGCCGAAACAAGTGGCGCGCATTTCTGGACGGCCAGATGAAGCTTGGCGGCGGAAGACATTGAACATTGGATAAAAAACCGTTGGGAACCTTGTGGTTCTCCGGTTGTGAGTTGTATGTGAACTCTTTTACAATCCTGTAAATTCAGGCATGTGGTAGCGTGTGATTGCGGCCGGAAGCACATGCGTTCGCAAATTATTTCTTATTACAGCGGGGTGGTAGCACTTCTTAGTTCGAATCTCCTTCTCAACAATGCCGTTTTTGATTGAGGCCTTATTCGGGCCGTAAGCAAATTCCAAAGAATGAACAGCCTTGATTTTCCTGCACTTTTCCTGCACAATCTTGTAAGCAATTGAGCTTCAATGGTAGCGCATAGGGGAATCGAACCCCTCTTTCAGCCTTGAGAAGGCCACGTCCTAGCCGATAGACGAATGCGCCACGAAAACGCTTGGCAGTTTAAGGATGCAGGTCGGGAGGTCAAGTCGCCAGTGGTCGAAAGACGGCCCCCCTTCCGGTCCGTAAAGACAGATAGTCGTCTGATTTCAAAACTTTCATGTAGTGGCGGTCAAAAAAACCATCACTATAACCAGACCCAGCTCCGCCAGCACCCCAAGACGGCCTGTCTTGGCCGAAGCGGATTTTACATTCCGCCATGGCTGAAAGATGGAAATTAATTCGCAACCAAGCTTCGTCATCGGTGTTTGAAAACAGGTCGGTGCATGGTATGTTTGAAACATGAGAATCACCCTGTTGACTTGCCTCGCGGGCGGACTGCTGCTGAACGCGGCGGCGCGCGCGGACGATGCCGTGTTGCCGGGCAATCCCTACGCACCGGTGGTCACGCGCAACATCTTCGGCTTGAATCCGCCGCCGCCGCCGGTTGACCCGAACGCGGCAGATGCCACGCCGCCGCCCAAGATCACGCCCAATGGCATCACGGACATCCTCGGGCAATTGCAGGTGCTGTTCAAAGTGGCCAACCCGGCCAAGGCAGGCAAGCCGGCGGCGGACGAAGATTACATTTTGAGCGAAGGCGAGCGGCAGGACGACATCGAGGTGGTGAAAATTGACGAAAAAGCCGGCGTGGTGACCTTCAACAACCATGGCGAAACGCAGGAACTGCCGCTGGTGGCCGGAACCGCCAGTTCACCTGCTGCCGCCGCTGCCGGTGCCGTTCCCGGCAATCCCGCCGCCGGGTTCAAGCCCGCACCGGGAGCTTTGCTGCGGCCGGGGGCAAATGCTTTTAATGGTGGCGGCGGAAGTTCGTTGATTGGCAATTTTGGCGGCGGCAATCGCGGCAATGGCAATAACGGCATGAATGGTGGCGGAAGTGGTGGCGGGAACGGCGGGAACAATTTTGGTGGCTTGGGCAATGGATCAAATTCCGGAAGTGCAATAACGCAACCTGGATATCACCTCGATGGGCCGCCGGTGGATCCGGCGGTGCAAACGGTTGTGATTGAGGCCCTGCGTCAACAATATCAAAGCGCCGGTGATTCAGCCGCCAACATTTTACCGGTGACAGCTCTGACACCAGGGGCAGACTCTGGAAATTAAACCCACCCGCAGCATTATAAAATGAGAGATGAACAGTTGCTCCGATACGGTTTCTTCTGAACTACTTTGTGTTCATGGTTTTACTTGGATAGAGAAGACGTAGGTTTAATCGCGGCTCGCTTCAAATCAGCAGTCATTCTATCAATTGCCGGGCTGGCTCATGAAAGGCCCTTTTAAGCTGGTATAATTCCAGAAGTTTTTGGTTTTTCTGAATCAAATCTTCGTTTTTCGCCGCCGTGGCCAGTGCAACCGCCTTGTGTGCGGTCGTTACGGCTTCATCAAAACGTCCGGCCTCCGCATACGCGGCGGCCAAGGTGCCCACATACGCCGTCACTTGATAATTCGAAAGCTGGCAGGCGAGTTCAGCCAGCCGGACGGCTTCAGATCCATCCCGGGAGCGGGCTTCCGGCGCAGTGGCCAGCAACCATGCCAGGTTGTTCAAAACCAGCGGTTCTTTGGGGGCAATTCCCAGTGCCACTTTGTTTTCCGCGATCGCCTCCGACCATTTACCCTGCATCCGGTAGATATTGCCCAAAAGATAATGTGCTTTAAATTCATTCGGGTTGATATTCAGGGCTGCCTGACAGCTATCAACCGCCTCATCCAACCGGCCTTGCCGGATCAATGCCCGCGCCAGATCATATCGCAACACAATGGCGTCAGGCCAGAGCCTCACGGCTTCAGCATAATGCTGGCCGGCTTCTTCATTTTTTCCCTGTGCAAACAAGGCGTCGCCCAGCAACTTCTCCATGGCTGCATTCCCAATCGTCACGGTCAAGGCATGTCGGGCCAGCGTTTCACTGTTCTGCCAATAACTCACTTGCTTGGCGGTCGAGATTCCACAGGTGGCCAGCACACTGACGGAGAGCACGGTCAGGATCAACCGACGAAAAGGCCAGACCTTGCTGATTTCCGCAACCAGCCATGTGAAAGCGATAAATAATCCGATGAGTGGCAAATAGGTATAGCGGTCAGCAATGGATTGGCCGCCGACTTGAATCAATCCGATTACCGGCACCAGCGTTCCTAAATACCACAACCAACCCGTCACCAGATAGGGACGTTGCCTCCAGAGAATGAAAATCACACCGGAAATCAGCAACAAAACGAAAGCCGCCATAATTGCCTGATCCTCATGAATCGGTAGATACAGAGGGTAAAAATTGGCCAATGAGTTCGGCCACAGCATTTTTGAGAGATAGAGCAAATACGAAATGAAAGTGTGTTCAATTCGATCTTCGACCGGCAGGACAGCGGTTGCCATCACGGCATTACCCTTCTGTTGGGCCAGAAAAGTCAGGACACAGGAACCTGCCGACAACACGAAGAATGGCGCTTTCTCCAACAACAAGGTTCTAAATGTTGAAGGTTGGAGGTTGAAGGTTGAAATTCTCGCCAGCGGCCAGTAATCCAGCAGCAGCAGCACAAACGGCAAGGTCACCAGCATCGGCTTGCTCATCAATCCAAGCGCAAAACAGAACAGCGCCAGCCAGTAGCAGGGAGCAAGGAGAAAGGAACTATAAGTTGGGAGATTTAATTCTGACTTCTGACTTCTGATTTCCGGCTTCTGAACATAACGGGTATAAGCCATCAGCGTAAGCAGGAAAAAAAACGTGCTCAAAACATCTTTGCGCTCGGCCACCCAGGCGACGGATTCCACATGCAACGGATGCAACCCGAACAATGCCGCCACCAGGGCGCTCCGCCACACAAAACCGGTCGCACGCCGCAGCCACAAAAACAACAAGACCGTGTTGGCGGCATGGAACAGCACATTGGTGGCGTGATGGCCTCCGGCGTTCAGGCCGTATAGCTGCACATCCAGCATGTGCGAGAGCCACGTCAGCGGATGCCAGTTCCCGACATAAAAATGGGTGAACGCCCATGTCACGCCCGACCAGCTCAATCCCTGCATTACCTGCGGATTCAGCAAGACATAATCAGGGTCGTCTAAAAGAATGAAGTTGTAATTCACCACCGGCCAATAGACGGCAAAGACGGAGAGCACCAGCAAGGCGCAAATCAACCAAGTCGTGGATTTTCTCTCACACGTTGCATCACGGGATGGAATGGTGGCCATATTGCGCGAATTTCAAATGATGTGAAGATTGAACAAATCCGTTGGAAAAGGCAATCCGCGCTTAATAGAATTCACGTGGTTTCGCATGGAAAAACGGGGGAAGGCTCGACGACTCCAAAGACGGCTTGCATTCAAAGACGCCGCCTTTACCTTCGTTCAAAACATGAAGTTGAAGCGACCGACGTTTGTTTCCCAAGGTTCCCTGACGAGACTGTGTGAAGGTGCCAGCGAGGCTTGGAAACGCTCTGATTACCCGACGGCCATTGAGATGATGGAACGCGCCAGCCGCCTGAACCCCTCCAATGCGATCATCTTGCTGGACTTGGGATACATGCATGGTTTGCGTTATGATTATGTTGCCGCCGAACGCTGTCTGGAACAGGCAGTGCGGGTGTCGCCGCTTAAAACGAAAGCCCTGGCTCTCGCGGGCGCGCGTTGCCGGGAGTTTCGCAATCCGCAATTGAGTGAACGTTATTTCAAACGGGCAGCGGATCAAAACGATGCCGCGCCGGAAATGCTCGTTGACCTGGCCGAAATTTACGAACGTCTTCGCCGCGTGGCAGACGCCACCACCCTGGTCGAACGCGCCCTGAAGATGAACGGCTCCTGCGCCCAAGCCTTGCTCGCCCGCGCCCGTCTGGAACGGCAGGCCGGACAACTGGAGATGTCCGAAAAAACCCTGCGCTCCTTTCCCGCAAACACCGAACCAGCCGTTCGCGTGCGCGCCGCGTATGAACTCGGCGGCATTCTTGACCGCCTGGGCCGTTATGACGAGGCCATGACCGCTTTTCATGAGGCCAAGGCTCTGTTGCAACCCCAGGCTGATCGCCCTGCCTTCGAGTTGAAGGTGATGAGGGATC
>Ga0181528_10002069_pt1 | contig 12319 bp, 9 predicted proteins | sample PEATcosm2014_Bin_47_FD_119742 | JGI IMG/M metagenome (GOLD analysis project Ga0181528, IMG submission 119742) | Peatland microbial communities from MTU Mesocosm Facility, Houghton, MI, USA - PEATcosm2014_Bin10_10_metaG | ecosystem: Environmental > Terrestrial > Soil > Wetlands > Peat | place... | reverse complement strand
GCATCCTTATCCGAATGTTCGCTTCGACGCTCGTATCCAAGGGAAGAGCCGTATGCGGTAATTCCGCTCGTACGGATCCGTGCGGGGGGCGGTCAGCGATGGCCGTCCCTACCGCGACACCGGATCCGAGACGGGCACGCTGGCGCCGTCGCGGACCCGGCATTCCGGGATTAGGATGCAACCAACCCGCTCAGCGGGCCAGCTTCCGGCGAAGAAGGCCACCAAACAGCAGCATGCCAGAACCTATCAAGGCGAGGCTCCCCGGTTCGGGCACCACCTCCCCCGACAACTCCACTCGCAGACCAGCAGGGTTCCCTTGGGTTCCGGAAGCGTTGTAGACGAAGAAATCGAGGGTGTTCACGCCGCTATTAAACAAATTCGCTCCCGAAATCGTGGAATAGCCGGACCAGGCCTGCATACCGGCGCCGCTCGCAAATCCGACGGGCGTGCCGTTAATCTCGACGGCAGTCAGTTCATTATCATCCGTGTACCGGAAGAAGATGGACGTTGCCGCAGGGTTGTACCCGGCCAGATCGAACGTGGTTTGGAAGTCAAACGTCGTGTCCTCGGCGTCCGATCCAAAGTCTGGATAGCCTGGACTGGGCGAGATCCACGCTGAGGGATCGCCTGCGCTGACAGCGAGCCAATACTGCGCGGGAAATTGGCCGCCGCTCAGATCGGTAACGTAAGCGGTCCCGCCGTCAACGGTCCAGTGCTCATCGGCCAGGCCGAATGCGCTAGTGCCTTGAGCCCCGGTGTTGTTTAGTAAGTAGCTAATGTCCACAGGCGCGGAACCGGCTGCAGCTACGGCGGCTGCGAGGAAAAGCAGAATCCCGGCTTGGACAAGTCTCTTAAGGATCATCAAACTCTCCTTATTTCTTCAGTCAGGCCACCCATCAAGGTAGCTTGCAATAGAGAGAATCATACCCCATGCTCCTGTCCAGCAGCCGTAACTAGTACTTAAATCAGTACCTTTTCTCACCCCCGGTTGCGTCTGCGGCCATCCTGGCGCGAAGGTGAGCGGCCCCAATGCTCAGAGGCAAGGAACGATGGGGAACCGGGCAAGGGGGGAACCTGCGCAATCATGCAATGCCCAGCATGGGCAGCCGGCGAACGACTTGTTTCAGATTACGCGAGCGCGCAGATGGTGCGGACGGGGAGACTTGAACTCCCAAGGGTTTCCCCGCCAGATCCTAAGTCTGGTGCGTCTGCCAATTTCGCCACGTCCGCACGGGGCGTCTTTGAGTTTAACAGGGCGAGAGGCGCGGTTTCTAGTCGGCTCCGGCGGCCATCGATAGGGCGCTCTGTCGCACCTCGACCACGAGGCGGGGGCAGGTTTCGCCACAGGCGCAGCGGTCGTGGATTTCGTCGCCGCGCCAACCGGCGGCCCGCACGCGGTCTTCCGTCAACGCCGGATCGCCGATGGCGTCCAGAGCGAGATGCCAGCCTTCTCTGGCGTCGCATTCCCATCCGAGCAGCGTTTCATCCGCGCCGCGGATTTGCTCGTAAACGGGCAGGCCATACAGCGTCCAGAGACGATCGTGCTGCTCGTCGCTGAGCGGCCCCTCGCGTAAGGAGGAGAGCACCACCAATGGGAACATCAGGTCCAGGAGTGGCACGAACTGCCGTCGCCGCAACTCGCCAATTGCGAAGAGTTCCGTGCGATGACCGGCAAGGGCTTGGGGCCGCCAGGCTTCGAGGTCCCGTGTTTGCCAATGAAGATAGGAGCGCACACGCCGCTCCGCGCGCAGTTGAGCGCCAACTACGGCGATCCTCTCTGTTTCGGGCAGCGGGTAGTTGAGCGCCGGATAGACGGCGGAGACCTCTCGCCCGCCGAGTAGGCCACTCCAGATGGAACTGTTGAGCATCATGCTTCGTCCGATAACCCTAGTGTGGGCGCCGCGTGACTTCTCTCTAGGAAACCAGCAGATTCCGGATGAAAATCCATTCAGGTTTCCTACGAAAATAGCGGTGGTGTGCTGCTCCGGGGCACTCCCTTTCACCGGCGTGTCCACCGGAAACGCTTCGCGCGCAGCGGGATGCTACCGCTCCCGGAGGGTTACGACGTCTGAGATCCTGCCGAAGGGCGCGCACAATTCCGTGCCATCCGCACAAGCAAGCGGTTCTGACGCAGCATTTGGAGGCGAATCTCTGCGAGTAAGGGTTGCGGAAAGCGTGATCCGGCTCGCATCGCCAAGGGTTTAGGGTTGTCTCCCGTGGTGAAATGGGTGCAGAATAGAGTTTTATTAAACAAAGCCCCGACTATTTGTATGATGCCCTCTAAAATACTGCGCGCATGGTTTGTGGCGGTTCTCGTTCTTCCCGCCGTTCTACTGGGCGCCCCATCTGTCATCGTCAAGGACATGGCCACCGGAAACGTGCTCCTGTCCGAGGAGCCGGATGCCCGGCACTATCCGGCTTCGTTGACCAAGGTGATGACGCTGTACTTGCTCTTCGATGCTCTCGATGCAGGCAAGGTCACGCTCGACCAGAAGTTCAGTGTGTCGGCGGAAGCCTCCGCGCAGCCTCCTACGAAGGTCGGTCTCCGTCCCGGTTCCCGCATCACGGTCGAAGAATGCATTGGCGCGCTCATCGTTCGCTCGGCGAACGATGTCGCTGTCGTTGTCGCCGAAGGCCTGGCGGGGAGCGAATCCGTCTTTGCTGCGAAAATGACCGCTAAGGCCAAGCAACTCGGTATGTACCAGACGGTATTCCGAAACGCCTCCGGCTTGCCCGACGACGAGCAGTACACCACGGCGAACGATCTGATGATCCTGAGCGACACGCTAATCACCCGGTTCCCGGAGCGGTACCATTACTTCGGTATGGCCTCCTGCAAAGTGGCGGGCCAGATGCTGACCACGCACAATGGCTTCCTGGGCCTTTACAAAGGCGCCGATGGTTTGAAGACCGGCTATACGCGCGATGCCGGATACAACCTGATTGCCTCGGTCGAACGGCGCGGACATCGGTTGGTCGGCATTGAACTGGGAGCCGATAGCCGGCCCGCTCGTGACGCGCGCATGGTGAAGCTGATGGACAATGCCTTTGGCGAGTTGGGCATTCCGCGCGAGGTTGAGAAAGTGGATCGCGTTCCCCATACCGCACGCGCGAAGCATTTGCGTGCGCTCGCCACGGCGGATAGCGACAGGGAAGAGCGTTCCTACGTGCGCCGGGGGAACGGCCGTGGGCGCTCGCACGAACTGGAACAGGCGTCAACCAAATCGCACTCGCACAAAGGGAAGCACGGGAAGACGCGCGCGAGACGCCGCCGCTAGAGCGGCTTCACGTCTTCTGTAATCCGTTTATCCTGCCCCCGGAGTGCCGCAATCACTCCCCCAATTCACCGCTCCCTTACGGTCGCGGCTCCGTTCCGGGTCGGTCTGTGCGCTCCGCAAGACGACAATAGCAGGCGGACTCGAGCGAGCCAGCCTGCCATCGTCAGACTCCAAATTGAGCTTGATCCGGGATGGCGTTCCACTGGTATCGAAGCCCCTGCAATTCAGGACTGTTTGCCTGATGTCACTGCGCCCCAAAATCATCGCGCGCAGTTGCGATCCAAAGGCCAAAAGAGCAACGGAGTTGCTCTTTTTCAGTCCTAAGTAGCTGATTCTAAAGGAACTAAAGCAGAGAAAACGGCCACTCGATGCTCTTTTGCCCTCACGGAGGCCCGGGATGCATTGTCAGAGATCAAACAGGAGCCTGGAGCCCGCGACTCGCATTTGATACCGTTTGACCTCAAGTTGGTATGAGACGGAGAACTACTTCGTCTTGCGGGCGATGACTTTCTTCGCCGCCGCGACGATGTGCGCGCTTGTCAGGCCGTACTTGATGGGGACGCCTTCGGGCGTGCCTGATTCGGCATAGGTTTCCAGACCGATGAACTCCATCGGGACCGGTGCGTGCCTGGCGATTGCTTGCGCCACGCGGACGCCGAGACCGCAGTCAACCAGATGTTCCTCGGCGACAACCAGCGCGCCGGTTTCTCGAGCGGCTTGGGCGAGGGCCTCTTCGTCGAGTGGCTTGATCGTGTGCAGATCCAGGACGCGCGCCGAGATGCCTTCGCTGTCCAGTGCCTCGGCCGCGCGGATGGATTCCGCCACCATCATCCCGTGTGCCACCAGTGTCACGTCCGTGCCGGGCAGCAACTGATTGGCTTTACCGATTTCGATCTTGGCGTCGGCGGAATAGATCACGGGAACCTTGGCGCGTCCGGTGCGGATGAACACGCCGCCGAAGTGCGCCGCGGCCCATTTCACTGCGGCCTTCGTGGCCACCTCATCGGCGGGACTGATCACCGTGAAGCCAGGCAGGGCGCCGGCCAGAGCCAGGTCCTCAATAGACATCTGCGAAGGACCGTCTTCGCCGATCGAGATTCCGCTGTGCGTGCCGACGACCTTCACATTCGCGCCGGGATAGGCGACGTCCGTTCGCAACTGCTCGAAGCCCTTGTTCATGACGAAGCAGGAGAACGACGAGACGAACGGGATCTTGCCCGCCATCGCCAGGCCCGCGCCGACGGCGACCATATTCGCTTCGGCGATGCCGCACTCGAAGAAGCGAGTGGGGAACTCCTTGGCAAAGTAAGTCATCATCGTCGACTTGGACAGATCGGCGTCGCAGCCTACGATATTCGGGTTCTCTCTTGCAACCTCGGCCAGAGCGCGTCCGAACGCTTCACGCGTGGCGGCGCCGAGTTTCAATTCGTATTTCGTGGCGACACTCATCTTAGACAAGCTCCTTCAGTGCGAGTTCGACTTCCTGCGGCGAGGGGGCGACACCGTGCCATTTAGGGTTGTTTTCCATGAAACTGACGCCCTTGCCTTTGATCGTGTTCGCGACGATGCATGTGGGCTTGCCCTTCGTTGCGGTGGCTTCCACGAAAGCGGCCTTCACCTGCAGCAGGTCGTGGCCGTCAATCACTATGGTGTGCCAGCCGAAGGCGCGCCACTTATCGGCCAGCGGCGCAACGTCCAGGATGTCTTTGACGAAGCCGTCGAGCTGAATCTTGTTGTAGTCGACGATGGCGCAGACGTTATCCACCTTGTGGTACCCGCCGTACATCGCCGCTTCCCAGATCTGGCCTTCCTGGCTCTCGCCGTCGCCCAACATTACATAAGCGCGCGAATCCAGTCCGTCCAGCTTAAAAGCGGATCCCATGCCGAGCGCGAGGGAAAGTCCCTGGCCCAGCGATCCGGTGGAAGCCTCAAGCGATGGCAGAAAACGCACATCCGGGTGGCCCTGGTAGATCGAGCCCATCTTGCGCAGTGTCTTGAGCTCATCCACAGGGCAGTAGCCGCACTCCGCCATGACCGCATAAAGGACTGGAGCGGCATGGCCCTTGCTGAGGATGAAGCGGTCACGCGCCGGCCACTTCGGGTTGGCGGGATCGTGACGCATCACATCCCAATAGAGGGTGACCAGAATCTCGACGGCCGACAGGGAGCCGCCCGGATGGCCGCTCTTCGCCTCGCCGATCATTTCGATGATATGCCGCCGGATCTTCTTCGCGATTTCCGCTAATTCTTGCGGATTACTCGTTTTTTGCATGAAATCTACCTTTAAATGGGATTGCCGTAGCGCCAGCCCGAGCGGCTAACCGAGGAGCCTCGCGGCGGCCTGAGAAAAATACGTGAGAATGAAGTCCGCGCCCGCGCGCCGGATACAGGTCAGCGATTCGAGGATTGCCCGGTCGAGATCGATCCAGCCATTGCGCGCCGCCGCCATGATCATGCTGAACTCGCCCGACACCTGGTAAGCCGCGAGCGGCTCGTCGAAGCTGTCGCGCGCCATCCGGATAATGTCCAGGTAAGGCATCGCGGGTTTCACCATGATCATGTCCGCGCCCTCTTCGAGGTCGAGCGCGATTTCGCGCATCGCTTCCCTCGCGTTGGGTGGATCCATCTGATAGCCGCGGCGATCGCCGAACTGCGGCGCCGATTCGGCGGCATCGCGGAACGGCCCATAGAAGCAACTCGCGTATTTGGCCGCGTAGCTGAGGATGGGCGTCTTCTCGAGGCCGGCTTCATCCAGGGCGTCGCGGATCGCTCCGACGCGTCCGTCCATCATGTCGGAAGGAGCGACGACATCGGCTCCCGCGCGGGCATGGGAAACCGCGGATTTCGCCAGCCATTCGAGCGTAGCGTCGTTGTCTACGTCGCCATCGACGATCTTTCCGCAATGGCCGTGGCTTGTATATTCGCAATTGCAGACGTCGGTCATCACCAGCAATTTGGGCACTGCATTTTTAATAGCGCGGATGGACTGTTGCACGATGCCGTTGTCATCGTACGCGCCGGATGCGCATTCGTCCTTGTGTGTCGGGATGCCAAAGAGAATCACGCCGCCGACTCCCAGGGCCCGCGTCTTCTCACATTCTTTTACAAGCTCATCCACGGAGAGCTGGTAGTTGCCAGGCATCGAACCGATTTCCCGGCGAATGCCGTCTCCCTCCACCGCGAACAGCGGAAGGATGAACTGCGCCGGATCCAGGCGCGTTTCGCGCACCAGCCGGCGCATGGACTCGGTCGCGCGCAGCCGCCTCATGCGTTGGATGGGGAAAGACATAAGATCATTCTATCTCCAGCCCTTGCTGGCCTCCGATTACTTCGCTTCGGGAATTTCCACGGCGCACAGGCTGATCGCCGCCGGCGATTCCCGCAGCGGCTCTCGACTTGATGTTTCCGGTTCGCCCCGCGTCGCATGCCAGGCAAGCAAAGTGGAACCACTGGGACCATAGTACGATTGACGCAAATCGGACTATCCCATATACTTTACCCCAAGTGAGTTCCCGTACCGGGGACGGGACGGTTGTTTTTTTGGGCTGGAGTTCTGGGCTCAATCCCGTCAAAGTCGCACAGGGACATGGGCTGGTGCGATAGCTGGGCGTTGTTTTTAACAAATCGCTAGCGCGAAGCGTGTGCCCGTATGGCCGCGCCGCGTATTGACAAACGGGCCTAAGGTATTCACTTCTCTGCGTTGGAGGGGAGACTCTTGTAGGTTCGGCGGATTGAATGTCTTGAGGAGGAGTCTTGGCATTCTACGTGGCTGCTTGCCGGATCAGCGGTAGGCTGCGGCAGTTCGCTGCGGCCGTTTCGCCGAACGGCCTCTATCCGAAGCGCTCTCGCGGAGACTTGCGCTTGGGCTGGCATCCGCTGCTCCGAAGCGGATTAGAGTTGCCCCGACGTCCTCACGCGCCGCTCTGGAACAGGCGTATGCAGCGGCGTGGACGGCGTTTTGCCGGAGGTGGTCCCGGCCCTTGTACAGACTGTGGCATCCATCGCGGGAGCGGCCGGCCATGAAGACAATTTCCGCATTGTTCTACGTGGCCGTACCGAAAGTGCTGGCAGGCGGCGGCCAATTCCTACTCAATCTCTTCCTGCTCCGTTACTTCGGCCCGGTCCAGTTCGGAGCCGTCTCCGTCTGCCTCACGGCGATCCTGTTTTGCGATGCCTTTCTCGGCTCGGCTATAGACCTGGGGATATTGCGCCTTTGCCCGTCTTACGTCGCGCAGGCGCAGCCGCTCCGCTCGCTCCAGATTCAACAGGCGGGCTTGGCGCTGAAGCCGATGGTGATTGGACTTTTGATGGTTCCGATCACCGCGACTGGCGGAGCTATAAGCCTGTTGCTCTTCCAGCGCCGCGACCAGGCGGACCTGGTGGTGTTGACGATGCTGGCCTTGCTGGGCATCCTCTTGCTGCGTTCGGTCCAAACGTATTTTCAGGTCGAGCACCGCTTCAACTGGTATGGCGGCGCGGATCTGGCGCACAACGCGCTGCGCTACGGATTCGTCGCCTTCGCGCTGGTTGCTGGTTTCGCAACGCCAGCGCGGTTGCTGGCGACCTACGCCATAGCGCCGCTCGTTGTCTGTTTCGGTCTGTTGGCGTTTGCCGCCCGCGATCTGCTGCGGACGAGGATCAGCATGAGCGCCGCCAAGGAACTCTGCCGGGTACTGCTTTGGTTCGTTCCCACCGCATTGGTAGGTGGTCTGACGACGCGCATGGACGTGTTCCTCGTTTCGGGCCTCGCCGGCGTGGCCGAGGCAGGAATCTTCACCGCCGCCCAAGCCGTAGTGATGCCCGCTCAATTGCTCGGCGCCTATCTTGCGGTCGTCTTTGGTCCGCGCATCATGCCGCAATTCGAGGACGGGTCGCTTGGCGCCTTTTACCGGCGCTTTCAAGGCGGCATCCTGCTGCTCTCGATCGCCTGCTACGTGGTGGCTATCGCGTGCATCGCCTGGGTTGCTCCCATCCTGTTCCCGCCCGCCTTTCAACGCTCCGCCGCGGTGTTGGCAATTCTATTGCCAGCCGCTTTAGCCGCATTAATTAATTTCCCTTTGACCATTTCTCTGTTACTCTTTCTTAAACCCAAGTTGGTGCTTGCCATAGATGCAGTGGCGGTTCCAATCCTCTGCCTGGCTTATTCATGGACGATTCCGCGATACGGCGCGGCCGGCGCCGCCGTGGTTACCACGTCGTATGCGCTGGTCAAGACCCTCGTCCTTCAGGTGACGGCATGGCGGCTTCTCAGGACGCCGAAGGTCGAGGCCGGAATCAATCCCAGAGGATTCGCATTGTCGGAGGAGTTTTGATGACGCTTCGTGCCGTGAAGAATTGTTTCGGAATACTCTGCATCCTCGCCGCTTCGCTGGGGGCGCAGGCGCCGGCCGCGACGGATACTGCGAAGCCGGCGGCTTCGCTCGACCAACCGGCGACGGAGGCTTACCGGCTCGAACCCGGCGACACCATCGAGGCCCGGTTCTTTTTCAATCCCGAACTGAACGACACCGTTCAGATCCGGCCGGACGGCCGCATTTCGATGCAGCTTGTGGGCGAACTCGAGCTTGGGGGAAAGACCATCGCCGAGGCCGTGCGGATCGTGCAGGACGCATACGCCCGTGAGTTGCAGACTCCTCGCGTCACGCTTCAGGTGCGAAGCTTTGCAGGCCGGAAGGTCTACGTTACGGGCGAAGTGAACCGGCCCGGCGTCGTGAGTTTGCCAGGCGAGATGTCGGTTATGGGCGCGATCGCCGACGCGGGCGGCGTGCGTCTGACTGGCAATCGCAAGCAAGTGGTTCTGGTCCGCAAAGGCCCCGATGGCTTGCCGGTCATGAAGCCGCTCACGCTGCTTGCCAAGGGCAAGCTGGCGCCCGACGCCTACCTGCAGTTGCGCGCTTACGACATCCTGCTCGTTCCCGAGACTCGAATCACGCGCATGGACCGCTGGGTGGAGCAGTACATCAAAGGGCTGAACCCTGTGAATCTCTCGGCCGGGTTCACGTATCTGATCAACAAGTCTTCGACTGGAGGGTTGCCATTTTAATGCCCTTGGAGCAGCGCTTCGAGCAACATTCCCTGAGCTGGGCGGACCTCTTCGCTCTGGTGAAGAAGTACCGCTGGGTGATCCTCACGGTGTTCGTTGCAGTCACCCTCGGCGCCTGGGCTACGTTGCAGGTCTTCTTTACCGACGAATACGAGACCAAGGCGAATATCCTTGTCAAGATCGGCCGGGAGAACGCCGAGATCCCGCCCTCTATTCAAAACGGGAGCGTGATGACCACGGGCGTTCGGCTGCAGGACATCAACTCTGAAGTGCAGTTGCTTTCGTCGCGGGCTCAGGTGGAGGCAGTCGTGGACCAGTTCGGTCCTGCGGCTTTCAAGTCTGTCCTCAAGCAACCCGAGAGCATCTGGGGCTATCCGAAGTACTACCTCAAGATGACCGCCCGTTTCGTCAAGAGCCAGTACAAGGAATTCCTCATCGCCGTGAACATCAAGAAGCGCTTGACGCTCCGCGAAGAGGCAATTCTCGTTCTCGAAAACGGTATCAAGGTTGAACCGATTAAAGAGTCCGACGTCCTGACGCTCAGGCTTCGCCTTCCCAGCGCCGCGCTGGCCGTGGGCTGCGCGAACTCGCTGCTGCAGCATTATCTGGCCGATCGCTCGAACATCCGCCGCACGGCGGCAGGCTCCGCGTTCTTCGATGCCGAGCTCAAACAGGATGAGGCGAAACTTGGGCAGCTAGGCGGGAATCGCGACAGAGTCCGCAACCGGTACGGCCTTAGCTCGGCTGCGGAGCAGCGTACGAACCTGCTCAAGGAATACGCCGCCATTCGAGAGCGGATTGACAATGCCGACGCGTCCATCCGCCGTCTGGAGCGCCAACGCGAAGCCGTTGCCGTCGCGGCGGGCAAGGGCGACGACCTACTGAAAAAGGAACAGATCACGGCGCAGAATCCTTCGATCCAGTCAATTAAGGAACGGCTGACATCCCTCGAACTGGAGCGTGTCAAGCTCTCCGGCCGCTACGGTCCCGACTCGGAAGTGATGGCGAAGTCTGATAAAGAAATCGAGGCGCTAAGGCAATTGCTATCGAAGGAGGCGCCGACCATTCTTTCCACGGTGACATCGGAAGCCAATCCACTGAAGCGCGAGATGGTGAAAGACCTTGAGAACCACGACGTGCAACTGGCCGGTCTCCGCAGCGAGCGGGCACAGCTTGAGATTCCTTTGCATCGGATCGAGGCCGAACTGGCTCAACTGAACGTCGGCGGCGATGCTTTTGAAAACGCGGAGCGCGAGTATCGCCTGACGGAGCAGTCCTACATGCTGCACGTCCGGAAGATGCAAGAGGCGAAACTCAACGACGAGTTGGACGAGCGCAGAGTTGCGAATGTCTCCATCATTGCGCCGCCGGACCAGCCTATCGAGCCGGTGTATCCGCCGAAGCCGTTCGTGATGGGGATCGCGCTGCCCGTCGGTTTGTTGCTCGGCATCGCGGTCTCGGCCCTGCTCGAAAGCATGGAAGACCGGATTCTGAGTTCTAAAGACCTCGAATCCATCGAAGGGCTCGAGTTTATGGGGACATTCGATCTGCCGGTCGAGGCCGCTGGCGTTTATGAGGGAGCGGAGAAGTAGACAGGTATGCCAGCCAGCCTCATTCCAGGGCAGTTTCGATCGACGGTCTCCAAGCAGTGGGGACGCGCGGCGTTGTCTCTCGGGGTCGGACTGGGTGGCGGCGGCGGTCTGGCCGTGCTCTCTTCACAAGCGTCCCCCTGGATTGGCGTGGGCGGGATCGTTGGCCTGGTGGCGTGTGTTGCGCTGTTCCTTTGGCCATCCTTCGCGTTTCTGCTGGTCGGGATGTCATTGCCGATCGAGCGCCTCGGCCGCCTCACCGAGGACTCTCAGACGCTCACGTTGTCGATGAGTCGCGTGGTCGGTTTGCTGGCTTTGGCGGCGTTAATGGTCCACATGCTCGCGCGCCGCTGGAAGGTGGTGGTCACGCCAGCGCTGTTCTTCTACGCGGGCTACACAATCATGGCGGCGTTTACCATCGTCTGGGCGCACTACCCGGACGACACCATCCGCGACGTGCAGCGCATTCTCGGCAACCTGCTCTTCTACTTCTACGTGATCAATGCGCTGCGGGAGTATTCGCTGGCTAAGGCCGTATTGACCGTCTGGCTTGCGGCCTCGGTGGGATGCGCGCTATACGGCATGTACGACTATCACTTCGGCGTCGACGACAAAGTGGAAGAGAACCAGATGGGGCTCGTGAGCGGCCGGGACCAATCCGTCGTGAACGACGATTCGGAGACAAGCGCCCTCGGTGTCAAAGTCCGCCGTGTTTTCGGCACCACCTCGCACCCGACGCTCTACGGGCTGAACCTGTGCATGACGCTGCCGTTTTTTGCGTTCTTCCTGCGCCAGGAGCGGAAAGCGATCTTCAAGCTCTTCTATTTCGCCGGGCTCATCATCGCCTTCTACGGCATCTTCCTGAGCAACACCAGGGCGGTGATGTTACTCGCGGCAGGTTCGATCATTGCGATCGTTCTGACCGGCCTCTGGAAGCTGACGCCCGTCACGATCCTTGGGGCGCTGACATTGGCGGTCTGCGTGCTCCCGCTGATCCCGCGCGACGTCTACATGCGATCTCTCTCACTGGACATGTATACGACCGAAGGCTCCGGTTCGTTCAGGGTTCGTTTCAAGTTCTGGGACAAGAGCTTCGAACTGATTAAGCAGAACTGGTTGACCGGAATCGGCGTCGGCGATCAGACCACCATCGTGAACATGGTCACAGACGAAGTGGCTGGCCGCATCACGCCGCAAGGCGTAAAAGCGTCGGCTCACAACGAGTTCATCTGGAGCTTGGCGGAAGTCGGCATCTTCGGCTGGCTCCTGCACTGGAGCTTTGTGTATTGGGTCGTGCGCGCCGCACATCGTGCGGGCGCCCACTACAAACGGATTGCGCGCGATTGCGAGCAATACTGGCTCTGCATCGCCATTCAGATCATGCTCGTCGGCGTGATCCTGTTCGGCGT
>Ga0181528_10002068_pt1 | contig 12320 bp, 13 predicted proteins | sample PEATcosm2014_Bin_47_FD_119742 | JGI IMG/M metagenome (GOLD analysis project Ga0181528, IMG submission 119742) | Peatland microbial communities from MTU Mesocosm Facility, Houghton, MI, USA - PEATcosm2014_Bin10_10_metaG | ecosystem: Environmental > Terrestrial > Soil > Wetlands > Peat | place... | reverse complement strand
TTCGGCACCTTCTCCCCATCGGCTGCGGAGAAGGGAGTCATTTCACTCTGGCGCTCACGGGCTGGCTCCACGGTCCCTGCCCGTGGGCGTTGGTGGCGGACACGCGGAACCAGCATTTGCTTCCACTCTTCAATCCGGTCACGGTGCAGGACTGGCGGGTGCTGATGGCCACCTGCTTCCAGCCGCGCGTCGCCGCCGGGGCGGTGGTCATCTGGATGATGAAAACACAACGGCGCACGGGCCGTTTCCAGCGCAGGCTCACCGCGCCTTCGGATTCCGTGCTGATGACGCGCACGAATGTCGGCGCATCCGGTTTGCCCACCGCCTGTTTCGCCTTTTTAACGCCCACGCCCGCCACCAGCAGGGCCACCGGATCGCCGCCGGTCGCGCGATTGATGGCGGTGGCGGCGGCGGTCGTGTGGTGGCGCATGTCGGCCACCTTTTTATCCCGTTTGGCCAGGGCCGCCCGCAAGGTGGTCTTCAACACCTCCACCTCGGTCACGGCATCCGTCGCCTCAATCACGCTGGCCGCGACGGGATGTTCGGCGACGGTCTGGCGCTGTCTGGCCGGGAGCCTGGCAATGCCATCGGCCACCCGCCGGCAGATGGTGATTTGTTCCAGAACCGTGCGATTGCCGAAGCCGAGTTTGAAGCGTTTCATGTTGGGCGGTGGTGGTGGACAAATTTAGTCATTTTTCGAGGCAATACGGCAAACACAGGCAAATAACGGGGAAGTTGCCGGCTCAAGTGAGCTTGTTTTAACGAAAACCAGCGAAATTCTCATGAAAAGGTTGCCGGGTTGTTTCGGAACCAGCCAAGGTTGTCATAAAACATTGGCAATAATCAATTATTATTTCCAAAGTCACGCCGGGAAGTTGGAAGAACCCGTCTGAATCTATCCTGGTTTCTCGCCAATCAAGGCCACTTCCCGAAGAACCTTTGACGGTCCGTCGCCAACCTGCAAGAGTCCGCCGCGAAACAGCCATGGTCCGTCGTGTTTCTTCGGATATCCGTCGGCAATGATGGCAATAAAATCGGTTTATTATCAAAGTCGGCCGGCAATCTTTGCTTGTTTTTGACCGAAACAACCAAAAAACCGTCAGTTTAACAGGAGGAAACAGAGATAAAGGAGACTTCAATTCACCTTCTGTTTCCTCAATTTTCTCCTGTTAAATCAGGATATTATCAAGCCAAGTTTGCTCCCGGCAGGATTAAACGACTGACGCCGCCGGTGACTTTTGCCTCGTGGAAATTGACCAATAATCCGAGTGGAATATTAATCAATTTCATGTAGCTCAGGAGTTGCGCCTTGTGAATGGGAAGAATTGTTTCAACTGCCTTGATCTCCGCCAGCAGACAACCTTCAACCAGCACATCAAACCGCAGCGGTTCCTCCCGGGTGGCTCCCTTGTATTCGATGAGAACTGATTTAACAGAAGCGAACGGTAAAACAGAGATTTTTTCTCTGAAGAATTAACAGGAGATAACAGAGAAAACTGAGTCTGAAGATTTTGCATTCCTCTGTTCACTCTGTTTCCTCCTGTTAAATTTCGAGCAATATCACAACAGGTCTGGCAAGACCACGGGCGACAGCCGGGCGCAGATGGGTTAGTCTCCTTGCACGATTTAATAACAAACTGGATTCATTTATGGAAAAACATGCACCTAAAAATGTCGTCGTCGTGATCGGAGCCGGATCAATCGGGCAGGCGATTGCGCGGCGGGTGAGTGCAGGCAAACACATCGTGCTTGCGGATTTGCGCCAGGAAAACGCCGATGCGGCGGCAAAAACTTTGAGCGATGCCGGTTTCGACGTGAGCACCGCGAAAGTGGATGTGTCATCGCGCGCTTCGGTTCACGCGCTCCTTGAGACTGCGATATCCTTGGCGAAATTTCTGGAGTCATCCATGCCGCCGGGGTTTCCCCCTCCCAAGCGTCGCCGGAAACCATCCTGAAGGTGGATCTTTATGGAACGGCGCTGGTGTTGGAGGAATTTGGCAACGTCATCGCGCGCGGCGGTGCCGGTGTCGTGATTGCATCACAGTCGGGACATCGCCTGCCGGCGCTCTCGGCCGAGCAGAATGCGGCGCTCGCAACGACGCCGGTGGAAGAGTTGTTAAAGCTGCCGATGCTCCAGCCTGGTCAGGTGAAGGACTCACTTCACGCTTACCAAATTTCCAAGCGCGGAAATTCGTTGCGGGTGATGGCCGAGGCCGTCCGTTGGGGCAAGCGCGGGGGGCGGGTCAACACCATCAGTCCCGGCATCATCATCACACCGCTGGCAAATGATGAATTGAAAGGGCCGCGCGGCGCGGGTTACCGCCGCATGATTGATCTTTGCCCAGCCGGACGGGCCGGCACTCCCGACGAAGTTGGAAATGTCGGCGCACTCCTCATGGGTGCTGACGGTGCGTTCATCACCGGCAGCGACTTCCTCATGGATGGCGGCGTCACGGCGGCGTATTGGTTCGGCGAACTGGCACCAAAGTAATGGAGCGAAACTGATCAAATAAAACATCGAAGGAATGCAAATATGAATAAGCGCACACTCGGTAAAAGTAATCTTGAAGTTTCGGCCCTCGGGCTGGGCTGCATGGGCATGAGTTTTTCCTACGGTCCACCCAAAGACAAAACAGAGATGACCGCCCTGTTGCATGCCGCGGTGGATCGTGGCGTCACGTTCTTCGACACGGCCGAGGTCTATGGCCCGTTCACCAATGAGGACCTCGTGGGCGAGGCGCTCGCGCCGTTCAAAGGCAAGGTGGTCATCGCCACAAAGTTCGGTTTTGACCTGAGCTGCAGTGATAAGCGACCCGGTGCGGCGCCTCTGAACAGCCGGCCGGAGCAAATTAAAAAAGCCGTGGAAGGTTCGCTGAAGCGGCTGCGGATTCAAACGATTGATCTGCTGTATCAGCATCGCGTGGACCTGGACGTGCCGATTGAAGACGTGGCGGGCGCGGTGAAGGAATTGATCCAGGCCGGCAAGGTGAAACATTTTGGAATGTCCGAGCCGAACGCGCAGACACTCCGTCGCGCGCACAAAGTTCAACCGGTCACGGCGCTGCAAAACGAATACTCGCTTTGGACGCGCCAGGTGGAGAGCAACGGTATTCTGCAAGCCTGCGAAGAATTGGGCATCGGCCTCGTGCCTTACAGTCCGCTGGGCAAAGGTTTTCTCACCGGCGCGATGGACACGAAAACCACTTTCGACAGCACGGATTTCCGCAGCCGGCTGCCGCGCTTCACGCCGGAGGCGCTCCAGGCGAATCAGGCGCTGATTGATCTGCTCGGCCGGATCGCCAAAAAGAAAAACGCGACGCCGGCACAGATCGCGCTGGCGTGGTTGCTGGCGCAGAAGCCGTGGATTGTGCCCATCCCCGGCACAACCAAACTGTCTAGGCTGGACGAAAACCTCGGTGCGGCGGACGTGCAACTGACGCCGGAAGATTTGCGTGAAATTCAAAACGCGGCAGCCAAGATCAAAGTGGAAGGCGCGCGGTATCCGGAAGCGTTGGAACAACTCACTGGACGTTGAGCAATTTTGTGCTAGTAAGAATAATCAAAACGATTTCAAAATTATGAAAACCACCAATGTAAAAGCCTACGCCGCCCAAACCGCCACCGCTGCCCTCGCTCCGCACGGGATTGTCCGCCGCGAACCCGGCCCGACGGATGTGCAGATCCAAATTCAATATTGCGGCGTCTGCCATTCCGACCTTCACTTCGCCCGCAACGAATGGGGGTTTACCCAGTATCCGGCCGTGCCCGGCCACGAGATCGTTGGGCGCGTGACTGCCGTCGGCAGCGGCGTGAAGAAATTCAAAGTCGGCGACACTGTTGGTGTGGGCTGCCTTGTGGACTCGTGCCGCACTTGTCCGGATTGCCGCGATGGGCTGGAACAATTCTGCACCAACATGGTGATGACCTACGGCAGCATGGACAAGCATCTCAATGCCCCGACGCTCGGCGGTTATTCGCAGGGCATCGTCGTGACGGAAGATTTTGTGCTGCGCATGCCGGCCAACCTCAACCTCGCCGCCGCCGCGCCGCTGCTGTGCGCGGGCATCACCACGTATTCGCCGCTGAAACACTGGAAAGTCGGCCCCGGCCAGAAGGTCGGCATCGTCGGCCTCGGCGGTCTGGGCCACATGGGTGTGAAATTTGCCAAAGCCTTTGGCGCGCACGTCGTGCTGTTCACCACATCGCCGGGCAAGGTGGCGGACGGCAAACGCCTCGGCGCGCACGAAGTGGTGATTTCCAAGGATGAGAAACAAATGGCGGCGCACGCCAACACCTTTGATTTCATTCTCGATGCGGTTTCCGCGACGCATGATATCAACGCCTATTTCAACCTGCTGAAACGCGACGGCAACCTCGTGCAGGTCGGCGCACCCGCCCAGCCGCTGTCCGTCGCCGTTTTCCCGCTGATATTCCGCCGCCGTTCGTTCTCCGGGTCGCTCATCGGCGGTCTGCCCGAAACGCAGGAGATGCTGGATTTCTGCGGGAAACATAACATCACCTGCGACATCGAAATGATCCGCATGGACGAGATCAACACCGCCTACGAGCGCATGTTGAAGAGCGACGTGAAATACCGCTTCGTGATTGATATGGCCTCGCTCAAGTGAGCGCTGGTTTCAGCATGGCGGGGCTGTTGCCCCGCTCCATTCAAAATCAAATTGAAAGGAATCACCTATGGAAATCAAACGCAGTGGCACACAACCTTCCGCCAAAGGCCCGGCCGACTGGTTCACCGGCACGGTGCGCATAGACTCGCCCTTCAATCGAACCGATCCCGCGCGGGTAAGCGGTGCCATCGTCACGTTTGAACCCGGTGCCCGCACCGCGTGGCACACGCATCCGCTGGGGCAGACGCTTATCGTCACCGCCGGTTGCGGACGCGTGCAGCGCTTAGGCGGTCCGATTGAAGAAATCCGGCCGGGCGACATCATCTGGTTTCCGCCGGGCGAGAAACACTGGCACGGTGCCGCGCCCACCACGGCCATGACGCACATCGCCATTCAGGAACAGCTCGACGGCAAAGCCGTTGACTGGATGGAAAAGGTCAGCGACGAACAATACCAGGGCTGACCAAATATCTGGACGGCAGGAATTGTGGTCGCGGCGCGAAGCAAGCATAACTCAAACATCTTGCGCCCGACTTCATGGTGGCCCGCCAACCAGCGGCTTGATGCAGGCCAGGTTATTGAATTTACGTTTCAATCCAAGGCATCGTTCCTTAATATCGCCTCAATGAAATCATCTGAATTATTCGGTGTGTTTGTAAGAGCGGCGGGATTTGTCATCGTCCTTTACGGCTTGCATGAGATCTGGGGCGGTTTTGAAAACGCCGTGGAGAATCTGTTTCCGGTCAACCAGACCGAAGACGGGCAGCAGGTCTCGACCTTTTCCTACTTCGCCTATGGGATGCCGTCGTTGGTGCTGGGGGCGTTGATCTTCTTCGTGGCCGACTTGATTGTTAAACTGGCGTATCGGAATCAGTCGGCTTGAAGTATTATTGCCGGTTGCAAACTCACTTCCCGCCATCTGGTTGAAGTCCGCAAAATTTCCGGTTGCATTTTTTCCTGATCGGAGTCTAATGGTTTACAACCTGATGAAAGCGAAGTTCCAGCTTTCCATCGCCCTGCTCGTGATCCTCGGGCCGGTTCTGGCCTGCGCGGCGAATCCGCTGGATGTGTGGTATTCACGTTTCACCAATTCCTCGGCGGCATTCTACAGTGCGGCGTATGGCGGCGGTTCCTATGTCGCGGTCGGCGGCTCGGGTGCGGTGGCGTCATCCACCAACGGCAGCCAGTGGACCGTCACCAATCTGACCACGCAGTTCCTTAACTGTGTTGCCTACGGTGCCGGCAAATTCGTGGCGGTGGGCGACGCCGGAACGGTGCTGACATCGTCCAACGCCGTCAACTGGGAGGATCATTCGCCCGGCGCCAACATCTATCTGCAAAAGATTTTCTGGGGCAACTCGCGCTTCGTCGCGCTTGGCTACACCATTTCACCTGCGTTCAACTGGTCGCTGGTCTCGACCGACGGCGTGACCTGGAGCAATTATTTCATCGCCTCAAACAAGCCGACCGGCGGACTGGCCTATGGCGGCGGCCTGTTTGTTTATCCGCTGGCGATTGGAACGAACCTGCTTTCCACCGACGGCATCTCGTGGTGGAGCCAGCCTACCGGGATGACCAATAGCCTTTACATGATTGGTTCAGGTGGAAACACGTTTGTCGCCTTTGACATCCGCGACCGGACGTTCACCTCCGGTGACGGCACAAACTGGACGTTCAGCGGCGTTAATCCCCTCCTGCGTCCGGAGGGACTGGCGTATGGCAACGGATTCTGGGTGGCGGTGAGCCGCAGCGTCAACGCGAATTATTCCGCCGATCTGGTTCACTGGACCGCCGTGGCTAATTCTCAAACCACGGCGTTTGGGACTTGCTTTGGCAACGGCAGCTTCCTAACGCTCAACAGTGTCATCTGCCAGTCCACGCCGGTCATCGTGCTTCAGACCATGCCCGGCCCGCCCGGCACCATTTCACTTTCCGGACCCGCCGGAGTGACGTATCAGATTCAGACGCTGGATGCATTTGGACAAATGGACTGGCTGACTGTGAGCAATCTCACCGTAACCTCGACGCCCTGTCTTTGGACCGATCCGGACGTGACGGGTCATGCGCAGAAGTTTTACCGGGTGCTGCTGCCGTGACCGGTATCGTCGGACAAGCTCCGTCGGGTGCGCTGCAACCATGAATCCAAATGCTTGGCTTCCGGCTTCGTTTGGATTAACCTGGGATCAAATCTAACTCCAATGAAAATAAAACCGCGATGGCTCGTTCTGGCAGGATTGCTTTTCTTAAACCTGAACGCCTTTTCCCAGGACACGAATTTCTGGATATTCGTGTGCTTCGGCCAGTCAAACATGGAGGGTTTCCCGGGAATTGAAGACCAGGACAGGACAAACGTGGATGCCCGCTTTCAGATCCTGGCCGCCGTTGATTTTCCAAAGCAGGACAGAAAAAAGGGCAACTGGTATGCCGCTGTTCCTCCGTTGTGCCGTCCCTCCACCGGCCTTTGTCCCGCCGATTTTTTTGGCCGGACGCTGGTTGCCAATCTTCCGAAAAACATCCGGGTGGGGGTGGTCAGCGTCGCGGTGGGCGGCTGCAAAATTGAGCTGTTTGGAAAAAATAATTACCAGTCGTTTGCCTCGAATGCTCCGGTGTGGATGAAAGGCATCATCAAGGCTTACGACGGAAACCCCTACCAGCATCTGGTGGACATGGCAAAACTTGCCCAGCAGGACGGAATCATCAAAGGCATCCTGCTGCATCAGGGAGAATCGAACACGGGCGACCGGCAATGGCCCAACAAGGTCAAGGGTGTTTACGAAAATCTGCTTGCTGATCTGAATCTCAACGCCGGGGACGTGCCACTGCTCGCCGGCGAAGTCGTGAATGCCGACCAGCATGGCCAATGCGCCACCATGAATCCGATCATTGACGAACTGCCGAAGACCATTTCCACCGCGCATGTCGTTTCTTCGGCCGGCTGCACCGCCATACCGCCGGACCATCTGCATTTCGATCCGGCTGGCTACCGGGAACTGGGCAGGCGATATGCAGAAGCCATGCTGCCCTTGCTCGGTTACCCGAACCCGGAAACGAAATGACTAAAGCGGCTGACGGGCCGGAAGATGCCGGTCATGTCCGCCCAGCCAAACTTACGTTGATTACCGGCCAAATGAAATTTCCAGTTCGTAGACATCCGCCCCGTTGGGATTGTCTGCGAAGTTGACCCAGATCGCATCGTTGTCAGCCCACATCGTTGCCACATCGCGCCCTTTGCGCCCGACAATTTTTGCCGTGGAAAAATTCACTCCCGCCGGCAGGAAGCGGTTGGTTCCGGCATTCGCCAATATATTTGTCTGGCGCACGTTCCAGGGAATGTCGTTCAACCGGACCGCCTCCGGATAAGACCAGGCCCGGTGCATCCAGGCGGCTTCTTCTGCGGTGATCTTCAGGAGATCACTGCCATCAATTTGCGCCGTGATTTTCAAAGTGGCGGGGATTGAAGAACGGACCGTCTCCGGCGGCGGCTCACCTTGGGGAAAATGAATCTTAAATTCGTAGGGTGCGGCGCCTGGTGGTGTGTCGTCCAGATAAACAATCAGGGCGTCGTTGGTCCGTTCCAGCGCCACCACGTCGCGGCCGGTGACCGGTTCCAGCCGGGCCGACCGCAGCGAGTATTGTTGCGGCAGGAACATGACCGCGCCGGTCGTGGTGATGAAATTCTTTTCGGAGGGATTCCATTGCGAGCCATTTACCGTGACCGCGCCCGCCGGCCAGCCCCAGTTCACATGCTCCCAAAGCGCGCCCTGACGCCGGATGGTGATCCGGTCCGACCCGTCAATAATGCCCTTGAAATGGAACACGGCCTCATTGGTGTTTGTCGGATCCGGTCCCAGCGGCGGCACCGCCACGAACTGCAGCTCGGCGGACAACTGTGTCGTGATTCTTGCCGCATTGTTGGTGAGGGAGTTGTTCGGAACCAACATGGAGGCGTTCAAGCGAAAGAAGGCCGTCTCCAATGCCGGCATGGGAATGGTGAACTCAATCGTTGCAGCACCGGCGGGGACATTCAGCTCGGCGGCGGGCCGCCACGCATCCGCCAGCGTCGGCCGCATCTCCAAAACGGCGTGATCCGTGCCGGGCGGAAAGGTCACGACAAAATCCAGATTCGTTTCCACCACGGATATGGAGTTGATTACCGGCAAATCGGCGGGAACAGCGGCCATAATCCGCCCGCACCAAAGCACCGCGCAAAACCAGAGCAATGTCTGACACGCTTTCTTCATGGGCACATTCCGTTCACGGGTGTTTGACTCCGAATATGACTTGAAGTTCAGACGAAGCAAGCGTCCTGTTCACAACGGCGTGAATTGTGGTCACGGCTTCTGTCGGATGTCTCTGACAATGAGTCCGCAGCAGGCCAGAAATGGCCGGGGTTAATCCATAAAAAAGCCCGCGCTGGCATTATTGGTGCTGACATTTCTTCGAAACTAAACGTATTGAGACATTATTTATGAAAACGAACGCCAAAAGGGAGTTCATTTGCGATATTACCTGGAATTGGAGTGATTCCTTGCCGGCTTCGGGCATTCCTGATCGGGTGAAAAAGTCACAAGTATTGACGCTGACCATGTCTCATAATCCGACGCGGATCAGTCTGGTCAGGTCAATCCCCCAAGCTCAAATCAAGAAGGACAAGTTCAGCAAGCTCAGAAGCCAGTTGTGGCTGGACCTGTTGCATGACCTGCAACGGAACATAACACTCCGTCAGCAGCAGGGCGCAGGTCAAAACTGAAGACCGAAGCCGGTCGCAATGCCGTGAATACGGATGGCCGGCCTTCTAAAATCACTCGACAAAATTCTGAACCGGACTAATTTCAAGACATGAGCGGTTGCCTGCAAATCAACGCGCAGAAATGGAATCTCTGCAGTTCCGACGGAATGAAACTGTTTCTTCCCCGCCAGCATCGGGATGGTTCCATCTATTTTCAAACCAACTGGTCCTTTGTCCCGCAGGAGTCAGATGCGACCAAGGTGGCAGCAGATGCGCCCAGATTGCGGCTCCGTCTGATTGGGTTCGTGCCCGGCCTGGGCGACTGGCGCGACCTGGAAAATCTTTTCCTCGGCTACCACGAACCGGTGGACGGCAAGGAACTGCCGGACACGCGCGGGCCGGATATCTGGATCTGGCCGCCCGGCGAGACCAAACCCCTTCGATTTGGCAGTTGGGAGACCGACCTGAAGTTTGGAGAACGCCACGGTCGTGAATTTGATTTTTCCCTGGAGGCCTGCATCCTCAGCGAACGGGCATCCAAATTCAGGATGGACTGCCATATGAAGGAATTTTTCCAGCAGCCCGTGCCTCCGGATTGGGAATTGCCCGAATGGGTCAACGAGGTGGACGACGAATTGAGCTTTGCCGGCCGCATTGAATTCCGGGAAATCTTTTGCAGCGTGCCCATCAACAGCGCGCAACCGCTCGAATGGGCCCGGCGACTGGCCCGGCGCGAACTGGCCGTGGAGCAATTCGGGCCTTGCACCCTCAGCGATATAAAATCCCCCGATTCATATAATCCCCAAGACGACATCGGCAGCACCGGCCGCCTCGTGGTGCTCCAAATGCCGGCCGGCTGAACGAGCCACAGACCCGACGCTGCAATGGGATGAACGCGAACCGCGCGAACGAAAAAATCAGCATTTCGGTTCGTGCATTTGGTGCATTTCGCGGTTAGGAATTGAATGCGCAAAGATTTTGCCGTAAGCTGCCGCATGGCCAAATCTAAAAATCCCGCCACCGGCGAAGGCTTTCTCGGAGAAATCATGGTCCACAAGCTTACCCGCGCCGTGGGCATGGTGGACAGCGTGACCGGGGCGCAGGCCGGCTGGCCGCCGCAGATCGTCCTGAAGCTGACGGACGGCTCCGTGAAAAAGGGCCGCCTCAGCGATTTCCGGGAACCCAGCGGCAACGAACGGGCCAAACTCTCCGCCACATAACTCCGTTGACGAAGTCGAAAAACTTCCTGACATTGTCAAAAAAACCTCCCGGGAAAGTCAGAAAACCTCCTGACAAAATCGCAATACCAATCAGAAAAGTCAGACAACCAACTGACCAAGCCACTTGACGCAGTTATCTCGCAATCGTTGCCTTGATGCTTTCGCGATGCTGCGGCACCACGCATTGCGCGTCGAACATAGGATTTCCTGGGTGAGTTCGCGGGCTTGGCGTCGATTGCGGACTTTCAGCCCGAGTTTCACGAGAACAGAGTCACATTTCGGCATGACTCATAGTCCATGATAATTCGGCTGAAACGTCTATGGACTATCGGCCTAGTTGAGAAACGTCAGAAGTGAACAGTCAGGACAAGCCACTTGAAATCGCAGAGTTTTATGCGATGGGTCAGCGGACAAACGGTGCAATTCCTGCTGTGATTCCAGTCCTGACATGCGCTTTTCGAGACATGCAATTTTGCCGGTTTTGGCGGGCTGGCTCTGGCTGGTGCCGGAGCTGCCGGCGCAGATTAGCACCAATGTGGTGGTGGCCTTCGCCACCACCAACGCCACGCCGCTCAATCCCGGCTTCGCCGGGTTCACCACGGAGCTGCTGGGCGGCGGCGAGGAATATGCCGACACCAACCTGCAGCGTTATGCGGCGATGCTCTCGCCGGGCTGGCTGCTCTTTCCCGCCGGAACCACCGGCGACGCGTTCAACTGGCAGACCGGTCTGACGGACACCAACTGGGTCAACACCATCGGCCTGAAGGTGGGTCCTGGCAACACCGCCTCCAATCTGACCGCCGACACGGTGCTGGCGTTGCAGGGCAAGGGCGGCGTGTGGTTCACCAATTTTGCGGCCATGGCCGCCAGTCTCGGCGGCGCAAGAATCATCGTCTGCATCAACGGTTTCACCGACACCAACCCCGCCGACGCCGGCGCGTTTGCCGCGTTCGCCTTGAGCAACCATATTGCCGTGGCCGCGTGGGAACTGTGCAACGAGCCGTATTTATTTCAGGGCACGAATGATTTTTTCACCAACGGACTGGATTACTGCAACAAGATGCTGCCCTACGATAAAGCCATCAAGGCCGCGGATTCCAACGCGGTCGTGGCCGTGTTCTTCAGTGATCCGTCGCGGCCAAGCATGAGCTGGGACAATGCCCTAACCCGATACGGCGCGACGAACCAGTTCTGGGATGCGGTGGTATATCATTATTATCCCCAGATGCCCACGAACACGGCGTTTGCGGACTTGATGGCGCTGGACAACGGAATCCTGTTCAGCAACAGCGCGCTTTACATCACCAACACGCTCATCGCGGGCAACGGCGGCAACACGACGTTTCTGCTGACGGAATTGAATCCGGTGAACGGCAACGGACTCGGCGGTCAGAACCCGCCGACCAGCTCGCTTTACGGCGGCATCTTCGACACGGAGTATGTGATGCGGCTGTCCACGTGCTCGCGCGTGAGTTTTGCCGGGAGCTACCAACTGGTGAACGGCAGCGGCGTGGACACGACGAACGATCATTGGAACGCCGTCACCACGGCGGCCGCCAACGGCTACGTGACCAACACCGTGGGTCTGCCGTTCGGATATTTTTTGAGCGCGCAAGGCTCGGCGGAGGCGGTGGCGTTCTGGGCCATCAACCGGTCCACGGCGGTCTATGCCACGAGCGTAGTCGGCACCAATTGTCCGGTGGTGCCGATGGACACGAACGGCCTCACCACCATGCCGGCGGT
>Ga0181528_10002067_pt1 | contig 12321 bp, 6 predicted proteins | sample PEATcosm2014_Bin_47_FD_119742 | JGI IMG/M metagenome (GOLD analysis project Ga0181528, IMG submission 119742) | Peatland microbial communities from MTU Mesocosm Facility, Houghton, MI, USA - PEATcosm2014_Bin10_10_metaG | ecosystem: Environmental > Terrestrial > Soil > Wetlands > Peat | place... | reverse complement strand
GTCGGATCCGTCACGGTGCCATAGATGGTGCCGCTGGACAGCAGCAGCAGAGCCATGTTGAGATCGGGGCTCTGGGTGACCTGGCCGCCGTACACGCGTTGCGTGGGTTGATGGTCGGCGGTGTACAGATTGGATACCACGAACAACGAGTAGTCGCCCACCGTCAGGCCCTTGATGAGGTAGGTGCCGTCCTGCAGGGTGGTGGCCTGCCCCAGGATGGTGCCGGTGGCCGTCAGACCGCGCCGTGCGATGACCGTGATGCCGCCCTGGGGCGTCACGCCGTCCCGCCCCACCACCTTGCCCGTCAGACCGCCGGTGCGGAAGTAGTCGCTGATGTTGGTCAGGACGCGGACGCGGTGTTCGAGGCTGACGATCCACCAGACATTCGGGCTTTGCTGGTATTCGTACCAGTCGCCGAGGAGCGATTCCAGGCCGAAGGCGCAGTACAGGGTGCGGCCGCCGCTGGCGGGGTCGAGGTACCGCACCATGGCCGACTGGCCGCCGTTGCTGTAGTTGTAGGTGGCCAGGCCGCCGTTGGCGGGCGCGATGTCGTCCAGGAACCAGGCGTTGGGACAGCCCTCGTGGCCGAAGTAGTGCTCCGCGCCGTCCAGTCGCAAGGGCGACATGGCGTCGGTGGTGTGGTAGGGGCCGAAATAGCCTCCCCAGCGGCCCGTCATGGAGGTGTCGATGGGATTCTGGGGGAACTGGAAGAGGGCCTGCTCGGTGGCCGACTGGCCCTGCACGGCCGTCATGTCGTTGCGCTGGCCGCCGATGAACGTGCCGGTGATGCCCGAGTCGATCACGTCCTGGGGGGCGTCGGTGACGAAGCTGGCGTGCAGCGTGTTCAGCAGGAAGGGGCTGGTCTGCACGCCGTTCTTGGTGAGCGCCCAGCCCACGTCCTGACCCGTGACGAGCAGCCGGCCGCCGGAGCTGACAAAGGCCGCCAACTCGTTCTGGGTGCTCACGTCCAGCAGCGTGCCGGGCTGGGCGAAGACGTCACCGGTGTACGGCGTGGCCCAGATCACCATGTGATCGCCGTCCTGCGACGGCACCGGGCTGCCGGCGATGGGCGTCAGGGGCAGGGGCGTGTACGAGTTGAGGGTGGCGAAATCCAGCGGCCCGCGGCTCAGAATGCGCCAGATGGCCAGCGGATCGGCCTGCGCCGGCCCGCCGAACGGACCGCCGGTGGTATTGAGGATCGGATTGGCCACCCCGCCCTCGTAGGTGAAGTCGCAGTCCTGGCGAGCCTGGGACGTCAACGTTATGTTCGGGAAGGGGAGCATGTCGAGCGGCCCGCCGCCGATGCCGCCCGGCAGGATGCGGATGACGCCGGACACCTTCTCCGCCGTGATGCCGGGGGGTGGGGCGCCATTCACCCATAGCGGGTGGCACGTCGGGCTGTCGGTGTTGCCGCCGTTGTCGTCGGAGGTCCAGTAATGCTCGGTGGGCAGGGCCACCGGCCAGTAGCGGCTCAGGGAGGCGGTGTCGACGGTGTTGAAATCGGCGGCCTGGAACTTCTGACCCGCGCCGTAATCGCTGACCAGAAGAATGCGTCGCGTGATGTCCAACTGGCGCGACGTGAAGCCGGCGATATGATCGTAGCCGATGGACCAGAAATTCAAGCTCTGGGCCAGCGGGTTGTTGGCGTCGGTTTGCAGGAAGTAGTCGTGGAGCGGGTTCTCCTTGCCGTTGGCCGACAGGCCCAGATCGGCCTGCCAGGGGAAGTTGCCGCGATTGTCGGTGGCCACGATGGTGACGTAGAAGTCGTGCTGCTCGGGGGGACAGGTGAACTGGCAGGTCCAGGTCCCGTTGCCCGCCACCGTGGAGCCGCCGTGGATGCCGTCGTCGTACATCGGGATGCCGTAGGTCTGCACGAAACTCAGGGCGTCGGTGGCGCCGAAGTTGCCAAGGGCGTCGGCGTTCAAGAGGGCGGGCTGGCGCGGATCGACGGTCACCGTGGTGCCGGCGGCGGCGGTGCTGGGCGCGTCCAGAATCATCTGGTCGAATTCGATGGAGTTGAGGTCCGCCGCATAGTCGTCGTCATGCTGCGGCCCGGCGTCCGAGCCCCACAGCCCGCTGGTGAGCGTGACGACCTCTTGGCGCCGCACGAACACCGGCGCGTCGGCCACGCTGAGCACGGCCCATACGCCGACGTTGTTCTGGCCGCCGTTGTTGGTGTCGGCCGGCGCCTCGGGCACGCCGCTGCCTTTGTCGAAGATCTGGGCGGAGATGGTGATGGTCGATCCGGGGAAGGCGCGCTGCGGCGTGCACACCGGCAACTGCGCCGTGAGCCCGTCGCTCAGCACGGGCGGCGAGTTGTCGAAGATGTCGATGACGTAGAGCTGGTAATGCCCGTTCTTGGTCTTGCGTCCGGCGAACACGCACGAGTTGTGCGTGGCGTCCTGGAGGGGACTGGCGAACGGTTCGATCATGTCTTCGCCGCTGATGGCGAACACCGATTGGCCCGTGGGAGCGCCCGTCGAGTCGTAGATGCTCAGCGCGAAGTTGCCGCTGGTGTCATCGCTGTACAGGACGTTGTAGGGATCCGTGAAAGTGGCCGGCATGGCGTTGGGTGGCGTGTTGAGCACCCAGCAGGGGTACAACTGGTCCAGGGCGTTGTTGCTGATGTCGATGGCCGTCCAGGCGTTGGGCGCCAGGGCCGCGCCGCCGGGCGCCGGGACAGCGGCAATCTCGAACAGGCGGTACGAGCCCGTGGCGTTGGCGTTGGACGAGAAGACCACCGTGCCGTTGATGCCGGGCGTCCAGTGGGCGTTGATCTTGTTGCCCGAAAAAGCGCCGTCGGTGGTGATCTCCACCATCTGCGGCTTGCCCGTGTTGGGATCGATGGCCGTCGGGTCGGTGGTCACCCAATACAGGTTGAGGTCGACGTCCGTGCCCATCCGGGCCGAAAACACCAGCCGCGAGCCGTCCGGGCTGTAGGCCAGACCCTGGATGTTGGCCAGCCCGTCGATGAGCAGGGTCTCCTGGCCGCTGCGCAGGTTGTAGTCGTAGATGGCGTTGCTGCGCACGTAGCACAGATCCACGCCGCCGGGATTCCACGCCGGATAGCGCGTGTCGCCGTTGGCGGTGCTGATTTGCAGGGGCGTCAGGGCCGCGCCGGTGGAGGGATTGGAGCCGTCGGTGCGGCAGATGAAGACGTTGTACTGGCCGAGGCGATTGGAGGCGAAGGCGATCTCGGTGCCGTCCGGCGAATAGACGGGATCCACGTTGTCGGAGCCGGGGGTGTTGGTGATGGCCAGATCGGGCGTGGGCGGCGTCGCCGCCTGCCGCGTCGTGCCGCGCTTTTGGGCGCTCATGCGCGACCCGCCCGTGGTGCCGATGAACTCGTGCCCCGGCCGGTTCCAGCCGATCGGCTTGGTGCCCTTGTTGCGCCTGACACGGACGGCGCGTGGGGCCCTGACGCCTTGCGGCACCGGCATCGTCTGGGGCGCCACCGTCGTCTGCGGTGCCGGTTTTGTCTGGGGAGTCGGCGTCGTCTGCGGTGCCGGCTTGGTGGTGGGGGTGCGCACCTCGCCGGCGCCGAATGCCATCCCGCCACCCAGGGTGCAGAGGGCAAGCAGCAGCGCCCCCACCCGACTCGCTCGCGTCAACGCCATGGCCGACCTCCAAGACCTGCCGAACCTGGGACGTGGTGGTGCCTGACCTCGCATCGTCCGGCCACGAGGGGAGCGTGCCGGCGACGCATGGCGCTCAACGGGGAGTACTTGTGCCGTTTCTGCATATTCCCGACTCACCAGCCCCGTAAACGTCCCGTGCTACAAGCCGAGGCCAGCCCGCTTTTCCGGACCTGCCTCGCCTTGACCCACCCGGGCCGCTCCCACGGAACCCCATGGCTCCGCGAGCGTTAGACACCGCACGATTGCCGTTGGCGCCAGCGAAGCACAAACCTGGCCTCGCGCACCCTCCGGCCTGGCCGACGAGCCGAGCTTCGCCTCGGCCGAAGCTACTCCTCCTCGGCCTTGGCCCCAGATTCTCCGGCGGCTTCGCCGCCCTCCAGGAGCGCCCGCAGCTTGTCGCCCATGAGGTCGCCCAAGGTGCGCCGCGCCGGCGCGGAGGTGGTGGCGTGCTCGGCGCTCACACCCTCGCGCTCGCGCTCGGAATCCCGGTCCCGGCGCCGATCCCGGCGCTGCGCGGCGGCCGCCCGTGGCTCCGCCTCGCGCTCGCCCTCCTCCTCGCGCCGGTCGCTGTAGCGCCCCCGCGCCAGAGGCGCCCGCGGCCCGCGGTCCGCGCTGGGCCGGCCGAAGCCGCGCTCGGCGGCGGATCGCGCCGTGACGATGGACAGGGCCAGATCGCGCTCCACGGGATTGAGCCGCTCCACGCGCAGCTCGACCTCGACGCCCTCCGCCAAACCACTCGCCGGCAGCGCCGCCACTTCCTCAGAGGTCGTGGCCTCCGGCGACTCGGCGCTGGCCGCTTCCGGCTCGGCGCTCGGCGCCTCCGGCTCGGCGCTCGTGGCATCCGCCTCGACGGCGGCCGCCACGGCCTCGGCCGGTTGGCTCTCTTCGGTCGGCGCCGCGCCGGACGGCGCCACGTCGTCGGGCGCCACGCCCTCGGCGACCGCGGCCGGTGGCGTCTCCGCCGCGGGCTCGGGCTCCGCCGGGGCCGGCGCCGGGCGCAGCTCGTCGGGCACCCCGACGATCACGTCCCAGCCCACCGGCAGCCGCACCAGGGCGGCCTCGCCGTCGTCGATGAGGCGCAGCACGCGGCCCCGCACGCTCTGGCCGGGCCGGTACATCTTGGGAATGTCGCGCCACGGGTCGGCCAGCAGTTGCCGCCGGCCCAGGGAGATGCGCTGCTCGCCCAGGTTGAGCTTGAGGACCATGACCTCCAGGGGCTCGCCCAGACGCAGCTCCTCGTGGGGGCTGTCGACGCGCTTCCAGGACAGCTCGCTGACGTGCAGCAGGCCGTCCACGCCGCCGATGTCGATGAAAGCGCCGAAATCGGTGATGCGCCGCACCACGCCCCGCCGCACCTGGCCTTCGCGCAGGCGCGCCATGGTCACGTCGCGCTCCGCGGCGCGCTCGTTCTCCACCACCAGGCGGTGGCTGAGCACGACGCGCTTGCGCTTGCGCTCCACCTCGATGACCACCAGGCGCAGGGTCTGGCCCATGTACTTGTTGAGGTTGCGCGGCCGGCGCACGCTGACGTGGCTGGCCGGCACGAACCCCTGGCCGTACAGGCCGAGATCCACCAGAAGGCCGCCCTTGACGGCCTCCACGACGCGTGCCTCGAGCACCTCGCCGCTGTCCTGGATGTCGAGAATATGCTCCCAGGCGGCTTCCACGTCCGCCTGTCGCTTGCTCAACAGGAGATAGCCGTCCTCCGATTCGATGCGCCACACGACGACCTTGATCTCGTCGCCGACGTGAATCGAATCGCGGATGGCTTCCAGCTCGCCCTTGGGAATCAGCCCTTCGGACTTGGTGCCGACGTCCACCATGACGCCGTTGTCGCTGATCTGCACCACCGTGCCGGTGACGAGGTCGCCTTCGCGCAAGTCGTTGGTCAGTTCGGGGCTCTCATAACGAGCCATCAGCTCGTCCATGCTGGGCATGGACTCGCCGCCCTCCTCGGGGCTCTGCTCCGCATCGCTCGGCGCCGCGTCGAGGCGATCGTCACGCTCTTCACTCATGCCTGCTCACCCTGTTCCACGTGGGAAGGCGGAAGCCGCCGTTTGCCATGCCCGGAGAATCGAAAGTGCGTGGGAACACCAGGGAAGGGTGACACTACGCTGGCTGTCGAGGGGCTCTCGCCCTTGTGCTCAGTCCGGGAATCCACAGGTCGGCCTGTCCGCGTCGGCCGAGTATAGCACGCCCCTCCGCGCTTGTAAACGCTATGTCAAGCCACTTTCCGGCCCACGGCGGGCAGACGCGCCCCGAGCAGCTGCGCCGCCCCCGACTCGGCGGCGCTCACGGCCTCGCGCGGCGCCTCCCAGACGCAGCACCAGCCCGCCGGCCGCGGCCCCAGCACCGGCACGCGCGCCGCGTGCAGAGCCACCAGCGCCGCCGCCAACATGTCGCCCAAGGCCGCCTCCAGAGCCGCCCGCACCAGCTTCGGCGCCTCGTCGTCGGGTCCCGCCGGCAGGCGCCGCCCGCCGAGGGTGCGCACCGCGCCCTCGCGGCGCGCCCGCCGCGTCACGTCGCGGGCGAAGGCCTCCACCGCCGGGAACGCCGCCGCGAAGGATGTCCATTGCGCGCGCGCCTCCCCGGCGCTGATCTGGAGGCGCCGCGCCAGCCAGGCGGCGTCCCCGCCCCGCAGCGCCGTGAGGTTGAGGGCCGCCGCGCGCCGCCGCTGCAGCTCGCTCACGTCGTCGGCGCCGCACCCCGCCAGCCGCCCCGCGACGGCCAGATCGGCGCGTTCGGCGCCCGCCAGCAGCCCGCGCAACGCGCGATCCCCGCTCAGCTCCGCCAACAGGCGCAAGGCGGCATCGGGGAAGATCACCTCGCCGACCACGGCCCCGTCGACGGCGCGATCCGGGCCCTCGAACCGGCCGCTGCCGTGCGCCGTGCGCCGCAGGTCGAGTTCCTGGGCGGCCAGGGCCGCCGCCACCGGCAACTCGCGGCGCAGGTAGGCGCCGCCCAGGCCGTCGCGCTCCAGGGCCTCGCGCATCACCGGCTCCACGCGCCGCACGAGGTCCGCGTCGCGCAGGGCGTCCTCCTCGGCGCCGTCGCCGTGACCGCTCTCCACCCCCAGCCAGCGGCGCGCCAGCTCGGCGGGCGGCGGCGATTCGCGGTCCGGATGGAGCAGCCAGAAGGCCACCCGCGTGTCGCCCGCCGGCCGCGCCGCCAACGCACCCAAGCGCGCCACGTCGTGGGCCACGACGCCCACTTCGCCGCTCCGCAATGGCGCCAATGCCACCTCCGCCCAGGCCCGCGGCACCCACCACGCCTCGCCGCGACCCGGGCTGAGCGCCACGCCGCCGGGCGCCGCAGCCACGCCCACCACCCGCGCCGCGCGCGCCGCCTCCACCACGCGCTGGACGTCCGCCGCATCGTTGACCACGCGATGCGACGGCCCGCCCGACGGCGCCAGGGCGCGCGGCGTCAGGCGGCGCACCAAATCGCCGCACTCCAAGCGCGTCAACAGGCGCGCCACGGCTTCCGGCCGCGCGGACGGCGCCGGCCAGCCGCCGGGCGGCGTATCCACCGGCGCGTCGCGGCGCACCATGATGACGGCCCGCGCCGCCCGCACCTGTTCCGCGCCGGCCGCCAGCAGCTCGCCACGCTTGCCGCCGATGCGCGGCGCGGCGGCCAGCACGCCCTCGACATCACGGTAGGCCGCCACGAGTCGCGCCGCGATCTTCTCTCCGACTCCGCTCACGCCCGCCACGCCGTTGCCGGGATCGCCCTCCAGCGCCTTGGCCTCCGCCCACTGCCCCGGCGTGACGCCGTAACGCGCCTCGACGGCCGCTGGGTCGAACACCTCCAGCCCGCCCACGCGCGCTGCCAGCAAGGTGATGCGATTCTCGACCACCTGGCACAGGTCGCGATCCGCCGACAGAATCAACACCTCGCCGTCCAGCTCCGCCGCCACCGTGGCCAGCACGTCCCGCGCCGCCCAGCCGCTGACCTTGAGGACGGGCGGGTCGAGCGCCGCCAGCAGCTCCTCGGCCAGGGCGCGCTGGGCGGTCAGGCCGGGGTCCTCGGGGGCGCGCTCGGCCTGATAGCCGGGATAGGCGGCATGGCGCCAGGTGGGCGGAGCGCTGTCCCAGGCCGCCACCACGCGCCGCGGGCGATGGTCGTCGAGGACGCGCAACAGCACCCCCGCCAGGCCGTGGAAGGCGCCCGTGGCCTGCCCGTCGCGCGTGTGGCGCGGCGGCATGGCGTGCCACGCCCAGCGCAGCAGGCTGTCCGGCTCGACCAGCAGGCTCGGCGGCACGTCAGGGGCCGTCCGGCAGCGTCACCGACGGCGCCAGCAGCCACACCAGCGACGGGCCGGAGAGCTGGGGCACCACCGCACCCGCGCGCGCCGCGGCCGGCGCCACGGTGTCGCTCGCCATGAGCCGGTCCAACCAGGTGGTGTGCTCCATGCGCACCAGGTTGGGCTCGTCGCCGGCGTGCAGACCGCCGAGCTTCTCGGCCAGCTCGACGGCCCGGTAGAAGCCGCCCAGTTCGTCCACCAGCCCGGCGGCCTTGGCCTGCTCGCCGGTCATGACGCGGCCATCGGCATAGGGCCGAATGGCCTCCGGCTTGACGCCGCGGCCGCGCGCCACGTCGGCCACGAACTGCTCGTAGGTGTTGTCCACCAAGCCCTGCAGCAGGGCGCGATCCTCGGGCGACATGGGCTTGGTCATGGACCCGACGTGCTTGAAACGGCCGCTGGTGATGCTCTGGTCGGTGACGTCGTAGTGCTTCATCAGGCCCGAAAGGTTGTAGCCGGGAATGACGACCCCGATGCTGCCGGTCTCACTGGCGCGGTTCGCCACGATCTTGTCGCAGGCACTGGCCACGTAGTAGCCGCCGGAGGCCGCCACGTCGGCCATGGCGGCCACGAAGGGCTTGTGCCAGCGCGTGCGGGCCTCCATGATGGCTTCGTAGATCTCCTGGGAGGAGGCGGCTGCCCCGCCCGGCGAGTCGATGTGCAGGAGGACGGCCTTGATGGACTTGTCGCGCGCCGCCTTGCGCACCTGACGGATGATGGAACCCGCGCCGACTCCCGCCTCGCCGCCGAACAGCGACGTCTCGCCGCCCGCCATGATCACGCCCTTGACCGGGATGAGGGCGATGCCGTCGCGGCCCGTCATGCCGACTCCCTCCTCTCGGCGGCTCGACGACAGGCCGGCCGCCACCAGCCACACCGGCAGCAGGCACAGCGCCAGCAAGCCCAGGCAGCCCGCGCCCAGCACGATGCCCAGCACCGGCACGCGGCGCGGCGGAGGAGGAGGCGGGGGAGGAGGCGGCGGCGGCGACGTTGTCGTCATGGACGGCGACGGCTCCGGCGCGGCCGGGATGCTGGGTTCGTCGATGTCGAATGCCACGGCGGGGCCCTCCCTTGGCAGCCGGTGTTCCGCGCCGCCGGCGGCTAACCTCCCGCGCTCGGCAGGCGGTCGAACTCCAGGGCCATCACCAGCACCTGCCCGGCCAGCTCGTTGACCGGCAGCCGCTTGAGGCGCAGACAGGCCGTCCCAGCCACGTGGTCGCTGGGCAGCAACTCCACGGCGAAATCCACGGCGCGGCCGTCATTGAGCAGCGTGGCGCGTTTCGGCGCCCCTGTCAGCGGCCGCAGCTTGACGGCGTCGCCGGCCATTTCGCGATGGCAGATCACGTACAGCATGTCGCCGCGCCGCGTCAGAAGCACGTCGCGGTTGTCGGTGAGCGTCGAGCACGGCTCCCCCAGCAGCGCCGGCCGGACACGCACGTACCAGTCGCCCAGGCGGCGCAGGATGCGCTCCGCCTCGATGGGAATCGCGCCGTCGGCCTTGGGGCCGACGTTGAGCAGGTAGTTGCCGCCCCGCGCCAGGTACTTGGCCAGGCTGCGCTGCAGGTGCAGGTCGCTGTAGTAGTCTTCGTCGGCGCGATAGCCCCAGCTCTCCATGCCCACCGATTGGCAGGCTTCGGTGGGGCGCGCGAAGCCGGACAGGGCATCGAGGCTCGGATCGAAGTCGCGCTCCGGAGTGCCGAAATCGCCGGGGTCGAAGCCGCGATCATTGATGATGCAATTGGGCTGCAGCTCACGAATGAGGGCGTTGAGCGACGGATCGACGTGCTCGTCGACGTTGTTGTCCCACCAGAAGCCGTGGATCTCACCGTACTGCGTGCACAGCTCCCGCACCTGCTCGCGCAGCACCTCGACGAAGGCCAGGAGGTCCGGCCGATCGCCGGGCTTGGGGCCGGGCAGCTCGTGATGGCGGCCCTGATTGGGATAATAAGGATGGTGCCAGTCAGGAATGGAGCAGTAGAGGCACAACGGAAAGCCGCGGCGATGGCAGGCCTCGGCCATCATCCCCACGATGTCCCGGCCGTAAGGGGTGTGCATGGTGCTGAAGGTGGTCTGCCTGGTGTCCCACAGGCAGAAGCCGTCGTGGTGGCGGGTCGTCAGGCAAAGGTACTCCATGCCCACGGCTTCCGCCAGGTCCAGCCAGGCGTCGGGATCGAACCGCGTGGGATTCCACTGCTCGGCGAGCTGGACGTACTCCTCGGAGGGCACCTTGAAGCGCCATTGCTCCTGCTCATGCCGCGCATGGATGGCATACAGCCCCCAGTGCACGAACAGGCCGTAGCGCCGTTGAAAGAACCAGTCGCGTCCATCACCGAAGGCCATCGCCGACTCCCTACAAGGAGGCGGCTATTCGCGCCAGCCACCGTTCCGCCTGCCACGGCGTGGTGAAGACGATCACTTGCAGCTCCGGCCGCGGCGGCGCGGCGGCCAGGGCGTGGTATTGGCGGCGCCGCCGACGGTAGGTGGTGAGGCACCACAGGAACAGCGAGTCACGACGCAGGAAATGCTCGGCAAGCCGTTCGCGATTGCCGTTGCAGCACAGTTCGCGGCGCCACCAACGGCGGAAAGTGCGGCGCCACAGGCGGCCGAAGACGATCGGCAAAGGGTAATCGAGCACCACCACGGCGTCGGCGCGGGCCAGGATGAGATCCTGCACGCGGCGGTAGTTGCCGGCGATCACCCAACGCTCGCCGGCCACCGCGGCCCGCACCTTGGCGCGCATGACATCGTGCGGCACCTCGCGCCAGCCGGGCAGCCAGTTCAAGTCGTCCAGATCCACCGCCGGGCCGCCCAGCAGCGCCGCGAGCCGCTGGGCCAGCGTGGACTTGCCCGAGCCGGTGGTGCCGACGATGGCCACGCGCCGCAGCGGCCCGGCGTCAGTCACGGCACGCTCCCAGGCGCGCCAGCCAGCGTTCCGTCTGCCAGGGGGTGGCGAGGAGGATGACCCGCAGCTCGGGAGAGGGCGGCTGCGCGGCGAGGGCGCGGTAGCGGCGGCGGCAGCGCAGGTGGGTCTTGAGGCACCACAAGAGCAGGGAGTCGCGGCTGAAGAAGTGCTCGGCGAGCCGCTCGTAGTTGCCGTTGCAGCACTCCTCGCGCCGCAGGGCGCGGCGAAAGGTGCGGCGCCACAGGCGGCCGAAGACCACGGCCAGGGGGTAGTCCAGCACCACCACGGCGTCGGCGCGCGCCAGGATGAGGTCCTGCACCCCCCAGTAGTTGCCGGCGATCACCCAGCGCTCGCCGTCCACCACGGCCCGCACCTGGCCGCGCAGGTCCGCCGGCGGCACCTGGCGCCAGCCGGGCCGCCACACCAGATCGTCGAGATCCACGGCCGGCGCCGCCAGCAAGGCGCCGAGGCGCACGCCGAGCGTGGATTTGCCCGACCCGGTGGTGCCGACCACCGCCACGCGCCGCAAGGGCGCCTCCTTATTCATGGCCGCGCACGCCGAAGGCCCCTGGCTCCAGGCGTAGCGTGCCGCCGTCGCTGAAGTTGATGGTGCGCGGCTCGCGCTCGGCGTTGTAGCCGGCATACGTACGTCGGCCGTTCTTCACGAAGGCCAGGCTCAACGGATAGTCGCCGCTCACCGTGCGGTCCACCTGACCCAACTCGTCCAGGGCTCCCAGCCAATGCTCCAGGAAGGGTCGCGAATCGCCCGCTTCCAGGCCGATCTTGTCGCCCGCCGCGCGCAGCTGCGCCAGCGCGTCGGCGGGATCGCTCAGGGCGCGGTACATGAGCACCAGATCCGCCCAATCGGTCCAACCCGGGCCGCCTTTCTCCTTCACCAGGGCGGCGTAGTTGCGCGCGCAATAGTCGGGATAGAGACCTAAGTAGAGAGACCCGCCTTGGAACGGAAGCCAGTTGATGCCGTGGACGCATTCCGGAACGGCCGAGAACCAGGTTTCGTTGACGCTCTTGCCGCCCCACACCATGGTCACCACGCTGGCCTGATAGCCCGGCGGCCGGATCTGACCCGTGACGTCGAACCAGTAGGCGTTGATGCCGGCCAGCTCCGTGGCATACAGGTAGGCGCCCAGATCGCGCAGGGCCTTGTCGCCGGTGTACTGGCCGAGCAGGAAGATGCCCGTCCAGGCGTTCATGGCTTCCGAGGACGATTCCTCGTTGTTGCCGTCCCCGAATCTCCCGCTGCCGCTGGCCCAGGAGTGGCCGGCGTACGGATCGAGGTGGCGCAGGCGAGGGAAGAGCGGATCGGCGCGGTCCGGGGCGGCGATGTCGCGCGCCAGCATCCGCAGCATCGGCCCATAGCGCTGCTCACCGGCCCAGGACGGATCCTTGCGCGCCATCTCGGCGGCGGCGCGCAGGAAGTAGCCGTAATGGAAATGGTGATCGTTGATCTCGGTGTCGCT
>Ga0181528_10002065_pt1 | contig 12323 bp, 8 predicted proteins | sample PEATcosm2014_Bin_47_FD_119742 | JGI IMG/M metagenome (GOLD analysis project Ga0181528, IMG submission 119742) | Peatland microbial communities from MTU Mesocosm Facility, Houghton, MI, USA - PEATcosm2014_Bin10_10_metaG | ecosystem: Environmental > Terrestrial > Soil > Wetlands > Peat | place... | reverse complement strand
CACGGCATCTACCCCGCCGAACGCGGTCAGCGGCTTGGGCAGGTTCATCACCAGGTTCGGATCGATGATCGCCAGGTTCGGCGTCAGCTCGTAATCGGCAATCGGATACTTCTTGCCCGTCGAATCGTCGGTCACCACAGCAAACGGAGTCACCTCCGAGCCGGTACCCGATGTGGTGGGAATCGCGATCAGCTTGGCCTTGACGCCCATCTTCGGGAACTTGTAGATGCGCTTGCGAATGTCCATGAAGCGCATGGCCAGGTCCTCGAAGTCCACCTCGGGATGCTCGTACATCACCCACGCGATCTTGGCCGCATCCATCGGCGACCCGCCGCCGAAGGCCACAATCACGTCCGGCTGGAATCCATTCATCACTTCCACGCACTTGCGCACCGTGCTCAGGTTCGGATCCGCCTGCACCTGCGAAAACACGTCCACTTCCAGATTCAGCTTCTTCAGCGTCTCGATCAAATCGTCGGCCACGCCGTTACGGAAGAGAAAGTCGTCGGTCACCACCAGCGCGCGTTTCTTGCCGGCCATCTCCTTCAGTGCCTCGGGGATGCAGCCACGGCGGAAATAGATGGACCCCGGCAGCTTGTGCCACAGCATGTTCTCCGCGCGCTTGGCCACAATCTTCTTGTTCAGCAGATGCTTCGGTCCCACGTTCTCACTCACCGAGTTCCCTCCCCAGCTTCCGCAGCCCAGCGTCAGGCTCGGAGACAGGCTGAAGTTATAAAGGTCGCCAATGCCGCCATGCGACGACGGCGTATTGATCAGAATGCGCGAGGTGTTCATGTGCTCGCCAAAATACTCCACCCGCAGTTTCTGCTGATCTTGATCCGTATACAGCACCGAGGTGTGGCCTATCCCTCCCAGTGTCACCAGTTCCGAGGCAATCTTCACCCCGTCCTTGAAGTCTTTGGCTCGATAGAGTGCGAGGATCGTCGAAAGCTTCTCGTGAGCAAAGGGTTCCGTAACCGTTGTGTCCGAGACCTCGCCGATCAGCACCTTGGTCGTCGCCGGCACGGTGATCCCCGCCAGCTCTGCAATCTTCGGGGCCGCCTGGCCCACAATCTTCCCGTTCACAGCCCCATCGATCAGGATGATCCGCCGTACGGCCTCGGTCTCTTCCGCGTTGAGGATGTAACCGCCATGGCGCGAGAAGCGGTCGCGGATCGAATCGTAAATCGAATCCACCGCAATCACCGCCTGCTCGGAGGCGCAAATCACTCCGTTGTCGAAGGTCTTCGACATCAGGATCGAAGCAATGGCCCGCGTCTGATCGGCGGTCTCGTCAATAACCACCGGGGTGTTCCCGGCCCCCACACCGATCGCCGGCGTGCCCGACGAATACGCCGCGTGCACCATTCCCGGCCCGCCGGTCGCCAGAATCAGCTTCACCGCCGGATGCCGCATCAATTGGTTGGAAAGCTCGACAGTCGGTTCATCGATGCAGCCGATGATGTCCTCCGGAGCGCCCGCCTCAATGGCCGCCTTCAGCACCAGCCGCGCCGCAATGCAGGTACACTTGCGCGCCCGCGGATGCGGGCTGATGATGATGCCATTGCGTGTCTTCAGGCTGATCAGCGTCTTGAAAATCGCAGTGGAAGTGGGGTTGGTCGTAGGAATAATTCCGCAGATCAAGCCCACTGGCTCGGCGATGGTGATGGTGCCTGCTTCATCGTCCTCGCTCAAAATGCCGCAGGTCCGTTCGTCCTTGTACTTGTTGTAGATGTATTCCGAGGCAAAGTGGTTTTTGATCACCTTGTCTTCCACCACTCCCATCCCGGTCTCCTGCACTGCCATTTCGGCCAGTGGAATCCGGGCGTCCGCCGCGGCAAGCGCCGCGCTGCGGAAGATATGGTCCACCTGTTTTTGTGAGAACGTGGCGAATTTCTGTTGTGCGGCTTTGACCCGGACAATCAACGCTTCCAGATCTTCTTTCGTTTTGACCGGGCTCTGTGGGCACTGGCGAACAGCAAGATACTCCTCGAAATTGGTCATTAGCTCCTCTGATCCATGGCTTATGAATGAATACGGTTGGAGGACGCGCCGCACGAAAATTCCTCCACGCGGCCCTGTGACACAGCCATATTGTGGTACGGGAACGGGATAGTTGTATGTGACCAAATACACAGAGGGAACAGTTTGTTCGCCGAGCCTGTATTTCCTGCGCATTTCAGGATGTTCATGCACCCAATAAGGAGATTTCGCATGATCCGCGCAAATCGAAAAAAACGAATCATCGCTGCGGACACCGGCTCCAGCATTCGAAAACAGCCTCGCGACTCCCTGCCGGGAACAATTCCCGCCCTCGCGGTGTCTACCGTAGTGAGGCAATCCCTTACATGCTTGAACTGCGTCATCTCACCAAGAGGTACAGCAGCATCGCGGCAGTGGATGATGTGAGTTTCACTGCGCGCCCTGGGGAAGTCACCGGCTATCTCGGAGCCAACGGCTCGGGCAAGTCCACCACCATGAAGATGGTCACCGGGCTGATCCAGCAGGACAGCGGAGAAATCCTCTTCGACGGCCTGCCCGTGCAGCGCGACTGGATGAGCTTCAGACGGCGCATGGGCTATGTTCCGGAAGAGCCGTACCTCTACACCCATCTGAGCGGAATGGAATATCTGGAGATGGTTGCACAGCTACGCGGCTTGCCTTCCAAATCTTCCGCCGATTGCATGAACGGGATGCTCCAGCTTCTCAACCTGCACGGCGACCGCGATCTGTCCATCTCCTCGTACTCCAAAGGGATGCGGCAAAAAATCCTCCTCATCGCGGCGCTCCTGCACAACCCCGATCTCATTCTTCTCGACGAGCCGTTCTCCGGCCTCGATGTCGGTTCGGCATTGGTTCTGCGCAATCTGATTCAGGAACTGGCCAGGCGCGGCAAGGTCATTCTCTTCAGTTCCCATGAATTGGAAACGGTCCAGCGCATCTGCTCCCATGTCGTGATTTTGCATCGCTCTCGACTGGTTGCCGACGACTCCATCGAACACTTGCAGACCCTCATGTCTCTCTCTTCCCTTGAGGAGATCTTCTCCGAATTGGCCGTCGAGCACGATGCGGGCGCTGTGTCCACGCAGATTGCCGATCTGATTCAAGCCTGAGAGGGACTCATGCAGCAGACTCAGTTTCGCGTGCTTTATCGCGTCTTTCTGCTTCGCGTGGTCGACCTGGAGTTGATCTCCGCCGACGGCGACCCAACCAAACTTCTCGGCCAGCTCGCCTCGATCTTCGCCACGATGAGCTTCTTTCTCTGTGCTCCGCTGATCTTGAATGGTGCGCAGTGGAACCAATCCAACTGCTGGATGATGGAGCGGCTCTTCCTCGCTCTGACCATGCTGGTCGTCGGACTCTTCGCTGTCCTCAGTTGGGATTCCATCTTTCCCGACAAGCGCGACCTGCTGGTTCTTGCGCCCTTGCCCGTGAAGCCGCGCACCATCTTCCGCGCCAAGTTGGCAGCCCTGGGCTATGCCATGGCTCTGCTGGTTTTGGCGCTGAATATCTTCACCGGCCTCCTCTGGCCGGCCGTTCTTGTGCCCGTCGGCGGATTCCTGTCGGTTCTCCGCACCTACGCGGCCTTCTGGATCTCCATGCTGGCTGCTGGATCCTTCCTTTTCTTCGCGGTGTTGACGCTGCAAGGGATTGCCTCGCAATTGCTCCCACGCCAACTCTTTCTGCGCGCTTCCGCCTTCATTCAAATCGCGGCCTTCTGCCTGCTGCTCGGTGACTTCGCCATGGAACCCTGGGGCGTGACAGCCGGCGTGCTGCAGTCGCCAACGGCGCTCAACATGCCCACCTACTGGTTCCTCGGCCTCTTTCAGGTCATCGGCGGAGCTTCCGGCCCATTGCAACCGGTCTTTGCTGAGCTTGCGCAGCGGGCCGTCCTCGCGCTGGGAGTCGTCTTTTGCGGCGCCTGCGCTTCCCTTTTGCTCTTCTATCTCCGCATGTTGGACAAAGTCGTTGAAGCTCCGGACATTCTTCCTTCTTCCCGGCGTTGGAATCTGCCGCTGCCCGCAAGCGCTTTGCTCACCGGCGCGATCACTGTCTTTGCCCTGCGCACCTTGCTCCGCAGCCGCCCCCACCGCGTGATTCTCAGCTTCTTTTATGGCGTCGGGATGGCCCTTTCCATCCCCTACGCCTATGCCCTCTTCAAAAACAATGGATGGCTTGCGCAGGGAGCCTACCAGGATGCAGGGCCGATTCTGGCCAGCAGCATCGTCATCCTTTGCATGGCCGTCGCTGGGCTGCGCAATGTGGCTTCCATGCCCATAGCGCTGCCCGCCAACTGGATCTTCCGCATCACCGAGTTGAACGCCCCCGCCGCCTATCTTCGCGCCATTCGCCGGGCCATGTTTGTTTGCGGCGTTTTGCCAGTGTGGATCGGCTCAGGAGTTTTCTTATGCGCATTCCTGCCGTGGAAATTGGTCGCTCAACACCTTCTCGTGCTAGCACTCGTGGGCGGAATTCTGGTCGAGATCTGCCTCTACAGCTTCCGCAAGATTCCCTTTACCTGCTCCTATTTGCCGGGAAAGGGGAATCTGCATTTCGCCTTCTGGGCTTGCGCCGTCGTGCTTTTGCCGGTAATCGGAAAAGCGGCGCAGTGGGAGACGGAGTTGCTCGCCACCCCGGTTCGATTCGCGGCGATGATCCTTGTGCTTGGGGCCAGCCTGCTCGGTGTGCGCAGAGGTACGGCTTCCACATTCCGGCCAATGGAAACCATGCAGTTCGATGAATCGGAGTCGCCTCTGGTACAGACACTGAGCCTGAGCCGTTACTGATCTACACCGCCCGGATTTCCAGCGACTTCCCCAAGACCTGCAACGCCGCTGCAATGCCGTCAATCTTCGTAGCGTGGCGGGAATCCGTAAGACGGTTCACCTCTTGCCGCGTGACCTTCATTCGCCGCGCCAATTCAGCCGGCCGCACTTTTTGCTCGACCATCTCATTCAACAGCAAAACCTTTGCAGCGACACTCGGCGGAAGCTCGACCAGGTATTGCCCCTTCTTTGGTTTGGATGGAGAAGGAATCGGACGCCTGTCATCGAAATAGAAGTCCATCGCAGATTCCAGTGCGTCTTTGGCGTGATGCAAAGCGTCTTTAACGCTGGTCCCGCACGTGATTGCTTCCGGGATGTCGGGGAACGTCACAGTGTAACCACCCTCAGGTTCTTTCAAGAGCTTGACGGGGAATTTCATGGTGATTCCTCCACTACTTCAATCCGAGCTGCTTTTTGATGGCTTCCACGGTCCCTGTCGGGATTTCCTTCTGGTGCATGGGAATGATCGTTTTCTTCCCGTTCAGGAATACATGAAAATGAGAACCTTTTGCCGGGGAGAACGTCGCGCCTTGCTTTGCCAGCCACCGCTTGAACTCGCTGCTCTTCACGTCGTAAATGTAATCTATATTGCTTACATGGGCAAAAGAAATGCAAGCAGAAATGGCGATTTGACCGGTACATCTGCCCCTCCCGGCGCATAAAAGTCCGAAGGCGGCTGCACGCAATGTGCACCGCCTTCGGACTTTCGAAAAACACTTCCCGTTGATTTACACTTCGCTTCCCGCCGGCACCCCTCGTCTCGATACTTCGAAAACAGAATTCGCCGGACGCGAAGTCCTAGAACGCAGCCACCGTCTGACGCAGGCTATAGGAGCTGAGCGTCTTGATATAGTTGCCGCGGTCGAACGCCGAAGTGTCGGGTACCGAGCGGCGGCTCAAGCAGCCACGCGTTTCCCACAACGAAGTGTATTCGCGCTTCTCCAGCCAATAGCGCAGGTCGGCCAGCACGCGGCCGATGTGCTCGATGCCGTGAATGTGCAGCGCGGAACACATCATTGCCACGCCCGCTCCGGCCATGATGCACTTCAACACATCTTCCGCCGAGTGAACGCCGCCTGAAACTGCCAGGTCGATGTTCATATTGCCGTACAGGATCGCAGACCAGTGCAACCTGGGCAGCAACTCCGACGGGGTCGAAAAGTGCAGTGTGGGCCGCACTTCCAGCGTCTCGATGTCGAAATCCGGCTGATAGAAGCGGTTAAACAGAACCACTCCCTTGGCGCCGGCTTCTTCCAGGCGGCCTACCAGGTGCGGAATGCTGGTGAACGACTGCGAAAGCTTCACCGAAACCGGAACCTTCACTTCGCTGGCCACTGCGGCAACCAGTTCCAGAAGCTGCAATTCCAATTCCGCCGAGGTCTGCTTCTTGTCCGTCGCCAGCGCGTAGGTGTTCAGTTCGATGGCGTCGGCGCCTGCCTCTTCCATCTCCTTCGCGTAGCGCACCCAACCGCCCTTGGTGGCGCCGTTGAGGCTGGCCAGAATCGGAATCTTCACCGCTTCCTTGGCCTTGCGCAGGTAATCCAGATACACGTCCTGCGTCATGCGATAGTCGGTCAGGTCGGGCAAGTAGCCAAGCGACTCGGCGAACGATTCCGTACCACGCGACAGATCGTCGTCCAGCGCCTTGGACTCCAGCAGCAGCTGCTCTTCAAACAGCGAGCAGAGTACGACCGCCGATGCGCCGGAGTCTTCCATCCGGCGCACGTTGTCCAGCGACTCCGAAAGCGGAGTGGACGATACAACGATCGGTCCACTCAGCTTCAGGCCGAGGTATTCGGTTGAAAAGTCAATCATTCTGTGCCTCCGGCAGCCTGCGCTGCGGGTGTTTCTTCTTTCACTTCCTGCGGAGCAATGTGCGGCGTCTCGCCACGGCCCGGCATCGTTGCCCGGCCGGAGTATACGCGCCACTGGCGTTCCACGTCATCCTGCGCTTCCGCAAGCAGTTTGGCTGCCAGCTCGGGGTTGCTCCGGACAAGCATGGTGTAACGCGCTTCGCGGTAGGTGTATTCCTTCAGCCGGATGGCCGGCGCCTTCGAGTCCAGCTGGAACGGGTTCTTGCCCGATTCGCGCAGACCAGGGTTGTAACGCATCAGCGGCCAGTAGCCCGACTGGACAGCCAGCTTCTGCTGTTCCAATCCGTGCACCAGGTCGTAACCGTGTGCAATGCAGCTCGCGTAGGCGAGGATGATCGACGGCCCGTCGTGCGCTTCGGCCTCTTGGAAGGCCTTCACCACGTGGCTGTCGTTGCCGCCCAGCGCAACCCTGGCCACATAGACCGAGCCGTAGCTCACGGCTTCCATCGCCAGATCCTTCTTGCTGTTGCTCTTGCCGCTTGCCGCAAACTTTGCCACCGCGCCGCGCGGAGTCGACTTCGACATCTGCCCGCCGGTGTTCGAGTAAACCTCGGTATCCAGCACCAGCACGTTCACGTTCTTGCCCGAGCCGAGCACGTGATCCAGGCCGCCGAAACCGATGTCATACGCCCATCCGTCTCCACCCAGAATCCACACGCTCTTGCGAACCAGCGAGTCGGCGATCGCCAGCAGGTTCTTGGCGTCCGACGAGTCGTTGCCGGCAAGCTTTTGACGCAGGGCCAACACACGCTCGCGCTGTGCGTTGATCTCCGTCTCGCTCTTCTGCGGCGAATCCAGCAGTGCGGTTACCAGTTCATCGCCGATTACCGAGGCATTGCGCTTCACAATGGTTTCGGCAAAGGCCTTCTGCTGATCCAGTGCAATGCGCATGCCGAAGCCGAATTCCGCATTGTCCTCGAACAGCGAGTTCGCCCACGTCGGTCCACGGCCTTCCGCATTCTTCGCATAGGGCGTGGTCGGCAGGTTGGCTCCGTAGATCGACGAGCAGCCCGTCGCATTCGCGACATACAGGCGATCGCCGAACAGTTGCGTCAGCAACTTCACGTACGCCGTTTCACCGCAACCCGCGCACGCGCCCGAGAACTCGAACAGCGGTTGCAGAAGCTGCAGATCCTTCACCGCGGTGTGCGACAGCTTGCTGCGGTCCACCTCCGGCAGGCTCAGGAAGAAGTCCCAGTTCTTGCGCTCGGTCTCGCGCAGCGGAGCCTGAGGAGCCATGTTGATGGCCTTCTTGCTCGCGTCGCTCTTGCTCTTCACCGGGCACACATCCACGCATACGCCGCAGCCCGTGCAATCCTCGGGAGCAATCTGCAGCGTATAGCGGTCCTGCTCCATGCCCTTCCACTTCGGCTTGGCCCACGCAAAGGTCTCCGGCGCACCGGCCGCGGCCTCTTCGCTGTAAATCTTGGCGCGGATCACCGCGTGCGGGCACACCATGGCGCACTTGCCGCACTGGATGCAAAGGTCCTTGTCCCACACCGGAATGAACTGCGCGATGTTGCGCTTTTCGTACTGCGCCGTAGCGGTCGGGAATGCGCCGCCCGCGGGAATCGCGCTTACCGGCAGCAGGTCGCCATGACCGCCGGCAATCTGGCCCAGAACATCGTGCACAAACTTGGGAGCATTCGGAGAGATCGCGCCTACAATGTCGAACTCGGAGGTGACCGTCGTCGGCACTTCCACCTTTTCCAAGTGCGCCAGCGCCGCGTCTACCGCCTCGTAGTTCTTTGCCACAACCGCTTCGCCGCGCTTGCCGTAGGTCTTCTTGATGGCCTTCTTGATCTGCGCAATTGCTTCGTCCTTGGGCAGAACGCCGCTGATGGCAAAGAAGCAGGTCTGCATGATGGTGTTGATGCGATTTCCCATCCCTGCATCGCGCGCCACCTTGTAGCCGTCGATCACATAAAATTCGATCTTCTTGCGAATGATCTCTTCCTGCGCGGTCTTGGGCAGTTGAGCCCACACTTCGGCCGCGGAATAAATCGAGTTCAGCAGGAACACCGCTCCCGGCATCGCCGCTTCCAGAACGTCCATCTTCTCCAGGAAGCTGAAGTTGTGGCAGGCCACAAAACTGGCGCGGGTAATCAAATAAGTCGACCGGATCGGCGTAGGCCCGAACCGCAAGTGCGAGGTAGTCATCGAGCCGGACTTCTTCGAGTCATACACGAAGTAGCCCTGCGCAAAGTTGTCCGTCTCGCTGCCGATGATCTTGATGGAGTTCTTGTTGGCGCCCACCGTGCCGTCGGAGCCCAGACCGTAGAACAGTGCGCGCACCGTCCGCGGATCTTCCGTCGAAAAGTTCGGATCGTAGCTCAGGCTGGTGTGGCTCACGTCGTCGTCGATGCCGATCGTGAAGTGGTTCTTCGGTGCGTCCTTTACCAATTCGTCGAAGATGCCCTTGACCATCGCCGGAGTGAATTCCTTCGACGAGAGGCCATAGCGCCCGCCCACAACCAGCGGCTTCTTCGCGAACGGCAGTGTGGCTTCGTTCTCCGCCAGAACAGTCACAACATCCTGGTAGAGTGGCTCGCCTGCGCTGCCCGGTTCCTTGGTGCGATCCAGGACGGCAATCTTCTTCACAGTCGAAGGCAGCGACTTGATGAATGCAGACGTGTCGAAGGGCCGGAACAGGCGAACCTTCACCATGCCCACCTTCTCGCCATTCTTCACCATGGCGTCCACGGCCTCTTCGGCCGCTTCGGCGCCCGAGCCCATCAGGATGATGACCCGATCCGCATCCGGCGCGCCGTAGTAATCGAATAGGTGATAGGCGCGGCCGATCAGCTTGGCCACCTTGTCCATCACGTCCTGCACAATGCCGGGTACCGCCGCATGATAAGGTGTGCACGCTTCGCGAGCCTGGAAGAATACATCCGGGTTCTGCGCCGTCCCGCGAATGATCGGATTGTCGGGGCTCAGAGCCCGCTTGCGATAGTCGATGATGTGTTGATCGTTCACCAGTGCACGGATCGTCTCATCGCTGATCGGTTCAATCTTGCCCACTTCGTGTGAAGTGCGGAAGCCGTCAAAGAAGTGGATGAAGGGAATGCGCGATTCCAGCGTCGCAATCTGCGTCACCAACGCCATGTCGGCAACTTCCTGCACCGAGTTCGAGCACAGCATCGCCCATCCGGTCGTGCGGCAGGCCATTACGTCCGAGTGGTCGCCAAAGATCGAAAGTGCATGCGTGGCCAGGGTGCGGGCGGTTACGTGCATGGTCGCGGGCGTCAATTCGCCGGCGATCTTGAACATGTTCGGAATCATCAACAGCAAGCCTTGGGAGGCCGTGAAGGTGGTGCCGAATGCACCTGCCTGCAACGCGCCGTGTAGCGCGCCAGCAGCGCCGCCCTCGCTCTGAAGTTCTTCCACTACGGGCGATGCGCCCCAGATGTTCTTCTTTCCCTCTGAGAGCCACTGATCGGCCCATTCCGCCATCGGCGACGAGGGCGTGATCGGGTAGATGGCGACTACTTCGGAAAGACGATAGGCTACCGAGGCAGCTGCCTCATTCCCATCGAGGATAACCATTTTCTTCTCACTCATTCGTTTTGCCTCATAGAGCGGCCGGGCGCGACACAACCGCGATACAAGTCTCTTCCGTCGGGGGGGTAAAGCGGCTGTGATGAGAGACACATGGCGGGATGAGCGTCCCATATCATGAACTTAAATTCATATAATGCACAAACGCCGGTCTTCAGCCCGCAGTCTCCTGTTGTTTCCGTCGTGCCGGGTGTCCACGGTCCCGATGATCTTTCCAAACCAAGCTGAGGGTGCCCCCGGTCCCCCGCTTTTGGGGACCGGGGATAGTGGCCACATTTTCCTCGTCCGTTGACTCTGAATAGGTTCCTTGAGGCGAGTGGCGACCCGGTGAATTCCATCGATCCTTTGGGGGCTGGATTGGGGGCTGGATTGGGGGCTGGATGCGATGCGTGAAGCTCAGCCCCCCGCCCCCGTCAAGCCCAGCACCAGCGCCTCCCATTCCTCCTCCAGCGAGGTTCGATGAAACTCCCGCCCCGCCCGCGCATACCAATATTCGGCATTCCCTAGCGCGCCCTCCTTGCGGTGCAGGTACGCATGCACCGCCATTCCCTCTTTGCTCTCCAGTTCGTCCACCAGCGAGTGAGCGCGGCCCCAATCCCCTTGCGCGTCCCACCACAGCGCCGCCAGCGGTGCAGCCCACTCATCCGGTGGCGCATCTTCCAATAAAACTTTCCTGAATTCGTGGATCTCCATGAAATACCTCCGCATCCTGCTCCATCCAAGCCCAATGAAGCCGCCACTTCAGCCTCGCCTTCGCAAAATCCCCAATATGGTGATTTAAATCACATCTAGAATCTCTCGCGGCTGATATAAACCAATCATTCCGCCGATGAATTGAGACAATGGATCCAGGAGAATACGAGGGGAAGCACGAGTCCCCCGTTCCCGTTTGCACTCCTGTGCCCAAAATCGGATCCCGAATTCGGACCAAATCCGGTTCGTTCCAGCGTTTGCAGCATCGGCCGTTCTGATCGTATACTCAAACTACGACCATTACAGTCGTAATTTAAGCCCTGTAATTTCGGCAGTCTCGGAGTCTGGCGGTTGAGCGTGTTGAGTGAACTGAAAGTTGGCGAGACGGGGGTGCTGGTGGCCCTTGACCTCCCTGAATCCGTACAAAATCACCTCATGCACATGGGGTTCGTTCCCAACGCCTTCGTAACTGTTCTCCGCCGCGCCCCGGCGGGCGATCCCACTGTCTACGGCATCGACGGCATGGAAATCGCCCTGCGCCGCGAAACCGCCGCCGCCATCCAGGTTCTCACTTCCACTGAAAAAGCGGCCGAAAAGGCCAAAGCTGACGGCTTGACTCTGCTTGAGGCCGCCCTATGAGCGGCTGCTGCACTCCCGCGCCTTTTGTCCCTCCCGCTCCTTTGCCGCACTCGGGAGCGCTGCGGACGGTGGTGCTCATCGGCCCTCCCAACGCCGGTAAGTCCACCCTTTTCAATCGCCTCACCGGACTCCGCCAGAAGGTCGCCAACTATCCCGGCGTCACCGTAGAGCAGCACATGGGCCTCATGGCCGGTGTGGGCCGCGATGACCTCACCCTCATCGACCTGCCCGGCATCTACTCACTCGACCCCTACTCCGAGGATGCCCGCGTCTCCATCGACGTGCTGCGCGGCAACATGCCCGGTACGCCCCGGCCCGATGCCGTTCTCCTGGTTCTCGACTCCCTGCACCTGACCCGCCAGTTGATGCTGGCCGCTCCGGTCCTCGCGCTTGGCTTGCCCACCCTGGTCTTGCTCAACATGAGCGACCTCATGGACGCCCGAGGCGGCGCCGTCGACACCCTCGAGTTGGCTCGTGAACTCGGCACTCCCGTGGCCCGCATCAGCGCTGTCACCGGCGCAGGCCTCGAAGCCATCTCCCTCTTCCTGCACAGCCAGACGCCGCGACTCGGCGCATCGCCGCTTTCCCTGCCTGTGCTCGGCAATGCGGCCAGCACCCATACCTGGGCTGCCCAGATCAGCCACCGTACCGGCTACCATGCTCCGCTTTCCGCCGAGAACACCCGCAAGCTCGACGATGTTCTGCTCCACCGCGTCTGGGGACCGCTCCT
>Ga0181528_10002064_pt1 | contig 12324 bp, 10 predicted proteins | sample PEATcosm2014_Bin_47_FD_119742 | JGI IMG/M metagenome (GOLD analysis project Ga0181528, IMG submission 119742) | Peatland microbial communities from MTU Mesocosm Facility, Houghton, MI, USA - PEATcosm2014_Bin10_10_metaG | ecosystem: Environmental > Terrestrial > Soil > Wetlands > Peat | place... | reverse complement strand
AGCAGCCCCTGCCTACACCGGGCTCGAGATCTTCTGGTTCCTGATCATCGCCGTCCTGTGGTCCGGGTACTTCGTGCTCGAGGGCTTCGACTTCGGGGTGGGCATGCTCCTCCCCGTCATCGGGAGATCCGACCTCGACCGACGGGTCATGATCAACACCATCGGCCCCGTCTGGGACGGCAACGAGGTGTGGCTCCTGGTGGCCGGCGGTGCGACCTTCGCCGCCTTCCCGAACTGGTACGCCACACTGTTCAGCGGCTTCTACCTCCCGCTGTTCCTGATCCTGGCCGCCCTCATCTTCCGGGGCGTGGCCTTCGAGTTCCGGGCCAAGCGGATGCTCCCCCAGTGGCGGCTCGCCTGGGACCACGCCATCTTCTGGGGCAGCCTCGTCCCGGCGCTGCTGTGGGGTGTGGCCTTCGCCAACATCCTGCGGGGCACGCCGATCGGGCCGAACGGCCGGTACCTGGGCTCGTTCTTCAACCTGTTGAACATCTACAGCCTGCTGGGTGGGATCACCACGCTGCTCCTGTTCGCCCTGCACGGCAGCGTGTTCCTCAACCTCAAGACCACCGGCGAGATCCACGAGCGGGCCCGCAACGCCTCCAGGGTGCTGGCACCGGCGGCCACCGCGGCCCTGGTGGCCTTCCTGGCGTGGACCTACGTGAACGCCCACCACGCCCACGACACCGGGATCGTGCCCCCGTTCGTGCCCATCCTGGGCATCATCGCCGTGGGCGTCGTCGGCTGGCTGCTGCGGGAGAAGCTCGAGGGCTGGGCCTTCATCGCCAACGCCGTCGCCCTGGTGTGCCTGGTGGCCACCATCTTCCTGAACCTGTACCCGCGCGTCATGGTGTCGAGCATCTCGCCCGCGTACAACCTGACCATCGGCAACGCCTCCTCGGCGCCCTACACGTTGAAGGTCATGACGATCGTCGCCCTGATCTTCACCCCGCTGGTGCTCGTCTACCAGGGTTGGTCCTACTGGGTCTTCCGCGCCCGGGTCCGTCGCCCCGGTGACCCGCTCGAACTGACGGTCGACCTGCCCGTGACGACCGGCCCGTCCCACGGGAACGGTGCCACCAGGTCCGACGGTGCGACCGACGGGAACGGCACCGTCGCCGGCCCGCTGGCGACGGTCGACGAGGGCGGCACGCCCTGAGCCCGACCGGACCGGCCGACCGCCGGGCGATCGATCCCCGCCTGCTCGGCCGGGCCCGGGCCACGCGCCGCTACCTGGCCGGCGCCGTCGTCGTCGGGCTCGTCGGGACGGCCGCGCTGGTGGTCCAGGCCGCCCTGCTCGGCGCCATCGTCCAGGAGGTCCTGATCGACCACGACGGCGTGGACCGCACCCTGCCGGTCCTCGTCGCCCTCGGCGTGGCCTTCGCCGTGCGGGCCGCCGCCGCCTGGGCCGGTGAGGTGGCGGCCCACCGCACGTCGGCCAAGGTCACCTCCACCCTGCGGCGTCAGCTGCTCACCCGGGCCGTGGCCCTCGGGCCGTCGTGGCTCGCCGGGGAGCGCACCGGCGAGCTGGCCGCCTCCGCCACCCAGGGCGTCGACGCCCTCGACGGCTACTTCGCCCGGTACCTGCCGACGCTGATCCTGTCCGCGCTGGCACCGGTCGTGCTGCTCGGCTGCATCGTCCTGCGCGACTGGTTCTCCGCGGTCATCCTGGCCGTGACGGTCGCCGTGATCCCGGTGTTCATGATCCTCCTCGGCCTGGAGGCGACCCGGAACGCCGACCGGCAGTGGGCCCGGCTGTCCGGCCTGGCCGCCACCTTCTACGACCTCCTCCAGGGTCTGCCCACGCTGCGGGCGTTCGGACGGACGGACGACGGCCGTCACACCCTCGAGCGGGCCAACCGCGAGCTCCACGACGAGACGATGTCGACGCTGAAGGTAGCTTTCCTGTCGTCGCTGGCCCTCGAGACCATGGCCTCGGTGGGTACGGCCCTCGTCGCCATCTTCCTCGGACTGCGGCTCCTGCACGGCACGCTGCCCCTGGGCACCGCCCTGGCCATCCTGGTGCTGGCGCCCGAGGTGTACCTCCCGCTGCGCCGGGCCGGCGCCGAGTTCCACGCCGCGGCCGAGGGCCGGGCGGCCGCCGCCCGCATCCTCGACGTGCTGGACGACGCCGACGCGGCCACCGTCAGGAGTGACGGGGCTGCGCTTCCCCTGCCCGACCCCTGCCGCCACCCTGTCCGCCTCGTCGACGTCACCGTCCGCCACCCCGGTCGGGCCCAACCGGTCCTCGACGGTGTCGACCTGACCGTCGCCCCCGGCGAGCACGTCGCCGTGGTCGGCGAGTCCGGAGCGGGCAAGTCGACGCTGCTCGCCGTCCTGCTCGGCTTCGTGGCGCCCGAACGGGGCGGGGTGTCCGTCGGCGACCAGCCGTTGGCCGACTGCTCGATGCGGGAGTGGCGCCGCCAGGTCGCCTGGGTGCCGCAGCGACCCGGCCTCATCCGGGGAACCCTCGAGGACAACCTGCGGCTCGGCCGCCCCGACGCCACCGACGCCGAAGTGGCCCGGGCGCTGGTGCACTCCGGCCTCGACGGCCTGGTCGGGCGCCTGCCGCGCGGACTCGGCACCCCCGTGGGCGAGGGCGGGCTCACCCTCAGTGCCGGCGAGCGTCAGCGCATCGCCATCGGCCGGGCGGTGCTCCGCGACGTCCCCGTGGTCCTGCTCGACGAGCCGACGGCCCACCTCGACGCCGCCCGAGAGGACGATCTGCGCACCCTCCTCGCCCCGTGGCTCGAGCACCGGACCGTGGTGATGGCCGCCCACCGCGGCGGCCTGGTCGGCCGGGTCGACCGCACGATCTCCCTGGTGGGAGGCCACGCCGTGGCGATGACGGCACCGTCCGCCCCGTCGCTGACCGGAGCCCCCCGGTGAGGGTCGGCCGCGGTCCCCTGGCCCGGATCCTGCGCATCGGCGCCCCGGACGGTGCGAGGTTCGCCGTCAGCACCGCGCTGGGGGTGGCCGCCGCGCTGTGCACCGTCGGGCTCCTCGCCTGCTCCGGCGCGCTGATCGACAAGGCCGCCCTCCGGCCCCCCCTCTACACGCTGACCGTGCTGATGGCCGCCGTGCAGCTGCTCGCCCTGGCGCGGGGGCCCCTGCGCTACGCCGAGCGCCTCGTCTCCCACGACGCCGCCCTCGGCGCCCTCGGTCGCGTACGGCTGTGGCTCTACGAGCAGATCGCACCCCGGTCACCGGCCGGGGTGGCCGGCTGGCGCGAGGGCGACCTCCTCGCCCGGGCCACGGCCGACGTGGACCTGCTGCAGGACGTCTACCTGCGAGGGGTGGCCCCGCTGCTGGTGGCCGGCGTCACCGCCGTGGCGACGGTGGCCGCGGTGACGCTGGTCCTCCCGGCCGGGGGCCTGGTGCTGGCCGTCTTCCTGCTCGGGGGCGGCACGGCGGTGTCGGGACTGGCCTGGTTCCGCCGGCGGCACCTCGGCGGGGGCGAGGGCGCGCTGCGCGGCGAGCTCGGTGCCGACGTGGTCGAGCTGCTCCAGGCGGCACCCGACCTCGTGGCCATGGGTCGCGACGAGGAGTACCTCGACCGCGCCCTCGCCTCCGACGCCGCCCTCGAGCGGCGGGCCCGGCACCGCTCCTGGTCCGACGGCGCCGTGTCGGCGCTCGTCATACTGTGCACCGGAGGTGCCGTCATCGGCCTGCTGGCCGTGTCGACCTCGGCGATCGTCGCCCACCGGATGCCCGCCTTCATGGCCGCCGTCCTGCCCCTGGTGGCCCTCGGCGCGTTCGAGGTCGTGACCCCGGCCGCCGACGCGGTCGCCCGCATCGCCGACCACCGGGAGGCGGCGGCGCGTCTGGTGGCGGTGGCCGACCTGCCGGTGCCCGTCCGTGACCGCGACGGGTCCCTCCCCCTTCCCGATGGCTCGGACGTCGCCCTCGAGGAGGCGGTGCTTCGCTACACGCCGGGTGGCCCGCGGGTGCTCGACGGGCTGTCGCTGGCCGTGCCCGAGGGCCGTCGACTGGCCGTGGTCGGGCCGAGCGGCGCCGGCAAGTCCAGCATCGTCAACGTGCTCCTGCGCTTCTGGGGCCTGGAGTCGGGCACGGCGCGACTCGCCGGGACCTCCCTCGCCGACCTGGCCCAGGACGGCGTGCGCAGCCGGATCGGCTGGGTCGGCCAGGACGCCCACCTCTTCCCCACCACCATCGCCGGGAACATCGCCGTCGCCCGGCCCGGCGCCACGTCCGACGAGATCGCCGAGGCGGCCCGACGCGCCCAGCTCGGCCCGTGGATCGACTCGCTGCCCGACGGCATGGACACCCCGGTGGGCGAGCGCGGGGCCCGGCTCTCCGGCGGCCAGCGCCAGCGGGTGGCCCTCGCCCGCGCCCTCCTGGCCGGGGCGCCGGTCCTGGTGCTCGACGAACCCACGTCCGGCCTCGACCGGCCGACGGCCCGCCGGCTGCTCGACGACGTCGTCACGGCGTCTGGGGGCACCACGGTGGTCTACATCACCCACCGGGACGAGGAGCTGGCACCGTTCGACGACGTGGCCGTCGTCGATGCCGGGCGCGTGACGGTCGGGCCACCACGGCGGACCTGAGCCGGCACCGGGTCACCCGGGGCCGACACCCGTGGACCCGTGGAAGCGTCAGTCGGACGCGGCGGGGTCGATCGGGAACGTGACGGTCACGGTCCCACCCTCGGATGCCGTGGTGACGGCAAAGCCCGAGGAGAGGAAGACGCGCAACATGGCCCGGTTCTCACTCAGGGTCTGGGCGCAGAACCGGGTGATGCCCTGCGGCCGGGCGGCCTCGGCCAGGTGGGCGAGCAGTCGGGAACCGATGCCCCGGTGCTGGTACTCGTCGGTGACCACGAACGCCACTTCGGCCTCGTCGGTGCCCGGCAACCGCTCGTAGCGGCCGACGCCGACGATCCGGTCGGCGTCCGTCACCACGAAGGCCAGCCGGTCGACGTAGTCGACGTGGGTGAACCGCTCGAGCTCGCCGTCCGACAGGTGGGGGTGGGCGAAGAAGAAGCGACGGTAGACCGACCGGGCCGACAGGCTCTCGTGGAAGGCCGTCATGGCCGTGCCGTCCGTCCCCCGGATGGGACGGAAGACGACCTCGGTGCCGTCCGTCAGCCGCTCGACGGACTCGAGCCCCGAGGGGTAGCCGGCGAAGGGCGCCGGTCCGCTGTCGGTGCCGTCGCCCATCCTCCGATCGTACGCCCGTGGGGCCGGAGGTCGGCCGGAGAGGTCGGCACAGGGCCCCGGGAGGTCAGGGGCCACACGGCCCCGGGGTCAGCGGACGGCGGGCGGGGGGGCGACGGCCGGGACGGGCGACCGGGTCGTCCGGCCGACGGCGCCACGCGATGCATGGTCCCCCCGGCCGCGCGGATGTGCCGCTCGACGTCGGCGAGCGCCCCGACGGCCGAGGCGTCGACCACCCGCAGTCCCTCCGTGCACAGCTCGATGTCGCGGGTCCCTTCGTCGAGCAGCTCGCGCACCACGTCGTCGAGGTTGGACACGGTGGAGCGGTCCAACCGTCCGGCCATGCGGATGCGCACCGGTCGGGCGTCGACCTCGACCCACAGCTCGAGGGCCACGTCCCCCCTCCAGTCCGTCGTCCCCCGCGGTCGTCCGGTCCCGACGGTCGGGACCGGTGGGCGACCCGGCACCTCCGAACGTACCCATCCGGTCGCCGGGGTCTGCTCGACCTCCATCGATTCCACCTCCGCTCGGGCGTCGCCGCCGCTCCGGTACGACCCGACCGACCCACCGACGGCTCACGCCGCCGGGCCCCCGGGTTCCGTCCCCTCATGATCGTGGAGGCGGACCCCCCGAACCAGGTGCCGAAGGTCACTTTTCCGGGTGCGATCCGGGGTCCCACCGGGGTGACGACGGACCCGCGCCGGGCCGGGTGCGGGCCCCGGTCCGGACAGCCGTCCCCAGGGGACGTTCGGCCCTACCGGGTCCTTCGTCCAGCAGCCACTCTGGCCCTACAGACCTACCGGACCGTCCCGACGAGGAGAAACGATGACTTCCACCCAGGAGCAGCCGACCAGCGATGACAAGGCCGTGATCGAGCGACTCGAGTACGTCCTCGACGAGTGGCGGGGCCGTATCGACGACCTGCTGGTCCGGGCCGACCTGGCCTCGAAGGACGCCTCGGAGGCGGTGCGCGCCGACGCCGACGCCGCCCAGAACGCCTACCTGGCGGCCAAGAACCAGCTGCAGCGGATCCCCGGCGACGCCGGGGCCAACATCGGATCGCTCAAGTCCGGCGTGGAGAAGCTGATCGACGACCTCCGCCGGGCCTACGAGTCGGCCGAGGCCGCGCTGCGCCGGGGCCGGGGCGAGTAACAGGACCGGATGGAGGCGTCGCCACGATGGTTCCCGTCACCCACGACCCTCCTCCGGCACCCGAGGACCGTGAGACGACGGTGAACGTGATGTACTCCCAGCTGCTCGAGGCGGTGCTCGCCGACGAGGAGGATCCCGAGGCGCGACCGCGGTCGCAGGGCCCGTTGGCCGACGTGATGCGACTGCGTCACGCCATGGACCGGCGCGCTGCGCAGGCCGACGGCGACCCCGGCTGGGCGATGCAGGCCGTGGCCGACCAGTTGGCCTACGACGCCGCCCTCATCCGGCTGGCCCGACGTCGCGGCATCCCGACCGACCCGGCCCGCTTCGAGAACCCCGGGCAGGGCCGGGCCGAGGTCGAGGACGCCCTGGTGGCCATCGGCGTCGACCTGCCCCGCCCCACCGCCCAGGACCCGGGGACGGCGCCGGGCCCGACGGCGTGACGCCGTCGGACGGGACGCCGGGGACCTCAGGTGCCGGTGGCGTCGGTGCGGCGCTCGTGCTCGGCCCGCTCCTGGATCCGGGTCGCGTAGGCCGCGGCCTGGGTCCGGCGCTCCATGCCCAGCTTGGTGAGCAGGTTGGAGACGTAGTTCTTGACGGTCTTCTCGGCCAGGAACATGGCCTCGGCGATCTGGCGGTTCGTCTTCCCCTCGGCGATGAGGTCGAGGATGCGCCGCTCCTGGTGGGTCAGGGTCGCCAGCAGCGGCTCCTCCTCAGGGCCCTCCCGCAGGCGCCGCAGCACCCGGTCGGTCAGGGCCGGGTCGAGCAGCGACTCGCCGGCCGCCACCCGGCGCACGTCGTCGACGAGGCTGTTGCCGCCCACCTGCTTCAGGACGTAGCCCGAGGAGCCCGCCATGATCGAGGCGAACAGCGCCTCGTCGTCGGCGTAGGAGGTGAGCATGATGCAGGCGACCGTGGGTGACCCGGCGCGGATGTCGCGACAGACCTCCACCCCGCTGCCGTCGGGCAGCCGGACGTCGAGGATGGCGACGTCCGGCTGGAGCGCGGGGATGCGACTGAGGGCGTCGGCCACCGTGCCGGCCTCCCCCACCACCTCGAGATCGTCGGTCGACTCCAGGAGGGAGCGCAGACCGGTGCGGACGATCTCGTGGTCGTCGAGCAGGAAGACGCGGATGGTCATGGAACCCCATTTGAGCACGCCGGGGGGACCCCCGTCAGCGAAAGGTCGTTCCGGTCGGGACGGGATCGTCGCATGAGCGAGGACCGTGCCCGGTTCGATGCCGCCTACAACACCATCGACGACCCGACCAAGCTGCGCCGGATCCTCGAGGCCACCCTGCTCCTCGAGTCCAATCTCCACCTCGGCGACCTGCTGAACCACATCGTCGTCGAGGCCCGCCTGCTGGCCAACGCCCGCTACGCCGCCCTCGGGGTGCTCGACGAGGACGGTACCGCCACGACCGAGTTCCTCGTCTCCGGACTCGACCACGAGGACGAGCTGCGTCTCCTCCAGGGTCCGCTCCCGACGGGCAAGGGGGTCCTCGGCGTCCTGATCCGCGATCCCCGGCCGATCCGCATCCCGGTGATCGCCGACCACCCGGCCAGCACCGGGTTCCCGCCCGGGCACCCACCGATGACGTCGTTCCTCGGCTCGCCCATCCGGGTCCAGGACCGCGTCTACGGCAACCTCTACCTCACCGACAAGATCGACGCCGACGAGTTCAGCCCCGACGACGAGTCCGTCATCGAGGCCCTGGCCGTGGCCGCGGGCATCGCCGTGGAGAACGCCCGCCTGCACCGGCGGGCCGGCGAGGTCGCCGTCTACGAGGACCGCGACCGGATGGGCCGGGACCTCCACGACGGCGTCATCCAGCGCCTGTTCGCCATCGGGCTGTCCCTCCAGGGCCTGGCGGCCACACCCGATGGCCACGCCGTCGCCCCCCAGCTGGGGGTCACCATCGCCGAGATCGACGAGACGATCCGGCAGATCCGGGCCACCATCTTCGAGCTGGGCGGCACCGGTGACGGCCGGGGCATCCGGACCCGGATGCTGGCCCTGGCCGACGAACTGCGGCCGGTGGTGGGTTTCGATGTGCCTGTCGTCTTCGACGGCGCCGTCGACACCTGGGTGTCCCCGACCGTGGCCGACCAGCTGCTCCCCACGCTGCGCGAGGCGCTCACCAACGTCGGGCGCCACGCGCAGGCCACCCGGGCCCGGGTGCGTCTGTCCGTCGCCGGCCGACTGCTCGTCCTCGAGGTCACCGACAACGGTCGGGGCTTCGTCGGCCCGACGACCCCCGGGGGCGGCATGGGCCTCCCCAACATGCGCCACCGGGCCGAGCTGCTCGGGGGCAGCTTCCAGGTGACGCACCCGGCGACCGGGGGCACCACCCTCGTCTGGGAGGTCCCCATGGCCCCCGACACCGTCGGTAGCGCCCCGGGTACGCGTTGAATCCCGGGGTCCGGAGGAACGCATCCCCTGCATGCCCACCCCGAGCGTGCCTAGCGTTCCTTCCGGGGTCGGACGCGTCACGGAGGAACCGTGGGCGAGCACCCCGGGAGGTCCGGTGCCCGAACAGTCAGACGTGACCGACGAAGAGGTGGTGCCCGGGGGTTCCGGCTCGACCGGACGGACGGCGGGGCGCGACCACCGACTGGTGGTCGGGATGGACGGATCGCCGCAGTCGCTGGCCGCCCTGGACTGGGTCGCGAACCTCGCCGAGGCGACCGGTGCCTCGGTCGAGGTCCTCGCGTCGTGGGAGTGGCCGACGAACTTCGGCGCCACCCTCGTCGTGTCCTCGGACTACGACCCGCACGCCGACGCCGAGGCCCTGGTCGGAGGCGCGGTCCGCGACGCCCGGGCCCGGCACCCCTCGGTGTCGTTCGTCCCTCTGGTGGCACGGGGCCGGCCGGCCACCATGCTCGTCGAGGCCTCCGCCGGGGCCGACCTGCTGGCCGTCGGCAGCCGGGGCCACGGCGAAGTGTCGGGGGCACTGATCGGCTCGGTGGCCGAGCACTGCGCGGCCCATGCCCACTGCCCGGTCCTCGTGATCCGGGGCGGACGCTGACCCGGACCGCCGACGCTACGCTCGGTCGATGGCCGACCTCGTCGTCGACGGCAACGACCTCACGCTGGAGATGTCCCGCATCGAGCACCTGGAGGGCTTCCGCGGCGACCTCATCGCGCCGCGGTCCGCCGTGACGTCGGTGCGGGCCGTCGACGACCCCTGGCCTGAGCTCCGCGGTATGCGGGCGCCGGGGACGGGCCTGCCCGGCGTCATCGCCGTGGGCACCCGGAGGGGATCGTTCGGCAAGGACTTCGCCGCCGTCCACGGCAAGGGCCCGGCGGTCGTCGTCGAGTTCGCGGGCCAGGAGTTCCAGCGTTGGATCCTCACGGTGGACGACCCGGCCGCCGTGGTCGAACGGGTCTCGGGCCCTTCGCCCGGCGTCTGAACCGCCCGGTCCGTATGACTCAGGCGCTGGCGCGCTCGGGCCACAGCCCGCGGCGCTCGGGGCCCAGCAACAGCTGGGTGTAGGTGCCGCCCAGGTGGTTCGCCCGCCACGTCAGCATCGACTGCGCCAGGGGCAGCACCACCGAGGGATCGGTGGTCGTGGTGTGCCACCCCGGATCGGCGGCCAGGTCGAAGCAGAGCCACGACGCGTCGCCGAACTGCACGTACGCATGGGTGGCGGTCCGCTCGACGGCGAGGTTGTTCCGGTCGAGCCGGGCGTCGGGTCCGCCGGACGTGCGGTGGGGGCCCATCAGCATGTCCCGCCAGTCCCACTCCCAGTGGGCGGCGGTCCGCCACCGAGCGGGCGCGACCCCGTCGAGGAAGGGCACGAGGGACACCCCGTCGCACGGGGCCGCCACCTCCTGGCCCAGGAGCTCGGCGACGGTCGGGAACACGTCCACGGCCTCGGTGACGTCCTCCACCACCGTTCCGGCGGAGGCCCGGCCCGGGGCCCGGACGATGCAGGGGATGGCGTAGCTCGACTCGTAGAATCCGAGCTTCTGGATGAGACCGTGGTCGCCGAGCTGCTCGCCGTGGTCGGCGGTCAGGACCACCAGGGTCTCGTCCTCCTGACCGGTGGCGACCAGGTGGTCGAGCACCCGGCCCACCTGGTCGTCGACCTCGGACACCATGCCGAAGTACTGCGCCCGCAGGTGGGCGAGGGCAGCGGGGTCGGCCGGCGCCGAGCACACGGGGATCTTCCGGGCCGCGTCGACCAGCCGGTGCACCCCGGGGTCGGGGGCCAGCGGCAGTCCGACGTCCACCGGGTCGTAGCGGGTGGCCCACCGACCGGCCGCCGCGTAGGGGGGGTGGGGCCGCAGGTAGCTGGCGTGGGCGAACCAGGGGCCGTCCTGGCGGTCGATCCAGTCCAGGAGGTGTCCGGTCAGGAAGGCGGAGGCGCTGTGCTCGGCCGGTCGGTCGGGCTCGGTCTCGAGCGCCCGGTCGGCCGACAGGGTCCCGTAGCCGAGCGACTCGAGGTGGGCGAGCCACGACGCCATCCGCCCGTCGAGGGGCAGGACGGGGTCGAAGCCGGGCAGGACGCCCTCGTAGGTGTCGAGGCGGGGATCGGCGACGTCGGGCACCGTCGAGGGGTCGACGCCCTGGTCGGTGTAGCCGAAGAGGGCGGGGGCGTAGCCGGCCCGGCGACCGACCCGGGCCACGTTGTCGAAGCGGTCGTCGAGGGGCGTCCCGTTCGCCACCACCCGGTGGTTCATCTGGTACAGCCCGGTGTAGAGCGAGGCCCGGCCCGGCGCGCACGGCGCCGCCTGGCCGAAGTGGGAGGCGAATCGCACGCCCGAGGCGGCCAGGCGGTCGAGGTTCGGGGTCTCGACCAGGGGGTGGCCGGCGGCGGACAGGCAGTCGGCCCGGAACTGGTCGAGGGTGACGAAGAGCACGTTCACACCTCCCACTCTTGCAGTCAGGGTGGGCCGACGACGACCGCGGCCCGACGCGGGGCGTCGCCCCCCGGGTCGGAGCGTCCGACCGGGGGCTGCGTAGACTCCGTCAATGGAGCACGTCGACGTCCTGATCGTGGGCGCCGGACTGTCCGGGGTGGGGGCGGCCTGCCACCTCGAGGCGAAGCGCCCGGGCACGACCTACGCACTGCTCGAGGCCCGTGACGCCATCGGCGGCACGTGGGACCTGTTCCGCTATCCCGGCATCCGCTCCGACTCGGACATGTTCACCCTCGGCTACTCCTTCGAGCCGTGGGTCGGCGAGAAGGCCATCGCGGATGGTCCCTCCATCCTCGAGTACATCCGCACGACGGCCCGGACCCACGGGATCGAGGACCGCATCCGGTTCCACCGACGGGTGGTGGGCGCCTCGTGGTCGACGGCGGACGCCCGCTGGACGGTCGACGTCGAGGACACGGGCACCGGCGGACGGGAACAGCTCACCTGCGGCTTCCTCTGGGGGAACACGGGGTACTACCGCTACGACCGCGGCCACCGGCCCGAGTTCGCGGGCGAGGCCGACTTCGGGGGAACCGTCGTCCACCCCCAACACTGGCCCGAGGACCTCGACTGGCGGGGGAAGCGGATCGTCGTCATCGGCAGCGGGGCCACCGCCGTGACCCTGGTGCCGGCCCTCGCCGACGGCGGGGCCGACCACGTGACCATGCTGCAGCGGTCCCCCACCTACATCGTGGCCCGGCCGGGGGAGGACCATCTGGCCGACTCGCTGCGCCGGCACCTGCCGGCCGGCGTGGCGCACACCGTCATCCGCTGGAAGAACGTCCTGCTCACCCAATTCAGCTTCCAACTGAGCCGGCGGGCACCGGAGCTGGTGAAGAAGGGGATCCGCAAGGGCGTGGTCGAGGCCCTGCCCGCGGGGTACGACGTCGACACCGACTTCGGCCCGCGCTACGACCCGTGGGACCAGCGCCTCTGCCTCGTCCCCGACGGCGACCTCTTCCGCGCCATCAGTGCCGGTCGGGCGGACGTGGTCACCGACACCATCGACACCTTCACCCCCACCGGCATCCGGCTCGCCTCGGGCCGGGAGCTCGCCGCCGACATCGT
>Ga0181528_10002062_pt1 | contig 12326 bp, 11 predicted proteins | sample PEATcosm2014_Bin_47_FD_119742 | JGI IMG/M metagenome (GOLD analysis project Ga0181528, IMG submission 119742) | Peatland microbial communities from MTU Mesocosm Facility, Houghton, MI, USA - PEATcosm2014_Bin10_10_metaG | ecosystem: Environmental > Terrestrial > Soil > Wetlands > Peat | place... | reverse complement strand
TAACGAACGAGCAGGCCGCTTAAGAAACGAGAATCTCCTAGCGGCGAGTTTGAAAGAAAGCGCCAGAAGAGACGTTGCCTAATAGCTCGCTCGTTCTGCTAATCGCAATTCAGCGTTCTAGTGGTAGTGGAGACGTAGACTATGTCCTGGGAAGCCAGCGCCGGAGCGATCATTGCCGTAGTCATGCTCGCGGCAGCCGTGTACAGGCGCCAGACGGCCCAGGGGCAGCCACCATTTGACGTACGTCGATCCGGCGGCGTATTTCCTGCGGCTCCCGTGGGTCGGCAGGATCAGTAGCCCGCATTGGAACCGCGGCCATCTGATGCCCTAAACCTTCCCACTTATGCCACCATGTACCTATGCCGCAATCTCCGGATGCCGATGAGCCGCCATTCCTGGGCACCTGGCGCCGCGTCTATGCAGCCATCCTGATCTACCTGGCCGCCATCATCGCCGGAGCCTACCTCTTCACGCGGGCCTATCGATGAAGACGCTCGACTGGATCGTGCTGGTCACATCCCTGGTCTCCATCGTGGCGTACGGGCTCTACCGCAGCCGCGGCAGCGACACCGTCGACCGCTATTTACTGGCCGGCCGCACAATGCCGTGGTACGCCATGGCGCTTTCGATCATGGCGACGCAGGCCAGCGCCATTACCTTCATCTCCACTACCGGCCAATCCTACGTGGATGGCATGCGCTTCGTGCAGTTCTATTTCGGACTGCCCATCGCCATGATCATTATTTCCGCCACGGCCGTGCCGCTCTTCCATCGGGCCAAAGTCTATACCGCGTACGAATATCTGGAAAAACGCTTCGACGGGAAAACGCGCACGCTCGCCAGCCTGATCTTCCTCTGCCAGCGCGGAATATCGGCCGGGCTCACCATCTACGCGCCGGCGCTGGTGCTTTCCGTGATCCTGGGATGGCCGGAGCGCAATACCACCTTCCTGATGGGAGCGACGGTGGTCACTTACACCGTGCTCGGCGGCATCAAGGCGGTGACGTGGTCGGACGTGCAGCAGATGGGTATCATCTTCCTGGGACTGCTGGTGTCGCTGATCACCGTCATCGTGCTGCTGCCCAAGACCGTCTCCTTCGGCGACGCGGTATTTCTGGCGGGCGCGGCCGGCAGGCTGAACGCGGTGACCACCAATTTCAGCTGGAACGACCGCTTCAACATTTGGAGCGGCCTGCTCGGCGGCACATTCCTGTTCCTGTCCTATTTCGGCTGCGACCAGTCACAAGTGCAGCGCTATCTCACCGGCAAATCGGTCGCGCAAAGCCGTCTGGGCCTGCTGTTTAACGCTGTGGCCAAGATTCCGATGCAGTTTTTCATTCTGTTCATCGGGGCTATGGTCTTCGTCTTCTACCTGTTCATCCAGCCGCCGCTGCTGTTTCAACACACGGAACTAGCGCGCATCGCGGGGCGCGGCGATTATCCAGCGGTGGCGGAAAGCTATCAGCGTGCAATCGACCAGCGCCGCCAGGCAACCCTCGATCTGGTGGACGCCCACCACAAGGGCGATACCGCGGCAATCGAGCGCGAAATCGCCGAATACCACGCCGCCCAGAAGCAGATCGACCAGGCGCGCACCCAAGCGGCCCACATGGTGACCGCCAGCGGCGGCGAAAAGGACTTCAGCGACACCAACTACATCTTTCTATCCTTCGTCACGAAGTATCTGCCGGCCGGAATCGTGGGGCTGGTGATCGCCGTCATCTTCGCGGCCACCATGTCGGCCAGTTCGGGGGAGATCAATTCACTGGCCACCGTGACTGTAGTGGATATCTACCGCCGCATTCGGCCGCGCGCGGGCGATCATCATTATGTCGTGGCCTCACGCCTGGCCACCTTGTTCTGGGGCGCCTACGCGGTGATTTTCGCCGGATGGGGCAAACATCTGGGCTCGCTGATCGTGGCCGTCAACGTGGTGGGCTCACTGTTTTACGGTTCGCTGCTGGGTTGCTTCGTGCTGGCCTTCGGATTCCGCAGAGTCGGCGGAACGGCCACGTTCGTGGGCATGCTGGCGGGCGAAGCGGCCATCTTCTGGGCGTTTTTGTTTACCGGCATTTCGTGGCTGTGGTACAACGTCATCGGTTGCGTGGTGGTGGTGAGCACGGCGCTGGCGATTACCTACTTTGCGCCGGCGAGCGGCGCTTCCGCGAGTACCGCCAGAGGAGGTATGCCAGAGCCAGGATGAGCAGACCGATTCCCACAACCTTCATATAGCCCTCAATATTCTTCTCCACCGCCTCCCATCGGTCCCCCAGAAAATATCCCAGGCCGAGAAACGCGCTCACCCACAAAACACCTCCGGGGTACGCAAAAAGGGCAAACTGGGGAGGTTCCAGCGCGCTCATGCCGGCGGCATAGGCGGTGAGATGGCGCACGCCGGGGATGAAGTAGCCGAATGTCAGTCCCCAGTGGCCCACCCGCGCGAACCAGGCGTGCGCCTTTTCCACGTGCGCCTCGGTGATATGCATGTAGCGGCCGTATCGGTGAATCAGCGTCAGGCCGAAAGTGCGTCCCAGAGTGTAGCTGACGGTGATGCCGCTCAGACTGCCGAGAAGCGCTGCCGCAAAGGCCAGCGGCAGCGAGAAATTGCCCTTGTAAACCAGAAACCCGGTAAAAGTCAGCAACGTCTCATCGGGCACCGGCAGGCCGACGATTCCGCACACCAGACAAAGAAAAATCGCCAGATAGCCGTAGTGCGTGATCCAGCCGAGGACCTGTTGTTCCATCAGCGGCCGCTCATGCGCTCACACCACCAAAGCGCTGATTTCCACCGTCGACCGCTCTCCGCCTACTACCACGATGCCGCTCTCCGTCACGTGGTAGCGCGCCGCGTCCGCGCCGCGGTCATAGCCGATCTCCGCGTCCGGCGGTATGTGGACGTTCTTATCGAGGATGGCGCGGCGCAGTTTGGCGCGCCGCCCGATATCGCAGCTGTCCATGATGATGCAGCCTTCCACCAGCGCGCCGGTATGGACGCGGACGTTGCGCCCCAGGATGGAATTGCGCACCACGCCGCCGGACAGAATGCAGCCGCCAGCCACAATGCTGTCGATGGCTTGCCCGCGGCGTTTCTCCTCATCGAAAGTGAATTTCGCCGGCGGGTCGGGATAACTGGCGCTGCGCAGCGGCCAGGCGCGGTTGAAGAGGTTCAGGGCCGGGCTGACGGCGCGCAGGTCCATATTGGCCTCATAGTAAGCGTCGATGGTTCCCACATCGCGCCAGTACGGTTCGGCGTCGGGCCGCTCGCCGGGAATGCGATTGGTTTGAAAATCGTAGGCGTAGATCTCGGCCTTACCGGCCAGTTTGGGCAGGATGTTGTGCCCGAAATCGTGCTGGCTCTTTTCCTCGGCGGCGTCGTCATGCAGCAGCTTGAGCAGGGTGCGCGTGTTGAAGACGTAATTTCCCATCGACGCGAACACGCGCGCGGGATCGCCCGGCATGGGGGGCGCCTCGGGATTCTTCTCATGGAAGGCCTCAATCCGCCCATCCGCGGCAGCCTCGATGACTCCGAACTCGCTGGCCTGCTCGCGCGGAGCCGGAATCGCCGCCACCGTGACTTCCGCCTTTTTAGCGATGTGGTACTCGATCATGCTGGTGATATTCATGCGGTAAATGTGATCGCCGCCGAAGATCGCCACCACATCGGGGTCCGATTGTTCCACCAGGTTGATGTTCTGAAAGATGGCGTCGGCCGTTCCCTGGTACCAGGTCTCGTCGGGAGAACGCATCTGCGCCGGCACCGGAATCACGAACTGGCTTTTGAGCATACTCGAGGTCTGCCATCCTTCGGCCAGGTGCTGCAGCAGCGACTGGCTGCGGAACTGCGTCAGCACATAGACCGAGTAGATCCCCGAGTTGAGGAAATTACTCAGCACGAAATCGATGATCCGGTATTTGCCGCCGAATGGCACGGCCGGTTTGGCCCGTTCCTTAGTGAGCGGAAAGAGGCGAGTGCCCTTGCCTCCCGCCAGCACGATTCCCAGTACGCGTATGCGCATCGTTTTTTACCAAGGCCTATTGTTTCAGGGGAGTGCGCGAATTGGCAAGCGCCGGTGGCATAGAATATTCAAACATGGCAAATCGCGCTGAGAACGCCGCTGTGATCGGCACTGGCATGATGGGGCCGGGAATCGCATTGACACTGGCGTTGGGCGGATTGCGCACCGCCATCCTGAGCCGGCGCCGTGACAATGCCGCCCGCGCCCTGGAAACAGCCCGGTCGCAGGCGCTCCTGTTGGCCGGCCGCGATCTGATCGATGCGGGCCGCGCCGACGAGGCGGCCGGCTTATTGACGGCTTCGACGGCTTTCGACGAGGTGGTCGTCGGCGCTGGCCTGGTCGTCGAGTCCGCGCCGGAGGATCTGCCGTTCAAACAGGAGCTTTTCGCACGCCTCGACGCACTGGCGGCGCCGGAGGCCTTGCTGGCATCGAACACTTCGGGGCTGAGCATCACGGCTATAGCGGAGCGCTGTTCCCGGCCCGAAAGGGTGCTGACCGCGCATTTCTGGAATCCGCCGCATCTCATGCCGCTGGTGGAAATCGTCATGGGCGCGCAGACTTCGGACGCTTCCGCCGAAAAACTGCGCGGCGTGCTGGTGGCATGCGGCAAGACGCCCGTGCTGGTGCGCAAGGACCGTCCGGGGCAACTCGGCAATCGCCTGCAAATGGCGCTTTTGCGTGAGGCGAGCCACATTATCGCCGAGGGAATCGCCGGCGCAGACGATATCGATATGGTAATCCGCGACGGATTGGGCCTGCGCATGCCGGGCTACGGACTCCTGGAGCATATGGACGTCGTGGGCCTGAATATGGGGTTGGCGATACTGGAATATGTCTCGCGCGACCTGTATAGCGAACCGCACGCCCCGGAACACATTCGCGATCTGGTGCGCCGCGGCGATCTGGGCGCGTCCACCGGCATGGGCTTCTACGATTGGTCCACCAAAAGCGCTGATGAAGTGCGCGCCCGCCGCGATGCGTTTCTGATCGAAGTGCTGCGCTACCGGCGGAAGAAATCCGGCCCGTTTCCTTTTTGTACCCCCCGAGTCTGATTCCCTGGTCTTCCACCCGACCCTAAAGCTCTGAATTGCCCCGCCGATAAGTACTATGTCGCGCGTCTAGTGAATCAGCAATGATCTCCCTCATCGGAATCGTCGTAGTCTTGGGCGCCATCGCCGGTGGTTACCTGATGGAGCATGGAAAATTCCTGGTACTGGTGCAGCCCGCGGAGTTGCTCATCATTCTTGGTTCGGCCATTGGCACGGTCATCGTGGCCAATCCGATCGCAACATTGATGCGGCTGGTGAAAGGCATGTTGGGAATTCTCGGTGGGAGCCCGTTCAATAAGGCCTATTACCTGGAAAGCCTGAAGATGATCTACGAGTTGTACAACGTGGCGCGTAAGAGCGGCACCGCCAAGCTGGAAGAGGAGGTCGATAACCCCGGAAAGAGCCAGGTCTTTTCCAAATACCCGAAATTCATGAAATCCCATCACGCCGTGCATTTCCTGTGCGACACCCTGCGCATGGCCGTGTCGGGCAGTGTGGATCCCATGGAGATCGATCAAATGATGGAGGTCGACCTCGAAGTTCATCACCGCGAGTCAGGTGAGCCGATCGCGGCGCTCACCACCATGGCGGATTCACTTCCGGGATTAGGGATTGTCGCCGCTGTGTTAGGGATCGTCATCACCATGGGCGCTTTGGGCGGCCCCAAGGAACAGATCGGCGAGCACGTGGCGGCGGCCCTGGTGGGCACTTTCCTCGGCATTTTGCTGTGCTATGGGGTCTTCGGACCGCTGGCGGCCGCCATGGGCAAACAGAATGACGCCGAGGCCCATTACCTGGGATTCCTGCGCATGGCGGCTATTGGGTTCATCAAAGGTCTGAGCCCGCTGATGGCTGTGGAACTGGCCCGACGCTCCATTCCGAGCGGCGTGCGTCCGACTTTTCAAGAAGTCGAAGCCTCCTGCCGCGGCGGCGGAAAGTCGAGTTAGCCCATGCCGGTGGAAGAGGAAGCGCCGCCAGTACCGGCCAAAGTCAGACCGATTATTGTCATCAAAAAGAAGGTCTCCGGCCATGGCGGCCATCATGGCGGCGCATGGAAAGTCGCATACGCCGACTTCGTGACGGCCATGATGGCGCTGTTCATCGTTCTCTGGCTGACCAGCGCCGACGAAAAGGTCAAGGAGGCCATCAGCGCCTATTTCAACAATCCCACCGGTCCGGGTAAATTAACGGGCCTGGCCGCGGCGGGATTGGGCCACGCCATCGAAATTCCCAAAGACGACATGCTCAAGCTCCGTGACAAGATTCAGCAAGCGCTGGCCCAGACACCCAATTTCAAGAGCTTGGAAGACCACGTCGAGATTACCATCACGGCCGACGGCTTGCGCATCGAGCTGTTGGAGACCGAGGCCGGAATGTTCTTCGAATCCGGCAGACCGGTGCCAACCGAAACCGGCGCCGACCTGCTCGCGCGTCTGGCAGCCGAATTGGGCAAGATGCCCAACACCATGCTGATCGAAGGCCATACCGACGCCAAGCCCTTTTCGAGCGACAACGGTTACTCCAACTGGGAACTTTCCACCGACCGCGCCAACTCGGCCCGCAAGCTGATGGAAGCCCATGGTCTCAGGCCCGAACAAGTGAACCAGGTGCGCGGCTATGCTGACCGCGAATTGCGCCATCCCGAAGATCCCACGCACGCGTCGAATCGCCGCATATCGGTCATCGTGCAATATTTGCCGCCCAAGCCCGGCGAAGCCGGCGCAAAAGAACCGGCCGGGGAGAAAGCCAAAGGCGAAGCTCCCCAGGGTAACCCCCCGAAGCAGCCCAGGAAATAGCGTCGCCCTTTATACTAATTTCCAGTGACCTTTGAGACCGTTGCGGATAACCTGCGCGAGTCGTTTCGCGTGGTGGCGGCGGGGCGTGAGGCGGGCGAGATCCGGGAGTTGCCCGGCGTCAGCATCGCGGCCGCCGGCGTTACCTTCCAGATGTTCAATGCGGCGTTTCTTTCGGCTCCGGTGGTCAACGAGGCGGAGCTGGAACAGCGAATTCTTCTCTGCGCGTCGCACTTCCAGGTGCGCGGCCTGGAATGGGCGTATTGGTTGTGCGAGGACTGGATTGAAGGCCGGGCGCGGCGCAAATCGCGGCAGATGTTCGAGCGCCACGGACTTCGGCATACCGTAAACCTGCCCGGAATGGTGGCCGATCGCCTCGCGCCACCCGTCAGGCAGCTACCCGCATTGACCGTCCGGCGGGTCGCCGATGCGCCCACGCGGGCCGCTTTCTGCCACATCGGATCGACCTGTTTTCACGTGCCGATCAACTGGTTTCGCGAAGTGTTCGACAACCACTTGGTGTGGGATCGCTTCGCGGCTTACGTGGCTTATCATGACGACGTTCCCGTGTCCACGGCAGCCATCGTGATGGGTGGCGGAGCCGTTGGTGTGTACAACGTCGCGACCCTTCCGGAGCAGCAGCGCCGCGGCTACGGCGAAGCGGTGATGCGGTACGCCTTGGCGCAGGCCCATAAAGAGCACGGCGTGGAACAAAGCGTCCTGCAATCCACGCCCGCCGGCTTACAACTCTACCATCGCATGGGCTATCGCACGATCACGCGAGTTGCGGTCTACGCGAGCTGAGCGGCATGCCCGATTTCTTCCGCTCCTTTCTGCCTCTCAAAAATCCCCTGGGGTTCGGCGCCGGCGACTACCTGGAATTGCTGCTCGCCGCCATGCTCCTGGCTGCGCTGGTTTGGTGGAAACGCATCTTTCCTTACGCCAATCGGCTGGCGCAGCGGACCGTCTGGTCGATGGCGCTGCTGGCGCTCTTGCCCGTTGCTCTCCGCCTGGCCCTCCTCGGCCATCATCCCGTGCCGTCGCCCGACGTTTACGACGAATTCAGCCATCTGCTGGTGGCCGACACGCTACGGCACTTCCGGCTGGCCAATCCGATGCACCCGCTACATCAGTTCTTCGAGACCTTCTTCGTGCTGCAGGAGCCCACGTACAGCTCCATCTATCCGCTCGGCCAGGGGCTCATCATGGCCGTCGGATGGACCGTTTTCGGAACACCGTGGGCGGGAGTCATGCTCGCCACCTCCGCCTTTTGCGCGCTCTGTTACTGGATGCTGCGCGGCTGGACCACGCCCCGTTGGGCACTGGCCGGCGGCGTGCTGGCGGTCGCGCAGTTCGGCCCGTTAAGCCAGTGGATGAACGGATATTGGGGAGGCTCTCTGGCGGCTGCCGCGGGATGCCTGGTTTTCGGCGCACTCCCCCGATTGCAAACGGAGAGCCCCCGGCGCAACGCCATGCTGCTGGGGGTGGGCCTTGCGATCCACCTGCTCACACGCCCGTACGAAACCTTATTCCTCGGGTTGGCGGTGCTACTCTACTTCATCCCAGTTTTGGGCAAGCCCGCCGAACTGCGGCGTCTCGCCAGACTAGCCGCCATTGCCGCCATCGCCGTGGCGCCGGCCATCGTTCTCACACTGTTGCAGAACCATGCCGTCACCGGCAGTTGGACCACCCTTCCGTACTCGCTGAGCCAGTATCGATACGGAGTCCCAACTTCTTTGACCATCCAAGCGAATCCCGTGCCGCACGCCGATCTGACACCGCAGCAGCAAATGGACTACCGTATGCAGACCTCCTTCCGGCCGTCCCACGGCGAGACTTTGCGCAGCTATCTGGAGCGGCTGGAATATCGCGTGCGCTACTACCGCTTCTTCTTCATCCCGCCGCTCTATCTCGCGCTGGCGGCTTTTTTGCCCTGCCTGCGCCAGTTTCGTTTCGCCTGGGTCGCCGCCACGGTGACACTGTTTGCCCTAGGGACGAATTTCTTCCCGGCGTTTCAGGTCCACTACGTCGCGGCTTGCGCCTGTCTGTTCCTGCTGATGAGCGTAGCTGGGCTCGCATGGCTCAACCGGCTGACCATCGGCGGCCGGCCGGCCGGAGCGGAGGCCGCGCGCCTGATCTTCTTCGTCTGCGTGGCGCATTTCCTCTTTTGGTACACCTTGCACGTGTTCGACACCGGCGAGATTTCGCTCGCCATCCGCCCGTACGAAACCTGGGACAGCATCAATCACGGCAATCCCGAGCGGCGCATCGCTATCAAGGCGGAATTGGAAAGAGCGCCCGGCGAGCTGCTGATATTCGTTCGCTACGCGCCGCAGCACATTTTCCAGGAAGAGTGGGTCTGGAACGCCGCCGATATCGACCACGCCCGCATCGTTTGGGCGCGCGATCTCGGGCCGGAGGAGAACGCCAAACTCATCGCCTACTACCCCGCGCGCACCGCGCTACTCTTCGAACCGGACTCCCGTCCCATGCGCCTCACGCGATACCAGAAGGGGGAATAGCTGGCGATACACCCCTCTGCGACCTCTGCCAGCTCAGCGCCCTCCGGTTTTGACTTGGACTTTCGTGGTCCTCAGCGTCTCAGCGTCTCTGCGGTGAATATCCCTGTCGCTGCGATACTGGAATCATGTCCGCTCTTTTTGCTCCTCTCACAATCCGCGAACTCACGCTCCGCAATCGTATTGCGGTCTCGCCCATGTGCCAATACTCGAGCGAGGACGGGTTCGCCAACGACTGGCATCTCGTCCACCTTGGAAGCCGCGCGGTGGGTGGCGCCGCGCTGGTGATCATGGAAGCGACGGCGGTGGAAGCGCGCGGCCGCATTTCACCGCAGGATCACGGCATTTGGAAAGACGAGCACATCCCATTCCTCAAGCGCATCGCCGCGTTTTTGCGGCAACAGGGCGCGGCGGCCGGCATTCAACTGGCGCACGCCGGACGGAAGGCGAGCACGCGGCGTCCCTGGGAGGGATCCGGCGCCGTCCCGCCGGGGGCCGGCGGTTGGGAGCCCGTCGCACCCAGTCCGATCGCGTTTCAACCCGACTACCCGCTTCCGAGAGCCTTAACTGCCACCGAGATCGCAAGCATCGGCGAGTCTTTCGCGGCCGCCGCGCGGCGCGCGATCGCAGCCGGCTTTCAGGTGGTGGAACTGCACTTCGCGCACGGCTATCTCATGCACGAGTTTCTTTCTCCTTTAAGCAACCAGCGCGGCGACGAATACGGCGGGCCGTTCGAGAATCGCATCCGCTTTGCGCTGGAGACGGCGAAGGCCGTGCGCGCCGTCTGGCCGGAACACCTGCCGCTGTTCGTGCGCATCTCGGCCACCGATTGGGTGGAAGGCGGCTGGGATATCGATGAGTCGGTGGAATTATCGCGCCGCCTATGCGGCCTCGGGGTGGATCTGATCGACTGTTCGTCGGGCGGGCTCGCTCCCCAGCAGAAAATCAAGCTCGGCCCCGGCTATCAGGTACCGTTCGCCGAGCGCATTCGCCGGGACGCCGGCATTCGCACCGGCGCCGTCGGAATGATCACCACGCCGCAACAGGCCGACCAGATCGTAAGCACCGGAAAGGCCGACCTGGTGCTGCTGGCGCGGGAATTCCTGCGCGACCCCTATTTCCCCCTGCACGCTGCGAAGGCGCTCGGGGAAGCGGTCCAGCCGCCGATTCAATATCAGAGGGCGTTTTAAGACTGGTAGGGCATGCTTCAGCAGGGGCCGCCGGCAAGCCGGTTTGTACGAGTGTATGACCCCGACGTCGCTGTTGGCCCGAATCCTGAACGCACCGAAACGAAACGCGAGCAGCATGGAAACGCGGTGCGTCTCCCGAATCGTCCGCAGCGCAAAGGGAAGGACACCTGCGGTTTCCTTCCCCTTGCAATCCTACAAATCACCCCTCCAAGATGCGGTGTCCAATGCCTCCTAACCTACTGAGTGCCAATGGGGTCACAGATGAGCTTGCCACGGCGAGCGGAGCTCGCCCTTCGGCTTTGGCCGTTCATGGTATGCGATTGCCAACCGGCCGGGCGGACTTCATCAGCCTTGCAGCGGGTTTAAGCCCGCGCTGGAAAGCCAGTCTATACAGTCGGGTCTTCGGCTTCATACCGGAAGGCACGCCGTGGCGAAGCCGGCGAGAATTGTTGGGCGGCGTGGAAGCCGGCTCCGGGGGCGAGCTCCAGTCGCCGGACAAGGTGAAGCCTCTCATACCGACAAAATACAGAAGCGGCCGGCCCCTAAGAATGGCGCAGGGACGGCCGCTCTACAAATCCATTTCGGCTGGAGTTAGCTCTTCTCCCGATTGGCGGTGTATTCGTTCGTCGTGGATCGCCGCCGCCACGGCCGGGCCTGGTGATCTTCAGCTTCAGTGCATCGCCGCTCACTGTGCCTTCATACTTAGTGACGCTCTCGCCGTTCGGAGTCTGGCGAACGGTTTCAAAATAGATGCTGTCCCCATCCACTTTGCCGTGCACGATCTGCGAGGGCGGAGCCTGCCCGCCACGGCCAAAGCCGGGAACGCTACCCGTGAGCGTTGCGCCGTCCTGCTTCAAAGTGATCGTGACGGATATCATGTCTCCGCCACGACCGGGTGCCTGGTAGGTCCATTTGCCGGTAACATCGGCCGCCATGGCGACAAAGGCTACGACAAACAGAATCGTCGTTACAAAAACCAGCTTTTTGGTCATAGTGTCTGGGAAGGCGTAGGGTACATGCCGTATGGTTACACACCGGCGAGTCTTTCGCCCGATTTTCGCCCGCCACATCACTTCTGCTCCCACCTGGCGGTGAAAATATTGAACTCGTACCGCTCTTTGGCGTCGCGGTCCGAGCAGAATACCAACGTCGTGCCATCCGGCGAGAATTCCGGGAATGACGTGAAGCCGCCGAAATGCGTCACTTGCTCCAGTCCGCTGCCATCCAGGTTCATGCGGTACAGTTCGAAGTGCCGGCTGTCGCATTCGTGCTTATTAGAGGAGAAAAGTATCTGCTTGCCGTCCGGCGTGAAAGTCGGCGCGAAGCTGGCGCACCCGAAATTGGTGACGGTACGAGCGTCGCTTCCATCGCCATTGGCCACCACGATTTCCATCTTCATCGGGGTGGTCAGATTATCCGCCAGCAACGATTTGTACCTTGCCATCGCTTCGTCATTGGGCGGATAATTGGCACGCCAGACCAGGTGGCTCGCGTCGTGCGAAAAGGTCGCGCCGCCATCGTAGCCGGTCTTCGTAGTGATCTGCTTCTTGTCGGATCCGTCAGTCTTCATGGTCCACAGATCCAGATCGTGCGATGCCAGCGACGTATACACGATGGTCCCGGTTTTCCAGTTGACCGTGCCTTCGGCATCGTATCCCGGGGTGTCGGTGAGACGCTTTTCGATGTTGCCGCCGTCGGTGGCCAGGAAGATGTCGAATCCCGCGTAGACAGCCCAGACGTAACCGCGGCTGCGGTCTGC
>Ga0181528_10002061_pt1 | contig 12331 bp, 8 predicted proteins | sample PEATcosm2014_Bin_47_FD_119742 | JGI IMG/M metagenome (GOLD analysis project Ga0181528, IMG submission 119742) | Peatland microbial communities from MTU Mesocosm Facility, Houghton, MI, USA - PEATcosm2014_Bin10_10_metaG | ecosystem: Environmental > Terrestrial > Soil > Wetlands > Peat | place... | reverse complement strand
GGCTTGAAGGTCGGCAGCGCGAGCGAAGTGGTCACCGTTGCAAGCAGCGTAGACCTGGGGGACACGAATAACTCTACCGTACGACGACTGATCGGCGCGGAGACCATTGACCGCGTCCCACTGTTCTCGCGCAATGTCTACGATCTGGTCCAATTGAGCGCCGGCGTCACCCCATCCAACGGCTCGCCAAACTCAGCCGACGGGGCAATGGTCAACAGTATTGCCAACGGACGCCCGGGCGTCGATGTCTCCTCCTACAGCATCAATGGCGCGATTCTCGGCTCGGTTTACTACATGCTCGACGGAAGTCCGTTGGGAATTGCCGAAAACAATATCGCTGCTATCATTCCGATGTCAGAGATTCCCGAAGATGCCGTGGATGAGTATCGCGTGGAGACACAGAACACTCCCGCTTCGTATCAAAGCGGCGCAGCGGGCGTTATCAGCCTGGTCAGCAAATCCGGAGGCGACAAGTTCCACGGCGATGCTTTCGGAGTCTTCCGGCCAGACGTTCTTGCGGCCAATGACTACTTTAACAAGCAGAATCAGCTGGCCAACGGTCAACCAAATTCCCCGCCCAGCTTTCATCGTTATCAGGAAGGCGGCGCAATCAGCGGACCGATCCTGCGCAAGAAGCTTTTCTTCTTCGGCGACTATGAGGCCACGCAGCAGGCATCCTTCGACTCGGGTACTTTCAGCGTTCCCACAACAGCCGAGCGCACCGGTGATTTTTCCGCTGACAGCTACACGATCTACGACCCGACACAGCCCGATGTTACCGCAGGATCGCTGGCCGGAACCCGTCAGCCGATGGCGGGAAACAAGATCGCCAATGCCAATCCCATCGCGCTGAAGTATCTCTCCGAGCTGCCGCATTGCAATTATCCCAGCTCCAGCACTTGCGAAGGCTTGGGGACCCTCTCACCGTTCGGCGACCAGAATAATCTTTATGTGCCCGGTGTGGACCCATCGACCGGACAGAAGTTTGACGTCCGCATCGACTTTTACAAAAGCGAAATGCAGAAATTCTTCGGGCGCTTCTCTTTTTCCAGAACGACTGAAGCAACCGTCAACGCATTCGGCAATATGTTCGATCCCTACTACGCGCAGAATATTACCAATGCGCGTAATGTGATGGCCGGCGATGACATCACGCTGAATCCGACGACCGTGCTCCAACTGCGCGGATCCTTCACACGCCACTACGAGAACCAGGGTGGCGATCCGCGGCAGAATGGAACGGACATTACGGCGTTGGGATTTCCTTCTTCGCTAGCCCAACAGGAAGTCTATAAAATTCTTCCGCTGATGAACTTCGATGATTTTGGCGGAATGCTCGGAGGCACCTGTTGTTACAACACGTTTGTCTTTGCCAGCGAAGATGCGGACGGCATCGCCAGCCTGACAAAGATGTGGGGCAAGCACGAGTTGAGCGCCGGCGTTGAGTACATGAAGCGCTTCCTCAATGCGGGCCAGCCGCCTTATCCCTCCGGCAACTACTCGTTCGACACTTCGGCCACGGATCAGGCCTCCGCCGCGGCCACGCCGGTTGGTGGCAACGACTTCGCTTCCTTCCTGATCGGCATGGGAACTGCGCCGGGCAACGAGTCTGGCAACGGCCCGAACTTTACCAAGGATCTCTTCATCGCCGAGTCCAGCCCCTATTACGCGGGCTTCCTCCAGGACACCTATCATGCCAGCCACGGTTTGACGCTGACTGCCGGAGTGCGCTGGGATATCTTCGGCGGCAAGACCGAGCGCCACAATCGCCTGGAGTACTTCAATCCCACCGCTGCGGCGACGGTGAGCGGTGTCCCCTTCACCGGCGGCGAAGTATTTTCAAACGGTGGCAACCGATCGCCGTTCACGACGAACTTATCTGACTTCAGCCCTCGTCTCGGCTTTGCCTGGCAGCCTGAAAAGCGCTTTGTGATTCACGCCGGCGCAGGCATCTACTACGGTCCCAGCGCGGAGATGGTCAGTGCCGCCAGCGAGGATAGCGACGGTTTTTCTTCCGTCACGAACTGGAGCGCAACCTGCCTGAATGCTGATGGAAACACCACGTACAACGGCACCAGCGGATGCATCGGCGCTGCCGCCGGCGCTCCGGCTCCCAGCTCGACGGGGATTTATTCGCTGAGCAATCCATTTCCGGGCGGAGTGGTTCCGTTGGTTGGCGCGTCGCAGGGATTGGGCACTTATCTCGGCTCCACGCTCAATACCATGCTGCATTCGCAGCGCACTCAGGCCACGTATAACTTCAACATCGGTTGGGAATACGAGTTTCCGCATGGAGTGGTTCTCAGTGCCGGTTATGTCGGCAGCCGGGGCCTCTTTCTTCCCCTTGGCGAAGTCGACCTGAATCAGCTTCCGCTGAGCGTGATCGCATCGAACAACTACGCGCTGTGCGTCGATACTTCAAATCCCGCCTGTGTCACGGTCCCCAATCAATGGCAAGCGATTCAGCCTGCTTCAAACAATAATGCTGGCTCTCCCACAGTGCCGCTGTGGGTTTCATTGCAGGAGTTTCCGCAATTCGGAAACGGCACATATGGCTCGGGCAACGGAATCATCGTGCATGGCTATCCGGGCGGTGACTCAGAGTACAGCTCATTGCAGACAAAGCTGGAGAAGCGGCTTACGCAGCACTTCACCACTTTGGCCTCGTTTACCTGGTCGAAGCTGATGACAGACGATGGCAACCCACCGTTGGGCTTTGTCGGCTTCCATGCCGGTTTACCTCAGGACTGGAAGAATATCAACCTCGAACACTCAGTCAGCCCGCAAGATGTGAAGCTTCAGTTCACCTGGCAGGCTTCGTATGATCTGCCCATCGGCAAGGGCCGGGCGCTGAACCTGGCGGGGCCGGGCAATGCGATTCTTGGCGGATGGACAACCAATGCTGTTGCATACCTGAGCGACGGCGTTCCCATCGTTTCGCCTGTTGTCGGCGCGCCAGTTTCCTACTTTAATCAGCGGCTCAATCTGGTCTGCAACCCCCGCACGGGCGCGGCGCACACAGCGGCAGCATGGTTCAACCCAAATTGCTTCCAGGCGCCGGCCAGCCAATTTGTTGCCGGAACAGCTCCGGCCTACCTTGCCGGCGTTCGCACCATGGGCGCGCAAGATCTGGATCTCTCGCTCTTCAAGAACTTCCACATCGGAGGGGAGAGGGTTCTCCGCTTCGAGATTTCCTCTTATAACGTTGCCAACAAGGCGCAGTTCTCCGCGCCGACTGTGAGTTCCTCCGCATCGGGATTCTCGCAATTCGGGCTGATCCAGACTGACTCCAACACTCCGCGTCAGTTCCAGTTCGCGTCGCGTTACACGTTCTGAGCAGCTTTTGTTGATTGCGCCGCTGGGTGAGAATCCGGCGGTAGAGATTTCTGATCCGCGAAATTCAATCTATACCAGTAAGCTCGGTATAGATTGAATTTCGCGTTTTTTTTGTTCAGCGGACATGCTAGAACCGCATTCAATGGCCAAAGGAATATGTGAGCTGAAACAGCCCGCTATCAATGCCTGGATTGGCTGTTGCTGTGCTATTGTTCGAGATGTGGTGATAGCGGTACTCGGCGCGGACCGATCTTGTCTGTGTGCGGAAAACTTCAACACCCGCCCCCAGGTCGAAGGTGAAGTTGAAAGAGCCAGCGCCATAAACGGGGATCGCCTGAGTCGAATACATGTATCCGCCGTGGCTGATGAAAAATGGCTGTACTTTGTGTCGCGGTCGAAAGTTCCACTGCAAGCCGGCCGGAGAAATGCCTTCGCCGATCGTCCAGCGACGGCCATAGCATGAAAAGACAGCCGTCCCGCTGTATGTTACGCCCGTGACTGGATCGGTAGAGCTGTATGAGATCGTGCGAGGCGCGCAGGTAACCGGTAAGCCGTCCTTAAAGATTTGAGTTACCGGCGTGGGTGAAATCTGATTGACTACCTCTTGCTCCAGCGGATCACTCTCCAGCGCCACCGGCAGAAATTCCGCGTTGTACTGCCAGTTCACTATGCGATTGAGCAACAGCCTGCGACTGTATGAAACCCCAAAATCCAACAGTTTGCGGTTTTCCGTTATCCCGAGCAACATATGGCTGGAATCGTTGGAATAGGCTGTAAATACGCCGAAGGTGTTTTTTCGTGCATAGTATGGGGATTCAGCGCCAGTCTGAGCCAGCGAACTGGCCGGTCCCGCCAGCAGGGTTAAAAGTAAGATCAGGCAACAACCTCGGCTATTGCGGGCGGGCGGGAGAGATTCGAGTTTTAACAACAAGGAAACCCTTTCCTGGAGCCGGACTGGGAGGCGCCGGAGCGCCTATACTTTTCTTTTGACTGCGTAATTCAGTTTAAGGGAGCCTGCATGTCTTCGTCCGCTGTCGCCTACGCCCGTGAGAACCACCCTCGCTTTCTCGATGAGTTGAAGGCTCTGCTGCGCATCCCTTCCATCTCTACGCTACCCGAACACAAAAGCGATTGTCGCCGCGCCGCCGAGACTCTGGCTGCCGATCTGAAGCAGATTGGCATGGAAAACCTCCGCCTCATCGAAACCGAGGGGCATCCGCTGGTCTATGCCGACTGGCTGCATGCAGCTGGTAAGCCGACAGTGCTCGTCTACGGCCACTACGATGTTCAGCCGCCCGATCCACTCGACGAATGGCTCACGCCGCCGTTCGAGCCAACCGAGCGCAACGGCAATCTCTATGCGCGCGGCGCGGTAGACGATAAAGGCCAGGTTGTGGCGCAGGTTAAGGCATTGGAGTCGCTGTTGGCCGCGACCGGCAAACTGCCACTGAATGTCCGTGTGCTGCTTGAAGGAGAAGAAGAAGTGGGAGGGGAGGGAATTGCGCGCTATGTTGCGTCAAAGCCTGCCGATCTCAAGGCAGATTTTGCGCTCGTCTCAGATACCGAGATGTTCGCTCCTGGATTGCCCACGCTTTGTGTCGGCTTACGCGGCATGATCTATACCGAGCTTGAAGTTCGCGGCGCGCGCACCGATCTGCACTCCGGCATGTATGGGGGCGCGGCGCCCAATCCCTTTGTCTCATTGGCGCAGATTCTTGCTCGCCTCAAGGATGAACACGGACACATTCTCATACCCGGCTTCTATGACGAGATCATTCCGCCCAGTCCAGAAGAACTTGCGGCCTGGGAGAGCCTGCCCTTCGATGAAGAGCAGTACCGCATTGCCGAAGTTGGTTCCCGGCAACTCGTCGGCGAAGCCGGCTACAGCGTGCTCGAACGCACCTGGGCGCGGCCTACGCTCGATGTGCATGGCATCCCCGGCGGCTTTACCGGAGCGGGAGCAAAGACAGTGATTCCGGCCCGAGCCGTGGCCAAGGTCTCCATGCGTTTGGTTCCAGGCATGACCCCGGCAAAGTCTTTTTACCTTTACAAAAAGTTTGTAGAGGAAAACAGCCCGAAGGGTGTTGATGTCGAGGTCCGGCTGATCCACTCCGGCGATCCCTGCCTGATCCCTGTAGATAATCCCTATATCCGCGCCGCAACCAAGGCTTTGAAAGACGTCTGGGGTAAAGAGACGGTCTTCATCCGCTCTGGTGGATCGATTCCGATTGTCGGCGACTTTGCCCGCCACCTCGGCTTGCCCAGCGTGATGATGGGCTTCGGCCTGCCCGACGATAACCTGCACGCGCCCAATGAAAAATTCCATCTGAAAAACTTTGAACTGGGGATTGAGTCGATTATCCGCTTCCTGGAGGAGGCCGCACGGTAGAACTGGAGGCCCAAGGTTTCATGATTGAGCTCTGTGGTGTCCGGCGATACCCATGGGATACCTCTCCGCAAGTTTCTGGTGTACAATATGTACATCCAGCAAGGTCGATATGAGCTGTGAATGGGATCCCCGCAAGGATGAGTCGAATTTCAGAAAACATGGGGTTCGCTTTGCTGAAGCGGAGCCGGTTTTTGATGACGCTCTGGCGATTACGTTCACGGATGATGAATCGGACCCGCATGAGTTGCGGTATGTTTCGATTGGAACGGGCCTGAAGGGCAGGGTTTTGGTTGTGGTTTACTGCTACCGCGGCAGCAAGATTCGCATCATCTCTGCGCGTCCAGCTGATGCTCATGAGCGCGAGCAATACGAGGAGAACAGATGAAAGCGAGTTACGATTTCAGTAAAGGCAAGCGTGGTCGGATCAACCCGCCGGAGCCTGAGCCGCTCGGCAAAACCCGCATCACGATTCGGCTGGATGAAGATATTGTGGATCACTTCCTGAAAGAGGCCGGCGCCTACGGCGGAGCAGTGGGCTACCAAACGCTCATCAACCAGGCCCTGCGCCAGCATGTCGAGGGCAAAGCGCCGAAACTGGAAGAGACGCTGCGCCGCATCGTGCGCGAAGAGATGCGTGTGGCAAGCTGAAGGCAGAATCCGATAACTCCCAACTCGGTATCTAGATGATCGTCTAGTTACTGAAAAGGGCAGGGAATGAGATATGTAGTCCCGCTCTCCTATTCGAAAGCAGGGTGACTCGCGGAACAATAAAGCGGGGACAACCGGTGTGAGGAGCGAACCACCATGCCGCTTAAGCCAAAGTATGTGCGGGTTTCATCCGAGCAATTGAAGCAAATAATGCAGGTGGCTCCCAGGCGAGAGTAAAGAGTGCCTGTCATATACGCGAAAAAAGGAATGGGCTACCTTTCAAGACAAAGAGGTTGGCTATGCCATGCCTTGGGTCAAATGCGATGACGGGCCAGACCATCATATGAAGGTAACCTTCTATGGACGAAAGTTGCAACCTGAGTATCAGTCGATAGGCTGGCGATGCACCCGGAATGAGGTCTCATTCCTCAACGAAAACTCATTCATTTGCTATCAAACCGGAGGAGAGCGGTAAGGCCGGGTGCACCACACATTGATTTTCAGATGTGGAATTCTCAGCAGACGCGATTCTTACTAAATCAGGTATGCCCACGGAGATGCACAATCCGGCCCACTTCGGCCAGGACCTTGCCGGCTTTGTCCTTGCCGGTGGCCGTTCCAGCCGCATGGGTGTTGACAAGGCGCTTGTCGAGCTGGACGGGAGGCCGCTGATTGCTCATGCATTGGGAATTCTGCGCGGAGCGGGGCTGGATGTAGCGATTGCAGGGGCGCGCGCGCAGCTGGATGGGTTTGCGCGGGTCGTTGCTGATCTGTACCCGGATCTGGGACCGCTGGGAGGTATCTGCTCTGCGCTGGCAGCGACCTCCGCGCGGTGGTCGGTCTTTCTGCCGGTTGACCTGCCGCTATTGCCACCCGCATTGATCTCTTATCAGTTGAAGAAGGCGCGGGAGAAGGACGCTGCTGTGACAGTGGCATCGGTTGAGGGATTTGCGCAGACATTTCCGGTGGTTATCGACCGGGCGACATTGCCATATCTCGACCAGGAAGTTGCTGCCGGGCGGCTGGGTTGCCTATCAGCTCTTCAGAATGCTGCCGAGAGTCTCACGCGGCCGCTGGTTGTACTCTCCGTGGAGGAGGCTATCGCTTCTGGCCAACTCGTTGCGCCTTGCGGTAACGCTCCTGATCGCTGGTTCCTGAATCTCAATGCGCCGGAAGACCTACGCCGCGCCGAGGCCCGCCCCGAAAGAATCTGACCAACTTTGTTGCCTCAATTCTTTTTTTGCAGCCGGCCTGCCCACTCCAGACCGATCGGCGAAAAATCATCAAAAAGATCATTGTGGCCGTCGCCGGCGAGGGAATGAAATTCACGAGGTTGATTGGCCTTTGCAAATAGAAGCTTCCCCTGCCCTGGAGGGATAACCTGATCTTTATCGCCATTCACAATCAGCAGCGGCACATGGATATTGCCGATCTTCCCGGCATTCTCAAAGCGATCCAGAACCACATATTTCACGGGGTAAAACGGATAGTGATATTGGGCTACATCTGGAATTGATAGATAAGGGGCTAGCAAAATCAATCCTCCCACATGGAATTCCTGCGCCATCTGAGTCGCAACACCAGTTCCCAGCGAGTGACCGAAGAGAAGGATGCTTTCACTGCGCACTCCTTGCGCCATTAACCCCTTGATCTCGGCCCTTGCGTCTGCGTAGAGTCCGGCTTCAGTCGGCTTGCCGGGTAATCCACTGTATCCGCGATACTCCGCAACCAGGAAGCCGTATCCTGCGTCGATATATGGTTCGGCGACATCTGACGCAGTCGCCAAATTATCCCCGTTGCCGTGAAAGAAAACGAACGTGAACGGTTTGCTGGTCGCAGGCGCATACCAGGCAACCAGATTCAGTCCGCCGTCTGTCTTGACGGACATCTCTTTGAAGGCTCGGTTCGCATGTGCCGCGCTCGGAGACACATAAGTATGGCTCGGAAAATACAGGAAACTCCGCTGAAAGATGCAAAGCAGAAGGAAGAGCAGAATGTATACCGTGGCAAAAATACGAAGAATCTTGCGCAAAATCATTGCTGCTCCGTCTCTCCGTGCGGTCTTTGGCAAATACTGGCCACCTATGGGACGTAATCATAGCGGAAAGCGCTCTTCCAGGTAGAACTCGATTATTTTGCCTTGTTTCGCGTAATCTGAATGCAATGTCTGATTCCGAAGCCATCAACCCGCTCATGGAAGCCACGCTCGCCGAGACCTTTGCCGAGGATTGTCAGCCGGATTGCCCTCCAGCCCTGAGCTTCTCTGGCCCGATGATTGATTTCCGCAATGTCTCCATCGCCTTTAATGGGCGGCCTGTGCTGGAACAAGTCAGCTTTCACGTGGACCGAGGCCAGACACTCTGCATCCTGGGCCGCAGCGGCGTCGGCAAATCTGTCTCGCTACGCATGCTGATGGGCTTCCTCAAGCCGGATTCCGGCACGATCTATGTCGAGGGCCAGGAGCTCTGCGGGCTGAGCGAAGAAGGAATGCGGGCCATTCGCAAGCGCGTCACGATGGTCTTTCAGAATGGAGCGCTCTTCGATTCGTTGAGTGTGCGCGAGAATGTCGCCTTTCCGCTGCGCGAACGCGGCGAACTGGACGAAGAGGCGATCCAGACACATGTCAGCCATCTGATCGCGATGGTTGGCGCAGCTGACGCCGCGGATGCACTGCCGGCCAGCCTCTCTACGGGCCGCCGCCGCGCCGTTGCGATTGCACGCGCACTGGCGGCCAAGCCTGAAGTTGTGCTCTACGACGAGCCGACCACGATGGTCGATCCTTTGATTGCCCGGCGTCTCGGCGGCATTATCGAAGGGCTGAAGAAGCAACTCCGCCTAACCAGCATTGTAGTTACGCACGATATGCGCTTTGCCGAGCGGCTCGCGGACACGGTACTTTTTCTTCACCAGGGACGCGCACTGTTCTTCGGGCCCGTGCAAGAATTTGGCTCCTCCACGAAAGAGCCAATCCGCCAATTCCTGGAGCTGGATGAGTATCAGTTACCTGTGTCATAAGACGCATGTAATCTCGTAACCCTCTCCAAAGCCGGAATTCCCTTGCCATTTCACCTGTGCTGGGAGGATGCTTAGCCATAGGCTTACCGGTAACAAACTGGGTTTGGTCTTCCCGCTTCCTGGTAGACACATCGAGCTGTGTCAACTTGTTGAGTGGGGTTACGTCAAATTTGGTAAGATGGTAGTCAGTTGTTTTTTATCCGCTTCGGGGGTACCCGGAGGTTTTGCTCGGGCGGTTGGCATTCATACCGGACGCAAGGATGTGCAGACGCGCAAAAATTCGCAACAGTGAGGCTCTGACCCCACGGATACTTCACATGCGAAGCGGCTGCAATGGATAACGAAACGCGATAGCCTTAAGCGGGCCGAAGTCACCCCACCCGTCTCACAGGTTGTCGGAAACTGGAAGAGTTGCATAGCCCCACCGCATCCCATATCCACTGGCCTATGGGTCCGTGGAGGGGCTTGATGGCCTGTTGTTACTGCTCTTGGCTGATCGTTCTCCCTGGCTTTGGAGACTGCAACCCATCGTCGCTCTCGAGTCGTGTTTTTGAGGTCCTCGGAATCTTATGGCGACATCGGAATTCTGGCAAAGAGTGTCGGCATCGATCTCGACTTCCCAGGAGTGGGAAGAGGGCCCGGTTTCCGGCCATTCGCGCTCGGCGCGGGGCGCGGTTCTGTTATGGATGCTGCTGGATGTAACTTCGATTCTGGCCGCGGCGATGCTGGCCACAGTCTATGAGTTCCACACCGGCCCGGTGGCCGGCGCCAAGGGCTTCTGGCACGGCACTCTGATTCATGGTCGCTCCATGGGTATTTTGCTGGCCCTGCTGTGCGGATTCACGATTGCGTTGATCATCACCAGCCGCCGTCTGCATCTTTATACTCCAGTTCGCATCGCTAGTTACCTGCACGAACAGAAACTCAGTGTGCAAGCATGTCTTACCTCGGGACTCTTGCTCACCGGCACGCTCTACCTGGTGCATGCCGAAGATATTCCGCGCAGCATAGTGTTAATCACCATCGGCCTAGTTACATTGGCTCTGAGCTTTCGCCGCGCTCTCTATCGCATGTTGCTTTATCGCCGCTTTGATCGCGGCCTGGGCACACGCAATGTGCTCATCGTCGGCACCGGACCCGAGGCCCACGCGTTGCGCCATCATCTGGAGAGCATCCGCCATCTCGGCTACACTTTCAAGGGTTTCATCGATTTTCCCGGTGCCGCGCCGCAGTTCTCCGCCTCGCTCGGCGATGTTGTCGGCACACTCGACAGTCTCTTCCAGGATGCCCGCAAGCAGTTTGTCGACGAGATCTTCTTTACCACGCCCTGCGAGCGCGGCATCATTCAGGAGGTACTACAGCAGGCCCGCAAACACGGTGTTGATCTGCGCGTGGTTCCGGATATGTACGACGGGCTGGCCTGGAACAGCCCCATCGAATATGTCGGCCAGTTTCCTACCATTCCGCTGCATCGCGGCCGCGTACCGGAAGTTGGCCTAGCCCTCAAGCGCGTCCTGGATGTAGCTTTTTCCTTACTGGCTATTCTTGCGCTCTCACCGGTTCTTGCCGCCATCGCCATCGCCATCAAGCTCGATTCCAGCGGTCCGATTCTTTATACCTCGGAGCGCATCGGCAAAAAGGCGCGGGTCTTCCGCTGCATCAAGTTCCGTACCATGGTGCGCGACGCTGAGCGCCGACAGGCCGACATGATGCACATGAACGAGCGTGACGGCGTGCTCTTTAAAATGGCCAACGACCCACGGATCACCAGTCTGGGCCGCTTCCTGCGCAAGTATTCGCTGGACGAGTTGCCGCAGTTCTTCAACGTGCTGCGCGGCGATATGAGCATCGTTGGCCCGCGCCCGCCCATCGCCAGCGAGGTGCGCAAATACAAGCTCAGCCACCTGCGCCGGCTCGACGTCACCCCCGGCATCACCGGCCTCTGGCAGGTGCAGGCCCGGCAAGACCCCAGCTTCGATAGCTACATCTCGCTCGACGTAACCTACATCGAAAACTGGTCCATCTGGCTGGATCTGAAAATCATCGTCCGCACCATCGCCGTCGTCTTCTCCGGGACCGGATCGTAGGTCTGAAAATCTACTGGATGACAGGAAGAAGTGAACCCGCTAATCGGCTCTTAGGCTGTCGGGGCGGGAGCCGACTCTTTCTCTTGCAACGCCAATGCGGCAGGCGGCAACTCCTCGGCGATCTCCACTCCAGCCTCTCGAACCATCCGCGCAACCGTCGCCGCATTCAGCCGAGTAGCGTCATATTCGATGCGTAGAACCTGCGCGGCGCGTTCGATAGTCAGCCGCCGGATTCCGTAAACTTCGCGCGCGCTGGTCAAAGCCTGAACTGCCAGCACCGAAGGCTCTGTCTCATAACGATAGAGAACTTCCAAAGTCGTCATAGGCTCATGATACCAACATTTATAACCCTTTGATAAACGCCCGCATCTCTGGACTGGACCAATCCTGCGCTCCAATAATCTTGCGGCGAATCACGCCCTGGCGGTCGATAATGTACGTCTCCGGCCACATCTCGGTATGGAAGAGCTTCGCCGCGGATTCGCTGGGGTCGCGGACGGTCAGCAGGTCCACATGGCGGCGAATGAGAAAGCTCTTGTACTCGTCCTCATCCTCGTCCACGCTCACGGCCAGAATCGCCAGATCAGGCTGTTCATGATGCAGCGCAAGTAACGAAGGCAGCTCTTCGACACAGGGTCCGCACCACGAGGCCCAGAAGTTTACCAGCACCACTTTGCCCCGGTAATTGGCCAGATGAATCGATGTGGTCCCATCGGAGACATTGAAGTCAGGAGCAGCCAGACCGGTTTGCGCCGGGTGCGCGCCGCGGTCGCAGCCTGCGATCAACAGCAGTCCGGCAATTATCAGAACGGCGAAACAATTCAGACGGGTCAGCACCTCTTTATAATACGAGGCG
>Ga0181528_10002059_pt1 | contig 12332 bp, 8 predicted proteins | sample PEATcosm2014_Bin_47_FD_119742 | JGI IMG/M metagenome (GOLD analysis project Ga0181528, IMG submission 119742) | Peatland microbial communities from MTU Mesocosm Facility, Houghton, MI, USA - PEATcosm2014_Bin10_10_metaG | ecosystem: Environmental > Terrestrial > Soil > Wetlands > Peat | place... | reverse complement strand
GTGACGGTGTAATCACGCAAGACAGCGGGGTGCTCGAGTCCCGCGAGCACCGCCAGATCGATGGTGTCGTTGTCGTCAGCGCGCGAGGCGAGGGCGGCGTCCACGATCAATTGTCCGGGATCGACGCCCTCTACGACGAAGGGCTCACCGAGCGTGAGCTTGTTCTGGGTGAGCGTGCCGGTCTTGTCGGTACAAAGGATGTCCACGCCCGCGAGTTCCTCGATCGCGACGAGTCGACTGACGATTGCCTTGCGCTTGGCCAAGAGGCGCGCGCCCACCGCCATGGTGACCGACAGCACCGTCGGCATGGCGACGGGTATCGCCGCTACCGTCAGCACGAGCGCGAACTGAAGGGTCGTCAAGAACGGATCACCTCGCACTAAGGAGACCACGATGATGATCGCGACCATGGCGATCGCGAGGTAGATCAGATAGGTCCCGATCCGTAGCACGGCCTTTTGGAAGTGACTCTTGGTCTGGGTGTCCTGGACGAGCTCAGCGGTTTTGCCGAAGTAGGTGGAGCCACCGGTCGCGTAGACGAGCGCACTGACCTCGCCCTGACGGATGATCGACGCCGAGTAGACCGAGTCCCCTGGGCCACGCGACGCCGGTAATGACTCACCAGTGAGGGCCGATTCGTCGACTTCGACCGGATCACCGTCAAGCAGCCGGGCGTCGGCGGGCACGATGTCGCCAAGTCGAAGTCGTATCACGTCACCGGGCACCAATTCCTTGGCGGGTGGGTTTTCCCAGGTGCCATCGCGAAGTACGCGCGCCTTGATGGCGAGCGACGCCTTCAGCGCGTCGACGGCTTTGCCCGCTTGGTGCTCTTCGGAAAAACCGATCAAGGCGTTGGCCAGGAGCAGCACCAGGATGATGCTGAAGTCAGGCCAGTGCCGAAGGATACCTGAAAGCAGTACCGCGACTTCGATCATCCACGGAATCGGTCCCCAGAAATAGCTGAGGAATTTCAACAACGCGTTCTGCTTGACTTCGGCAATCTCGTTCGCACCGTAATCAACCAGCCGTTTCTTGGCTTGCGCGCTCGTTAGTCCAGCCGCCGACGTGTCGAGCTTCGTCATTACTTCGTCGAGCGCGAGCGTCGCGAGATCGTTGGCTTTCTTCGACGAGGGTGCGTTCTTTGATCGGTGGGCTTGTGCCCCAGGACCCTTGGCGTCGGCGGAACGGGTGGCCATGGCCTACCTTTCGGCACGTGAGGTACTCTGCGCTCGTCGTGCTTACTTCCAACGTAGTCACTTCGTTCGCGCATCGTGCGAGGAATGCCCGCGACGACGTCGATAACCACGCTCGAGTCACCAATCGGGCATCGTCAAATCGACCACTCTTCTACGCGGCGTCGAATCCCGAATGATCAGACGAGGAAGTGTGTTAACGTCAAGTCGTTGCTCCAGACCCTAGGCAATCGTTTTCTTTTTCGTTCCTAGGAGACATCATGAGTGACGTGCGAAAGTCCCTTGAATTCGCTGCCACGTCTTCTAGCTGGTCTGAACACCATTGCACGCGCCGTCACGCGCATAATTTCGGCTGCCCCTCGTCGCGGCGACGTTCGAAGTGGGCGTTTCTCAATAAGAACGCGGCGCGTTGGCTCTCTTCGCTGCGTCCCAGCGCCACGAAACGGATTGGCATGGGATAGACGCTCGCACTTGGTGGGCCGCCCGGGTCTCGATCCCGGCACCTTGAGATTAAAAGTCTCCTGCTCTTCCCGATGAGCTAGCGGCCCCCACGTCGACGCAACTCGTGCTACCAGCAGCGTCGCCGAAGGACCACCTTACTTCACTCGATTTGGTGGGCTCTCGTGCGCAACTTGTCTTTGCGGTAACCGTAGTCACCAAGACTTCACGTACGTGCTTTGGAAGATTGGACTTTCGGCCTTAGCCCGCCAGAGAAAGTTCGCGATGTTGGTAGGACAATTAGTTAAGGCCTAAGGGCCACTGTGCAGTACCTGAGGAGGCAGTATGACGTTACTCAACTCTCCGTCCGCTTCGAAAGAAGAGCCAGCCAAAGCACCGCTTTCGGAACGAAATCAGCAAAAGGCCCACGCGATGGGCCTCACCTCGGCGACGGCCCTGGTGATGGGCAGCATCGTCGGTACTGGTGTGTTCACCATGCCCGCCGTACTCGCAGGAGCGGGCACGATGGGGATCGTGGTGCTCGGCGTGATCGCCGTGGGCGCCATGTTGCTCGCCGTCTTGTTCGGTCAGCTCACCAAGCGAGTTCCCAACAGTGACGGTGGCGTGTACGCGTACACCCGCCACGAGTTCGGTGACTTCGCCGGTTACCTCGTCGGTTGGTGCTACTGGATCCAGTCCTGGGCCGGTAATGCGGCAATCGTCTCGTCGTGGGTCTTCTACGTCGACGCCCTGTTCAAGTTCAGCCACCCGAGTGGCATGTCGAATTGGGGTATTGCGATGTTCGGTTTGTGGATCCCGGCGCTGATCAACCTCACGGGCGTCCGTCAGATGGCCTGGTTCCAGAACATCACCGTGGTCCTCAAGTTCCTGCCACTGCTCTTCGTGGGCGTCGTGGGCTGGTTCTTCGTCGCCAAGGCTAATTTCGGACCATTCAATGCGTCGGGTGGCAGCCTCTACAGCGGTATCGGCATCGCCGCGGGCGTCGCGCTCTTCTCCTTCATCGGTGTCGAAGCGGCCGCCATCACCGCCAAGCGTGTGATCAATCCTCGCTCGAACGTGATGCGCGCCTCGGTCATCGGCACCGTCGCCAGTGCGGGGCTCTACGTATTGGTCACCGCCGTCGTGATGGGGCTCGTGAGTCACCACACACTGGTCAACACCGGCTCCCCGTTCGTGAACGCTTTTCAGACGATGTTCCCCCACAGTGCGTGGGCCGGTCAGTTCGTCGCGGGTGTCGCGGTCGTGTCCGGTTTGGGAGCCTTGATCGCCTGGACGTTGATCGTCACGGAGACGTCGCGCGCCATCGCCCAAGACGACCTCTTCCCACGCGCGTTCGCGTGGCAGGACAAGCGGGGCACCGCGTGGTTCGGCATCGTGGTCGGTACCGTGTTGCCCTCGCTGTTGATGTTGTGGCGCTACTCCACCAGCACCGGGCTGACCGTCTTCACCTACCTCGTCGACCTGACGGTCGTGACGGTGGCGATCCCGTACTTCTTCTCCGCGATCGCGCAGTTGACCTTCCTCGTCTCCAAGCGTCGTCACGTCCAGGGGTGGCAGTTGGCGCGTGACCTCTGCGTGGCGGGCGCCAGCGTGCTCTTTTCCATGTGGGTCACGTTCGCCTCTGGTTACCAGGTCGTGTACCAGGCGCTCGTGGTGCTGCTCGTAGGTCTGATCTTCTACGCGTTCCTCAACGCACGTCGTCAGGGACTGGGCGAGATCGCCTATCCCGTTGACCTGCCCGACGAGGTTCCCGCCTCCTGGCACGCCGAGGTCATGGCGGAAGTTAAGCCCGAAAAGGCCCCCAAGACCGTAAAGGACACCAAGTCCAAGAAGTAAGAGCAAAGAGGTTGCGCAATGACGCTGCACGTTGATTCAGAAGTAGGCCAACTCAAGCAGGCAATACTGCACCGACCCGGACTCGAACTCTCGAGACTGACGCCGTCGAACATCCAGAGTCTGCTGTTCGACGACGTCCTGTGGTCGAAGAAGGCGCGTGAAGAGCACGACGCCTTCGCCCAGGCGATGCGCGACAAGGGCGTCAAGGTTCACCTCTTCGGCGATTTGCTCGCCGACGTGTTGTCCCTCGACGACGGTCGCGCGTTCGTGCTCGACTCGCTGTGCACCGATGATCAGATCGGTCCGTCGCTCGTCAAGCCGGTGCGCCAGTTGCTCAACGATCTCGACGGCGAGAAACTGGCGGAATTCCTCATCGGGGGAATACTGAAGGCCGACCTGACACCGCTCAGCGCGAAGAGTCTCTCCTGGGAGCAGCTGCGCGCGGACGACTTCATCTTGCCTCCGTTGCCCAACACGCTGTTCCAGCGCGATAACTCGTGCTGGATCTACGGCGGGGTCACGATCAATCCGATGGCCAAGGCCGCCCGCAAGCGCGAGTCACTGCACACGAGGGCGGTCTACCGCTATCACCCGGTCTTCAAGGACGAGAAGTTCGACGTCCTACTCGACGCCGAATTCGTCAACCACCAGGCGACTATCGAGGGCGGCGACGTGCACATCCTGGGTCACGGCACCGTGATGATCGGCATGGGCGAGCGCACGACGCCGATCGCGGTGGAGATCCTGACGCGACGGCTCTTCGAGACCGGTCAGGCGACGCGCGTGATCGCGATCGAACTTCCTCACAGCCACGCCTTCATGCACCTGGACACGGTGATGACCATGATCGATCTCGCGACGTTCGTGCTCTACCCGTACTTCGACAAGAACCTGCGCAGCTGGACGGTCGTCCCGGGTGACGAGCCCGGCACGCTCAGCATGAGTCAGAACGAGGACCTCTGGGAGACGTTGGCCCAAGTCCTCAAAGTCGACCGCGTGACCGTGCTCACGACCGACGAGGACGTGCGCGCGGCTGAGCGCGAGCAATGGGACGACGGTACGAACTTCCTCGCCGTGGCTCCCGGGGTCATCATGGGCTACGACCGTAACGTCGCCACTAATACGATGCTGCGCAAGAACGGCATCGAGGTCGTCTCCATCGACGGTAGCGAACTTGGCCGAGGACGCGGCGGTCCGCGTTGCATGACCTGTCCCATCGAACGAGAGAGCGTCCAATGAAGAAGTCCGACGTCACGAACGGTTTGCGAGGGCGCAGTCTGCTGAAGGACGCCGATCTCACCAAAGAGGAGTTCGTGGGGTTGCTCGACCTGAGCGACCGCCTGCGCCGTGAGAAGTGGTCGGGCACCGAGAAGCGACTGCTCAAGGGAAAGAACATCGCGTTGATATTCGAGAAGGCTTCGACGCGCACGAGGTCCGCCTTCGAAGTGGGGGCCCACGACCAGGGGGCGAGCACCACCTACATGGGTCCCGAAGAGACGCAGTTGGGTCACAAGGAGACCGTGAAGGACACCGCGCGCGTGCTCGGACGAATGTTCGACGGCATCGAGTTTCGGGGGTTCGCTCACCACGACGTGGAGTTGTTGGCGGAGTTCTCCGGCGTGCCGGTGTGGAACGGACTCACCGATTTGTGGCATCCGACGCAGTTGCTGGCCGACATGCTCACCATCCGCGACCACACCGTCAAGCCCCTCGAACAGGTGGCTCTGACCTACGTCGGCGACGCGCGTAATAACACGGCGAACTCGTTGCTCTGCGTAGGAGCGCTGCTGGGCCTGGACGTGCGAATCGGCGCGCCGAAGTCGCTGCAACCCTCCAAGGAGGTCCAGGACATCGCCCAGCAATTGGCGCAGTATTCGGACGCGAGGATCCTGATCACCGATAACGCCCAGGAGGCGGTTGCCAACACGGACTTCATCTACACCGACGTCTGGGTCTCGATGGGCGAGCCCACCGATTCCTGGGCCGAACGGATCAAACTGCTCTTGGCCTACCAGGTCAACGAGGACTTGGTGAAAGCGTCGAAGAACCCCGACGTTCGCTTCCTGCACTGTCTACCGGCATTGCACAACACGGACACCGACCTCGGCGCCGAGCTCGACAAGAAATATGGCGTCAGCGCCTTGGAAGTGACCGACGACGTCTTCGAATCCAAGACGTCCATCGTTTTTGACCAGGCGGAGAACCGTTTGCACACAATCAAGGCGATCATGGTCGCCACGTTGGTAGGAGTCTGAAATTCTCATCGTTGCGGCACTAGGCGGAAACGCACTCCTCCAAAGAGGTGAGAAGCCCGCCGCCGAAATTCAACAGCACCACGTCGTTGACGCGGTGAGGCAATTGGCCCGTATCTGTGAGGGGAACGAGATCATCGTCACCCACGGCAACGGACCCCAAGTAGGGATGCTGGCGATCGAGAGCGCGAACGACCCCGTTCTCGACCACCCATTTCCCTTTGACGTGCTGGGTGCGCAAACCCAGGGGATGATCGGTTACTGGCTGGTCCAGGCGCTCGGCAACGTTCTCAAGCGCCGGGTCGTCGCGGTCCTCACCCAGACGATCGTCGATACGAACGATCCCGCGTTCGTCGCGCCCACGAAGTTCGTCGGTCGCGGCTACTCGAAGGAAGAGGCTCGCCGCGTCGGTGGTGGCAAGTGGGCCCTCAAGCAAGATGGTGACCTGTGGCGGCGCGTCGTCGCGTCGCCCGAACCCATGGAAGTCGTCGAGCTGTCGACGATCCGTGACCTGGTCACCCAGGGCACGATCGTCGTCTGCGCCGGTGGGGGTGGCATTCCCGTGGCGCGCGACAAGAAAGGTCACCTCGCGGGCGTCGAAGCGGTCATCGACAAGGACCTCGCGGCGGCGTTGATCGCGCGCGACGTGAAGGCCGACGCCTTGCTGCTGCTCACTGACGTGCCCGCGGTGCTCGCCGATTACGGTCTGGCGACCCAGCACCCCCTGGACAAGGTGACCGTCGAGGAGCTGCGCGCCATGAGCTTCCCGGCCGGATCGATGGGCCCCAAGGTCGAAGCGGTCTGCCGATTCGTCAAGGCCACCGGCAAACACGGGTCCATCGGCACTTTTGACGACGCGCCGGGGCTCTTGGACGGCTCGGCGGGCACGACCGTCGTCCCCTGATTTCTCACAGTCGCCGTGGACATTCGTCACTAGATTTGTCCCCATGTCAGACACTGTGCTCGTCACCGGCGGGACGGGCTTCATCGCCCAACACTGCATCCTTCAACTGCTCGACGCGGGCTATAACGTGCGCGCAAGCGCGCGCTCGGCGAGCCGCGAGGCCGAGTTGATCGCCACTTTGACGCCACATCTCGCTTCGGGTACGACCCTTGAGGGCCGGTTCAGCGTGGTCGCCGCGGACCTGACCAGCGACGCGGGTTGGGATGAAGCCGTCGCGAAGTGCACGTACGTCGTGCACGTGGCCAGCCCGATCTTCTTGAAGGTGCCCAAGGACGAGAACGAAATGATCGTGCCCGCTCGCGACGGCACGCTGCGGGTGCTGCGCGCCTCGAGTCGCGCGGGTGTACGACGGGTCGTGATGACCTCGTCAGTGGCGGCGGTCGCCTACGGCACGCCGAGGGATCACCCCTACAGCGAACGTGACTGGACGAACGTCGAGGGCGACGACGTCGACCCCTACGCGAAGTCCAAGGCCGTCGCGGAGAAAGCGGCCTGGGATTTCATTGGTTCTACGCAGAATGCCTCGTCGATGGAATTGGTGACGATTCTGCCCGGACTGGTCCTGGGGCCGGTGCTCTCCCGTCACTTCAGTTCCTCGGGCGAATCGGTGAAACGGATGATGAATCACGAGGTGCCCGGGATGCCCGACATCTGGTTCCCTCCCGTTGACGTCCGTGACGTGGCGTGGTCGCACGTCAAAGCCATGACCCTCGCGACCGCCGCGGGTCAGCGATTCATCTGCGCTGCCTCGGATTCGGTACCGCTACTCGCCATCGCGAAGATTCTGGACGAGCACTACAAGAGCCAGGGCTACAAGATCCCGCTGAGAAAACTTCCCAAGTTAGCGGTGCGACTCGTGGCGCTCTTTGACCGGGATTTGAAATTCATCGTTCCTGAGGTGGGCAAACCGTTTCACGTGGACGCCACGAAGGTCAAAACGGAACTTGGGCTCGAAGCGCGCAACCTCGCCGAGATGACGCTCGCTATGGCTGAATCGATGATTCAATACGGGATCGTGAAGAGACGCTGAGACCTTCGAAGGTCTCAGGGGGTGACGGGATTGTCCATGCTCGAGACGCGCTCGCGGAGTTTCTCGAAGTGCGACTCGATGTCATCGAGGTCGTTCTGCTCGTTCACCGATTCGCGCGCGGCACGCAGCACCATGTTTCCCTGGCGCATCAACACCTCGCGCTGCTCGGGCGTCGACGTGGCGTCAGCCACTGCGCGCAATGAGTCCAGGATCCGTACGATCACCGCCGGCATGCCGCTCGCGGCTTGTCGGATCTTGTCGAAGGCGCGATTGACCATCTTCGGGTAGGACCAGTCGGCGGCGATGAGTCGAACGCGTCCTTCTTCGTCGCGGTAGACGCGCTCGGTGAGGCTCCGACTCGACATGCGACTGAGCCCCGACGACAGCCAATCGAGGCACGTGAGCGCCGTGAACGTGTCGTTCACGGCGGGCGAGAGGGCCCGGATGGCGATCTCCACCAACTGATCGATGGCGAAGACGGGGTCTTGCATGAGCGTGCGGTGCGGCCCGGTCACGTGAGCTCGGCCGAGCGCCTTTTCCACCTGCTGTGCCGCGCCGCGGGGGAAGACCTTGGCCACCGGACGACCCGCGACGATGAAGTGGCCCGGCCGGTAGTCGAGTCGTATCACGGCGTCCACGAGCTTGGCGATCCTGGCGAGTTGGGCGTAACCGACGAACTGGAGGTAACCACTCTTGGCGGCGAGCACCGTTCCGCCACGCTCGTCGATCATCGTGAGCAGTTCACCGGGTTCGGGCGACATGGACGCGTCAAGTCGAGCGGTGACGACCGCGACGTCGTTGGTGTCGTCCATCGGGAACTCGGTGTCGATCGAGGACTCGAGGTCGCGGGCGATGCTCGCGATCACCTCGGGCAACTGAATCGTCGCCGCGATGTGGTCGATGAAATAGACCAGGACCACGACGTCCAACAACAGCATCGCTTCGGCGACCGTGATGCTCAGGTGCGGCACGAAGGTGCCGTGGGCGTAGAAGGTGATCGAACCCAGGGCGAGCACCGAGTAGGTGAACGTGCCCACGAAAACGCCGAGGGTGACTTGGTTGCCGACGTCGCGAACGAAGTTTCGCATCATCCGTGGACCGAACTGCTGGGACGCCAAGGTGAGCGCGAGGATCGTGATGGAAAAGACCACGCCGACGACAGTGATGATCGCCGCCGCGATGGCGATCAGGACGTCACGTCCCGACTGGGAACTCCCATTGCGAAGCCACGTCGGAAGTTGGATCTTGTGACCGTAGGCGGCGGCGTCGATCTTGAAGGTGACCAAGAAGATCAGGGCCCCCAGGACGATGACCACGGCCGGCACGAACCACAGCGTCGTGCGAAGCGCTTCCCAACGCCAATTCGGTAGTCTCCTGCGCTTTACCAAGGTCGGTCACTTATGGTCCGAGCGCGAGTGCCAAACAACGGGTTGCGGCGCGCACGACGCCCAGTGAGGTAGCAACTATTAGTCCTGGTCATCGACGAACTCCTTGCCGCCGACCAGTCTTCCCGGCACACCTGTAGACCTGGCAATTCTAGTCCACTGGCGACGTCGTGACGACTGGCACGTGAGGTCAAGGCTTCTCGGTCGTTACGAAATTATGACGCCGCGTTGATGATTTTTTAGAACCTATTTCGAGGTCTCCCGCAAGGATTGCAACGTAGGAAGATTCCCGAAGGAGGGAAACATGAGTATTCAAAGCCCATTTCACCGCGAGGACCGTGACGAGCTTCGCGAAGGCCACCGCACCAGCTTGCACAAACGGCGGGCGGCCAGGGAGGAAGCGTTCGTCACAAATCCAGTTCAAGTTGCCAACAACGCGACGTTCGCCGTCGCTGACGAAGTGCTGGATCAGTCACCCCGGGTTCCGGCCCCTCTGGCGACCCTGGTCGGCGTACACCTCTTCGGGGGTTCGCTCGACGACCGTTTGGCTAAGGGAGAATCTCCCGCGTCGAGCCTCCTCTTGGCGACGCGCGCGCAGTTGATCGTCTCGCCAGCCCGACGTCGCGCGTTGGCCGAGAACTGGTTGTCACTACTCACCAAGGCACGCCACCCGACGCCGTTTCGCAGTCCCGAAGTACCCCTCGCTCGCTCAAGAGTCCTGGGTGCGGAAACGCTGATTCGCGCGCTCGCCAACGCTCTGGTTGCGCCCATGGTGGCGCCGCAAGGTGTCGCCATGGCAGGTTCGCTCTTGAGCGACGGGTTGAGCCCGATCTACTACGGCACGAGCGCTGCGAACCTCGACTCACTGCTTCAAGAGGTGATCGCGCGACTCAACCCGTTGGCTTCGTAAAGGCCGGCGAAGTGCGCCCTACGTTGCTGGGAGATGGAGGCCCCCTCTCTCGCTCCCAGCAACGCCCTTCGCCGTGGCCGCTCTGAACGTCGGACAATGTACGAGACCTCACCGTCGTGAGAAGTAGTCGCGGTCCCAAGGAGCGCAGCGCGCAATTGCTTACGACAATCCAGGTCGAAGTCCGTTGTACCCTCGAAAAGTAACTGTACGGGTTGCCTTGAGTCCCAAGAGTCCCGCCAACGGTGACGAGGGGTTAAAGTCAGTAGTGAGTAACATGAGTGAAAGTTGCCGCTCAAAGACGAAAGCCTTGTGTGCTGGCCGCTCTCAGACTGGGATCTCGACGCCGCCAACAATGACGTCGCCAACGTGAGGAGTGAATATGGGCGAAAAATCACCGCACCAACACAATGCGAAAAAAGTCGGCAAGTCGCTGAAGGAAAAGCGTAACGAAAAGCACTTGAAGAAGGAATCGAAGAAGGGCTTTATCGCCGAGTGACGCGGTGACTCCACCACGGCGGAACTTACGACGAGAGAAGCGCTGAGCGCTGCCTCCACTGACTTTTGGATTTTCTCAATTCGAGCGTATTTTCGATTGCATGTTCTGATCCACGAATCAGTCACCCTTCCCACAAAGTTGCCGTTCCGCAACGGACGGTGTGCTGCTGTACTGCATCGTGGTCCACGTGAAGGCATGCTCGAAGTTCGAAGCGATTTGCGAAATGGTCAGACGATCAGACACTGATCGTAGGTAGCCCGCGAGGGGCTGGCACGACAGCGCCCTTCTCGCCGCCTCGAGTTCGGCTTTGCTCACGCCGTCGGGGCGCGGGGTGGATGTCGACCCAAATCTCGCGTCGAGCCAGACCGGGGCAACGACCTTGTTGTGTCCAGGCCGTATTCGAACGTGGACTATGAAGTGTGCGCCAATCGGATTGGCCAAGGACAATTCGTCAAAGACGTAGACGTCGTCGCCTGCGGCTAGTCCAAAGGTGCCAATGCTGGGAAAGCCGACGTAGTACGTCTCGGGCAACGAAGTCGTAATCGGATAGTTCACGGCCGGTTCTGGGATGGACGAATAGAACTGAGACTGATTCCAGTTCAACAACTTGACGCCGGAGTGAGTCGTAGGGGCTGTTTTGGCCGCTTCCTTGCCTTCAATTTCCCAGGCTTCCTGTTTGAAATCAGACGGAGTAATTGGATGCTCATTGCCTGAGGCGAATATGTAATTCGCACGTTCATTGGCGATGCCATTGGCTGAGATGTTCCAGTGAGGCGAAAAACGAAAGAAGAGCACGCCGAAGAGGGCCCATACCGTGATGCCACCGATGACCAGAGTATCTCGCAACGACGTCATTCCTTCGACCCAAAAGATCATGAATATCGCGAAGAAACCCGGTAGCAGCATGCGAGCGTGCATGAAATCCCCGCCGATGGCGGTGACGTAGGCGACATCGAGCAGCCCGCCGACGATCGGGGCGGCAATGACCAAGATCTCGAGTCGATGATGGAGTTTCCACCAATCACGAATTCGGCTACCGGTCACCACGGTCATGGCCGCAAAGGGGAGCCAAAGCCAATAGGTTCCCGTGAAGTTGGTGAAATACGTGAGTCCTTGTCGGAGCCAGAGGCTCGAGGCGGATTTGGCGATCGCGGTGTTGGAGACCAACATTCCAAAATAGGCGACTCGAAAGAGTTCGCTCGCGAGAGGTATGCCGATCAACGCGAGCAGAAGCGTGAACCTACGAGAACGTCGCTCATGACGATCATTCCGTGTCTGCAACATGAACAAGACGGCCCCGAATGAAAGCGTGAATAAGGCCATGTCGGGTCGAATCGTGAAGCCCAGCGAAACGACGATCGCGGCGGTGATGATTCCCTTGTTCTGATGCAAGAAACATCGTACGAGGAGCCACCAGCTCAGTCCGAGCCAACCGAAGATGAGACCCGTCTCCAGTCCCGATGTCGCGAACATCCACACACCCGCCACGCAGGATGCGCACACGAGGCCAAGCGGGAAGATTGGTCTTGAGGTCCGGTGTTCGGCGAGATTGATCGTGCCAAGGCCCGCGAACCAAAAACCTGCACCGGTGAAGAAGAGACCGAGCAGTACGGACCACCACTCCACGTCGATGAATCGCAGTAGCCCCGAGAAGACTGTCAGCAAGAAGACCCAGAGGGGATCGGAGTACGCTTCAATCCTCTCGCCGGGATTGTACACGGGTCCGTAGCCGCTGAGAATATTGTGCACCACCCGAAAATCGATGAACGCGTCGTCAGACACCCAGCGGTATGCCCAACCTCCAACG
>Ga0181528_10002058_pt1 | contig 12337 bp, 12 predicted proteins | sample PEATcosm2014_Bin_47_FD_119742 | JGI IMG/M metagenome (GOLD analysis project Ga0181528, IMG submission 119742) | Peatland microbial communities from MTU Mesocosm Facility, Houghton, MI, USA - PEATcosm2014_Bin10_10_metaG | ecosystem: Environmental > Terrestrial > Soil > Wetlands > Peat | place... | reverse complement strand
CGCTCCTCGCGCCTCGAACTGAGAAAAATTGGCTCCCGTCGCTGTCGTGCCAGTATAGGTCGATACAGCCTAGCTACTCAAACCAACCAGGCCATCCACTCAGACCGAATGGCATGAAGATAGGCGTCGCCTACCAATTGTTCCATTAGCAAAACGATTGTTGCATCCTCTCGAAGACAAGAAGCAAAATCTATGGGCGCGTCTGTTCCTTGAGGACCATCTCGCGATAAGACTGAAAGCTGCTTTGACGATCGACTTGCCTGCCCTGCGCCACCAACTCCTGCAACCGCTGCTGATGCGATGCCCATGTGTCGCCAATGCCGGCTGCCCGACAGACATTGCCCACAATCGCGGGGATGTACCCGCTGGCACTCCCGAAGTTCTTCGATACGAGCAGAGTTCCATCCTGAAAAGCGGTGTGAAATGTAAAGCCAAGACTGTTGGGATGCGCGTAGGCAGACTTGTCTCGTGAAATGAATACCGGATTTCCGGTTAGGAGTGTCGTGCCATCTTTCACAGTCATCGGTACGCGGTTACGCCACATATGAAAAACGACAATAGCTGGGAAAATCAGGATCAGACGAAAAACCGAGGTCGAGTCTCCGGCGAAAAATTGTTGATCGAAGCCCAAATCGATGATCTGGGAGGATTCTGACTGATAGCGGGCGCGGATGCGCTGCTCGAACTCCGGCGAAAATATCTGAACGAGATCAATGGTGCCGACTGTCCAATGAAAAAGGTAGGGAAGCAGCTTCAAAACAAGCGCGACCACGACCAAGATCGCCAGCACGACCTGCCTGGAGTGATGCAGTCCGTATTGACTGAATTGCACACCTGCGAAGATGCCGACGAGCAGAACTCCCAAGATGACCGCTCCTCCCGGCCGAGGCGCTGGCTGTTCCTTGCGTTGAATACCGGTCTGAAGGTTCGTCTGGCTCCCTACACTCTCTCGTTCCATGTCTTACTCCTTGCCAATGAGAGTCACAGCAAGTCGCGGCGCTACTACACCATTGCCCGTTCCTCGACGGTGAGTGGCGAGTTGAGGATTCACAACAACCTAATTCTGAGTTATCAACCCAATAATATTACCATCGCCAAATATGAATTACATAGCAATTGCGCAATCCAAAGATTGCAAATCTGATACATTCTCTCGCTAAGTAAATCTTTCGCAAGATTCTTTCTCAATAGATTTCGAAAGAGAACGCCCATGATGAGAGGAATCGGAATCATCACAAGCTTAATCGCAAGATCGATGGCAAGATGCCATCCGAAAGGCTCAATACTGGTGCGATTCCAAGCATTGAATACACAATAAGACAGTGTAATAAACACGAAAAAATATGTAATCGTCCACAAAATCTTCGTCTTTTCGGTCTCGTTTATATCATGTTCCTCAAGTTTCATCATTCTCTCGATGAGTTTCATCAAGCTCTCCTTTTGACTCCAATAATATCTCCGATTCAGTCTCGCTACATTATCGCCCGTTCCCCGACGGAAAATGCTGATTTAACAGTGACAAAATGACGGCTACTAGCTATGTCTCATATGAGATCTCTGAGAAAGTCTGGAAACTGATTTTTCTATCGATTTGTTTGCCTTCTGTTTCTAATGCATGAATCTGCTTCTGGTGCTCGGCCCATGTGTCGCTTATGCTGGCATTTTTTAGGAAATGAGCTACAACTCGTGTTCCATAGGTTGTCTTGCCGACGAAGTTCTTCGTCATGAGAATCGTGCCGTCCTGAAACACAGAGTGGAACTTCATTCCGAGTTGAAGCGGATGGGAATAGGTAGACCGATCATTCGAGATGAATACCGGAAATCCAAAAATCAATCTCGATCCACCTTCTATGGACACTACTTCACGATTGAGCCACATAATCAATGAAATAAAGGCAGGATAGATCAGGAAGAGGCGGATTAGCGGGAAAGCCTCGCCATAGAAAAATACGGGTGAGAATCCTAAGCTTGTCAGTTGGGCGGTCTCAGAGCGATACCGATTCTTAATCTTTTGTTCAAACGCCGGGGAAACGATTTGGATGTGCTCAACGATGCCAAGAAGTTGCTTGCCAAGCAAAACTGCGATAAGAAACAGGAGAACAAGTGAATTCAAGACTCCCCATGGCGCGTGAACTGCGCGAAGTAGAACGATAAGAGTTATCTCTACCGAGATAATCAAAGCGTACGCTTTTAACAGGCTACGTTTGCCAGTTTGAGGTTCGGACTGATGCCCATGGTTGTCTGAGTCCACGTCTTACTCCTTGCCAATGAGAGTCACAGCAAATCCCGGCGCTACTACACCATTGCCCGTTCCTTGACGGACAAGTACTGATTCAGCACGGAGGAGGTGAGGGCTTCGGGGTTGAGATCGAGGGTGAGCGCGCCCTGCTCGTGGAGGCGCGCGAGAAGCAGCTCGCGGCGGCCTGCGATCTCCTGAGCGGCGGCGGCGCGGAAGAGATCGTTTACGGTCTTGGGCCGGCAGTGAGCGATGGATTCAACCTCCGGCTGAGCCATGGCGACGAACAAAAGCACGTGGCGGCGCAGCAGTTGCATGGCGCCGTCAATGACCTCCGGGCGCATCGCGGTCTCGGCCAGGTCGGTGATCCACAAAATCAACGACCGCCGGGGTTGTAGGCGATTGAGCACGGCGGTGGCCCGCAGATGGTCGGCCTCAGCGGCTTCAGCGCGGAGCTGGGCGAGGGCCTCGATCATCTGCCGCAGATGCGATGCGCCGCGTCCGGGCAGAAGCCGCTGCTGAATCCCCTGGCCGTAAGCGAGCAGGCCGACGCGGTCGCCGGAGTAGAGCGCGAGCTGGGCGAGGGCGACGGCGGTGGTGCAGGCATGGTCGAGTTTGGTGCTTGGCGCACGGCCGGAGTTTTGGGGCGTCTTGGTCAGGGCGACACGCGCACGCATCAGGCGGCCGCAATCGAGGACGATCCACACGGGCTGGCTGCGCTCGGTCTGATACTGACGGGTGATGAGCCTGCCGTGGCGCGCAGTCGCCGTCCAGCAGAGGTCGCGCAGATCGTCGCCCTCGCGGTACTCGCGCAGACTCTCGAAGTCGCGGCCCAGACCGCGCTGCTGCGAGCGGCGGAGTTCGAGGTCGATCTGACGGCTGCGTGCGAGAAAGATTTGCTGCTCCTCGCCGGTGCGCAGCGCGGGATAGACACGGACAGTCTGGGCAAGCGGCGCGCGTGCCCAGCGCTCGCAGAGGCCCAGGCCGGAGCGATAGCGCACGTAGAGCCAGCCGGACTCCCAGTCGCCGCGCTCCGCAGGCTGGATGCGGTAACGCAGGTGCGCGGGAACGCGGGGAAAGGCGGCAAGCCGTAGAGTCTCCGGCTCCGCGGCCAATGCCGGCGGCAGATCGTCGAAGAGACGGCAATCGAGAATCATTTTACTGCGGTTTTCAATGGTCAGCTCGATCTCGGTCTCGTTGCCGAGTGCGGGAGTGTTGGACCAGGATCGCCCAGCGGTCAGCGCTGTGGCGGCGGGCAGGCGCAGGCCGTCGCAGAGTGCAAGCAGCAGCACCAGCGCATCCCAAGCCGTCATCGCCCAAGCCAGGCGCGCCTCCCAAATGCCCGGAATCAGCCATGCAAAGCCAGCGAGCAGCAGGACAATGGTGCGCGGTGTGAGGCCAAAGCCCCAGCGGCGGCGGCGCTCGCAGGGGGCGCTGACGGGGTCGGGATGGAGAGACGGAGAGATCATTGCCTCGGCACCGGTACGTTGGCGACCACGTCGTCGAGGATGCGGTCGGCGTCGAAGCCCTCCAACTCGGCTTCGGGCTTGAGCATGACGCGATGGCGGAGGACCGGCTGGACGGCGCGCTTCACATCGTCGGGGAGCAGGTAGTCGCGGCCATCGAAGGCGGCGGCGGCCTGGGCGACGCGCATCAGGCTCAGCGCCGCGCGGGGGCTGGCGCCGAGCAGCAGTGTGGGCCACTCGCGGCTGCGGCGGACGAGGGCGAGGATGTAGCTGTACAGCTCCGGCTCGATGCGGATAGCGCGCACTTCAGCCGCGGCCGCGGCCAGCAAGCCATCCGGGAAGGGCGCGATGGAGGCATCTTCCAGCAGGCCCGCGCCAGAGGCGGCGTGATGCCGCTGCAAGATCTGCAACTCGTCCTGCTCGCCGGGATAAGCGACACGAATCTTGAGCAGGAAGCGGTCGAGCTGTGCCTCGGGCAAAGGGTACGTGCCTTCAAAGTCGATGGGATTCTGCGTGGCGAAGACGGTAAACCAGGCAGGCAGTGGGCGGCGCGTGCCGTCGCTGGTGACCTGGCGCTCTTCCATGCATTCGAGCAGCGCGGCCTGGGTGCGCGGCGGCATCCGGTTGATCTCGTCCACCAGCAGCAGATCCGTGAAGACGGGACCGGCGTGGAAGACGAAATCTCCCGCTCCGGAGTTGTTACCGGGGCGCAGAATGGTGGTGCCGAGTATGTCTGCCGGCATCAGGTCGGGCGTAGCCTGCACGCGCTGAAAGCCGAGGCCGAGCAGACGGCCCAGAGCCTTGACGATCAGCGTCTTGGCGATGCCGGGAACGCCTTCGAGCAGCGCGTGGCCCTGACAGAGCACGGCGATCAGGACCTCTTCGATCACCTGATTCTGGCCGGAGATGACGCGGCCCAGCTCGGCGCGCGAGTGAGCGATCAGTTGGCTGGTCGAGCGCAAGCGCTCCGAGTTTTGGTTTAACTCTTGGTAGTTTTCCTGGCTCATGAAGCCCTTTCCTGCGGATTGGATTGGATGTTTTCAGATTTTGTGGTGACGCTGCCGGACGGAGCGCCCGGTCTGGCCGCTTCTTTCAGCTTTTCATAGTGCCCGTGCAGCGTTTGAATCAGCTTGAGGGCCTGGCGGGGGTTGACGCTGTCGGCCCATGCGGCCTCTTCGCAGGCGGTCAGATCGGTCTCCAGCGCGGCGTCGGCCTGGGGAAAGCGGCGGCGAATCACTGCGGCAAGCTCAGCGGCATCCATCTTGCTTGCGCGCTGCCCGCAGAGGCGCAGTGCGTGGCGGCGAAAGCGCTCCCAGGCAATGGAAATAGCGGTCGAAGCCGCTCCCGCGTTGCGGTAGAGCGAGCCGAGGGCTTCAAGAAATTCAATCGGCGTGGCGCGCGCGGGCAAGGGCAGATCGCGCACCGGCCCGCTGCGGCGGCTGAAGCTGAAGACGATCAGCAGCACCAGCAGCGGCAGTCCGATCCACAGCGAGTTCCACGCCACACCGCCCGCGTAGCTCCAGGTGGAGTGAATCTCGCCATGCATCGACTCGTCCCAGTAGAAGCGATGGCCGTTGCGCGGCCCCAGCGAGTTGAGCAGCAGATCCAGGTTGTTGCCGCGGCTGATGGAGCCGTTTTCGAGCGGCGTGGAACCGGCCCACCAGACGATGTGGCCCTTGCCCCAGTCGTACTCGACGACCGCCGGATACTTCGTGCAACTATATTGGATGCGCTGCGCGGGATTGCCGGGCTGCCATGTAGCCCCTGGAACCATCCACACCTCGCCCGATCCGGAGAGCGCGTCCAGCCCCTCTGGATTGAGATTGCAGGCGGCAAAGTTGAATTCCCCGGGTGGCTCTGCGGCTTCGCCGGGAAGAATGAATCCGCCCAAATAGCCGGTGGAGAGGACGCGGCCTCCGCGCTCGACGATCTTGCGAACCGCCTTGATGTCGTCCGGCTCGCGGGAGTAAGGCTCCGCGAAGATGACGACCGTCTCCGGACCGGCCTGGGCGGCCAGTTCGCTCAACGGCCTCTCCCAGCGCTCAATCGGATAATTCGAGCGCAGCAGCGTCTCATAGGCGGCGCGAGCGCCGTGCTGGCCGGAGAGATAAGACGAGGGCAGCGGATTGTCGTTGTCGCTTCCCCTCGGCATCAGGAAGCCGGTAGCCACGGCCAGCGTCAGCGCGATTCCCACGCACCAGAGCAGCAGCTTGCGATCCTTGGCATCGAGCGAGGAGAGAAATTTCATTGCGCGCCGCCTTCCCGCGGTGCGCTACCTTCGATCAGTGCGGTGGCAATCTGCTCAGCATGCAGGTAGTCGCTCTCGTCCGCCGCCCGGCCGCCGTACCAGACGCGCTCAAAGCTGCGAGTAAGCGAGGAAAGTCCAGTGCGGCGGGGATCTTCGGCGGCCATGAGCGCCAGGTACTCGCGCGGCGTGCGTGTGCGGTCGGCCGGCCAGAGGCGCTTGGATTCGAGACGGGAGATTGCCGCCCAATAGACGAAGTGAATGGCATCGCGCCACTCGCCCGCGGCGGCGGCGCGGCGCGCATCGGCCAGCCACAGTTGCCAATCGCGGGCCGAGGCGGCTCCGGGGGCGGGACCGTCGAACTCCGGCACCAGACGGATGCGCCAGCGGCGCTCCAGTTGCATCAGTCCCCAGATCAGCCCCACACAAACGGCCAGGATGAATCCCCAGAAGAGCACGCCTCCCACCCAGGCTGAGGTTGCGCGTAGTCTGCCGATGCTCGCAATAAGCCGGTCAAGCCACGCGCCTAGCTTCTCCAGATACGAGTCGCTGGCGCTCTGCGGCTTCAGGTTGCGGAAGTCGCGGCCGGCGAGCACCTGCTTCATGTTGTTGCGTTCCGCGCTGTGATCTGCGCTGGCGGCGGGCTGGGTTGCGGCTGCGGCTGCATCGGCCTGGGTAATATCGCCTGTCAGCCGCTCTTTGGCGGCCTGTAACAGCGCGCCGGTGGTGGGCTTGGCCGGTCGCGTGAACTTCGAATCGGCCTGATCCGGTCCTGCGGCGGGCTGGGCAGGTGGATTGGCTGGAGGCTTGTTTTTTGTATCGGATTTTTCCGGTGTGCTGGCTTGCTTGAGCAGCACGCGCAGCCAACTGTAACGGACCAGCCGCCGCTCGGCTTGAGCCGCATTGCTGAGCGGGACGCGGTCGTCCAGGCCAACGAGCGCAGGGTCGCAGCCTTTCTCGTCGCGCGCCCAGGCGCAGACGGCCACCACGCCCTTCAGCTCCACCAGATGCTGGCGGTACTCATAGAGCGAGGCATCGCGCTCATTGCCAGTAAGCTGAGTGGCGGGAGCGTCGGCGCAGGCGGTGGGAGCCACGGCCAAAGCCGCAGCTAGAGCCATGCCGGCAAGTTGAGCGCGCAACCTCAAGCCATTCCCTCCCCAGCCACTGCGGAGACGCTTCCGCTCGCCCCGGCGGGCGGCGTTGCAGACACATTCATTCCCGCGGCTTCCATCATTCTCTCAATATCGTAGCCTTCATGGCGTATGCGCTGATCATAGTAGATGAGGGTGATGGCAATGGGGTAGATGGGGCCGACGAGGATGGTTGCAACTTTGGCGTATAGCCCGAAAAGGATAGGTGGAATAGAGTACCCGTCGTGAAGATGGGCAGCAACAAAATACCGGTAGATTGGTGAAATGACAAACCAGAGCGTGAATACAAAGATCAGATCAAGAATGTAGACCAGCAACAATACGACAAAGACATGCGACCAGTTTCTCTTCCCGAAGATCCAGCCTCGACGCAACGCTGGAAGTACATTTAAGCCTTCAATTGCCCATGCAGGCACGCTGAAGGCCACCAGAACGGGCATCGCTAACCTTACTACATCTTCTACAGTGCGGATCTCTGGAAAGAAATGTCCACTCGTATAAGCCAGCCTATGCAGAATGCCTGGAAGCCAATAACAGGTAGACCATAGAACAGCAGCCAAGATAAAGCAACTTCTGCGCCGAACAACACAGTGAGAATACGCCGATGCAAGCGTAGGGTACTCATCCAGATAAATGCTGCTGGCAAAGAATACAAAGGCAGGCCACATGAGATTGCGCATGAGCATAAATAGCCAATCATCCGGCAGCCAAGTGCCAAGTGCCATCCAGGAATCCTTGAGTGACGCAGACAAAGTTGTCTGCGGTCCATACTCATTCTCGAGAAAAAAAGCCAGACTCAGTATCCAGGCAGCCAGAGCCGGAAGAGTGGACATGACGATGAATGCACAGAACCGCTGCCGGTAAATCTGCACAGTGCGGTCCAGAATTTCTTCCAGTGTCATGGGCCGGAGAGTTGCCGTCATGCAATCGCTCCGCTAGGCAGCGGTGCGGGCAGCGTGCCCTCATGGCGCAGCTTCTGATCGCGGTAGAACACGGCGAAGCTCGTGGAGAAGGCGGCCCAGACCAGTGCCGACCACAGGAAGAGGAAGGCGATGAAACACAGCGCCGCCAGCACGATTCCGGCAATCCCCACCGCCGAGGGCATTTGCACTCCGAATAAAACACCGATCAAAACGCCAAAGGCGATCAGCATTGCCATAATGACGATGCCCGCCATCTCCGCCACGTAAGCGAAGGCATAGACCACCAGCAGCACCAGAAAGATGCGTCCCTTTGCGCCCTGGGTCAACTGGCCGCTGCGCCGGATGGCGGCGCGCGCAGTCAGATCCTCGCTCAGCGACGCGGGAAAGGCCAGAGACAGGCGCAGCGCCATGATGACGCCATAGATCAAGGCTGCAAGATACAAGAGAAATTCAACAGGAATCAAATCGACCAGCACCGACGCGGAGCCCGTCTTGCCGAGAGCGAAAAGCGCCATCGGGGCAAACATCGCGATCTCGATTGCGAGCGCCGGAAACAGGGCGATCATGTAAGCGAGAAAGAGCAGCCATAAATACCGTCCCGCCCGCTTCCAGGCCACTTCGTACGCATCGCGCACGGTCACCGTGACGCCATGATCGGCCTCGATTGCCGCGTGGATGGAGGCCGCCAGGTAAAGCGCAGAGACGGCCATCATCAGCGGACACGCCAGCAGCATCTCTGGAATGATCCAGTGGAAGATGTAGGCGGGATCGGGCGGATTGGGAAGTTGCGAAAGGATGGGGCCGAAGGCAGCGGCAAGCAGCAGGATCACGAAGAGAATCATGGCCGCCGCCGGAAGCGCGGCGATGCCGATAAAGAGTTTGCAATGCGCGCGCATCAGCCGGTAGACACGATCGAGAATCTGGCCGAAGGTCATGGGGTAGGGTTGCGCTGGCTGGACCGGTGCGTTCATCGTTCTGGCTCCGTTGAGGATGGTGCGGGGTTGAATTCACTTTCTCCGGCGGGTGGAAGCGCGCCGGCCGGCGACTCGGAGCGGTCATCCGCAGCGGAAACTGGCTGCGATTGAAGAGGGATGGGCGGCATCCAGGGTGCGGAAGGCGGAGTTTGCGGCGGGGCAGGCACCATGCCGGCCTGCTGCATCATCCACTCAATGTCGAAGCCCTCTTTGCGGATGCGTTGATCGTAGTAAAAGAGCACGAGAGCGATGCCGTAGACCGGCTTGATCAGCGCCTGAACGGCAAAGGAGGCGCCATAGACGATGACGAGCATTATCACACCGGCAATTTGCGCGCGCTGCGGGTTGTTCATGCCCGGCAGCAGGGCCAGAAGGATCGTCAAGGGAACGGTGATGCCCATCGAAAGCAGCCAGCTGAGCACGCCAACCAGCAGATACAGCAGAAGGATGCGGCCCTTGGTTCCCAGGCTGAGCGAGAAGCTGCGCTTGATCGCGCTCCAGGCGCTCATCTGCTCGACGATGCAGGCGGGGAAGGCCAGCGAGAGCTTGAGCAGCATCCAGAAGATGTAGCCGATCATGGCAACGATGACCAGAAAGACCAGCAAGCCAAAGAAAAAGCCGCCTAGTATACCGCCAGCGCCGGCTTTCACCGCGAGCGCCGTTGCTCCGACGGTCAGCGCCACCAGCCCAATATAGACCGCCATAGGCGCCACGAAGATGAGCAGGCCTTCCAGCAGATAAAGCCAGATATAGCGCCAGCCGCGCCGCCAGACGCTCTTGTACGCAGCGCGAATGGCCGTTGGCTCGCCGAGGTAGACGCAGGAGGTGGCGTGGTTGATGGCTGCCGTCGATAGCGATGCGGCGGCCAAGAGAAGCGGCAGCGCGATCAGAGCGGCGGCGATCGTAAAGACGCCAATCAGAACGTATCCTGTCGAGGTGGAGACCGAGCCGGCGCCGCGCCAGCTCCACCACGCCACCACCGCTCCAATTACAAAAGCCAGCGCCAGCGTCAGAGCTGTAGGCACAATCGAAATGCCCAGGAAGACGAAAAAACGCTTGCGGTAAAGCTGCGCCGTTCGATCGAGAATCTCACTTAGCGTCAAGGGTTGCAACGGCTCATTCATGCTTGGCCTCGGAGTCTTGCGGCGCGGGCGGCGGATCGAAGTGGGCATCGAGAGCCAGCGGTGATTCGGCGGCGGGAGGTGTCACGACGGATGGCGGCAGCGCGGTCAGCCCGGCGGCCTGCATCATCCACTCAATGTCGTAGCCTTCTTTGCGGACGCGCTGATCGTAGTAGAAGAGCGTCAAGCCTGCCGCACCAATCGGACTCAGGAAGGTGGTGGTGAAAAAGCCGATCACTTGAGAGAGCGCCAAAAGCCCCGGTCCCAGCGGTTGGCCGGGATGCTTGAAGGCCGCCACAAAAACAAAAATCTGGGTGACGATGATCAATCCGAACTTGATTGCCGCAATCATTAACGTGAGGAGAAAGATACGTCCCCATGTGCCCTTCGCCAACTCGATGCTGCGCCGGATAGCCGCGCGGGCTTTCAGGTTTTCCACTACGCATGCCGGAACCGAGAGGGAGTAGCGCAGGGCCATGAGGATGGCGTAGATGCAGGCGGGAATCATCAGCAGGAAGAAGATGATCGAAGCCACACCGACAATCATCAGAGTGTGCGGATTCGACATTGCAGACTGCTGTGCGGCCGGGTCGGAACCGAATCCTCTCACGTAATGGGCCATGATTCCGAAGTAGCTGCCATAGAGCACCGCGACGGGCGAAAAAGCTACCAGCCAGACGATCGTCATCAGCCAGATGTAGCGGCCCCACTGCGGAAGGATGCTGGAATATGCAGCGCGAATCGTGGCCGGTTGGCCCAGATGTACCCAGGCTACCGCGCGGCTGATTGCGGCCATGACCATGCCATATAAAAGGAAAGAGAGCAGCATGATGAATGCCGCGCTGGTCCAGGTCAGCCATTGCAGTTGCGTTGTCATATGTAATATGCGCAGACTCTCGGCAAGTCCGATCCGAAGCAGACCCATAATCAGCAAAGCGCCTGCATACACGGAGGCAATGCCGGCAAAAAGCAGAAAATTCGCACGATAAAGCTGCGCGGTGCGATCGAGAATCTCACCGAGAGTGAGCGGACGAAGGCTGCTTTCCATTTTAGAATCCCCAGAAAAGCTGTGTATTGTGCTCTTCGGGATACTAGCACAGCGCGGAAGCGCTCCATAAGCGCGAGAATTTGCTGGGCGAGGCCAGAATCGGCGCGAGCTAACCGGCGCCGCCAGCCTTTGGCGCGACGGTCGAGGTGCCTGTAAGCTGTAAACAGTGGCTGCCGATTTCGTTTCCATCTTTCAGGAGGAGTACCGGACGTTGCGCCCCCGCGCGCCGATGCCGCCGATCGCACTCCGCTTCCGGCGATTTACCTCGCTGAATACGCGCATTCGCTTGCGTGAAGGCAAGATCGAGGTGAGCCTCTCCGACCTGCTGGAGGGCGCGCCGGAGACGGTGGTCCGCGCCATCGCCCATATCCTGCTGGCCAAGCTCTACAAGAAGCCGATCGAGCCGGCGCAGGAGTTGCGCTACAAGCGCTTCGTCTACAGCGCCGCCGTCGTCCGCCAGACGGAGCTGATTCGCGGCGCGCGCGGCAACAAGCGCGGCTTCGGTCCTGAAGGCCGATTCTACAATCTCGAAGAGGTCTTCGATACGCTGAACGAGCGCTTCTTCGGCGGACTCCTCGGCCGCCCGGAGCTGACCTGGAGCGAGAGCGTGGCCAAGCGCGCGCTGGGCCACTACGACGCCGCCCACAACACCATCGTCGTCAGCCGCGTCTTCGACCGGCCCTCCAGTCCCCGCTACGCCGTCGAGTACCTGCTCTATCATGAGATGCTGCATCTGAAGCATCCGGTCAAGCTGAAGGGAATGCGCCGCTGCGTTCATTCGCGCGAGTTCAAAGCCGAGGAAAAACTCTTTCCGCAGCTCAAAGAGGCACAGGCCTTTCTCAAGCGGCTCTAACGAAACAATACGCTGACATGATTGGATCGTTGGCGATACAGCCGCGAGTCATCGTGCCCTGCCAACTCCCGATCAAGAGAGAATTCTGGCAGCCCGGAGTCCGAGCCAGCAAAAACGTTGCAGTCAAAGGATGGACAAGAAGAGCGGCGAGTAGAAGAAGGCGCGGAGTACGAGTCATAGTCTTGCGATACAGATGAGGCGAAGTCGAAGTTTCACTAGTATCCTGAGTCAGAGGTTCGCAGCATAACATCACTGTCATCCTGAGCGAACGGGGCCCCAGGCGTTCTCTTCAGCCTGGGGATGGTGAGTCGAAGGATCTG
>Ga0181528_10002057_pt1 | contig 12354 bp, 9 predicted proteins | sample PEATcosm2014_Bin_47_FD_119742 | JGI IMG/M metagenome (GOLD analysis project Ga0181528, IMG submission 119742) | Peatland microbial communities from MTU Mesocosm Facility, Houghton, MI, USA - PEATcosm2014_Bin10_10_metaG | ecosystem: Environmental > Terrestrial > Soil > Wetlands > Peat | place... | reverse complement strand
TAGGCGCGTGCGAACTTCTGTTGCGCTTCGTCACCGTGGTAGTACGGCTTCCAGTTTGCCGGGTTGCGCAGCATCTCAGCCTCCAGCACCTCGCGCACTCGCGATGCGCCGTTCTTGTGCTCCGGCATCTCGTGCTCAATCATCTCTAGCGCAAAAACAGCTTCCCGGTAGGCGAAGGTCAGCCACGGTCCCACCTTCAGAATGGCGAAGTGATCGTTCACCAGGCGCGCCAGACTCAGCGGTGTCTGGTAATCGGTGGAGTGAGCCTCAAAGATCAGCTCCGGACTGGCCGGCAATCCCTTCACCAGGTGCTGGGCCTTCTTCGGGTCATATTCAAAGATTGAGGTATCGCCAAACTCCACTCCCGGCTGCACAACCATCCCGATCACGTTCTCCCACGCAGATTCGAGACCATGCGCCACGAAGGCCGCCTTGAATGCTTCCAACGACTCATTCAGATCCTTGAGCGTGGTGGGCAGCGGCGCTTCGCCTTCAGCCACTTCTCCGCCGGGCACCGGAACCTCCGTCCCAATCACATACAGCGGCCGGGGCGAGCCCTTGGGCAGCCCAGCAAAGCTCTCTTCCGCAACCTTGCACAACTCGGCGGTACGTTCGGCTATGGTTGCCACGGGCAGCACCGTGGGGTCACCTCCGCAGGCCATGCTCGCGTCCAGATGAAATTTTTGGTAGCCGGCCAGCACGCATTGCGCGGTAAGCTCGCGGGCGTTGGCCATGGCGGTCGCGGCAGGCTCTTTGCGCCAGTAATACGGCCCCATATGGTCCGATCCCAGCAGCACCCGCGATGCGGGAAGTCCCAACTTCTCCGCGGCTCCGCGAATCTCGGCGGCAAACATTGCGGGCGTGCTGCCCGTATATCCGCCAAACTGGTTCACCTGGCTGGATGTGGATTCCACGTGCAGCACCATTCCATCGGCCAGCGACTGGCGAATCGATGCATCGAGCACCGCCGGATGCGCCGAGCAAACGGCGTAAGTTCCGGCCGTCTTGCCCTGGCGGTTGCGCCGGACCACGTCGCGTAAGTACTTACTGGGTTGGGAGGGAACGGCCGGCTGAGAAGGGTAGGATTTCGTCGTCATATCGCATCATTATATGCGTTTGACGTTAAGTATCTTCACCCGCAAGCGAGCATGCCAATAGCAGGCAGCGCCAGCGAGAGCAACGAGCCATTCGAGCCCAGGTCTTACACTGCACCAAATTTACGTGGTCACAACAGCCACATTCGGCTGGGTGATCGACGGCCCACTCACAACAACCTGCGGACGCATGGAACGCAACCACCCCGCCGAAAGCCACGACTTCGGAATCCAGAATTCCGACCAGCCGCAATCCAGGCAAACCCGGACATCGGGAGAAGGCGTCATGGGTGGATGACTCAGCGTGCGGGGGCTATTCCGATATAACCGGATCTCCGCCGGGATAATGGATATTGAAGCAGACTCACACTTCGGGCAGACCATAAAAAATACCTCACAAACGTGCAGAGGAACTTCACAGTGCAACAAGAAATACAATCAACCGGGAAAATCTACTGTAACCTTGTTAACCACATTTCCACAATAAATTTTGTATTAACTAACTACATAGATTAAGCAATTTAAAGAATCGTTTTGATCCCATAAAAACATTTTTAACCTTTCTTGGTTTGTGAGCATAGCCTCTAGTTCAATTATTTCTGGCAGGTTTTGTCCTATATTTGCGTTATCGCACAAAGCTCTCAATCCACCCCTGGAGCAGCGCGGGGAAGCATCCGAGCACCACCACAGCGGCGGCGATCGCCACTAGCACAACCATCGTAACTGGATGAGCTTTAATAGGCGTATCGTCCGCTCCCTGCATCACGTACGCGCGCTTCAGCACCTGCAGATAGTAGTAAAGCGAGACTGCGCTCAGCGCCACCGCCAGAGCCACCAGCGCAAAGGGAATCGGACCTGCGGAGACCCCAAGCACAGCGGCAAAAAGATTGAACTTGGCCCAGAAGCCGACCAGCGGCGGAATGCCGGCGAGCGAAAGAAACAGCACCAGCAGGACGGCTGCCAATACCGGATTCCGCTTGTGCAGGCCGAGGAAGGCATCCATTTTGTCGGAGCCCGTGGCGCGCTCGACCACCCCCACCACGCCGAATGCGCCAATGGTGGTCAGGCCGTAGGTGAGGATGTAGTAGAGAACGGCGCGCTGGCAGTCAAAGACATGCGCAATGGCATCCGCCAAAACATCGATGCCAACCGCCTGCGACGCGCTTCCTTGAGCTCCGATGGAATGCGGTAAAAGGCACACGCCCAGCAGCATGTAACCGGCGTGAGCAATTGCCGAGTATGCCAGCAACCGACGGACACTGGACTGCGCCAGCGCGGCTAGGTTGCCGACAACCATTGAGGCCGCGGCAATTACGAGCATAACTTCAATCAGATGGGTTCTGGATGTGACACATTCCGTAATCAGGCGTTCAATCTCGTTTTCGGGAATTTGACGATTGATTACAATCATCAAATCTCCTCGAAAGATTGTCAGTAGCAACGCGAAACTCGCCGCCTTGGAAACTGACGCAATAAATGCCGCCGCCGGGGCGGGCGCGCCTTCATATGAATCCGGCGCCCACAGATGGAAAGGTACCGCTGCCACCTTGAATCCAAGCCCGGCGACAACAAGTATCCACGCCACATAAAACAGCGGACTCGGCCCCGACCAGAAAATCGCATGCTGAATCTCCACCAAATTGGTGCTGCCCGTCAGGCCATAGAAATAGCTGAATCCAAACAGCAGAAAAGCAGCCGACATTCCGCCGAACAGGTAATATTTGAGGGCTGCCTCTGCACTCTTACCGGAACCCTTCGCAAACGCGGTCAGAATATAGAGTCCCAGGCTCAGCAGTTCCAGTCCTACGAAGATCACCAACAGATCCTGCGCTGCGGCAATCAGCAAGCCGCCCGTAGCCGACATCAATAGAACGGCCACAAACTCGCTCACATGCCGGGTGAAATCAGCATCGATCAGCAGTAGCAGAGTCAGAGCCGTCAGCGCCAGTATGCCCACTTGCGCCACGGCTGTAAAACCGCCCGTCGTCAGCAGCAGTTCACCTGTGCTCTGGTAGTTCAGTCCTCCGATCCCTTGCTGCATCACCAGCCACAGCGCCGCTCCGCAACCGGCCACTCCCAGCAGGGCCGCCACGGCCAACCGCATCTTCAGCGTGGCTTTGCGCAAAAATCCGAGATCGACGACCAGCACGAGTAGCGCCGCCACTTCCAGCGCTGTCTCCGGCAGAGTCACGCGAAAGAGGTCTGCGTAGTTCATTGTCCCCCTCCCGCAAGCAGCGCCTTCACGGCCGGCTCAATCGTATCCAGCAGAATTCTCGGATAAAGGCCAACAGCAAGGCTCACCCCAACCAGCAGCGCTACACCGGTAACCTCCGGCCAGGTGATGGCGGCGAATGGGTGCGCCTGTTCCTGCTCCAGCGCATGCGCGGCCGGCAGGGCATCGCTGAAGAACGCCTTCTGCATCGCCCGCCACGTATAGGCCACGCCGACCACAATCCCCACGCCCGCTGCGGCTACCCACCACGGATTTACCTTCCACGCCCCCACGAGCACTTGCAGCTCAGCCACAAACCCTGAGAACCCCGGCAGCCCCATCGAAGCCATTCCGGCAATCACAAAGGCCCACGCGGCGAAGGGTAGGCGCTTCGAGAGGTGCATTGGTTCCAATTCCGCAAATTGGCGCGTGTGGGTGCGGTCGTAAACGATGCGCCCCACAATGGCGAAGAGCAGGCCGGCAATGATGCCGTGCGAGAACATCTGCATCACCGCGCCGGTTACGCCGATCTGGTTCAGCGTCATGAGCCCCAGCAACACAAAGCCCATATGGCTCACGCTCGAGTAGCCGATCACAAATTTGAAGTCGGTCTGCGCCAGCGCCACCAGCGCGCCATACATGATGCCTACCACCGCCAGCGCCCCAAAGACGTCACGCCAAGACCCGATGCCGATGATCGAAAATCCCCACGGATCAAGGCCGTGCGGAAATAGCCCCATTCCCACGCGCAGGCAACCGTAAGCGCCAAGCTTCATCACCACCCCGGCCAGCAGCATGGATGCGGCCGTCGGGGCGGCCACGTGGCCGGTGGGCGCCCAGGTATGAAACGGCCACATGCCGGCCAGAATGGCAAACCCCACGAACACCAGCGGGAAGCACCACATCTGGAAGCTCACGGGCAGCCCCGCGTGCGCCAGATCAATCAAGCTGGTCGAGTGGCTGCCTGCAGTCGCGTAAGCCGCCAGCAGGCCGATCAACACCATCGCCGAACCTACGAAGGAGTAGAGTGCCAGCTTCATGGCTGCATACTCACGGCGCGTGGAGCCCCAGATTGCGATCAGGAAATATTTGGGAATAATGGCGATTTCGTAGAAGACGAAGAGCAGGAAGAGATCGAAGCTGAGAAAAACCCCGTAGACTCCGCCGATCAGAGCCAGAAAGAAAGCAAAAAACTCATTCGTGCGCAGATCGATGTTCCAACTGAACAAAACCCCGGCCACGGCAGCGAGACCAGTTAGCAGCACCAGTACGCGGCTGATGCCATCAGCAGCCAACAGGAAGTGAATTCCCATCGACGGCACCCAGGGCAGATCGACAATCACCTCGCGGCCCTGGCCCATCCCGGCCACAAATCCCTGCACCGCCAGCGCCAGTCCGGCCACAGCCACTGCCAGCGCCAGCCAGCGCGCCAGAACCGGCCGCCCTTTGGGTGAGAGCGCCAGCACCAGCGCCCCGGCAAACGAGAGATAGATCGTCCACGCCAACATCTAAAATCTCCAGTGCGCCAGCAGGTATTGAACCGTTGGGTCCACGCTCGCCACAATCAACTGATAAGGAAGAATTCCGATTAACAGCATCAGACCAATCACCGGCGCCATTGCCAGCTTTTCGCCGTGGTGCAGGTCAGGGAAGCCCTCGCAATGCTTCGGCACAGGCCCCCAGAACACTTTCTGAATCACCGTCAAGATCACCGCTGCGGTTACCAAAAGCCCGAGGACAGAAACCGTCGCCGCAACCCACGCCAGCGGAAAGACTCCGCGGAAGATCAAAAACTCGCCGGGAAAACCATTCAGCCCCGGCAACCCCAGCGACGAGAAGAGCGCAATCCCCATCAGCCCCGCCAGCACCGGCGCAGGCTTGCGCAGTCCGCCAAAGTCGTCGATGCCACGATGCCCGCCGGTCCGCAACTGCAGCATCGCCACAAACCAGAACAGCGTAGCCGCCGTAATTCCGTGGTTGAACATTTGCAGGATCACGCCGTCGAGCGCCGCCGACTGGCTCGCCAGAGCCCCCGCGCCAGAAGCAGGAACCGCCAGCGCGAAGGTGCCCAGCAGGCAATAGCCCAGGTGATTCACGCTCATATACGCAAACACGCGCTTCAGATCCTTCTGCGCCGCCGCCGCCCACGCTCCCATCACCACCGTGGCCACGGCCAGCACCAACAGCGGCGTACGCATCTCGGCAATTTGTACGCCGAAGAGCGGAATCGCAATCCGCAGCAGTCCATAGACGCCCATCTTTGACATTGCGCCCGTCAGCAGCATCGTTACTGGCGAAGGCGCTTCAGCGTAGGCAGCGGGCAGCCAGGTGTGGAAGGGAACCATCGGCACCTTCACGGCAAACCCGGCCAGCACTCCGATCGCCAGCCACAACGTCACCGGTCCCAGATGTGCCGTGATCATGTGCTCCAGCTCACCCGTCGAAGCGAGCAGCGTCAGATGCGGAAAATCCATGCTGCCCGTCGCAACAAACACCGCCAGAAACGCCACCAGCAGCGCCGCCGAGCCGGCCATCGTATAGATGAAAAATTGGGTCGCCGCCGGCCCTCGCCGCGCTCCGCCCCATAGCTTGATGAGGAAGAACGCAGGAATCAGGCTCAGCTCCCAAAACAGAAACCAGTGAAAGAAGTTCAGCGTGGTGAACGATCCGAAGAGTCCGGCTTCCAGCACCAGCACCAGCCCAAAGTAGAGCCCAGGCTGGTGATGCACGCGGTGCGCCGCATCCACCGACATCAGAGTGACGATTGCGGAAAGCACCAGCATCAGCGCGCCCAGCCCATCCACGCCCAGGTGGTACTCAATGCCCAGCGATGGCGCCCACGCATGCTGTTCGATGAATCCGTAGCCGCCGAAAAGAGCGAACTTGCTCCACTCGGCCCAAACAATCAGCGCCAGCGCCAGGCTGCATATCGTAGTCGCAAGCGCAACCGCCCGCGCATGCCTGCCGGAGCACAGCGCAATCGCTGCCCCAACGAGGGGCAGCACGGTCAACAGCGTCAGTATCGGGCATCCGCTCATGCCCGGCTGCTCCAGATCAAAATCGCCGCCAGCAACGCAACAGCCAGCGCCAGAATCTTCAGGTAAGTCTGCACGCGCCCAGTCTGCACCCGCGACAGCAAACCGCCGCCTGAGGCCAACTCTTCGCAGCCTTTGTCAAAGCCGCCGTCCACCCAGTTCAAATCGAGCAGCCGGTTAAACTGCGCCCATCCGCGGAAGACCCACGCAACCCCGGTGACGGCCCCGCCCCAAACCCGGCGGTCCAGCCAGTCCGCAACTCGCCCCCACCACGCATAGAATGCAATCACCGTCACGCCGTAGAGTTCATCCACATAGAGCCGGTCGCGCAGCCAGCCCCAGACCACAGGCGCGGCCTGCTCCAGAACATCCGGCTCCTCCGGCTTCGGCGACTGGCCGCCGTAAAGCATCAGGCCTAATCCGAGCCCCAGAAAAACTATCAGAGTTGAGATTCCCATCAACGCCAGCAGCCCCGGCTCAAGAAACCCGTGCAAGTTAAATACCACTGCGCGGCTTTCGAGGAACCCACTGAACCAAGGCCACGCCGGCGTTCCAATGAAACCTAGTCCCATAGCAAAACCCGCCAGAATCACCAGCGGCAGCGTCATCACCGCCGGGCTCTCGTCGGCAGGCTTGCTGCCCCGCCAGTAGCCAAAGAAAACGTAGGCCACTTGCCGAGTCATATAGAACGCGGTCAGCAGCGCGCCAAAGACTAGGAGGTACAACGGAGTTCTTGCTACAGACCAGTGCAGTGCTGCCTCTAAAATTCCATCCTTGCTCCAGAACCCTGAAAAGAACAGCGGAAACCCGCACAACGCCAGCATGCCCACCGCATAAGTCGCAAAGGTCAGCGGCATATCGGACCGCAGGCCCCCCATCTTCCGTATATCCTGCTCGCCGTGGCAGCCGTGAATCACGCTCCCTGCGCCCAGGAAGAGCAGCGACTTGAAGAACGCGTGCGTAATCAGATGGAACATTCCCACCGCTACGCCGCCCATCCCCAGGCCGGCCATCATGTATCCCAATTGCGAAATCGTCGAGTAGGCCAGGATGCGCTTGATGTCGTTCTGCGCCACGGCAATCAGCGCCGCGAAAACCGCCGTCGCAGCGCCCACCCAGGTCACCACCGTCAGCGCCGCCGTCGTTCCACCCGTAAGCGCTCCGGCCTGCATGAGCGGATAGACTCGCGCAATCAGGTAAACGCCCGCAGCCACCATGGTCGCCGCGTGAATCAGTGCGGAGACCGGCATCGGCCCCTCCATCGCATCCGGCAGCCACACATGCAGCGGCAACTGACCGCTCTTGCCTGCCGCCCCGGCGAAAATCAGCAGTCCAATCGCACCCGCCGCAGTCAGTCCCAGCGCAGCCGGCTGCGCCAGCAATCCAGACAGCGCCCCAGCTTCCAGAGATCCAGCCCCGCCGTTATAAAACAGAAGCGTTCCCGTCTGTGCGAACAACCACACGATTCCCAGTAGAAAGAAAATATCGCCCACGCGCGTCGTGATGAATGCTTTTTTCGCCGCAGCCGCAGCCGCCGGCTTTTGATACCAGAACCCAATCAATAAGTAAGAAGTAAGTCCCACAATCTCCCAGCACATAAACAGGAGCAACAGCGAGTTAGCAATGACCACGCCCAGCATCGCTCCAGCAAACAAACTCATGAAGCAAAAGAAGCGTGTGAAGTTCTCATAGTGCTCCATATAGCCGACGGAATAGATGAAAATCAGCAACCCCACCAGGCTGACCATCACCAGCATTACTGCGGAAAGCGGATCGAGAACCCATCCCAGGTCTACGTGAACACTCCCGAACTGAATCCAGGTGAAGTTCACGGTCTCGCGCACCGCGGCGCCATGCGACCAACCAGCCAGCACGTGCCCAAACGCAACCAGTGAGAGCAGCAGCGAGAAACTCAGCGAGCCGATAGACAGAGTAGCGGAAATCTTACGGCGCGGCTGTTTGAGAAGCGCGATCACCCCGGAAGCCACCATCGGCAGGGCTGGAATCAGCCACAGCAACCCGGCGATGGGCGAAGCGGCCAACTGCGGAGTGAATGAAATTGTTTCTTGCATCAACCTCTCACCCTCTCATCCTGTTCATCGCGTCCAGGTCCGTGGTATGCGCGTGGCGATGGAGATGAATCACCAGCCCCAGTCCCACTGCAGCTTCCGCCGCCGCCACGGCGATGGAAAAAATCGCAAACATCATTCCCGTCAGCGCCTCAGGATGCGGCCCGTAACGCCAGAACGCAATCAGATTCAGATTGGCCGCGTTCAGCATCAGTTCAATGCCGATCAGAACCAGGATCGCGTTGCGCCGCGTCAGCGCACCGGCCAGGCCGATCGAAAACAGCAGCGCGGCCACCAGGAGAAATCCCGCCAGCGGGGTCATTTGGCCCTCTCTTTCTCGTGCATGGCGATTATCACCGCGCCAATCAGCGCCGCCGTCAGCAGCAGCGCCACAATCTCAAGCGGTAGCACGTAGCGGCTCATCAGCGCATTGCCAATATCGAGCACCGTCACCGACGGAGTCGCTGCCGGCCCGCGCGGCACAGCAGCTACGCTATGAATGACCGCCCAGCCCAGCATGGCAAAAACCGCCGCCGCAATCACCAGACCGGCAAACGAGTGCCTGCTGTAAACACTGCCTTTGGGAGTCTCCGATCCCTTGGTCAGCAGAATCGCAAAGACCACCAGAATCGCCACCGCGCCGATATAAACCAGAATCTGCGCAAAGCCGGCAAACTGCGCGTCAAGTTCCAGAAACAGCAGCGCCAGGCCGGCAAAGGCCACCGTGAGCGCGAGGGCGCAGTGCACCGTGTTCTTCAGCAGAATGGCCGCCAGGCCGCCGGCCACGGTGAGCGCCGCAAGGATGTAAAAGACAAAGCTCATCGGCTGTTCCTTTCAATTTGAGACTGAGCGAGGGACGCAACTTTTTGCCCCCATTTGTCGGTCTCAGTTCCGCAGACTTCACATGTGCCACCACCCCATAGGATTTGACTTAGTGATTGTGGTATTCGAACTTTTGGGGACGGCGTTTTACAATGCGGACAGAAAACTGCATCAAGATTTACACCCCATCTGTTTTTTACAATAGTTCCGTGAATAACCAGCACTACTCCGATGGCCAGTACGCAAAAAATCATTACTATTGTGATCATCGCAGTTATTTCTCCTCAGAGTGCGGGTCAATCACGCTCGAATTTTTGGTCTATTACCTCAACTCATCATGTTCTCAATAATTTCAGAAGCTCATTCAGCATAGCGATACCTCCTCGGCCCGATCTTGCCTCTGCGCAGCCCGCCCAGGCCCAGGCCCACGTAGGCCGCAATCAGAATCGCCGAGCAAACCACCCAGCGCAGCCAGCCATCGCCCATAAATCGCCAGGCCCCGGCAACAAAGAGATTCAGCAGGCACATCGGCAGCACAAACTTCCAGGCAAAGTTCATCAACTGATCTTGCCTCAGCCTCGGCAGCGTTCCGCGCAGCCAGATAAAAACAAAGATCGACAGCATCAGTTTGGAGAAGAACCAGATCCACGAGGGAACCCAGGTGAGAAAGGAAAACGGCGCCGTCCATCCGCCCAGAAAGAGCGTCGCGCCCAGCCCGGAGATGGAGAACATCGCCAGATACTCGCCCAGAAAAAAGAGCGCAAATTTGAAGCCCGAGTATTCCGTGTGATAGCCGGCCACCAGCTCCGACTCGCCCTCCGGCAGATCGAAGGGCGAGCGATTGGTCTCCGCCGTGGTCGCGATCGCATACATCAAAAACCCCGCAAAGCCCCACGGCGTAAATATGTACCAATGCGGCAGGCCGTGGCTGTAATGGTTCTGCGCGGCCACAATCTTGGTCAGTGAAAGCGAGCCGGAGATCATCACCACCGTCACGCTTGAAAGCAGCAGCGGGACTTCATAACTGATCATCTGGGCCACGGCGCGCATGGCGCCGAGCAGCGAATATTTGTTGCGGCTCGACCAGCCGGCCATGAAGACGGCCAGCTCCGTCGAGGTGCCCATGGCGAAGTAAAACAACAAGCCGCTGTCCATCTCGACCAGCGTCATGTTGCGGCCCATTGGCAGCACGGCAAAGCCCATGAAGACCGTCAGCACCAGCAAGACCGGGGCCAGAAAATGCACCGCCGTGTCGGCTCTCAGCGGAACAATATCTTCCTTGGTCAGCGATTTGATGCCGTCCGCGATGGGCTGAAAGAAGCCAAACGGACCCACGCGATTCGGCCCCAGCCGATTCTGAATCCTGCCCAGCCCCTTGCGCTCAAAGACCGTGGTCAGCGCAAAGAGAGCCGGAAAGAGGCCGACAATCACCGCCACGCTGAGCAGCACGCCAGCCGCCGCCTGCCAGCCCGCGGGCAAAAAGCTCACCAGCCATTGGCGCAGCAGAACGAAGATCTGGTCCAGAGTATTCATGAGCTAGACGCCTCCTTCCACTGGCCGCGCCGGAACTTCCGCGCCTCGCACCGCCGCCGCAATGGCGCCAGCCGTCGCCTTGGTTTCGGATTTGATTTTGGCTTCAGCCAGCCGCGCATCGACGGCCGCGGCTTCTGTGGGATGAATCTTGTGGTAATACTCATTCGGCTTGGCCAGTTGCTCGCGGTTCAGCAGCAGAGCGCCAAAGCGATCCGTCGTGCTCAGCTCGAATACCGTATTCATTTTGATCGCTTCAAAGGGGCAGACCTCGACGCAGATCTGGCAGCTCATGCAGACGGAAATATCGATGTCGAAGCGCGCCGGATAATACTGCGCCTTGCCCAGGTAATCCAGCTTTTTGTCCCTGGATTTCTCGATATAAATGCACTTTGGCGGGCATTCTTTTTCGCAAATCTGGCAGGCCACGCAGCGCATCCCAGCCTCCTACTCCGGCCCGCCGCCGTCGCGGTTCTCCTGGTCGAAAACCAGAAAGGGAAAGACGCGCGCCGCCTCAAACGGGGCGATCCGCTGCTCCGGATATTCGACCGTCGTCAGCCGTTCGGCACTGAAGTAGCTCGCGAAGAAATTCCTCGCCGTCTCCGCCAGTCCCTTGATGATGCCTTCGCCCAGCAAGAAAACCTCCAAACAGTCGTCAGTCTTCAGTTATCAGTCATTGGTGTAAGCGGGCAACTGATAACTGACCACTGACCACTGACAACTGACAACTATCTATCCACTTCCCCCAGCACAATATCCACGCTGCCAAAGATCAGGACCACGTCGGCTATATCGTGACCCAGGCACATATCTTCCAGCACCGTCAGGTTGATCAGGCTCGGCGGGCGCACCCGATAGCGATACGGATTCGGACCGCCGTCACTAATCAGATAAAAACCCAACTCGCCCTTCGGCGCTTCAATGCGCCCGTAGGCCTCGCCCGGCTTGGGACGGAAGCCGCGCAGCCGGGCCTTGGGGTCCATCACCGGGCCGCCGGGAACGTCCTTCAATGCCTGATTCAAAATTGTGATCGACTCGCGCATCTCCAGCAGCCGGATCATAAAGCGGTCGTAGACATCGCCATGATCGCCCAGCGGCACGCGGAATTTAAAGCGGTTGTAAATCCCGTAGCCGTCCACCTTGCGTATGTCGTAATTCACGCCCGAGGCGCGCAGCATCGGCCCGCTGACCCCGGCGTTGACGGCAAGCTCGGCCTTCAGCACGCCCACGCCCTGGCAGCGCGCCATCAGAATTTCATTTGACCGCAGCAGTTGCTCAAACTCATCCACAAATCCCGAGAACCCCGCCACCACCTTGCGCGTTCGGTCCAGCCAGCCCGGCGTGGCATCCACGCGGCAGCCGCCAAAGCGCATGTAGTTGACCATCATGCGCGCGCCGGTCAGCTCCTCAAAGAGGTCCAGAATCTTTTCCCGCTCGCGGAAGGCATACATCAGCGGCGTACCGCTTGCGCCCATTTCCTGAATTAGAAATCCGATTGTCGAAGCGTGATTCTGGAAGCGCGTCAGCTCGCCCAGAATCACTCGCAGATATTCGGCGCGTTCGGGAACCTCCTGGCCGGTCAGCTTCTCGAC
>Ga0181528_10002055_pt1 | contig 12358 bp, 8 predicted proteins | sample PEATcosm2014_Bin_47_FD_119742 | JGI IMG/M metagenome (GOLD analysis project Ga0181528, IMG submission 119742) | Peatland microbial communities from MTU Mesocosm Facility, Houghton, MI, USA - PEATcosm2014_Bin10_10_metaG | ecosystem: Environmental > Terrestrial > Soil > Wetlands > Peat | place... | reverse complement strand
CGCGAGCTACTGAGAATGCTCGCCTGTGTCGCGCTTACAATTCCCGGGCTGAATTTGCTGGCAGGTGGCGTCAAGAGCAAGTTCCTCTGTGGAGTTCTTGGGACACTGTTGCTGGAGTTCATCGCCGGTTTGGTGGCCTGGCGGCTTCATCTCTACTGGTTCTTGAAGGCCTACCCTTTTCGAGTGGCGGATGTTCTGGTGTGGTTCTTGTGCTGTCTGTTGCTGCCCACAATTCTTGTTAGTTTCTTGCAGCGAACCGGTATTGGCGAGCGCATGGACTTCACGATCCAGCCTCGCATGGCCTTAATCTGCACAGTGGCTTTGCTTGTCCTGGTTGCGATTCCGTTGGCCATCCGATACCAGCAAGGCCGACTGCATGCGCTCCGTTTTTCGCCCTCGTCAAGCCGAACCACTCCCTACCTGGAAATGACTCAGTGGATTCGCAGCAATACACCCGCCGGCGCGATCTTTGTAGCGCCTCCCTGGTTGATGGATTTCTTTCTGGATGCGGAACGCGCGGAGGTCGTGAACTTCAAACGGAATCCGCACAATTTCCTGATCGTGGAATGGTACCGCCGATACTGCGCAATGAATGGAGGCCAGCCCTTCCATTCCACCGGCTTTGAGAGTGTGGAAGAAACGCGCGCGAACTTCCCCCGCCTTTCCCTGGCGCAGTTGGATGAGATTCATCGTCTGTACGGCGGCAACTACTATCTCACCGTTCAAGGCCGCGACGACCTGGGTGCCCCGCCGGTCCACGAGAACGCGCAATTCTATTTGTACAAACTGCGATGAGCGGGCGTCCCCTCAAGAAAGCACCACTGAAGCCGCCAAGCAACTTTGAAGCTTGAACCGCGATGCCACGAAGCGCACAACCCGCAATTCTGCTGGCCGTAACTTCCCCGATTTCCTGGATTTTTTATCGGGGCGTTGCGGGATTTTTGAAGCAGGCTGGCTTTCGACCGTCTGTGCTCTCCTCTCCCGGAAAAAATCTTACGGCCATCTCGGAGGCAGAGCGAGTTCCCGCCGTGGCGCTGCCGATGGAACGGCGAGTCTCTCCGGTCAAGGATGCTATCGCGCTGTGCAAGCTTTACCGGACCATGCGGCGTCTCCGGCCGCAGATCGTGGATGCCAGCACACCCAAAGCGGGTTTGCTGGTGGGCTTGGCGGCTTGGATGGCCGGCGTGCCTTGCCGGGTCTACACACTACGCGGGCTGCGAATGGAGACCGCCAACGGAATTACAAGACTTGTCCTGTGGTTGGCCGAAAAGATTTCGTGCGCTTGCGCTCATCGCATCGTGTGCGTGAGCCCAAGCTTGCGGGAGCGAGTGATTGCGATGGATCTTAGCCATCCGGAAAAGACGGTCGTGCTGGGCAAAGGAAGTTCTGGAGTGGATCTCGAACGCTTTTCCCCAACCCCCGATAATTCGACGGTCGAGTCGATTGCCCGTCAACTCGGCATTCCAGCGGGTGTGCCCGTAGTGGGATACGTTGGCCGGCTGGTGAAGGACAAGGGGATTCGTGAGCTTGTCGAGGCTTTTGAGAGGTTGCGCGTAAGCTTTCCGGAGGTTCGTCTGCTGCTGATCGGAAATTTTGAGGAGGGCGACCCTGTTGACGAGGAAATTCGCAGATACATCGAATCCACTCCCAACGTGCTCCAGGCGGGATTCGTGCCCGACCCGGCTCCTTACTACAATCTGATGGATGTCCTGGCCTTTCCAACCCATCGGGAAGGTTTTGGGCAGGTATCCCTGGAAGCGCAAGCCAGCGGCGTTCCTGTGGTCACGACCCAGGCAACCGGCGCGCGGGATTCCATTCTGGATGGCGTGACCGGCTTGCTGACGCCGGTCGGCGATTCCAGCGCACTGGCCGAGGCTCTGGCAAAAGTGCTGGCGGACAACGAGTTGCGCTCCCGCATGGGGCGCGCGGGACGGGAGTGGATGGAGCGGGAGTTCCGCCCGGAAAATCTTTGGGAAGCGCAAGTGAAGCTATACCGGCAACTTTTGGCGGAGAAGCGTCCAGCGAATTTAAGTACGAAGTTGGGAAGCATTGCGAAGCGCACGTTCGATTTTTGTTTCTCGTGCCTTTTGCTGCTGTCCCTTTCCCCCTTGATGTTGCTGGTCGCGATTCTGGTTCGCTGTTGGTTGGGCCAGCCGGTATTTTTCCGGCAGCGGCGGCCCGGCCTAAACGCTGAGTCCTTCGAGATCCTCAAGTTTCGCACCATGACGGATGCGCGCGGACCCGACGGACAATTGCTGGCGGATGCGGAACGCTTGACGAGCTTTGGAAAATTCCTTCGCAGCACCAGCCTGGATGAGCTTCCGGAGCTGATCAATGTAATTCGCGGAGAGATGAGCCTGGTGGGGCCGCGCCCCTTGTTGCCGCAATATCTTGAGCGCTACACCACGGAGCAGATGCGCCGGCATTCGGTCAGACCGGGGATCACGGGATGGGCCCAAGTCAACGGAAGGAACCTGCAAGACTGGGATCAGAGATTCGCTCATGATCTGTGGTATGTGGATCATCGGAGTTTTGTTTTGGACGTTCGAATCCTTTTAAAGACTGTTTGGCAAGTATTGCACCGCCGGGGCATTGCGCAGGAGGGACATGCCACCATGCCCGAATTCTTTGGGATACAGGCCAATCATGAAAAGGGGAAGGCCTGATGCAGCCCAAGCGCATTGTCATCGTCGGAGCGGGAGGGATGGCGCGAGAAATTGCTGCCGCGGTAAAACGCCTCAACCGCACCAGCCAGCAGTACGAATTCATGGGGTATATAGTCAGCGATTTGTCCAGCCTGGGACCGCGCGACAGTCACGGGCAGGTGCTCGGCGACTTCAGTTGGTTGCAGGCCAACCGCGACTCGGTGGACGCGCTCTCGCTGGGCATAGGCAGCCCCCATATCCGGTTAAAACTCGCCGATGAACTCAAGCGCCGCTTCCCGGGGATTGAATACCCGTCGCTTATCCATCCCACCGCGGATGTGGAACTCGAATCGGTCAACGTTGGCGAGGGATGTTTCATCGGTGCCAGCGCCATCATTTCGGTGAACGTCAGCCTGGAACCTTTCGCGTTGTGCAACTTCGGATGCACGGTTGGGCATGAAGCCATGGTGGGCGCCGGTTCAGTGGTGAATCCAGGGGCTCACATCTCGGGCGGCGTGGTGCTGGGGACCTGCGTTTTGATCGGGAGCGGAGCCCAGGTCTTGCAATACTTGCGGATCGGCTCAGGTTCCGTAGTGGGCTCCGGAGCCGTGGTCACTCGGGATGTGGGCGAATGCACCACGGTGGTCGGGGTGCCGGCGCGGCCGCACCGCACCCTGCGGAATGCCACCAGCATTAGTTCCTTCGTGGCCGAAGCCTAGAGCCGGCCAGCCGTGTTCTTATTTCGATCTCCACTTTACTCGTCATGTTGATTTACGCGACCAGCGCTTATAGCGACTCGGAGCCGATCCAGTCTTTTCTGAAGCTGGCGTGCCATGGCCGGCGGCATCGGTTGGCGACGAGGGCAGAGGAAGCCGACGCCATTCTCTTTGTGGAGAACTCCCGCTACCACGAGGACGCTTTTTTTTCGCGTCTTCGTAACCATGAGCTAGTGCGCAGCCACCGGGATCGCTGCTTTATGTATAACGAGCATGATCACCCCTGGTGCGTGCTTCCCGGAATCTATTGCTCAATGCCGCGGAGATGGTTTAACCCTCGCCGCCAGCGGGCTACCCGTTACATCAAGCTGTTAAATCCGGTGGATACCGATCCCTCCGACTCGCCCGATATCTTGTTTTCCTTTATGGGCAACTCGCAGAACGCGGTCCGAAAAAATATTCTTCGGTTGCGCCATCCGCGAGCCATTCTTGAGGACACAAGTTCATTTCGAGCATTTTTCGAGAAGGAGCCTTCCAGTCAGCACCGTCACTACGCAGAGATTCTGCGGCGTTCAAAGTTCGTGCTCTGCCCACGAGGCAGCGGGACCAGTTCCATCCGCCTGTTTGAGACCATGCGCGCGGGCCGGGTTCCGATCATCATCGCCGACCAATGGGTCCCGCCGGAAGGACCCGACTGGGCAGCCTTTTCGGTGCGAGTGCAAGAAAGCGAAATCGACAACATTCCGGAAGTTGCGGCCAAGATGGAAACCATCTGGCCGGAGATGTCGGGCGCCGCGGGGGCGGCTTGGAAGGAATGGTTCTCTGAGGAAGTCCTGTTGGACCGCATCGGAGATGCGCTGGCTGAAATCCAACGCGACCGCAAGATTCCGGAGTGGATGGCACAGCGCGTTCCCAGCATCCCGGAGTGGGACTGGCGCTTGCGGCGATACGCCCACCATGCGCGGTCGTGGATTCGTAAACCCCAAACTCGATTGGTAAACCTCAAATTGGAAAGATGAGCGATCTGGGAGTTCGCACGCCCTTCAGAATACGCGGCCTTTGGTGTGCCGCATGCCGAGAGAAATAAGTACAAGAGAAATAAATACAAGAGAAATAAACAGATATGCAAAGCGCTAAATTACAGAGGGTTCAATCAGAGCCGGGCTCGGCCACAGCTGTCTTCGAGTTGCCGCTGCAGGCGCAGGTCTCTCGCTTGGCGCGCCGTGGGTTGAACTGGTCGATCCCGCTGCTGGTCGCAAGAAACGTGGTGTCCGTTGCCGCCACGGCGCTGCTCGCCCGAATGCTTTCCCCCAACGATTACGGATTGATGGCAATGGTCGCGACTATCACAGTACTGGCGCAGGCCGTTTCCGATTTCGGGTTGTCGTGGGCAACGGTGCAGCCGGAGCGGCTGGAGCGCAACCAGATTGATGCTCTATTTCTGGTCAATTGCGCTGGCGGACTCTTCCTGACTGCGCTCTGTTTTCTAGTCGCGCCGTATGTCGCGGAATTCTACCGGCGTCCCGAGTTGACCCGCATCCTCTGTGCAGCCGGAGGGACGCTGTTTCTGGCCTCGGTTGCGGTGCAGCCCAATGCCTTGCTGCTGCGCCAAATGAAGCTGAAGGAAATGAACTTGTCGGCTCTATTCTCCCTGTCGGTTGCAGCCCTTGCCGCCGTCCTGGCGGCAAGGGCGGGGTTGGGATACTGGGCGTTGGTGCTGCAATTGATGCTTCAGCAGGGCCTCACCACAGTCCTGGCATTCCCGCTCAGTGGATATTTCCCCAAGTTCCCCCAGCAGGGGCTGAATATCAGGGCACTTTTAACTTTTGGCGGATTTTCCGCCGCGTATGGCCTGGTGAACTACTTTGCCCGCAATCTCGATAACGTTCTCGTCGGGCGCTTTTGGGGTGCAGCCGCTCTCGGATATTATTCGCGAGCCTACTTCCTCATGACTCTACCCGGAATGCTGGTGATTGCAGCTTTCAGCGGGGTACTGATTCCAGGGCTTTCGGCGCTGCGGAAGGATCCCTCTCGCCTGCAGGCGGGGTATCTGCGGGCGATTCGCTGGATCAGTATTTTGGGCTGCTCAATGGCCGTAGGCCTGGCCGTGACCGCGCCTGAGATTGTGGACGTTATCTACGGCCCCAAATGGCACGCCCTTGTGCCGATCCTGCTTTGGCTTTCGGCGGCCAGCATTCTTCAGCCCATTCAAAATACCGCGCAGTGGCTCTACATTGTCGCGGGTCGAGGAAAGGGCATGCTCGCCATGGGTTTGCTAGTGGCCGGGTCGGCGACTCTGGCCTTTGTGATTGGCATACCGGGGGGACCAGTGGGAGTGGCTCGCGCTTATGCCGTTTCCAACACTCTTATCGCCTATCCAGTGCTGGCGATGAGCCATCGAGCCTGCGGTCTGGACATCCGAAAAACCATCGTGGAGAGCTCCCCTCTATTACTGTGTGCGCTGATCATGGGAGTCGTCGTCTCTGTCGTGGGTAAGGCTTGCGATACGGCACATATTGAATTGCACAGCCGGCTGGCAGTGAAAGTTTCAGCAGGGATCACGGTTTATCTGGTCGGACTCAAACGGCTCGCACCCTCCGCATCCGATGAATTGTGGGCCTACCTCAGCGCGTTGACTTCCCTTTCATGAACATTGGAATCATCTGCAACGAGCTTCTTCCCGGCCCGGTGGGAGGCATCGGCACATTCACCGCCGAACTGGTGCAAGGTCTCACGGAACTGGGGCATGGCGTCCATGTCGCCGGGGTGGATCCGCAGGCGGAATCGAACCGCAGCGAGAGAATCGCTCCCCGGTTGATGGTTCATCGAATCGTGGCTGGGCGGGGAAGATGGCGGGGCTACTTCAACCGGGTTCAACTCTTCCTGCTGGTGCGGAAATTAGCGCGCCAGGGCCAGATCGACGTGGTCGAGGTGCCGGATTTTGAAGGTTTTTGCGCCGGCTGGGGAAAACTGCCAGTGCCTGTGGTGGTGCGGCTGCACGGCTCGGCTACTTACTTTGCGGAAGAGATGCAACAACCGATTCCCAAATCCGTGAAATTTCTGGAACGGCTGGCCTTGCAGCGCGCCGACCGGGCGATAGCGGTCAGCCGTTACATCGCCAAACGAACCGCTGAGGTCTTCGGACTGCCTCTATCGGCGACGGTGCTGCATAACAGTGTGATGCTGCCACCGGCTTCCCGGGCTAAGAGCGACTATCAGACGCAAGACCTGGTCTGTTTCTGCGGAACCCTATCGAAAAAAAAGGGAGTATTGGCTTTGGCCCGCGCCTGGCCTTTGGTGAAACGCGGGCGGAAGAATGCAAGACTGCTCATGATCGGAAGAGATGGCGGGCACGAAGGACGATCAACGGGGGAGGTGATTCGCGAGTTGGCAGGAAATTTTGCCGATTCCATCGACCTGCTCGGTCACAAGCCCAAGCCGGAGATGGAGGCGTTGCTCACTACGGCGGATGTCGCCGTATTTCCTTCCTACAGCGAGGCCTTTGCGCTGGCTCCCATGGAAGCCATGGCGCTGGGTGTGCCCACCATTCACACCACGCGGGCGAGCGGCCGCGAAGTCATCCGCCACGGCGTGGATGGCCTGCTTTGCGACCCCGACAACACGGTTCAACTGGCCGGACAGATCGAAAGCCTTCTGCACAACGAGTCTATTCGGCGGCAACTGGGTGAGGCCGGGCGGCGCAGGATCCGCGAAGCCTTTCCCTATCACGATTCCTTGAAGAAAAATGTGGAATTTTATGAACGATGTGGGAGAGCATAGATGGCGAACCGCTCGATCCTCATCGTGACCCCATTCTTCGCACCGCAAAATCACGCTGCGGTATTTCGCGCCTACAAGCTGGCCAAGTATCTTCCCGACTTTGGCTGGAAGCCGATCGTGCTGACCGTGGACACGCAATACGAATACAACGAGGATCCCGGACTCCTGGATGATTTGCCGGAAGAAGTGGAAGTGCTGACCGCCCGATACATCGAGCCCACGCTTCGTGGATTGCGCATGGCGCTGGGCGGGCGGGATAGAACTTTCAGAGGGTTGAACAAAGAGACTTGCGGCGCCAGTCGGTGCTCTCAGGAGACTTTGCCATCTCCCTCGGTGGGGCGGCGTATTTACCAACACCTGCTCAGCCATTGGGTTCACAATCCGGACGCGCACTGGACGTGGGCAAAAACTGCGACCCGCAAAGCACGACAGCTTATAAACGACCGCGATATCCGGATGGTATTCACCACTGCCCCCCCATTCTCGTCGCTGCTGATCGGGCAATCGTTGCAACGAGAAGGGGCACGGTGGGTTGCCGATTTTCGCGACCCTTTGGCGTACACCCGTCAATTGTCGAGCGCGGCGGCGCGCATCTATCACCGGCAAAAGCGAATCGTGGCCGAAGCTCTGGCCAGCGCCGACGCGGTGACCGTGGCGGCGTCCAGCATGAGCAGTATTTTTCGTGACATGTTCGGCGCCAAGAATGCAGACTCTGTGTTTATTCCCACCGGCATTGATGAGCGGGTACTCCAGCCGGAGGCTAAGCCTTCGAACAACCTGGAGCCCTATCTGCTTTTTGCCGGGGAGGTTTTGCCCGAGTTCGATACCGTGTTTTGGGAGGCGCTGGCCACGTCCATGAGCCATGCCCAGGTAAGGGACACGGGCATCAAGATATTAGTCGTCGGTACCCTTGCGCTCAATCAGCCCAGGCTCACTCCCTTCCTCGAAAAATACGGCCTCCAGGACCGGGTCGAGTTTCGCGACCAAATGCCGCAGCGGGAAATTTATAAGCTGCTGCGAGGATCACTCGCCGGATTGCTGGTGCCCGGCATTCACTCCCGCTGGTGGACAAATGCGGCCAAGATGACCGACTACATTGGAATGCGCAAGCCGGTTGTGGCTGTCGTTCCCGATCCCAGCGAAGCCCGTACCGCATTAACCCGCAGCCGGCTTGGCATTTTCCTCGATGGATCACCCGAGCAACGAGCCGCCATCTTGAGCGATTTCATTCTCCAGCGCAGAAGATTGCCCGATCCCGATATCGCCGAATGCGAGCGCTATACCGCCCGGCGGCAAGTGCAATCCTTCGTCGACATCTTCGAAGTGCTGTCCAACGAAAATTAAGCTGCAGAGATTCAATCATGGAACTCTGGCGGAAAATCGGAGTGGCGCTCTCTTTGTCGATGGCCGCCGGCGGGGCCGCGACTTTGACCCAGCGCCCGGCAGAGTCCTCGATCTATTACATTTCCTCAAGCTCGGGCAACGACCAGAACTCAGGTACCAGCCCGGCAGAAGCATGGCAACACTTGCACATGATCTTCCTTAAGTCATCTTCATCCACGCCGTTCCGTCCAGGCGACGAAATCCTGCTGAAACGGGGAGATCAGTGGTACGAACAGATCCGCCTGCGGGGGATTGGAACGGCAGAACTCCCGTTGCGGATCGGCGCTTACGGAGAGGGTCAGAAACCCCTGCTTTATGGGGACGAGCCCGAGATGCGCTGGGAACCGGTCCCGGGATACCCAAATATTTACACGTCCGATATGGGTCCGGGGAGCGTGGTGGGCGCAGTTTACCTGGGGAGAAAGAGTCTGCCTGCGGTTTATCCAGAGGGATCGCTCAAGTCAGAAGCCGCTATGCGAGCTTTTCTTGGCAAGTTACGGAGTGGTTCATCCGTCGGGCAGTCCGATGGTCGCTTATGGTTGCGCATGGAGGATGGCCAATCACCCGTGGGAAGAGTCCGGTGTTTTCGAGCCGCCGGAATCTCGCTCTCTGACTCCGCCTACGTGCGGGTCGAGAATTTGGATGTGCGGCATTTTTCCACCGGCATCGATATCGAGAATTCCAATCACGTCATGGTCCAGCACAACGATATTCAAGATGTGCTGGGCATCGGCATTTATCTTCGATCGGGGGATTCCGATTGCCGGGTGGAGAGCAATACGGTATTTCGCGCGGGCAATACGGCGCTGTACGTTTTGAAGGGCGCCCATAACACCTTCCGGGACAACTGGGTCTCCCATGTGGACTCGACCATTCTGGGCATTCCGGTGCGGGGCGATCAGATGGGAATCGGGTTGCAGGAGTCGAAGCAGACACTCGTGGAAGACAATTATTTTTCCCAGAGCGGCGGGATCGATTTCTATTACGAGCAAAACAGCACGGTGCGGGGCAACTATCTCGAGCGCGTCCGTTCGGCCGGGGCGCCGCACGGCACCGACCTCACGGTCATCGATAATATTTACAACCTGACTGGGGCGGACGGAGAGCCCGCTTCCAAGGGAATCAACGCAGTCGCCACGGGACCTGGGAGCATCGCTGTGCTGAACAACAGCATCTTCAACGCGACCGGATTTTTTCTGAAAGGATCGGCGAGCGGCGGGGGCGAAGCCGAATTCCGCGGCAACATTGCAGCCGCAACCACCTCTGGCGCAATTTTAGGCGACTTTTCGGAGGCAGTGAGTTCCGATCACAATTGTTACTCGGCCCCGGGAGATGGCACGTTCCGCTATCGCACCCAGGCGTTTACGTCGTTGGCGCTTTATCAGGCCGAAACCGGACTTGAGACCGGGTCGGTTTTGGCCAAGCCTTCCCTGGTTGATCGCAGACCGGAGAGCCCGCTGGATTTTCGGAACAATAGTTTCTCGGGCTGCGGCCTGTTCGAATCCCATCCGACGGTACAAGCCGCGAAACCGGCGCAGGTGGTGACGCAAACGCAAACCTGCCGGTTCCATTGTCTGCATCATGCCTTTACCGTTGCCGACGGTGTGTATCGGGTGCGGGTTTCGTTCAAAGAAAATGAAGTCCGGCATCTCTCACCATTCCATCTCTTCCTGAACGGAAGAATCGTCGAAGTGCAGTTTGCAGCTTCGGATTTCTCCGCCCCCTCGGGCAATCTGACGGGAGTTTTCCTGGTGCGCCCGCAGAGTGGAACCATAACGCTGGAAGCGCAATCGCCCGCGGCGGCCTCCGCGATCGCGCGCGTAGATATTTTGGGGTTCGACGATAGCCACGGCGAAGGGCTGCAAATAATTCCCTGGTAAATCTGCTTCTCCTGTCCTGCAAACATGAATACCAACAGCAACCGGCTCTGCCTGTTCGCCTTTGAATACCCGCCCGTCTCGGGCGGAATTGCGCGGTTGTGCGGCGGAATCGGCGAAGCCCTCCAGCGGGACGGAATCAATGCGCACGTGCTGACTCAGAACGGAGTAACCCCCATCCAGGATTTCGGTTTGCCGAAATCCCGTGTCGATTCCAGGCGCCCGCTGCGGGAGTGGCGGGCGTTTCAGTGGCTTCGCCACAACCTGCGGACGCAAACCGCGACTCGCCATACCGCAGTTTGTGGCGTGTGGTATCCCGAGGGGCTGATTGCTTATCTTGCGGGGGTTCGCCGCCTGGTCATCCTGGCGCACGGTGCGGAATTGCTGCCCACGCTGGACCGCTGGCGGCGTCCTCTGTGGAAGGCTTTGCAAAAGCTGGTTTTAGAACACGCCGATCTGGTCATCGCCAACAGCGAGTACACCCATCGCCTGGTGGCAAGCAGCGCTCCGAAGGCCCGCGTGGAAACAATTCCGCTGGCGGTCGATGTGGAACGTTTTGCCCCGGGAGATAAGCGGTTGGCGAAGATTGAATTGGACGTGAGCGGCAAGATTGTTCTCAGCACGGTGGCGCGCATTCATCACTACAAGGCCCATGACACCGTTCTTCGGGCACTGGCGCATCTGGATCCGGGCCAGCGGAAACAGTTCGCCTATCTGATTGCGGGGCGGGGGCCTCACGAGCAGCAATTGAAGCGGTTGGCCCTCGAGTTGGGAATCGAGGAGCAGGTGCGCTGGCTGGGGTTCGTGCCGGAAGAAGATTTGCCGAAGATTTACCGGGCTTCCGATTTGTTCGTGCTATGCACCAGAGACGCGCCCGGCGAACGATCCGTGGAGGGCTTTGGCCTGGCATTTCTGGAAGCGCAAGCCTGCGGCACGCCAGTCTTGGGCACGCGAACCGGCGGGATTCCCGCGGCCATCGAAGAGGGCGAGGGCGGCTGGCTGATCGAGCAGGACGATGTGGACAGTCTTGCAGAAATCCTGCGGCGCATGATTTCCTCGCCGGAATCATTCCGCTGGGCCGGAATTCAGGCCAGGCACCGCATTTTGCGGGAGAGTACATGGTGGCGATACGGGCAAAGATTTTGCTCGGCCCTGCAGAAAGCGGGCATCGACAATGGATAGCGCAGATGAGAAGACAACCTCCAGCCATCGCCTTCCCTCCCTTGATGGCCTCCGAGCGCTATCGATCACGCTGGTGATCCTTGGGCATGGCAGCGGCACCGCGAAAGAACTCAGCCCGCTTGCTTCCAGGGCGATGGGGCTGGTGGGCGTGGGTCGCATCGGGGTTTCCATCTTCTTCGTCATCAGCGGCTTTCTCATCACCACGCTGCTGTTGCGCGAGCAAACGCTTCGAGGTTCGATCAGCCTTAAGAACTTTTACCTGAGGAGAGCGTTTCGAATCTTCCCGGCCTTTTACGCTTACTGGATGGTGGCGTTGGGGCTCACTCTCCTCGGATTCATCCACCTTTCGCGTTCTGAGTTAATTAGCGCCGCGATCTACGTTTGGAATTACATGCCCCGCAAAGCCGACAGTTGGTTTCTTGGCCATACCTGGTCGCTGAGTGTGGAAGAGCAGTTCTATTTGATCTGGCCTCTACTGCTGGCGCTCTGGGGGACAAAGCGAGCAACACGCGCCGCGGTTGTCGTCATGCTGACGGATCCCTTGTTGCGCGTGGCTGCGTATTGGCTGTTGCCCGTGACCCGGCCCTTGATCGGAATGATGCTCCCCACACGCGCCGATTCCCTGTTGGCCGGGGGGCTGCTGGCGATTGCATGTCGCGATGAAGTGCTATTCAAGACCGTTAAGAACTGGACGAAATCCAGCCTGATTCCGCTCTTGTTTGTCCTCTTTGTTGCCCTGGATACGATGCTGCTTCGATACAAAGGGGCCTACCTG
>Ga0181528_10002054_pt1 | contig 12359 bp, 8 predicted proteins | sample PEATcosm2014_Bin_47_FD_119742 | JGI IMG/M metagenome (GOLD analysis project Ga0181528, IMG submission 119742) | Peatland microbial communities from MTU Mesocosm Facility, Houghton, MI, USA - PEATcosm2014_Bin10_10_metaG | ecosystem: Environmental > Terrestrial > Soil > Wetlands > Peat | place... | reverse complement strand
CTGGCAAGAGAGAGCGAGAAGAAGTTGTGTGACGGCCACAGCGCAAAAAGGCGTACGGTCGTCAGAGAAATTGCGGCGCACGGCGAGCCAGCTTCCGAAAGCGATGCCGGCCATGCACAGAGCAATGAGAATAGCGAGTTGATGGTAGACGTAACCGTAGATGGATTGGAAGGCAAGCAGCAAGAAGATCTGGAGCGCCATCAGTGTAAAGCCCGTGGCGGCCATCGAGCAGACAGCCGCCATACGGGCGCGCTGCTCGCGCGCGGGCACAAACGCAAGAAGCACTGTTGCGGCAAAGAGGAAAATGAGAAGCGTGCCTAGAATGATCCTGAAAGGGATATGCCCGGCGGCGCGCAGCCAGCTTGCATAGTCCGGCTTGAACTGCGCGCTCCACAGAACACCGTTGAAGTAGTAAGCGATGGACGAGAAATCGCAATTGATTTGTGTAGTGGCCAATGGCTGCAATTGTTCGCGCACCTCGGCCATGCGGTCGGGCATCATGCGGAAAGGAATGAAGTATTCGCGCACGTAACGCGTCTTCAAATTGCGTGCGAGCAGCCGGGCCACCAGCGTTTGCGCGTCGTCGGTAAGCGCATCGGCGCGCGTGGCGGCGAAGAAGTGAATCGTCTCACCGGGAATCGCAACAACGTACGGAAAAACTTCTTGCAGAGTGCGATGGATGCAACGCAGGAACTCCAGTTGGTCGGGGCTGACAGCTTCTTCTGACGAGCGCAGTTGCAGTGAAAGCACACCGCCGGGCGCAAGATGAGCGCGCGCGGAACGAAAGAACTCGATGGTGTAGAAGCGATTCAACTGCGCGGTTTGCGGATCAGGCACATTCACGATGATCACGTCGAACCTGTCGCGCACCGACTTCAGATAGGCGCGGCCATCGGCGTAGAGCAGATGCACTCTTGAATCGGAGAAGATCGGCGCGGACTCCGACGGGAAGAAACTTCGCGTCACGCCGATGAGCGCGGGGTCCAGCTCGACCAGGTCGATCCGCTCGATGGTGGGATGCTTGAGCACCTGCATCACGCTGCCGCTTGCGCCGCCGCCAATGAGCAAAATATGTTTCGGCGCCGGGTGCTCCAGCAGCGCGTAGTGAACGGATTCTTCAGCGGCGCTGTCGTCCGGCGAGTTAGCCAGAATCAGGCCATTTTGGTAGAGGCTGCGGATGTTGCCGGTCTCGGTTACGGTGAGATTTCCGTAGATGGAGTCGCGCGATGCAAGCACGTGGAAGCCGCGCCACTCCAGCGCCTGCGCGGAGCTTTCCAGCCAGGGCGCGGCGCGGACGAAAAAGAATGTGGCGAGCAACGCCATTACCAGGGTGGCAAAGCAAAGCTGCTTGCGGCTCATGCGAAACAAAAGAATGGCGGCCATCGATATGTTCAAGAGGAACACGATCGCGGCAATCTGAAAGGGCGAGAGAAAGCGCAACAGCACAAGGCTGGCAAGGATTCCACCTACGGCGGAACCAGCCGCTTCCAGCAGGTAAGCAGCGCTGACCGAAGCGCGCTTATCAATGGCGAACGCGTTGCCATACATGCGCGCCGCAGCCACAAACAAAGCGCCTGCGGCCAAGCAAAAGAGACTCAGGCAAACCAGCGATGCAAGCAGCGCCGGAAGCAGGCCAACCAGCTCGCCGGGCACGGTTTGCAAGATGCTTTTGCTTGAGCGCAACGCCCAAACAGTCAGTGGAAGGCTGAGTCCGAGCAGGAGTTCGAGCGCTGCTGCCGCGCGGCGGGCAGAGCCTGGGCGCAGCACCAGAAAACTGCAAATGAAGCTGCCCGCGGCCGTCCACAAGAGCCACGTGGCCAGCAAAATTCCCAGAGAGATTTCATTGCCGCCGAAGGCCACCATCAGTTCGCGCATCAGTACGATTTGGCCGATGACGGCGCTGAATCCTGTCAGCACGAGGGCCGCCATGACGGCCGGCGCCTTGCGGTACGCGACGAAATGGGGGCGCGTGCTCATCCGAGCGGGATTATAACGGTTTTCCAATTCCAGCATCTTGAAGCCAAGGCCGATTCCCAGGGCAATTGCATGAACTCAAGACCAAGCCTACGCAGCGCGGAGGAAAAACGAAGATTGAGCGAAACGATGGCTCGAAAAGCCGTCTCGGCTCCTCAGTAATTAGGGGGGATACATTTCCAATTTCGGATCGGCCCCACAGACTGACCTGCATTGAGAGCAATCAAATACGAGAAATAGTCCAAAAAAGATTCATGCGATGGCCTTGGGCCTATTCCTTGCTTCATGTCGGCAATCGCACGTCCAATAGAATAGAAGGTAGTAATTGGGAATTCTTCGAAATACCCGGTTTTTTATTTATGAGCGATCAAGAACAGGGTGATACGCATCACAGCAGCGCTTCTTTGCGAAGCCGAGAATAGTTTGGGCTCTGGGGCTGGTTTTGTGCTGAGATGTGCTGGCGGCTTTGTGAGCGCGACAAGAAGGGATTGGCACCCTGCCCTATATGAATACTTGCCGCTTGCCCGAGAGGAGGGGAGATGACAAATGTTGACAAGCGCGATCGCGGCCTTCTGCGCGTGGATGTGGAGGAGTGCAAGGGCTGCGGGCTGTGCGTGGATGCGTGTCCGCCCAAGGTGATTGGCATGAGCGAGCGGTTGAACCACTATGGCTATCACACGGCGATTTATTCGGGCGCGGGTTGCACCGGCTGCGGCATCTGCTTTATGGTTTGCCCCGAGCCGGGGGCGATTACCGTATTGAGACTCGTGAAGAAAGAGACCAGCGCCGAAATGGCGGGGGCGGGCGAATGCGCAAGCAACTGATGAAGGGCAACGAAGCAATTGTGAAGAGCGCGATCCTCTCAGGATGCCGCGCGTTCTATGGCTATCCGATTACACCGGCCAGCGAGATTGCCGAGGTCGCGGCGGAGTTTGTGCCGCTCACCGGCGGAGTATTTCTGCAAGCGGAGAGCGAAGTGGCCGCTGTGAATATGCTCTATGGCGCGGCGTCGGCGGGGGTGCGGGCGATGACCGCGTCGAGCGGGCCGGGAATCAGCCTGATGCAGGAAGGCATCAGCTACATGGCGGGCGCGGAGCTGCCCTGTGTGATTGCCGACATTACACGCGGCGGGCCTGGATTGGGCAACATCGCGGCCGAACAGGGCGACTATCACCAGGTGGTGAAGGGCGGCGGCCACGGCAACTACAGAACGATTGTGCTGGCGCCTCACTCGGTGCAGGAGATGGCCGATCTGACTGCGCTGGCCTTCGATCTGGCCGACCGCTATCGCAATCCGGTGGTGCTGATGGCCGACGGCTTCATAGGCCAGATGATGGAGCCGGTCGAATTTCCGCAGACGGCCATCGCGCCGCACCAGCCAGATTATGCGGTTGCAGGAACGGCGGCCACGCGCGGCAATCTGATTACCTCGCTGCATTTGGATATTGATGAGATGGAGGCGCACCAGGCGCATCTCGAAGCCAAGTATCGCCAGGCCGAGGAGCATGAGACACGCGCCGAAGAGTGGCGCACCGAGGACGCGGAGATTGTGCTGGTGGGCTACGGAATCATCGGCCGAATTCTGAAGGCCGTGGCAGCAGAGGCGCGCGCCAGCGGAATGAAGGTTGGCGTACTGCGCCCGATCACGCTCTTTCCCTTTCCCAAGCCCCACCTCAAGCGATTGGCCGGGAGCGCGCGTGTATTTGTGGTGGTGGAGATGAGCAACGGGCAGATGCTGGAAGACGTTCTAATGGCGCTGAACGGCGCGCGGCCGGTTGAGTTTCTGAGCCGCGTGGGCGGCAATGTGCCGTCGCACGACGAGACGCTCGGTTTTGTGCGCGAAACCGCGCGGCGTTACGGGCTGGCGATGGAGCAGGATGTACAGCGGAGGGCGAATGTCTAGCGAGATGATTTCTGAATATGCGGTGTCGCACAGCAAGGCGAAGTCCTTTTACGCTTCCTATGAGCGGAAGGAAGAGTTGCAGCATCAAACGCACTTTTGTCCTGGCTGCGGACACGGGCAGATTCACAAGATGCTGGCAAAGGCTATTGATGAGCTGGGCATTCAGGATAAGACTATTATGGTTGGCCCGGTGGGTTGCAGCGTCTTTACCTACAACTATTTTGACGTGGGAAACATCTCGGCCGCGCATGGCCGCGCACCGGCGGTGGCCACGGCTGTAAAGCGCAGCCATCCGCAGAGCATCGTGATCGACTACCAGGGCGACGGCGATCTGGCGGCAATTGGTTCGGCGGAGATTTTGCACGCGGCCAATCGCGGCGAAGCCATCACGGTAATTTTCGTGAATAATGCCATCTACAGCATGACCGGCGGACAAACCGCGCCGACAACGCTGCTGGGACAGAAGAGCGCCACCTCGCCGCTGGGACGAAAGGCGGAGAACGAAGGCTATCCGCTGCACGTGAGCGAATTGCTGGCGACGCTGGAGGCTCCTGTCTACATTGAGCGCGTGGGTTTGGGCGACACCAAGCAGATTGTACAGGCGGGGCGCGCCATCAAGCGGGCCGTGGAGAATCAGGCGCGCGGGCTGGGCTTCTCGTTCATCGAGGTGCTGTCGCCCTGCCCGACGCTCTTCAAGATGACGCCGGTGGAAGCGCAACGCTGGGTGCGCGAGGTGATGGAGAAGACCTTTCCGCTGGGCGTTTTTTGTGACCGCACCAAGGAGGCGCAGCCGCGGCAGTTGCCCGAGGCGCCACCCGCGCTGAACGAGATTCCGCAAATTCTTGGCGTGGCCAACGAGTGCCTGCCGGAGGGCAATCCGGTGGGGATGGACAAAAGCGTGGAGTTGGACCTGCGAGTGCGCGTGGCGGGCTTTGGCGGGCAGGGCGTTTTGCTGCTGGGCGAGGTGCTGGCAGAAGCCGGGTTGGACGCAGGGCTTGAGGTCTCATGGCTGCCATCGTATGGGCCGGAGATGCGTTCCGGCACCTCCAACTGCCACGTGCGTCTGTCGCGGCGCGTCATCGATTCGCCGCTGGTGACAAGCCCGAACGTACTGGTGGCGATGAATGAACCATCGCTTAGAAAATTTGTCGAGAGCGTGCCGGCGGGAGGATGGATTCTCTACAACGGCGATGCATTCCCGGATGATTGTGCGCGGCCCGGCGTGCATGTGCTGGCGCGGCATTTCACGCAAATCGCCGATGAGTTGGGCAATGCGCGCGCGGGCAATATGGTGATGCTAGGCGCACTGCTGGAGATTACCGCCGTGTTGCAAGACGTGAATATCGACGCGGCTTTCTTGCGGCTGGTGAAGAATCCGCGTTGGACGACACTGAACAAGCGCGCACTCAAGCGTGGGCGGGAGCTGGCGAGAGAGATTGCGCAAGTGAACTGACGTTGAAAGGGCGCGGCGGGCTGGAGTTTTTTGCGGAACCTGTTCTGCCACTGAGGATTAATTTTTGATGCGTTGGCTCACAATTTGTCCCTGCGTTGCGGTCCTCGCGGCTCTGGCCGCCCTGCCGCCATTGGCGCGCCCGGCAGAGCGCATTACGCTGCGCAATGGCTTTGAGATGCGCTGCGACCACCACGTCGAGGTCGATGGACGCACCCGGCTCTACCTGAGCGCCGGCGAGGACAGTTACATTGAGCGCCTTCCTGAAGATATTGTCAGCATAGAGACGATTTCCAACCCGCAGCCGCCAAAATCCGAGGTGAATCCGGCCTCCGCCAAGCCTGCCAAAACCAACCCAATCGTCGCACCAAACGCGATGCGGGAGGCAAAGCTCTCCGAGGCGGATCTGCGCGAGATGCTCAACGAGGCCGGCCATGAGCACAACCTTGATGTAGACCTTCTGGCGAGCCTGGTAAAGGCGGAAAGCGGCGGTGATCAGCGCGCCCTCAGCCGCGCCGGCGCTCGCGGACTGATGCAACTGATGCCTACGACGGCCAGGGATATGGGCGTTACAGACAGCTACAAGCCAGAGGAGAATGTGCGCGGCGGCACGGCCTATCTGGACGCGATGCTGGCGCGCTATCACGATAATCTGGCGCTTGCGCTGGCCGCCTACAACGCCGGCCCGGATGCCGTGGACAAGTACCACGACATTCCGCCCTACCACGAGACGCGAGCCTACGTTGCGCGGGTGATTCACGAGTTCAACCGCCGTGTGCTGGCACGCGAAGCGCAAGCAAAACGGACAGACCAGCGACACTGAGCCGACGATTCAAGGGGGCGTTCACTACAAGGCCTGCGCTCCGCGCCACCGCCGCTTCGTGGTGATTGATTGCATCCCCCAAGAGGGTTTCCCGCTACTTCGAGCTGGCTTGATTCCTTGTTCAGGCAACTTTGATCGTCCTGATTGAATTTCCATTATGAGAATCGCCGAACCCATGTAATTGAAAGCGCATAAATATTTAAATCAACCGATCAATTCTTATCCCTCTGAACCAGGAAAAAGCGATTATATGTTTCAGGTTGTTTTTCTTTTGTCTGTAACGACAATCACATCTTTTTGTGTTGACGATCACATTACCCTGTGATAGTGATTGTAGGGAGGGCGGTCAACCAAGCCTCCCTCCGAAATCTCCTTCCCAGTTTCTTTTCGTGCAAGTTGTTGACTATAAAGGAATGCACGAGAGCTTCAGAAGGAGTTCACCCGGCAAACGGACTCCAGTAGAGGTTTTTCAAATTGCCAACCGCATGGAAAAATCGGTTCTCTCCATACCGCTTTGACCGCAAAACCGGGAATTTTACTCAGGGTGGGCTGCGGCTGCGTATTGAGAATCAGCCCAAGACCTTCCTGCTCCTGCTTATTGTGGCCAACGCAAACCTTGTCAGACGCTTCGAGCGAATCGCCCAGCTCAGGCCGGGGGTTGATCGCCACCGCGACAAGGCCGTCACCAGTCTGAGTACGCGTCTGGAAGACGATCCGCATCGCACACGTTCCATAAAAACTTTGCGCGGCCCCGGCTTTCGCCTGCTGGAGAAAACCTCTCCTGCGCCGGATCACTTTGGCAGATAAGAATCTCTCCCGCGGCCACTGAGCGTGGGCGAGTAGGAGGTCTTCCAAGTCGATTGCGAATAAACTCGTGCCACCCTGCTGCCAGGGGTGGAGAAATCCCCAGTGCAACCACCAGGAAAAACAAGGAGGGCATCAGAATGAAGCAAATGATAACTCGGTGCGTGAGGGCGTCATGGCTCATGGCGTTCGTTCTTGTCGCGTTTTATGCGTTGCGCCCGGCTCCTGTGCAGGCACAGGCCATGCGCTTCGACGTTCCCTATGCGTTTACCTTCGGCGCAAAGGTACTGCCGCCGGGAAGCTACACCTTCAGAGCGAGCGGCGTGTGGCTCATCGCGCAGTCGGATTCGGGCACCACCGTCAACGGAAGCATCCTTTCCAGAATCACCGGGCCGGCGGAGCTGTTGCGAGATGGCTCACTGGTCTTTGAAAAATCACCGAAAGGACGGATTCTCTCCGAGGTTTGGATGCCGGGATCAAATGGGCTGCTCGTGCACAGTGTTGCGAAAGGCCACGATCACGATGTTCTGCTGGTCTCTGGCCTGAGCCAGACCCGCGCCGTCTCCGGCAAGGAAGCATACTCGCTCACCTGCGCCAGATGTCATGGGGCAGACGGCAAAGGCCAGCCAGGCGCGGACAAGTTCTTCAACACAGCCATTCCCCGGCTCAGCTCAGCCGCGGTTCAAAGCAAGACGGACGAGGAGCTGAGAGATCTGATCAATCAGGGCAGCAGCGCGATGCCTCCTGTGGAGATTGATGAGGCCGGCTTCCGGCATCGCCTTCCGCCGCAGGACGTGAACGCAGTGATTGCGTACGTGCGCACCCTCAAACAGTAGCCATGCGGCCGCACGGGAGATAGCTCCCAGGCCCTGATGTTGGGGCCTGGGAATCAACAAACCTATACCTGCGGATCAGCCAACTATACCGGTAGCCAGGCGAATTTCCGCCGGGGCCTATCCTTCACGCTGCGGAGTCAATAGCCTCGCTGAGCGCGGCGGCAACCTCCACCTGCTGGCTGAGGGTGATGCGGTTGAAGAAAGGCAGAGCCAGGGTGCGCCGCGCAATGGCTTCGGTGATAGGCAGGTTGGCCGCGCGCGCGCTGGTATGGCTGCGCCAGGCCGGTTGCAGGTGGATGGGAGCAAAGTAGCGTCCGGTTTGCATGCCCCGGCGTGCGAGCGCAGCCTGCACACGGTCGCGGTCTGCGCCTATCGGCAAGCGAACGACATACACAAACCAACTGACAACGCGATCTGGTAGCGCGAGCGGCGGCAGCTCCAAACCAGGGATATTACAGAGCAGCGCATCGTAGCGTTGCGCTGCGGCGCGGCGCAGGGCGAGCATCTCGCCGATGCGGCTCAACTGCACACGGCCCAGCGCGCAAGCCAGCTCCGAGAGGCGATAGTTGTAGCCCAGTTCGGCGTGGTTGAGCCAATCGGCATTGCTCCGCCGGCCCTGATTGCGCAGGCTGCGCAAGCGTGCGGCGTGGTTAGCGCTGTGTGCTAGCACGGCTCCGCCTTCGCCGGTGGTGATCTGCTTGTTGGGATAAAAGCCCAGCACGGCGAGATCGCCGAAGCTGCCCGCGCGCCTGCCTTGATACTCGGCGCCGATGGCCTCGCAGGAGTCTTCGATCACAACCAGATGGTGACGGCGGGCGATAGCTTGCAGCGCATCCATCGCAGCCGGAACTCCGAAGGTGTGAACCACGAGCAGTGCGCGGGTGCGCGGTGTGACGGCTCGCTCGACGGCCTTTGGATCGAGGTTCAGCCTGATTGGATCAATCTCGGCAAAGACCGGCGTGGCGCGCACCTGAAGCACCACATTGGCGACGGCGACAAATGCGAAGGAAGGCACGATCACCTCGTCGCCCGCGCCGATGTCCAGCGTGACGAGAGCCAGATGCAGGCCGGCTGTTCCTGAGCTGACGCAAACCGCGTGAGGCACTCCGTGATAAGCGGCGAGCGCGGCTTCAAAGCCGGCGAGTTCCGCTCCCAGGCTCAACTGCGGCGTACGCAGCACGGCGGTGACGGCGTCGATCTCGGCTTGGGTGATATCGGGCGCGGAAAGCGACACGTGTAGTGCGGCAACCTCCTGCGGCTGGTCCGCGCCAAGAGAAATGCGCGGCACAAAGCTTTTTGCAAGATTCGATTCCGCACTCATAACTGCTCCGGTGCGGCGTCCATCAGCGGAGCGGGCAGCTTGACGAGCAGGCCTTCCAACTGGACGGTAGTCAGTACGCGCGCGATGGTTTTGGCGGCCGTTCCATCGCCGTAGGGGTTGGCCATGCCAAGCAGAGTTTTTCGGAACTCTGGACGGAGCGCTTGCGTGATCGCAGCGAGGATTGCTGCGGTTTCGGCAGGCGCATCGATCACGTTGCGGGCGCGCTCGCGGCCCTGCTGGCGCATCCCAACGTTGACCGCGGGCAGCGCGAAGGAGGCCGCCTCCATGATGCCACTGGAAGAGTTGCCAACGATTGCGTCCGCATTTCCCAGCAGGCTCCAGTAAGTCACGGCATCAAGATTGACGAAGATGTGCGTCTGCGCTCGCTTGCTCGCCAGCTCCTTCGTGCGTTCAATCAGCGCGTAGCTTCCGGCGTCAGAGTTGGGATAAACAAAGATGAGCTGGCCAGGTGCCTGCGCGAGCGCGGCGAAGAATGCCTCGGCCTCGGCGTTGGTCTCGCGCAGAATCGTCACCGGGTGCCATGCAACGACGAGCGTGGGCGGTGAGAGCGCGAGGCTGAGTTTGGCTTCCAGTGCGGCGCGACTGTGCAATGTAGAGCGGCGCAGATGGTCGAGCGAAGGTGCGCCCGCATGAGTGACGCGCCACGGCTCCTCGCCCATCGCAATCACGCGGCGGCGCGCGGTAGGCGTCGATGTGAAATGAATGGCCGCCATCTTGGTGAGAGCGTTGCGCACCTGATCGTCGATGGCTCCCTGCGAGATTTCACCACCTTCAATGTGAGCGATGGGAATGCGTAACGCAAGCGCAACCGAAGCGGGCGCGAGCATCTCATAGCGATCGGCGATGAGCAGCAGCAGATCAGGCCGCCAACTGGTGAGCGCGTCAGCCAGGCCGAGGATGGCAATGCCGATGGTCTTGGCCATGCCGGTGTCGGTGTCGGAGCTGAGCAGGCATTCGATGCGCGCAAGAATCGGGAATCCGTCGCGCTCGATTTCGCGGATGGTTGCGCCGAACTCCGGCGAGAGATGCGCGCCCAGCGTGAAGACTCCGAGCTCCACATCAGGATGCGCGGCGAGCTCGCGCAACGGCCAATAGAGATGACTGTAGTCGGCGCGCGAGGTGGTGACCACGCCGATGCGCCGCTTCTTCGTTTCGTTCATACGCAGACCTTCTGTCCGCGCGGTGGCGGAATCGTCGCGCGCCAACAATCCGCGCCCATCGGGATTTGCAAACGACGGAAGCACATCCGCAGTATAACTGGCCGGCTCCTCTGCTCGCCTGCAATCTCGGTCTATAGTCCAACCTTGTGCCGATGCGCTGCGCTTGGTTCTTCGCATACACTGGTAGGTTCCTTGGATTTTTGCCGGGCGGCTCCTGGGCCGCGTTGAGGAAGGGAAGCATGAGAATCTCAGGGTCTTTGGCACTTGCATTTTGTCTGGCGATTGCGACGGCGGAGGCTGCGCCCGCTCGTTTTGACGCCGAAGCGGTGAAAACCAACAATCGCGGCGTGGCCGAGATGAGCCAGCAGCTCACCGAGCGCGCGGTGGTCAGCTTTGCCGAGGCAATGAAGCAGGACCCCAAGCTGGCGCAGGCGGCCATCAACGAGGGCATCGCGCTGATGGCGCTGCAAAAGCTGGACGAAGCCAAGAAGGCGCTCGCCGTGGCCCTTGCGCTCGACCCCGCCAATGCGCAGGCGTGGTACAACCTGGGTCTGGCGCAGCACGCGGGCAACGAGACGGAGGCGGCGCTCGCCAGCTTTCAGAACGTGGTGAAAATCGACGCAAGAGACGTGGACTCTTATTACTTCGAGGGCGTCTGCTATCAAGAGTTGAAGCAGTACGACAAGGCGATTGCGATTTTGCGCAAGGCGCTGGAGATCAATCCGCAGCACACCTCGTCGGAGTTTAAACTGGCGGGCGCGCTGCAACGCACTGGCAACGCGGCAGAGGCGCGGGAGCACTTCAAGATTTTCAAGCATCTGCAGGAGTCAAAGATCTCCGCGGCAATTGGATTGGTTTATGGCGAGCAGGGACATTACTCCACTGTTTTGCCGGTTATCGAGCCGGAGACGACGCAACGTACGATGATTCCGGTGAAGCTGGTGGCGAAGCCGGTGGTCACTGGAAAGATCGCGCCATTCACCACCACCGGCGGCGCTTGCAGCATGGACTTGACCGGCTCTGGCGAAATGGATCTGATCCTGATGCAATCGGGCGCGCAGGCGATCCGCGTCCTGCGCAACAAGGGGAATGGCAGCTATGAAGAGTTCGATGCTACGGCCGCTGGACTGAAGGCATCAGGTCATGCGGTGGCCTGCGCCGTGGGCGATTACGACGGCGATGGATTGAATGATCTCGCCGTGGCAATGGACGATGCCGTGCTGCTCTTCCACAATCTGGGCAAGGGCAAGTTTGAAGAAGTAACTGCGGCGGCAGGCCTTCAGCCGCGCAATCATCCCACGGGCATTACCTTCGTGGACTATGACCACGACGGCGATCTCGATCTGATTTTGACTGGCTCACCACTCAAAGCTGGCGATGAGTCCAATGTTTTGTGGCGCAACAATGGCAACAAGACATTCATTGAATGGACCGAGCCAACAGGATTGGGCGGCAGCGGCAAAACGGAGTCCGCCATTCTCACCGACTTCAACAACGATCACGCGGTGGACATTGCAGTGACAAGCGATGGAACTGCGCCGTTGCTGTACGTGAATCCGCGCGAGGGAAAATATCCCACGCAGCCACTGCATGAGGATAAGAATTTGCCGCCAACAGTGGGCATTGCCGTCCTCGATTACAACAAGGACGGCTGGATGGACATTGCCGTCACTCATGCCGGCGCGCCGGGGCTGACGCTGTGGCGGAACATTGCGGGGCCGGAAAATGTTGGCCGGCGATTTGAGCGCGTCGAGTTGCCGCTTAGTGGCGCGCTGCGCGGATGGGGCCTGACGCCCATCGACATCGACAACGACGGATGGATTGATATGGCTGCGATTGTCGAGAGCAAGGCTGGTCCGCAAGTGCGCGTCTTCCGCAATCGCGGCGATGGAAGCTTTGAAGATGTGAGCCGCGCGCTGGGGCTTGACGCGGTGAGGCTGACTGCGCCGCGCGGGCTGATTGCGATGGAAGACAACGGCGCGGCGGATTTGATTGTGACTCAATTGAACGCGCCGCCGGTGCTGCTGCGCAATGTTGGCGGCAATAAAAATCACTCGGTACGTCTTG